>Ga0163217_1034853_pt1 | contig 11210 bp, 9 predicted proteins | sample SynspAceP_FD_185933 | JGI IMG/M metagenome (GOLD analysis project Ga0163217, IMG submission 185933) | Saline lake microbial communities from Ace Lake in Antarctica - Synechococcus sp. Ace-P (PacBio error correction) | ecosystem: Environmental > Aquatic > Non-marine Saline and Alkaline > Saline ... | reverse complement strand
GCCGCACGCTCCACAAGCGAGGATCACATCACCCATTCGAGAAATTTCGTTGAGCCATTCGATCAGGAGAAAATATCCAGATTCTTCCATTTTCTTCCCGGTGGAGATAAATTTTGATCGGTTTGTTAAACTACGTGTCGGATGGGAATCGCCTGCTCCACCTCGCCGTATCCACATCTAATTTGGTCAATACCACTCCGTCAAAATTCAAGCGCTCGCTCGAAGCTTTGCAGTATTCACCGCATCCTGACCGGCATCGAATCCAACTTACAAAAAGTGGTTCTCTGAAAGGACAAGACTCTTTTTCAGCTCCCTCAATCTCTTTCATCATTGAGGATCATCCACTGCCAGGACGACCCGCAGTATCGATTGATTACTGTTTTCTTTGCCTGTCTTCTTGGCATAAGCGATCGCTATTATTGGGCGATCTGCCCAAAGCATTTTTATGTTTCCGGCCTCTGCATAGACCTCCACTCGATTGTCCTTCACCCAGCCACTTTTCAATCTTGATCAATCGCCGCAGGACGATAGAATTCACAGGCAACCAAAAGCACTTGTTTTCCTTGCTTTTTCAGTAGCCTCCGGATTTCCAACGAAAAAGTGGTTCTTACGAGCCTTGGCCAAACCTTGCGATCAAGATCACGCGGGGTCCGCCGACTGAGTTCGATTGTCAAACTTTGGATCCCGCCCATAAGTTTGGTCAGCTCTTCCTGAGTAATCTTTGTAAGCAATTTGTCCGGAGAAACAGAGATCAAAACATCTCGACCGAGTGCTCGGTACGGATAGTATCAGTGACCTTCCTTGGCTTACTTTTATTAGTTTAACATCCGGCATCGATCAAGGCTCTTTCTTATTTCCTTTACCGGCTTGCAACGTGGGGATGTCGGTGATTTTTACCGTTCCTTAAGTGTTTTTAAAAGCACGGTCGGAGTTTGAAACTTAAATTTATCAAAACAAATTCGATTTTCCAGCTGTTTTAGGCCAAAAGTACTAATTTTCACTCCAGTATTCGAAAGCCGCTATACCATCTATTCCAAGCTCATTCCATACTTTTTTGATTCTTGCGTTTTGGGTATAAATTTCCTAATTTTGCGCCCATATCTATAATCCTCCCCGATTTCTTTTTTCAATGAAGCTAGATTTCAAAAAGGACATCCTCCCTCACGTTTACTTTTGGCGTCGGCATTTTCTATGCGATCGTAGCCTTTTTACTTTTCACCGGTAGTTTTCCAAGATCAGGTGATTTTCAAGGTGACATTCTCCATGGAAGGCTCTTGCCAAAGATGCAATGATTTCAGGGAAAATACTGGAGAAGAGGCACTTGGACAATAGTATGTTTGGCCGGGATGCCTGCCTATTTTCATTTCAGCATTGGAGTCCCAGGAGATTGTTACCAATACGGTGATTACAGTACTTACTTTGGGTTTACCCACCCGATCAATGGATTATTTCTAGGAATGTTGGCGATGCTACTTATTACTGTTGGAACTTTTCGAGTCCCGCCCGGTCTTTGCCATTATCGGCGCTTTGGCTTCGCTTTCATACCTATAATCTCCTCAGTTTGGAGCAGGACACAACGCAAAGATTCTGGCCAGGTTTGCCTGATTCCTTTGTATGGAGGTATTCATTTGCTTTTGAGCGAAAGCGAATTCTTTGAGTGCTGCCACTGCTCGGGCTGGATTATTTGCTTTCAATTGCAAATTTAACCACCTTCAAGATCACTTTATTATACTTGCTCATTTCGTGTGATTTATGTCTTGGTTCGGATGATTTTGATTGGGAAAAAAAGATGCTTTTGGCTCCAGTTCTTCAAAACCTTGGGAATTTTCTGATTTTGGGAGCAGATTGGCAGTTGGAGGAATATCGGCCGCTTAGCCCACAGCGCTGGAAATACAGTCCTTATTCGACGAGAGGGGAAGGTACTTTGGAAAGTTCCGGAGCAGGTTTGGACAAAGATTATTGCCTTCGCCGGGTCAAATGGAAAGCTTTGGAAAACTTTAACCCTATTTAGTACCTTAATTTCTACGGAGGCGGGAGTCAAACTCCTTTGGGAAAAGATTCTGGCTCTCGAACAAAGGCCCTTCGGGGCAAAATGAATTGATGCGCAGCAGATCAATGGATTCTTTGGCAAGGTGCCCCAACCTATTGGGAGATCAACTTTACCGGAGAACCCCATCTACGGAGGAGCGATTTTAGTGTTCTTGAGCGATTTTGGGGAATTTGGGGCTGCACCAATAAGAAAGCTTGATCACCTTTGGAACCAATCATTGTCCGTGTTTTTCGATTTTGCTTTCTTGGGGCAAAAAATTTTAGTGGGTTCAATTACCTTACTTTTTCGATATCCTACCCGGAATAATAAGTTGCCGGAGGCCGTTTCTATGGCTTTGGGGAATGACGCTCTTCTGCAATTCCTGTCGTGGGATGATTGCTTTGGATGCGCGAAAACAGCTACCAACAAAACACTTAAGCCCGCTCTAATTTCTGAGGGCCATAGCTGCTGTGTTTTTGATCTGTTGATTCCTTGGTGCTGGCCATGTTTCGCTTTGATTGGAGCTGGAGATTCAGGGCCTCCCAGAATGGCTTTTTGGAAGCGATAACAAAAAGATCGGAAAATCCATGCTGACCCGCTTCGGCTTGGGAAAAGCTTAGCATTTATACTCGCCGCGTTTGCGCTGATTTATTTTTACTTTAAAAGGAAAGGTTTCAGATTTGGTTTTTTGGATTTGGCTTTTAGCCTTAGGTCACCTTTGGAACCTTTGGATGGTTAATCGACAGTATTGAATGCTGAATCATTTTCCAAACCCAATCAGGCCAAGGGCTTTTTTTGCCATTACGCAGTCTATGAAGTCTTAGCTCAAGAATCAATCCACATTCGGAGAAGTATTCGAGCTTGACTGAATCACTGACCAAAGGAGATTGATCGAACCAGTTACCGACACTATACTCTATCCAAAGTCTAAGTGGGCTATCATGGGATGCGCGAAAATTGAGACGTTATCAGGGAGATATATAATTGGACAATCAGCTGACTTCTTGAATCTGGATAGTTGTTAAAAAGGCGCAGGCAGGAGACTTTGATTTTCCAAGGGTTATGCAAGTGATGATATGAATAATACTGATAACATCCATTGCCTCTAGCCGCTGCACAATATGTGAAATCGCAGCTTCGAATATATGCCGACTAGATGATAAACCCGAATGAGGTCTCGTGCATTGGTTTCTAATAATACAAAGCTTATATAGCAATGTGTATAAAATCCGATGACCAAAATTCTCTTCAACCGTGAATAGCAGTGAATTACCCAACTATCTTACCACCGGACAATCTCTATATAATATACAAGTTGAACTCATACCTTTCAGATGAAGTGTGAACTATAATATCAGACTATATATATCAGATATTGGGGGCGAATATATATATATACTCAAAAGTCGACTATCCTTGTGGGCTTCCGTAGGGCGCCAATGGACAGCTGAGCTATGGTGAGTGGTCAGGAATCGGGCAGATTTGACGATTATTTGCTAAGAGAATCATGCTATTCTCTGTATGGGACCATTAGTCTAAATTTGCCCACAAGAGAACTACACAGCGTACCCGAAATTCCCCATCAACGTGTTTCCCACATATCAATTATAGCTGGGAATATTTGCAGGTATTTTTCTCACTATTAATCGAAGTCTGAATTGGAGATCAATAAAGAAAATGTAGTCAGGTTTTCTATGATCATGTTTGCGAGGAAGCAAGCAAAATAGGCGTCAATTCCAGGCATTTGAGTATCTTGAATATGTGTAATGGTAAGCAGATATTTAGCTCCTACTCATTCGATATTTGGAGGTAGGCTGTGGAATCCGGTGTTACGGTTTCCCATTTACATTAAATCTATGGTATATATAAGGCGCGAAAGTTACTGGCCGTAGATATTTGCGCGCGCGTATAGTATCTCTTGCAAAGCGAAAGAGATCTGAGAAAGATCTGTCGAATCTTCTGTTGATAGTATCAATACTACTGTTGACTTCGACACAACCCAATATTACGACTTTTTCGATTTGTTTCCGGAACACAGTATTGGAGCATATTACCAGTGGATCAACATTCACCGCTTTTCCAAAATATTCAAAGCATTCGCACTCAGAATCAGTTAGTTGATTATTTTCATATTCCACCGCCACGCTATCTGAAATGGATGATAGAGAATGAACCTCAGGAAACTCCAGGTCATCGGACCAACCGCCTGGACTCGGAGATCCTCAATCAAAAGCCTCCTAGTACAGGCTTCGTATCTGGATAAAATGGAAAGTATTCCATTTTTCTTCAAAGGAAAAAAAGATTACCCAGTATTTCGTATTCGAGCAAGCAACACCGCCCCTGCATTCAATTCCACTCAAGAAGCAAGTGGAACATCCTAAAAGAACGAATAACCATCAGAGCAAAATAACTGGATCTTCGAAATAGATACTATTGAGGATCGCAATTTTTGACAGAAATTCTTGTTTTTGATTCCTTTATTTTGAACCATGGGACCGGTGACCGATTGGCCTTGACACCAGTTCCACGCAATCGGGACTAACCCTATTTCAATAGTATCTTTTCTTTCTCTTATTGTTAGAAAAGTAGCTATACAACTAGATTTAAATAAAACAGAAACCTACCTCTCCTATGAAAATAAAGAAAAATACGGTTCGTTGGCCTGACCTAATGATGTTAAAAGTAAGCAAGGATGCAGACGATATTGAATTCTGGCGGCCATTCCGCGGTCGAGGGTAAGAGATTGAAGAGATCCCTTTCTACTTTATTTTCCGGCCAGTGTTTTACCGGAGAAATTTGAAACTTCTTAGCTTCTCGAAAAGCTCAAGGAGAGAATTTTCCTTTGTGATCGGAGTTGAAGACGCGTAGCGAATGCTGAGAAGAATTATTGATCCACCCTTCTAAAAGTTCAGGTTTCCCAGGAACAGGGATTTTCCAAGACATGTTAGAAGAGGGCAATTTTTTACCCTTGATGGATGAGAACGGCTATCCGATGCAGCCAAAGGTTAATAAAGGATTTGGCGAGGCAGGGAATTTATTACTGGATTTTCAACCACCCAATTGGTCGCTTTGATTTCACTTTTGAGGGTCTATTTTTGGAAGTGAAAAAGCTACCAAAGATGAATTGCTCCATGGACATGTACATGATGCAAATAAAGCAGATGAATAATTCGGATGTCGGATGCCAGGTTTTGGAGTCTGAGCATGCCTAAATTAAACTTAACCATGATATTTGGATTTGCTGTGCTATTTTTAAATCCTACTGATGAATTTTAAGGGACTATTCGGCTATCTGATTTCTTTTTGCAAGCACTTTTGCTATTCTTGTGCTAGCAGGAAAAGTCCGAAGGCTCTTGATTCCACCTTCTCAAAAAAACTGGTTATATATCAGCCAATTGAGGGAAAAGGATTGAACGATTAGACTTAGAATTAGTCAAAAAAAGGAAAAGTATGTTTGTTCTCCTATGCGAGGATTGCCAATTCTTGCCGATACCTACGAAAAGCGCAGCAAAAAGGTCCTGCTTCCCAAGACATTTGCAAAGCGTTATCCACGGAATCCAAGTTTATTTGATCTCCTAGCGCAAAAAGTTAATCTCAGGAGGGAAAAGGATCTGGGGAAATCCGGTGATGGACCCACATCCAAATTCTCCAAGCAATCCAGACGCTAAAGCATGTAAGCTATTATTCTTTTCTTTGGAGTGATTTATAAATGTCTTTTAAGTTAGACTTTTCAAACTCATTCATTTTTTTTTAAAACATTTCTCTTCAAAACAGTCAATCCTGTTTCCAAAAAAAAGTCTTCGAAAGGCCTCTTCGAGCATGGATCGAAGCTGATTAAACTTAGTCATAAGTGATAAAATAATCTGTTTGTTTTCAGTAGTACCTCACAAATGATTGTGCAGTAAGAAGCTTATTTTTTTTTGAAATCCTCCAGAACCCCATTACTTCAAAAACATCACTTCTTGCTCATCCCAAGGTCAAGTAAACGCGATTCACCGATTTATATTTGCGTTGGGGTCGTCGACTTCCCCAGAGTTCCCAGATTCCTTAATCCGGATTTGCAGCGAATTTGAAGTTGGACAAAAACGCGTAAAATCCTCCACATTGGCGATTAATAAGCCATTAGCCTGTCCCTAGCTTCAACCATTCTGAAGGTCGGATAAACGTTTTTTCTTACCTTGGAAATGGAATTGGTTGAAAAAAGTCGAGCTACAATATTTTGATTTAGATGCCTCGCAGAGGGATGCTGGATGTTCACCTTCTTGGACTTTACTTTGCCTTTTTGAAGGATTCAACAAATTATTCAGTCAGCCTGTAGTTGCATCATCCAAGGTCATGTGTCCACAAAATACAACTGTTGTACCCATTTCCTTCAGGTTTCAGTTTTTAGCTCAGCGATGAGGCCCTGCTATTTGCAATCGTATCCAACGAGCTAAAGGGCTATCTAATAAAAGCACCTCTGTGTTCCACGCTCAGTGCTTTAGCAATGGCCCACTTTTCTTTTGTCCTCCGGAAAGTTCTCGTGGAAAACATCTCTAAACGGCTTGTTTATACGTCCGAGCATTTCAATTCAATCGTTCCACTCGCTGGCTTCGCGTAGCTTTTATCGAATTGAAGGGCAGGGGACGGCTATTATTTTTCCCGACAGTTAGAATGGGAAAACAAATGAAAGTCTTGATTATATTCAATTTGATCTGTCCGATATCCGGGCAACTACTTTATGCTTGGGGACTCTTGGAATTTTCCATTTCCTGAAGGAAAAAACTTGACCAGCATCCTGCGTTTCTAAACCAGCCATAATTCGATAGTAGGGTTACCTTTTACCCGAAACCACTTTCTCGACTTATGCTCAAGAAATCCACCTCGAAAATTCAGAGAAATTGAAATTGACCTGTAAAGGCAGGTTGCGTCTGTATAAATTTGGAAACTTCTTGAATCGTAAAATAACTCAGTGGGCGAATTTTCGTCTTGGACCTTTTTTTAGGTTTAGACTGCTAAAAATTTAAACTTGTAGGATTGATCTGCCCAATTGCAAAATTCAATTTATCGGGCACCCAGTTCCTTAGGGAGTGCTCCTCACTGAATTCCACATTTTTTTATTCATGTTGATAAGCCCGGAGTAATTCCTGGAAATTGTTCGCGTAATTTCTGCCTGCTCTTCTGGGTCACAGTTGAGGTTTAATGTATTGAAATTCACAAATCGAGGCAGATCGAAAAAATCTTTCCCTCCCACTCGAAAGCAGAGTTATATCAGGGGCCAAATGGCGTGTCTTCGTTCACGCTAGGTTTTGCTAGACAAATAGTCTCTGTAGTTATCTAATGTCATGGAGTGAAGTAAATAATTGCTAGGACCTACTTAATAAAATCATGATTTCTAAATTGACCTATTCGAAGTTTTTAGCTTATAAAACAATAAAAGAAACAGGATGTTTGGAAATAGGAGCTTTAACGCTGAATCTTTGCCCACCATTGGCAAAATACTTTAAGGCCAATTGCGGACGGATATTCCGGCTACTGGAATTACTTATATAGGAGAGATTATCTACCCAAAGCTGGCAACAATTACTTAATTGCGTACTAGGTGCTTCATTATAGGTTTACCTATTAGAAGTTGTGTTTCTTCCCTTGGCGCAAAAGATCAACCCTTGATTCTATGCCCACTTTGTTGGACATCTTCTACCTTTTTTGGAATTACTCTCCTCTTCTCTTTGCTCGTTTATAATGCGCTTTCGGATTGTCGCGCGTTCGAGGGGTTAAATGATTTTCTTGGATTTTCGGGCCTCTCTCTCTTGCTATTCAAAGTAGATCAACTGCCGGTTGGCTCCAATTCGCGTTATTAATATTCTTGATTCGGGATTTTATGCAGTGGCGCATTCACCGGATTGTATCACATGTGGGTTGGATTGTGGGAGTTTCACAAAGCTGCCATCATAGTAACCGAGAAGATGGTTTTGCGGCGTTGCTCCGCTATCATTGGATGGAGAATATTCTCTTTACCGAACGCTGGAATATATTCCACTGAGCGAGTGATCGGATTGGCATCTACAGACTTCTTTATCGTCCACATATCGCACCTTTGTGGTGGCGGGACAGCTAGGTCCATGCGAATATTTAAAATCTCCGCTGGGAAGCTTCGCTTATTTTAAAGTTAGTCCGCAGATGCATCTTTGGCATTTCATGCCGTAATCTGCCGGGAGACACATCCACATGGATTTAATTTCGAGATTCCGGCTGCAGTCTATGGGAACTATCTATTATAGAACAGTCCTATTGCGCCATCAGACTGATGAATACTTACCTTTTGGACTGCCAATGAGGAAACGCTTTCCTGAGACGCCTTTTGGGGGCAAACGACAGAGCCTTTTCGAAGGATTTTTCCGGGGGAAAACAGAAAGTGTGTCTGAAAATTAAATTTTAGGATTGAAGATCTTACGATAACCATTCCAGGATTATAAATCCTGAATGGCTGACACAAGATTAAATCGCAGGCATGAGATAAATCGCTTACGATCCAAAAAAAATCACCGCCAGTAAAAAAACAACAATCCGAGATTTTAATTTAATCCCATGCCATCATTCCGAAAGATTTGATTATTGACTTTTTTATTTGGATCTGCAATTTTTTTGAAAGATCGTTAAGCACGCTAATTTCCCTACTTCGCCCAACTTGATAAAAAAATTCCTCTACTTTATTTTTCTCTGACATGACTTCTGGTTTGGACGGTTAACAGATTGAGGAATGGATTGTTTAATTTTTCATTGGAAGATTAGGGCCTTTGCGAGATAGGAAGATATGCTTTCGCGAAATAGTTGTTCATATTCTTATGTAATCTAAGCTGGAGCTTTTTCTCAGCTTTCTTCACTTACGATTTTCTTGACTTTAAACTTTTTGCTTTCTCATTTTAGATTCTTGATTTGCTTATACATTATAACTTCCGGTTCATTCCAACAATTCCACCAGCCTGATGATCTCGTCAATTTCATTCTACACGCTCGCTCAGAGCGTCAAGATCGACTTGACTACCTCTTTCCCTTTGTACAGCCGTTATTTTTTCCTTTTCCAGAACCTTACATAGGCCACAATCCGCATCTTGCCATTTTCACCTTGCGACCATTACGATGCAGCCCCATAGATAACCGATTCTTCAACCCCTTCCAGGTGACAGTTCGCTTTCGGATCATCGCATGGTTTCTGCAAGTCAAAAAGGGTCCGCCCGCAGATGGACATTGATATGTATTCCGTTTTTGGACATCGTGTCCGCGCCGCTTTGCAGCACTCCAATCCAGTTCGCATATGTATAATTTTTATTTGAATCCAAAAACTCCTGTCGCGTATGTGATTTCTCTTTTTTCCAAAGAAATAAAACCCATCGCCCAAGCCATCAATCAAACAATCTCCCACATCTGTGGCAGCATAAAGCATCGTCTTCATTTGCCGTCTGACTCTGGATAGCTCACCTTAAGAAACTTACTGGTGATATGGATTCAGCATTCATTCAGACTTACCATCGCTCGTCGCAATGCTGCATCGCCTCGTGAGCATTCTCTGTCTTCCATAATCAAAGACTGTAAGTCTGTTCGACCCTGAAAGTACCGGGCATTGTCTCTTCGACTTTGAATATTCTTCTATTTCTAGGAAATTCTAAGGCGTTATGATACTCCGATGAACTTGCTAAAATTTGTTCTAAACTGCAATAGGCGAACTTTGTTCGAACGATCGGTGCTAAGTTCTTTCCAAACTTCCAAATCTTGGATTTCCTTCATTTGCCATTTGGAAGCATAAAATGGAATCTGATTATTTTCCAGAAAAAAACGAAATCGCCAACCCCTTGATCATTCACTCTTCCACTTATCTAAATTCAGGCAGGTAGAAATGACCGACTTGCTTCATTTTCCTTAGGCGTATCTCCCAATCATCGAAATATCTGTGATACATCGAAGGAAACGTTTATGATCCCCGAAATTATAAATTCCTCTTGAGGTCAACTCGGCTTCGCATGATCCAAAAGGCATGGGGATCGGATAGTGGGCTGATCGGACAGAATAGGATCATTTGCTTTACGCCCGATGTGTTGTATTCGATTCAATCAAAGCTTTTTGCCACCGGTCGGCTTCCAAAATTCTGGATCTTCGCGTCAAAGAAACCGTACTGTTATCGCCCAACCCATCTATCAACAGGTCCAATTTTCCCTGCTGATTTATTCGGCCATCTTCGGCTTCTCCTGCTTTACAGTGACTCCTTAGATTGAAGTGGGTAGTATGCTTTAGAATCCGCCCTCGTTGAGCTTCTGCAGCCTAGAAAATCGATAAGCCTGCACCATTCACCTGGGTATGGAGGATTTCATTTGGAAATTCACAAACTCTGATAGTAATTTTCATTCCTCCGCAAATCCTCAGAAACTCCAAGGCAGGAACTCTTACCATTCCAGCGGCCGCTTATCGCCATAGCGACTTCATAAAAAATCCGATTCGGGAAAAAGCGAAACGTTGGTTGGTCCCCAATTCCGCATAAGCGGTCACCGTTTTCCTTACAGATTTTTAACCAAAGGAAAAGGAAATCGCCTCTCGGATTCGATTCCAGGTTCATCCTGACTTAGGCTCGAATCAGTATCATTCGATACCTCGAATTTTTTTCTTGTCAGCATTTTAGTTTCCGGATTCACCGCGTACTTTTTTCCACAATCCTTGTCAGGCCTTACTTCAAGCAGCATTTCGGGCGTGGAAATGAATATCTGCCACAAGAGGGTGTTTTCATACCCTTCCTTCTTTGCGAAGGCTCATCCTTTCAATATTTTTTGAGATTTCTCGCCTCTTTTGATACTTTGAAGGCCGTTGATCCGAAATCCAAATTCAGTCAACCACTCTCGATTCATTCGGGGGATACTTTGCTCTACCCGAAACCAATGGTTAATTTTCCATTGTGGTTCCCCACAGTAGTCATTGGACTGTTTACCCCACCAATATTGATTAAGCTCCTCCGATGATGGAACATCGCCGATTTTGGAAAAATAAAAACCCGGTTTGATTCTCGTGCGAGGCCCTCGGTGCGTGTGAGGGTTGGGATCCGTTTAATTGTGCGCGAGTTTACAGAAATTTTTCTCTCTCTCTCACCAACTCTTCTCTTAATATTTCGCCGTCCTGCGTTCCGCCCTTTCCCCGTCTCTTCTCTTTTCTTCGGTGT
>Ga0163217_1115723_pt1 | contig 11211 bp, 11 predicted proteins | sample SynspAceP_FD_185933 | JGI IMG/M metagenome (GOLD analysis project Ga0163217, IMG submission 185933) | Saline lake microbial communities from Ace Lake in Antarctica - Synechococcus sp. Ace-P (PacBio error correction) | ecosystem: Environmental > Aquatic > Non-marine Saline and Alkaline > Saline ... | reverse complement strand
AAAATCCTGGAGACCTGCGATTATCGTCAGCCTGACATTTGCCGCTGACCGAGCGTCACACCACACCATCGGCGCGGGCCGGAAAACTGGCGCGCGGATGAAATTCGCGCTCTGCTGGTCAACATGGGCGCGCGGGTTGATTGATGAGGCAAGCCCTCATCGAACACGCTTTGGACAAACAAACGCATCGCGGGCGCTTGCCCTGCGATGTCTTCACCGGAAGAACTGTCGAGCCCAGACAACCCCGCTTCTGCGGCTGTGATAACTTCCTGCCCCTGCCGGCATATCGTCGGCCATAGCGAGGATAAACCTCAAACGCATGGTTGGCCATTGGGCCAGCAACATCGCGGCCTTTCCACCGAAGGGCGCGGGATCGACGAAAGCTGTATAGTCACCTGGGAAGCCACCCCGGCCTGAACTTAGGCGCGGGCACCACCGCTTAGGCTTCCGAGCCAGAACGGGCATGAGGATCTTATTGGTCTGCTTCACAAGGATACCCCCGCCTCTGCCACTTTTCTTGAGGTTTTAGGGCCTGCCACTAGGGTCCGCCGACCATCTGCGGCCCGCCGCGCGGCACGCGTCTGCGGCCATTCTCATAGGCCAGATATGGACCGAATGAGTTACATCCCCGTCTCGACCTGCTCATAGATCAGTGGCCGCCGAGATGCTTTCTGCGCCGAAATCCAAACTCAGCAATAGAGCGCGAGGGTGTTTCTTAATCGTTGCGGCGGCACAATTAGGTTACGGTGGTCCGTAAATCAAATCAAAGGGGTCTTTCGGGTTATTAATTGCTATGGCAATTCCGGCGTTGGTGGTGATTCCGGGGCCCGCGCCTGCAAACAGGTGGATAGCCATCGACACGCCTGCGAAGCTCGCTGTCGGCCCGCGCCGGATCGCTTCGAGAATTTTGGCGGTTGTTCGCTGATGACCACGTCGATCCGGGCTTGATGAGCCTTGCCGCGTCAGCTTTTTGCGCCACGTTCGATCCCTGCTCCAATCGGACTCGCGCGCGCAGTCGGAGCATCTGGAGAAAGACCTCATTGCCGAAGCCGCCGCGATGGCGCCGTGGAATTGGTAATCGGCGTCAAGGGAAGGGTTCCGCCTGCATCGACGCCTTCCAACGTCTGCAATGCGTCCGATCCGGGGCAATATCCTTGGGGCTGGCGCGTTGCGCGGCCATGCGGGCGGTGGCATTTTCGACCGTAATACGCGCCTCCATTCGCGCGCATTTAACCCGGCAACAGGACCCCGCCGCCGCATATTTCAATCAGGCTTTTTCCGAAGGCCGCCGCCCGCACGAAGGAGCCCACGCGCGCCGTGCTTCTCGACCAGGCCCCTCCTTCCTGCAACTTGCCAGCGCCTCGCGCAACCACGGGGGCGCGACCCACGCCAAAGGCAAGGCCATCTGGTTTTTCCGAAGTAGGCTTCTCGCCTTTGTGCGAGTTTGTGTTCGACACAATCTTGCTCAAGCACCTGCCCTAAAGCTGGATCGGCAGCGTTTCTGGCGTTTTTTAATCTTAGTTTCGGGCTGTCACTGGGCTACTCCCCCGCCCGCGGCGCGACGCATCAATTGGCCAGTCGCAACGCCGAAGTCGCAGCCCATAGCCGTTTTCCGATGTTCACGGACCGTCACCCCCGACGCACAGCTGAGCGAGTATCGAATCGAGGCGCGAACCCTCCGCCGCGGGCAAAACACCATAGCCGACGGGAGCGGTCGGCCACGCAATGACCAACCCCCGGCACCAGGCCCGGCCACGACCGACGGCAGGGCCGCTCCATCCCGGCGGAGACGTCACCACCGTCCCCATTTCACGCAGCAGTTCTGTCTCGTTGCGAGCAGCGCCAAAGCCGGCCACGGCCCAGTCGACACCTCTGTCGCGTCCATCCCGCTATAAGGCCAGCGTGCGCCCGCCGCTTCGGCCATGGGGACGTTTTAATCAGAGGTGCCGGCCTGACGAGGGCGATGCGCGGGTTGTTTTCCAAGGGCGATTTCTCCCAAATGCGGTGCGTGACGCGGTGCAGTAATCAACCGATTGGCCAAGGAGTTGTCTGCAGTGCAACTGCTCTGGCGTTAGGCGGGTCAGCAAGAGCCTGCGGCCTTCGGCGGCCGCATCGCCGATGATCGCGGCCAATTTGCGCCCGATTTATGCTCGCAAAGCACGCTTCTTCGATGCCGATGCGCCCCCCGCGCCCCGATCAAAGGTCACGTCTGCAGGCCCGCCGGGGCCTCTCTCATTTGATGGACAAAATGCAACTTTCCTCTTGAATAGGGCCGCCAGGATTAACCGCGCGCCCTCATCCGTGGTCCTTGCCGGGACCCGCGCGGATAATTCAACCTGCGGTTTGCGTGGAAAGATCTTCATAACACGTGGATCAAGGCATCCAACCACCCAGCCTCCGCGCAGCAGGCGACAGCGCAGGGTGATATTGCCCAACTGGGTGCGCACAGCAGGAGTTTCGACACGGGCGATCACCGGCCAAGTCCGCAGGCTCCACCCGCAGGGGCCGGTTTCTTTCGAATCCGGCTGGCCAACAGGGGGCCGCTTTTCGCAGTTCCGCCAGTTCCCCCAGCCCAGCTTCCCGCGCCAAAGGCGCGCACCATCGGCTTTGGACATCTGCGCATCGACGAAAAGGGTGCACACGCCATTGCCTTCCGCCGCGGCCTGCAAACCGGGGCGTAGTCCGATAGATCATCGGTATTGGTTTTGCCCGCGGGCCACCAGGCGGCCCCTGCGCGCCAGAGTTGCCGTAGCAGGTGTCGCCTTGCAAGAAATAACAGCGGTTACCGGTTGCCGCGGGGTTAGGACGGATCGGCAAAACTCACCGGCCTCCACGAGCTTAAGCGGCACACCCAGTGTGGCCGCGAAGTTCTTTCACCCGTGCGGTCGCCGCCAGAGGGCACCGCCGCCGAAGACCGCATGACAGAGGCGTAACCCCCTCCGCCCCCGCACTTTGGCGGCGGCGGCGGAAGGTTAGTGGTCTGTTCGATCCCCCATTAATGCCAATGGTGAGGGATGCAGGCTGGGCAAGGGCCAGACAATGAAGGGCGGCGGGCAGCGTTCATTCCCCCCACCCGTTTTTCTGGTCTTGAGCTGCGCCAATAGACGCGCGCTCGACCATTGTGCAAGTGGTCCCGGCATCCGCTGGCGCGCCCTTTCGGCATTCACCCTGAGCGAGGAGGCCGGGCAAATGTCATAGTGTTCCTGTAAATTCGCATCCCGACTTTCGCCACCGCGTTTCTGCGCTTGCAGCCGCCGGGCCAACATCGGTCTCGCGGCAGGTGGCATACGAGTAGTGAAAAGGCTGAGGTAATAAGCTGTTCCCAGTTGCCCGCCAAACCGCGCCGGTGAAAACCGAGGTCGGCCACTGACCCCGCCGCGACAGCAGGCCGCCGATCTTGTTTGCTCTGTCATAGGCGGCAGCGGCGCGCTGTATTCTTCTCGTTGCCCTTTCGGGGTGTAGCACGAGCGGCGGCGATAAGCGGCGGCTTCGACTCAAGCCCCATTGCGCAATTCTAGGATCTGCTCAGCTTGCGCTGGCTTTCCATTATCCCGCTCCCGAAATCGCGAAGCCCTGCCGGGGCCGGTCACTTCGCACGAAAGGCCGCGCCCCTGACGGCTCGACAGCATGCCTTCCGCTTTGGGGCGCGAGGACCGCCTCACGGAATCACCGTGCGGCTGACGGTCAAAATCCTTCGCCAAAGTGGTTTCGGACGGCAGAACATCGCCCACGCCCCACACACCGCTCCGACGTTATGGCGCAGTACTTCGGTCACCTGATCGCTGAGCGCTAGCACCATCGACGAGGAGCGCAGTTCGCTGAAGATTCCAGTCATGATAACAACTTCCTTTCGCAATTGGACCACTGTATTACAAGCTTGTCAATTATAGGGTAGATAGCGCGTTTAAGCTATTACAGAAGAATTAAAACATTACAAAGTAAAAGTAATGACTCGATTATTTGTATTTTTAATGAACAGGCTAGAGATTCCCCCCAGTCTGCAGGCTACGCATGGGTGTCAGGGGGAGCCCGGAACCCATCCAGTTACTGCCGTTAACACAGTTAAAAACTCGGGGAGGAGTTTCCCATTTGTCACCAATCTTCAAAAACGATTCGCGCACAACTGGCGGCCACCATCTTTTGCCGTCGCAGCGTTGCAGCGCATGCGCAAAGCTTTGTCTGGCGACCGGCCAGCAGGGCGTTCATTGGTATCCTGTAGGGCGGCGCGATAGGCGATTGTTTGAGCGCGAGAACCCCGGCATTGGCCATCACCGTCACGCCCGGAGCGGGTGTGTCGAATGTCGTCGGCGTGGAGCGGGCCGCTTTGGCATCGCTTTTGCCAACTCGATCTCGACTGTGGACAGCCTTTCGGGCAAAGGGCCTTTCCGCAAAGGCGACGACCAATGTCTGCAACCTCGGTATTCTTTATTCCGCAGTATTTTTTCAGGTCGTCGCGCTGAAGATTCCGGCATCAAAAACCTCGCTGACATGAAGGGCAAGCGCCCTGACCACACAGCAGCTTGGCAACACCGGTGAGTCTTGACCGGAGCTTTTGTCAACCGCGAACATGACCTTTGACGATCTCGATAGCGTCGCCAACAACGTTCCTACTCGGACTCTGCTCGCAAAATGAGGACGGTCAGGCCGGACTTTTTTCACACTGGCTCGTCCCTGGCCAACCGGTGTCGGTCATGGGACCTCGCCCTCTTCGCGCAAAATCCCCCTGATTCGACGTGATGAAGAAACCTTTGCATATTTCAAATGACGCAAAGAACCCGCTTTCTCCAGGCGCCGCGAAGTCAAAGCCGGGGCCTACCCGGTTTTGATGTGAGGACCGTACACGCCATTTCAGCTTATGACACCCATATTTTGGTCGCACCTTGCGACTACGACGGCGAGATCATCAAATCTTGTTCTGGGCGCGATTCGCGACAAACACGACAGCTTTGCCGCGATCAGCAAATCCATGGCGGACCTTGACGGTTGAGGAAATGGCCACCGACCATTGGCGTGCCCTTCCACCCCGCGCGAAAAGAGTTCTACGCCGAGCGTGGCGGTCTCGGATGTAATTTACCCCTGACGAAAAACGGGTCGGCAGGGCAGCTCGCTCCGCCCGACCCCAATCCCATACTGCCCCCGCCGCGGCGCTTCAGCGCAAGCTGTGCTTCGGCCAACCTTTCACTCTAGACGCGAGAACCCATGCAAACTGTCGATCTTACTGGGACAAGAGCCCCTGATTACCCGTATAGCAAGGCTGGTTATCCTGGTCGGTGATGGCTGTGTGGCATCTCTTACGTCGCCTTCGTTCGGCCCGCCCAACCCGTATATTATGCGCGGCGTTACACGTCGCTCTGGCGCTTTTGCTGTATTTTCCTGACCGTCGACGCAAAAGTCTTGCGAACGATGTGCCCAGTTGTTATGATTGTTGTGATCGGCCTGGTCGCGGCGAGCGCTGGCACTTCTTACCCCTCTTTACCTCAACTTACATTTACGCAGCGGTTCCTTCTACGTCGATCCGCTGATGCGATGGCATAGTGGTGGGGATCACCCTTGTGGTTCTGCGCTTGAGGCAACCCGGCGAAATTGCTGGGGGCCGATGCTGCCCCATCCACCGCCTTCTGTTTCCTCGGTACGGTCTAAGCCTTCACCTCGACCATTGCCCTCGGTGATGCTTGAGCATTGTTCATGACCGACCGAAGGCATATTCGGCATCCGATGCGGTTTCGGCGACCTATATGGTGCTCCTTCATCCTCTTCGGCCATTGTTGAGCGCTATGTGTGTGGGTCAACTTTTATGGATTTTCGCTCGTTGGGCACTTTACGGGGCGTCAGGTCGGCGGCCCGGCCAAAGGGTGGCTGTGTCACCTTCCGGCCTCTTCGGCTCGCGTTCTCCGGCTCTTGCTGTGGCCAACGTGATGACGACCGGCACCTTCTCTATCCCACTGATTGAACGCTCTGGGGTTCAAACCGCCTTCGCGGGCGCGGTGAGGCTGTGGCCTCTACGGGCGTCAGATCATGCACCGGTCATGGGGCTGCGGCCTTTGTCAGGCGGAATACCTCTGCGTGGGCTTACCTTACGGGTCGCGAAAATATGCGTGGGACCCCGGCGATCCTGTTCTATGTTGCCCTTTTTGCAGCGTCCATTTTGAGGCGAGCGCAAGCATCGGCTTCTGTCCCGAAAGAGGACCAAGTTCCGCTTAAAAACCGTGCTCCTTGAACGGGCCACCTGTTCTTTGCGCTGGGTGATTTATCGTGGGGTTCTGATTGATGGGCTACTCGGCCCCCTATGCGGCGCTTTGTTGGATCATCTCGTCGTTGCCCTCGGTCGCGGCCATTGGCGCAAGACGACACGGCTATTACGCTACCGTGGAAACATCTTGATGCGCTTGAGGGTGGCGGCGGAACGTTGTTGGCGATTGCGGCGGCCTAGTGGCCTGTGCCGGGCATTCGTCGTTTGGCGTGATCGACGATACCGGCCTTGACTGACTTCTCGAAACTTCGTGATCGAAGCGGCCCAAGATTACGCTGTTCAATCGCGTGTTCTGTCGATGATCGCGGGCCATTATCCTTGGTTATGGGGATGCCGGGACCACTCCGGGCCTATATTCGGTGCAGGTTCGCCCTGCTGGTACCCCGCTGCGTTGAAACTGGGCGGTTGCAGGTTCGAAGCGGCGCACTCCTTCGTGTTCTACTTCGCGATCCTGTCGGCATTCACCACGCCTGTCGCCATGGCGGGTCTATGCTGCCAACACCCTGTCGCATGCCCAAAATCGTCGAGGCGAGCTGGGCTGAGGTTGAACTCGGTGCGAACGGCTTTATCGTGCCTTCATGTTGTCTATGAACAGCGATCCTGATGCAGGCCTCGGTCACCAGATTCACGCTGGTTCTGTTCAGGCCACCAACCGGGGTCATTCTGCTGGGCGCCGCCTTGCCAGCGCTATTACTTCGGCAGACTGTCCAACGTGCTTGTTTCGGTGTGCTTTTTCGGGGCGCGCTGCTGCTGATCTATCCCTCGAATCTGCGGCTCACGCGCCGGGGCTTGGTCATCGCGGGGCCTCATCCTAGGCCTCTCCAAAGGCAGGAACCCCAGCCCGAAAAGGCCACCGGCGACCCATACATAATCTTTAGAACGGGAACGAAACGGAGCCATTCTGGCATTGCTGCAAAAAACTTTCCCTCAAAAGGCGCGGACCGGCGGACAGGTCCTTGTGTGGATCAACTGCTGATCCACGGCGCCGACACCGCCTTATTTTTGCGTCCCCGGGCGAAAAGCTTACCTTGGAGGTGCTCGATGCGGCTGATGACGTGCAGGATATTTCACCCTTATCAACGCACGGCACGAAGCCGGGCTGCCAATATGGCGAACCTACGGCAAGCTCACGGCCAGCCCGGGATCGCATGGTCACCCGTGCCCCTGTGCCTGTCATGCCGCCATAGGCGTGCATAATCGCGCAAGCAGACAAGCACCCGATGATCCTGCTCGTAGGCCAGATAGCCCGGCAACCACAAAACAGATCGCGAAGCCTTCCAAGAAATCGATTACCGCGCCATGTTCGGCCGATCGCCAAATGAGCGACCCAGATCGACGATCCGCCGGGTGCCGAATACATGGCCGTTGCCTTTGCATTTGGCGAACTTCGGGCCGCCCGTTTCCAGTGGTGATCCCCTGCCGAAGACATGCTGACGAGGTTGTCTCAGGGCCGGACGCCACGCCCTATTACGCCACCCACGCGGCGCTCTCGGTGCGAGCATCTCGACATGCTCAAGGCTGAGGCTTCGCAAGCAGAACGGCCCTATTGCTTGCTCGGCGGCTCTGGCTGTCAGGGACGAAAGCGCTCGCTGCCATTACGCGCTTTGCCGAGACGAACATATTCCCCGTAACCACGTCTTCCGGCGGCAGGGACATCGTCGATAACCTGTCTTCCGGTTCTTCGCCGGGATTTCGGTACCTCCCACTGCACCCAGCCTCTATGCACATCAGCGCGGAGCCGATTCTCCTTGTCGTTATCGGTGCGCGTATTGGGCGAGATTGACGACCAAGATCCTATACCAATTCAATCCCCCATTCCTGACACCCGGTTGGCTTTCACATCTACCCCTGATACGGACGAGATTGGGCGCGTGTATTCCCCCGATCTGGGCATCACAGCGGGCCCCGGTGTTCGATCGCCGCGCTGCACTTGACGGTGTCGATCTTTGGCCGAGCGCAGGACTTGGGGGCGGTTGGTGCGGCCAAGCTGCACGCCGATTACCTGATCGACACTGAAGGTCCCAAATGGCGGCGAATGGGATCTCGGACATGGGCGTGGCCTCGCGCAACTGACGCGATGAATTGCGCGTTGATGGACGTGGTTTGGTCACTACTCGCGCGGGGCAACACCACCGGGCTGGGGCCAACGCTTCCTGCCGTTTTTGGCCGTCGGGGCGGATATCGGCCTCGACTTGTGGCGCGATGGCTATTCCGTGCCCGCCGCCGTTGCCGCCTCCATCGCCAAGCCAGAAGCGGCTCACTCCTCTCATTTCGTCGGCCGATGGCGGCTTCATTGATGAGCGGCACCGAGCTTTGCCAACCGTCCGCGCATACCGGCGGTCGGCCCATCGTGCTGCTCTTCAATAAGGCATTCTACGGCACGATCCGCATGCACCAAAGAAACCGCGACCACCCTTGAGCGCATTTCTGGCACGACCTTGGAAATCAGGATTTTGTCAAAATGGGCTGAGCGGTCTGGGTGCCCATGGCGGAACGGTCACCAAGACCGAAGATTTTTCGCGCCGCCTTTGCTCGCGCCGTGACAGGTGGCCGGCCCCGGCGCTGGATTGAACTGGTCACCGGACCCCGAGCAAATTCTCGACACCCGGCACCCACCATTCACCAAAGTGCGCGATTGCCGCGCGCAAAAAGGCCGGCGCAGACAGCTTTAAAAAGCCAGCTTAAAGGATGACAGATGACTACTCGGACCGTTAGAACGCGGCGCGCCTTGAAACTTGGCGGCGCGACCATTTGCCCTGCTTGCTTGATGACCTGCTCAAGCCATCGGCGCGGCCTTTTGTGCTGACCGAAGCGCAGATTCTGGCCACCCGCCTTGTGGAAGACCGCGGCCTGCGCAGCGGCACAGGCAATTGGCCCTGTTGCGTCCGGCTCATGAAGAGGTCGCCAGCTTGTTGCTCTGTTTGCCAAGCAGCGAGGTGCCGGCACCCGCAGGGCGGCAACACCGGCTTGCTTGGCGGCGGCGTCCCGGACGGAGGGATCATCCTTTACAACCGACCGGCTTAAACCGTATCCGGCCAAGCCCGATCCCACCAATGCCACCATGACGTTGAAGGCTCGGGCTGGCATCCTTGCCAATATCCAAGCCGCCGCTGATACGCGTCGACGCGCTGTTCCCCTGTCGCTCGCTTCGAAGGTTCCTGCCAGATCGGTTGGTAACCTATCGACGAATGCGGGCGGGCACGGCGGTATGCTGCGCTATGGCAATACCGCGATCTTGACTCGGGGGTCGAGGTGGTTTTATGCCAGATGGACGCTTATCTCAACGACCTCAACGGGCTGCGCAAAAAAACAATACCGGCTTCGACCTCAAAGGAACCTTCTTTAGCTTGGGGCCGAAAGGTACAATCGGCATCATCACCACGCGGCGGTGATTTCCAAGCTCTTCCCAAACCCACCGCCCGCGCACACACTGGTGGCCTGTTTCCGGCCCCGACCCGGCCCTCACGCTCTACGCACGGATGCGCGGCAGAATGCGGGACACGCTTGTCGACCTTCGTAGTTACATAGACCGGCCGGCCTTCAAATGGTGTTCGACCACGCCCCCGGCTGTAGCTGACCGATGGGCCGACGAGCATTCTGCCTATTGTCTGATCGAGCTTACCGGCAATGGCGCACACAGCGGCCTCGACGCGCCGGCCTCGGAAGAGGCGCTCGGCGCGGCCTTTTGAGCCGAAAAATCATTGATGCGGTCATTGGGTGCCTCCGGAGGCGCAGAAAGGACGCCGCTATGGGCATTACGGGAAAAAAATCTGTCAGAAGCCCAAACCGAGGCGCGTCGATCAAGCACGACTGTCGCGATGCCCGGTATCGCGCGTTGGCGGACTTTATCAAGATCGCTGGACCAAAAGCCTTGCATGGCTCAATATGCAGGCCTGCGCCCTGCCCCTTGGCCATTTCGCGATGGGAACCTGCACTTTAACCTGTAACGTCGGTGGATATGACGGACGCCGACTTTCTATGCTCACTACAGCGTCTTCAACCGCATCTGCATTTGATAGATCGCACATGAAATGGTGGGCTCGTTTTCAGCTGAAACACGCAATTGGCACCTTCAAACGCGCCGAGCTTAGACGCTTACAAAAGATCCCGGGTTGCGCTGGAATTGATGGGAAACAGATCAAGCAGTCCTAGATTCCAAACCAATTGATGAACCGGGGCAAAGTTCTCTGAGCGCTATCCGTCCCGGCGTAGGGCACCTTTATTCGCCATTTACAGTCACGCATCGCGTCGGAACTCCGCGCGGCAGCTTTTGGCCATATAGGACAGGTTTCCCGGCCACGGTGCATTCACCGCCATCCGCGCGCTCGGACAGACGGCCGTCTCACGTTGCGCATTCTACTCGAGGCGGCATGGCGCGTATCTGTGGGCAAAACATGCCACCGCGAGCGAATTCCGTGCTGGAACGCACTTGCGAAGGAAATGGAATATCATTGCAGCAAAGTCTCCAGCACCTTCCTCGCAAAGCCGTCGTTTCCGACCGGGATGGCCTCAAAGCAATAGGCCAACAAGCAGCATCTGGATCGGCAGCTTCGGGGTCACGGACGGGCGGGCCCCCGGTGTGGGCTATAGAAATCGCAAGATAGGTTCGGATATCAGGGACAGATCCACGATCGTCAATCGAGCGCAAGAAGGGTGATCCTACGCGACATGATTCTCGAGCGAGTGAACTCATTAGAACAGCGCCGACTGCGCCTCCATGCAGTGTTCCATCATCACCAATCCTCCCACCCATTTGCAGAATTGAATCAGGACGACGTCCTTTCGATCAAGCACGAGTTTTTCAACACAATAGCTTTCAAACCGGCTCCAGGCTGCGCCCGCAGGCAAGGTCGGCAGTTGAGAGATGCGGCCGGTGCCCGAACTGCGGACAGAAGTTACTTCGCTGCTGCTTGCGCCAATGGCTGCTTCCAAGTGACATTAACTAAAGGGTGGGTTCGTTT
>Ga0163217_1061483_pt1 | contig 11213 bp, 9 predicted proteins | sample SynspAceP_FD_185933 | JGI IMG/M metagenome (GOLD analysis project Ga0163217, IMG submission 185933) | Saline lake microbial communities from Ace Lake in Antarctica - Synechococcus sp. Ace-P (PacBio error correction) | ecosystem: Environmental > Aquatic > Non-marine Saline and Alkaline > Saline ... | reverse complement strand
AGCGGAAGCGAGTCCGTTCACGTTGGCTCGTAAGCTGGCACCGATAAGAATTGGAAACGCGAGGAATGATCTAATTCAAAAAACTTGCTGTTGATAGTGTAGCCACGTTGTTCGATCGCGGCCAGGGGTGGTTTTTCACTACTCGATGAGTGTTTTTGATATCGACAGCTCCAAGTTTTAGAATGTCCTTTAAGCGGATTGCCAGCGAACCAGGGAACAACCGCTTTGTCTGTATTGGATGACCTCACAGGCAGCCCAGATCTGCGCCCGCACGATCGGAGCTTTGGGGAAGGCGGACTATTGATTTTAACTGAAGCTTTGCAGAAGTCCGCTCAGGGCCATTTGCTGCCGTTCATGCCATTTGTTACGGGCAATTTCATAGAAAATTGGGCGTCGGCGTTTGCCTATGTAAGTGGCAACGCATTGCTATTGGCGCATGCTTTTGCAGGGTTCAAAAGTTAAGCGGTACACGAGTTATAGTCTCGTCAAACGTGCTCTGATCGAGCCGTCATTCATTCCAATATTAGCTGGAATATGGGGACATTGTTGCGATCGATGGCAGCACAAAATCCCTACTGTGTTTTTATCGAGAAAACTACTGATCGATCGTCCGGTTATCAGAGAGCGCTTGACGAACTATTGTTTACACTGAGCAAGCCTTTACAACAACGCTTTCCCCTCACAAAGATTTCGCTGCTGTCAGAACGAATCTGCGAATGCGTCCGGTCCAATACGATTCACAGGGATTATCGCTGCTGATGTTGTATTTTTGGCAGGCGGCACGCGCATGTGGCGACGTGAATTAGAAAGACGATGACCCCGAAACATCTGCCCCGCATCCCTTTCAGTAAAACCAGCAAGAATCAAGTGGTCAAAGCCCAGAGTCCGTTCCATGAGAATAAAAACATCAGCCCCCCGGCAGAGCTGCATCGTCGGGAAGGAGCCGCCGCGCTCCGCATCAGACGGGAACGAGCAGCAATGTAGACCCAAGGCGCACCGCGCAGCCGCCAAAGAGCTGCCAGTGGGGCGTCTTGGAGAGCCGCAGTATGTCGGATTGGCGACCATGCCAAGGGAATGATCATGTAAAGCCCAATGCCCAAGTTGCCATTGCCGTCAAGCGCGACCTTCAACCAGTTCTCGCCAAATCATCCCCTGCCGCAATGAACACCGCCCGGGTCAGGACTGGGGGCGTGTCGTCGGACAAGGAGGCCGAACCAAGAGACAAGAGATGCGCCTGAAGCGGTGAAAGGCCAGCTCAATAAAGCGCAGGCCCCGGCGCACTGAGACAACAGATCACATTAGGCAGCATGTGGTCGGCACCATCCATGTGCCCCAAGATTAGGCGGGCCCGCCGTCAGCAGCAAGGAGCGGGCCAGAGAAGCCCAGCCCGACCCCTCCAAAATGAGCGAATTAATTTTCACGCCGAGGCCGGTGATCGACAGAACGCCGATTAATGATTGAGGCACAAAGAATTGATCGACGCGATCAGTGAAACCTTGGCGCCGCCGGCGTTCAGAACCGCGCTTTGCCAATCGGCTGGCGAATTGACGGGGAAGGGAAGGTCAGTGCGCATTGAAGAACAAAAAGCACCGCCCGCGGAACACAGATCGCCATGGCTGCGAAATAACTCAGGTGTGAACTTGGCGGCAATGAACATTGCCCCCACAGAAGGACTGAGAATGGCACGAGGAAAAACATGCGAGTGAGTTACCACGTCCCGCAGGGGGCGGGGCATCCGCCTCGGCAATACGTCTCGAGCGAAAGCCGCCGGGCATTAGGCGTTGATGGCCCACCCAGACCGCCACGAAATACGCAGCGCCGGTAAGGCTTGCGGGCGAGCCCATAATGCCAAGTGTAGGGCACGCGGGTAAGCGCTCAACCATTAGACAAAGCACCGGCGCCTCAGGGGCGGCATGAATCTGCCCGCCCGAGGAGGCCACGGCCTCCACCGCTGCGGCAAGGCGTATTGGGGATATTCCAGAGCTTAGTCATTGCGGGCAGGCGTGATCGCGCCGGTGGAGGCGACATTCGCGAGGCAGAGCCAGAGATCGAGCCGAACAGCGCTGACAGAACAAACCGAAACCTTCGCGCCGCCCTTTTAATGGCCTGCCGCCCGGCGACCGCGACATTCCACTTGAACCCTTGGCCGCTTCGCCAGCCGTTCAAGGACAGCGGCCAAAAGTCACAAAAACTCGCCACGACCGTGACTGAGTTACCCGGTAAGCGAGCCCGCAGATTTGCGCCCCCTCGGCTATGGTTAGCGTCCGAAAAAACTTATCAACAGGCGTGCCGGAATGCCCGAACTCGCGGGTATAAACTGTCCAAACAGCCAGTAGGAGCAGCGCGAAGTGTCGCCCACAGCGGCAGCGGCCAGCCGATCACCACGCCGGCCGTTTCCAGCACCACCAATGAGCAGCGTCACCGCCACGGGCGCTGAAAGTTGCTCTCGAGATAAATCCATAATTAGGTTCCCCGACGCACATTGCTGTGAACGCCAACCAAAAGCGCTGCGGCGATGCCCAAGCTGCTGCAAGGATATCCCGTGAATCCGCCGCATGGCGACGCCTGCGTCAAGGATTAGGGCGAAGGGGGGATAAAGACATGATGCAGCGGGCCTGCTGATAAGTCGCACCAACCTGAGAACACCAGTTGCCAACAAGTGAGTAAGCGACCCAGCGCGATCGCGAGCGCGAATCCAGGAACTCGCAGCCATAACGGCTCTCGGGAAGGGTTTGCTCATCTGTAGGGGGAGGCCGGTCTTTGAGTTGGGCAGGGCGGCGCGGAAAGCCCGCGCGCGCACCTGTTATTGCGGACGCTATCTGCTCGCGATCCCGGACTTCTTCGTAATAGCGCAAGCGCGCCGGCGGTGCAGCTCATAGGTGGTTGATGTTGGTCATCAGCTCTTGGCGGTGAGCATTGCCCCACCAAGGCGACGTGTCGGCCATTTTGGCCTTGTTTCTCCAATAGGTCTCTGGTCAACTGATAGGCCGTCTTCTCGTCCATCTTTGTGGATCGTGAAGGCAGGCACGGGGCAGGGAGGGTCTGGTCACATCTGCTCTTGGCCGCATAGGTCCCGGCCAGCGAATGGGACAATCCGTGTGCGTTTGGATTGCGTATTCTGCTCATACGTTTCGCGGGATCACAATTGACGGGGGTCGAAAGCCGCGCCTCAACAAACATTGGGCGCCGGAAATGAGCCCGCAGTGCACGAGCCATCCGATCTGCCCCATTCTTCAGCGCGGCCACCGGCGTTGACTCAACTCAGCTATTCAGCAATCTCTACGCTGTCGACACCCGAACATTTTCCAGATTACTTTCGCCCTCGTCGCGCCGAAAGACCCTTGATGCCCAGCAAAATGCTTTTGCCCTCCGAGGTTCAGCCATCGGACGGTGTCTTCGCTGTCCTGAGACATCACGACAATGCCTCTATTGGTCAGCTGAGGGATCGGAAGAGGAGCGCGAATTTCATCAAAGCCCGGGGCCGTTCTTGCCTGTCAAACATCGCCTTGCCGTCTATGGCCAGACCCGAAAGCCGATGGCGGGGTGGTAAATGACATAGTCGGCACACGCGCACGGCACTTCCCATTGACGTTTCTTGAACGAGCCTTGGCTCTCTTCTACCGTGACTGAAATGTCTCCGCCGCGCCCCTTTCATAGGCTTCGGCAACCTCCAGCCCATTTGATAGTAAAAGATGAGCCGATTTGGCCAGACTTATACGTTCACCGCGGGTCCTGCGCCGCCGCGACTGCCAAAGACCCACGGCGAATGCCGGCAGATTGTTTGTTCTCAATGCATTTCAATGGCTTTTTCGCTCCTCAACCAAAGGCGTACTCTATTCCACCTACATTAGGCGCGGAATGCCTACCCGTGGACTTCTCGTGGGCAGCAAGCTGTGCCGTATTGGTCGAAGGAATGCGGTTTTCGCTGTTTGATCGAGCGTTGAAGTTGCGGATTGCCGACATTGGATGCATTCGCACCTACAGCTGTTTTTGAGAACCTTGCTACCTTCGCCGCGACAGTTGCAATGATCGCATGTCCGCCGTAATGCAGCGGCAAAGTAAGGTTGATATGGGCGAGCAACGGCTGGCGCTAAGTGTACCAGGTTGCGAACAGACCTCGGCCATGCTGAAACATTCAGTTCTCACAGATTTCATCTCAATTCGCCAACGCAGGTCGCAATTTGCTTTTGCGAGGCTCTGCTTCTCTCGAAAGCCGAAATGCACCGGTGATACCTAATCGGTTATGCAGTGACTAATTTTTTAGTCGACCACTAGAGATAGCCAGGCTCAAGCACGTACGTAACTTGATTCGATCTGAGAGAAATAGTGCGAGACTGAGCATTAATGAATCGCGACAGTCTGCCGCAAAGACATGTTGTTCACGCACGCTCGAGCCTGACGGAACTCGCGTCTGCTCGGTCTCGGCTCTGAGAAGGTGCTGCACACTCTGTCTCGTCTCCAGCGCAATGAGAAGTCCGTTATTTGATTCGTCGGTGCAATCTCTCCCATCCGTTATCTTTGCGCCTCGCGACGTGGTAGCTAGTCCGCGGTTAAATGGGTGGAAATGATCTCGTATGGCGTATCCGCATTTGCGGTGTAAGTTCGTTTTGCGGAACTTTGCATGAATGCAAAAGGAAGCCATGCGTCCTGACTCAATAGGCGTCAGACTATTCCTGACTATCTTGCTCGCTCCAGTGACGTGTCTCTCGGACGTTCGAGGAACATTCCGCCGATGTTCTGCCACATGTGGCAGTTCTGTCGTCTCTCTGCGAGATGCCAGACGTTCGCTCAAGAGCGCGGGATCAAAGTGGCGCTCAACCTACGTGCTGATAATGTATGCTCTCTCCTCCGTCTTGTCTGTTTCGCTTGACAGCGCAGAGCTTGGCTAACATGCACAACGCGCGCCGGCCGTAAGTTACAGCTGGTGAAAGCGGCGCGGATCGCACGGCACTTGCGCTCGGGCAGACGCGATCAAGGTGTCTCTGAAGCGTGCACAGGACGAGCGAAACCGATGCAATCGCCCAGATATTTGACCTCGATCGCATTCCTGCGGCTCAGGGATATCGCTATCTGCACTGTAGCGGCCTTCTGATTCCTCGCGTCGAAGTAGGCAGTCTGCTTATAACGCGTTACTTGTTCACTCCGCAACTTGCGATACTTCGCCGGCTGATAATGCTGCGAGAGAGAGACGCCAAGCGAGACAGGACGCAATTCTCCATACGGGGTGCGTCAAACCTTGGGCAGATGTGGACGAGAGGCTTCATTCATCCACTTCGTATGTTTCAAACCGAGCAGTCCGACGTGTGGGTCCCAAATACCACAATTAGCGGGTGCAGCAGGAGGATGGGGAATGAAACAGGTGTGAACTGAACTGCTGACGACTGTCCGAGCTCAGTAGGACGCACGCTATCGCTTGTGTGCTGACACTGTCATCGACGTATAGGCTGGTCTCGTGTCAGTCGACTGCAGCCTGCAGCATCTCTCGTGTGGAAACCATGTGCGTTCATGACTCGCTTGTGAGCACATGTCCGTTGAGTGGTGCGCGCCAGTGCATGCTTGAGGTATGTCATCGCGTAGTCGATGGACACGATAGGTCGCAAATTACGTTAGCAGATGTGACACCTGCATGACTCTCGTGATGTGCGGTACGAGAGCCAGCACGAGACGCATCGTGTCAAATTATCAGAGATACTGTCGTCTGATGCACAGGCTTCGAACGATCCTGCGAGCTGTAGCGCTCCGTTGATATCGAGTTTCGAGCATGCCGAGCTCTGTCTTTGTTGAGACTTTTTGTTCGGCTACTTATTCTGCGATAGTTCCGCACTGTGTCTCGAGACTCACGTGCGACTGCATCTACCATGGTGAGTATGTGCCGGCTATGGCACTGTCTTTCGTCGCTAAGCGCGACAATGGCTAGACAAGCATTCTTTTGCCAGCACCTACAACAATGCACGTCGTTTTCATTAGGTAGACGGCATATGCTGATGCCAATAGTCGCAGGCACCTCTGTACTTGGACGCTCCGACCTCAGACGAACATGCGAACACCGCGCGATATCAAATCACGCTCTCAGATACGCGCACCGTGCGTTGCTCGTCACACGCATAAGTCCCCCGGAGGCGATCTCGCCGCGCGCCTTTGTATGGCGAAGGGAGTTCTCGCGACGTGCCATGCTTCTCCCATAGCTGTGTCCTACTGTCGACGGCGACGGCAAAGCTTATATCTGACCAGTCTCGCATGGCACCCTTGGACACGATATGCAGGTACTGCACTGAGCAGATGCAGCAGCGAGTTGGTGGCTTTCCTTAGTCTGCAGTATCATTAGCGCGATCGGGGCAGAGATCGACAAGCAGATAACGAACGTAGGAGAGATCGCTGACCACACGAGACTGCTTGGGCCTGCATGACTTAACTGATCGCTAGATACTCAGGAGCGATGGAGCTTAGCTCACGTCATAGCCAGTTTGAAGAGCCGTTTGCCAGCGAGAGCGGTAGGACATCATGTCTCGCAAGAAATAGCGACAGGCTGCGAGAGAGCCTCCGATAGAAATCAGCGTTCATGAAGCCATCACGCTTCATTGCGCCTCGCAAGATGCGTGCTCGCTCAACTTCGTGCAACGACAACGACTATAGTCGTTCCGCATCTGTAACCAGCCACGCGACATCGTCTTGTCAGCAGTCGACATCAGAGCGGTTCACAAGAGTCCTGGCGTCTTGAAGGCAAAGAGGCCCCCTGTTCCCAGGCCTTGTTTGATGCTTTCGGATGTTAGCTCTAGCTTCCAGACTCCGCGTACTATTTGCTGAGGCGTGCAGTGGATATGCCGTAGTCTAGCAGCGACAGTCTGTAGCCTCTCGCTCGATGAGTGGGGTCAGTGTGATCCTGACGAGGCGCACCAATGCATGCGATCTTTGCGGTACTAGGACGATCAGGGTCATTTCGGGCGCAGTAAACCGAGGTGGGAGACTCAATGCTAGCTCGTCGGAAGAGATGATTCGGCATCGAGGTATAATCGGACAGCGTACAGTATTTAGCTGATAGCTGACGATTGCTGCGCCACAACCCAGCTCTTGGCGCAGATCTCGAGCACTGTAGCAATGAAAGAGTACGTACTGGGGCAGATCGAATAGTCGTTGCGTTCACTGCGGCGAGGATACTGCAAATCCGAGCTGGTACACCAAGTCTTGTTAGCCAGTTGCGACAGCTAGAGAACTCTCCGCACGTCTCAAGATTGTGGTGGGCAATCCAGCTGGATCCTCGTGAGCACGACTCCACGCAATCCGAACGCACTTCGCAGCGGTGATTTGTCGCATTCGGTGCGGTAAACCTAATGCGGGGCCAGTAGCGTGAGGCGCAAGACTTGTGACGCAACGAAGCAATGGGCTGCCGCGAGGGTTAAAAACGCCCATGACTTTCGGCGCTCTGTATGCCGACCATTCGGCACCGACCGATTGGGGCGGGCAAGAGCTCGTTCATTGTGTAGCGCTGATTGATTAGGTGCTCGCAGCGTCACTCTTGCCAGTCTGTAACGCATACCAAGAGGAAATGGCACTCATGTTAAGTTCACGGCATAAGTGAACGAGCAAGGCGCCAGTAAATGCAGAAGAGGTCGAGCAGCCTTCGCGCACTAGTGGAGTGAGTGAGTTCGCCCGCAATGTCAACCAGCACGGTTCTTGAAAGGCATGCGACCACTGAACTTTGATCCCATGAACCACATGATGTCCTGCAACCCGCGAGAGCCATTGCTGAGTCGACTCACTCATACTCGAGCATACGAAGCCGGTCGAACGGAGTAAACTGTCTGCACTGGCTCCGAGTTAGAACTGCGTCAAAGTTCGCTCGCAGCTCGGTAAGTGAGGCACTCGGCACTCGCGACGCGGGCTGTATCTCCTGGTACGCATTGGCGACTCCCTCGCCACCATGACATCGAATAGCACGGTCATCGTGCTACCACAGCTGGACTCGAGCTAAGAGCTGACTTCCTCGATAGTCAGCGCAGGTGATGTTGCAGATAAGTCGAGCAGTCCCATATCGTGAAAGATATCCGCGTAGAACACACGCCGATCAGCGATGTGTGTCGCTTATCACTTGGCTCACTGGTATTCGTCGGAGGTCTGGTGGTGCCGAACCTGTATCGCAGGCACGCGCGTCTCGCGCAGTCAATAGTCCTACAGTGGATACCTCATCCAGTGTCCGCATTTTCTCTCAATCGCTCTGGACTTGCAGTGGCCCTCGGCACTCAGCGTGCGGCATCACGGGGGTATCCTTGCAGAACTGGGCATCGCCGCAGCGTTTTTGGGTCGGCGTCAAACAGCAAATGTGCTCAGGGGACCTAATATGCAATTTATCCTGAAGTTAGCGTGAGCTGTCATAACTCCTTCAGCGTCGCCGGTAGGCTGCGGTCGAAGGCGTTGCTCATGTGCTGGTAGACCTGAGAAACCCTGTGTAGCACCAGGGGCAGTGTGAAATGCTGAGTTGGCGCAGCAATCACCAGTGCAGTGTAGGGTGGCTGACCACTCGGCGCGACTAGACTCTACGCTGTTAGGAATCATAGGCGCGCTACCAGGTGGTCCTTAAGATAAAAGCATCCAAGCGCACGGGTCGTGGGAGTGTTCGTCGTGATTTAACCTGAGAGCCATCAAGCGCGCATGGTATGAGTGATTTTAATCGGTGATCGCGGCCTTAGAGACCAAATTAACGCGTCCGTCAGAAGACGCGGAGAGCGAGGTCGGCGCCATCCTCCGCCGGGCGTCGGCTTAACCGCCCACTCGTGCTCGTAAGCTGGTCATCGTGATCTAAAGGATACACTGGATGTACGTCGGCGAGTCAATTGTGTTGAGTCTATATGTTTCTGAAGCAAGACCTTGCTGCCTTGAACGCTGGTTCGCAGAATGCGGGACGAAGTAGCCTTACGATGAAATGGCGCGGCTGTTGGCGATCGGCAGGCGCGGATGTAGAGAAGGTCGGCGCGGTGCTTGCATACTCGGAGTGTTGTTCTCTCTCTGTTATTAATTCTGACCAGTCCAGACGCTGTCTTCGGGTATCACGATTATCCTTCTAGGCGTCTGCGCTTCTTCGCGCGAACAGATCGCATACCACCGGCGCGAGTCGACCACAACTGCGCATCGCCTAGTATTGTGATTGATGAGCCTTCGCGAAGTCACTGCCAACGCACCTGTGCCGCAGCGGTGGAGGCCTGTGCGCCTCCCCTCGGGCGGGCACGATCATGCGGCCCTTCATGGGCGCGGTCTGCCCTTGTGCATGTGTCAGTTGGATGGAGAAGGTTACGCGGGGTGCCCGACACTGGCATTATTGGCCGCACGGCAGCCTTTACCGGCCCTAGTCTGAACATTTTGTTAATTTCTAGTTAGCTGCGCAAGTGCTCGTTCGGGCATTTTGCTGGCGCCGTCTATGCCAACGACTCCTTAAGTACGAACTCGTGTTGTCAGTCTTTATCAGCTCTGGACGGCGATGCTCGGCTCTGTTCTGAGGTTTCCTGAGGTGTATCAGTGCGCCGCGCAGACCGCATGCTAGCGTTGGCGGCATTGCTGGTTGCCAGGCGCTGTGTTCATAAAGTACATCACTGGTGTTTATACTGAGTCGTTAGCCATTCTCGCAGTCTCAATTCATCGTGCGCTCTGGGATAGTTCGAATTGCGCCATGTCATCTACCAACTATTGCTGAGGGATACTCCCAGCATGGCATGATCTTGACCGATCGTTGCTTGATTGGGCTCGCTCTCTGTATCTTCATGCGCGAGTGTGCAGCACCTTTCTTACCCCAACGTTCGCTGTACTCGTCGAGTGGTCTAAAGTCTGATCGCAGAAAGGATTCTTAGTGAATCCGCGACGTCGTCACGTTACTACTGTGACGGCTCGCCTGGATCAATTCTTTGTCGACTATTATGTCTATACAATCCGATGCTAAGAGACTCTCTCTCTCAGGACAACGCTTTCTGCTCGAAGGTCGGTGTCAGTCATACGAGAGTCTGTTCGAGATAGATTACGTTCGCCTCCGCGATCTTTCAATACTGAGGTTCACAGGGGATTATCGGTCTGTGGTGGCTGATGTATTGGCTTCATCTGTCGGCGGCTCGACTCAGACTCGCTGCGATACTCGGTCTAGCGTCGAGAGCCTGCCTAATCTTGTGGGGATAGTAAGGAAGACGATGACGCAGACCAACACTACGTCTGCGCCTAGTCATGCTCCTCTGTTCTCGATGCTATAATTCAGTCAGGGCAAGCACGGGACACTGCGCTTATTGAGCTGTCAAAGCTCAGATTTCACGCTTCAGGCGGCATCTCTGTATGTGAGAATTTCTAGCAGATCTCGCATCTACTGCCCCGCGCAAGATGTGCGAGCAGATCGGATGGCGCGCCAAGCAGTCTGGCGCGCGCCTGCGCGCTTCCTCGATCAATGACCCGATATGCGGAGAGCAAATGTCAGACCCAAGGCCACACCCGCGCGGCGCGCGGCAGGAGGCCGCTGCAAAATATGACCGAGAGAAGACTGCCAGGTGCGGGGCGTCTGTATTGACGAGTCGCGGGCCGCCACAGTATGTCGACGGATGTGGCGCGAAAACGGGCACTTGGCATTTCCGCGGCTTAAGTATATCGGATCTCCTGATTGGGTCTAAGCCTTCGGGTGCCCAATCCCGAAATGCCAAGTTGCCATTTGCCCATTACTGCCGGCCGTTTGCCTCAGATCGCCAGCGCCGACCTTCACAGCCAGTACTGGCAAGGTCTCTCTGTTCTGGACACTGCGACCTCTGCGCGCTGCCGCAATGAACCACCGGCCTCCCGCAGGACCTGGGGTGGGTGGCCTTGGTTTTCTGACATTGGCTTCTCCGTCCGGTCTGATACGGAGACGCGGCAGGCCGTTTCCCGACCCCCGATGCAACTCTTGCGCGGGGGGCTGATGGTGTACATTCTCAGGACTCTGCTGCTTTGAACCACTTTTATCCTTGTGGTTTTACTTGAAAGGGAATGCTGGGGCAGATGCTTTTTCGGGGTCATGTCTTTCTATATCACTCGCCTGAAAGATGCGCGTCTGTGATCGTCGACAGCAAGAGTCGCGAACCAGAAGAACCAAAGCGATTGCGGCCTGAAGCGGTGATAAGGCGCCAGCTCAATAAGCGCAGGCCGCGCCACTGAGTACACAGATCACGATAGGCAAGCTGTGTCGCACCTCCATCCCAAGATTTCAGGCAGGCCAG
>Ga0163217_1039877_pt1 | contig 11213 bp, 22 predicted proteins | sample SynspAceP_FD_185933 | JGI IMG/M metagenome (GOLD analysis project Ga0163217, IMG submission 185933) | Saline lake microbial communities from Ace Lake in Antarctica - Synechococcus sp. Ace-P (PacBio error correction) | ecosystem: Environmental > Aquatic > Non-marine Saline and Alkaline > Saline ... | reverse complement strand
CCAAGCGAAAGCGGAAGCAGCAGAGGGCAACAGGCCGTCAGAATTCGCCCAGCCGGGCCGTGCTTGCCCCTTGAGGACCACCAGCCAGGACCCTTGGAGAATGCTGGCCCTCCTGTTCGTTTCGGCGTAATACCAACAGCCGGGCGGTTGCGGCCCTGCGCGTCTGGGGGGAGAAAGCGGATTGGCGCCCGGGCCTGGGCGGGCTGCATGGTTCGCCGCGCTCAGACAATTCATCCATCGGCCAGTTCGCTGGTGATCGGCTAATTTCCTCGCCCATCGCTTTACGGACGGCGGTGCGCTCTGGAACCTGCAGGGGCAGCGACCGGGCGAATCCCCCTGAATCTGGATCGCCACGGCGATCAGCTTCTTACTTCCTCTTATCCGGCCACCTAGCAACCTGCGGAGATCCCGCGCGCTTCAAAACCTGAGCGTCGGCTCCTATTGCCACCCGGGCATCATCCGGATCAGCCGCCCACCCCAGGCCCGTTGGCCAGGTGCTCTGGTGTGCGACCACCTGCTCTGGATCGCAGACAGGTTTCACGCTGGTCACCTTGTGTGGGAGGCTGATCGCCCCATCACCTGTACGCCACTCTGGCACGGCGATCGGCGCCGGCGCTGCCGCTAACGGACCGGCCTTCCGCTGCGTCAAGGCCCAACACCGCGGTGCTTTCCGTTTTCGAGCCGTGCTCGAATGGCGCCAGTCGCTGGTGCCGCGGAATTCCTGCGCCCCTCCCAAGCTGAGGCCATCGCCATCGCCATCGGCGGGCTCTGGTGGAGCCATCGCATACATCGGCCTTGCCGCCAGCAGCTTCAGCGACGGTCCGCTCGGCGTGCCCTGGGCTGAGCGCGGTGCGCTCACACAGCCCGAAGCAGACCTGGAAGTCTGCTTACACTCCGGGGGACTGCCCAGGGACTGATGAATCGGGCCTCGGAACTCGCCTGGTGATTCCAGTGCTACCCCGTGGCGGGCAGCGCTGATCGGCCTCAGCCTGATCAGCTTTTCAATCGCACCATAACAGGTTGCGCAAACCTGTTGCTGTTTCTGATCAGTTGCGTCGGGCCGGCCGCCGGTTGCTTCAGTTACGCCCGGTGCTTAGGATCGAAAGCAGATCGGCGGGCGCGCCGCCCAACGGAAGTGCTCGTTTCGACTGCGGCCAGTGCCGGGCAGCTTCAATCTGCAGATGGGCTTCCGGGTTCGATGCGCTTGGCGCCGTGATGGCTGGCCTGGGTGAACCACCATCGCCGTTGCTGGTGATGGTGTACTTCGATGGCTACATGGCCATGACAGAGTTATGTGGCTATTTTCACCTATCTGGCCTTTTCAGCAGCTCGCATGCTGGGGCCTGGTGATCAGCCTCAACCGCTCGAGATCTAGTGTTCTGGGAAGGCTGGTGGGCATGAGCTCCTACCTGCTGGCATCCGGCTTCTGAGTTATGACCGCGGATGGGTGCCGGCCACGCCGCCCAGAAGGCCTTGTGGTCAACCGGGTGGGTGATTTTCGGCCTGCTGCTCGGCATCTCGGCCTTGTTCTGGGCCACCGGCAGCGTCGGCTTCGAGGACATCGGCCTCCGCCTCAGCCCAAGGCCCTGGGCCGATGGCAGCGTTCTCTTCCACCCGGCGGCGGTGTGATTCCTCTGCCTGTTTGGTGTGCATGGGGGCGATGGCCAAAACGGCCCAGTTCCCGCTTCATGTTCTGGTTGGCCGGACGCCAGCGAGGGGCCACCCCGATCTCCCCCTGGATCCATGCCGGCCCTGATGGTGGCGGCGGCGCGTGTTCCTGGGGCCCGGCCTTTTCAGCCGATCTACATCCAGTCGAGGAGTGCAGGCCTTCATTTGCCGCGTGATTCGGCACGTATCACCCTGATTTCCTGGGCCGCCTCGATTTCGCCCTCCACCAGATGGATCTGAAGAGGGCCTGGCTACAGCACGGTGTCCCAGCTGGGCTACATGGTCTTAGCAGATGGGATGCGGCGCCCCGGGTGGCCGGGATGTTCCACCTCGTTGGACCCACGCCTTCTTCAAGGCCATGTATGTTCCTTCTGTTTCAGGCTCGGTGGATCCACCGGCCATGGAGGAGGTGGTGGCACGAACCGTTCTCGCCCAGGACATGCGCCTGATGGAGTCTGCGCAAGCCACATGCCCGTGACGGCCACCACCGTTTTCCTGATCGGCTGCGTGGCGATCAGCGGCATCCCTCCTTGGCCGGCGCTTCTGAAGCAAAGGACGAGATCCTCGGCCAGGCCTTCAACGCCTTCCCCCTGCTCTGGGGCAGTGGGCTTCCTCACCGCCGGCATGGACCGCCTTTCTACATGTTCGGCCTGTCTACTTCCTCACCTTTGAGCGGCCGTTCCGACGGCACCGGATTGCCGCCTTGAACGCCCAGGGTGCTGGCCGAATGCCGGACACGGTGGCAATGGAGGAAGAAGGCCAGGAAGGGCATGCAGCACGCCAAAAGCGTTTCCCCACGAATCGGGTGCAGATGGCAGCCCCGCTTGCGGTATTTGCGCGGTGCCTTCCGTGCTGATCGGCCTGCTGTGGGACCCCCCTGGAACAAACCGCTTCGCCAAACCTTGCTTGACCCCAGTGAGGGCCGCCGAGGATGGCCGAAGCAGTTCAGTTGGGGCGACTTTTTTACACTCTTGGCCGGCGCCTCGGTGTGAATCTCGCTCACCGGGATTCACCGGGCGGTCATGGGCCTACTCCTAACAAGCTGCGATTGGCCACGGCCGTGGCGGGCGCTTCCCCGCGCCTCAACGCCTTTCTGGCCAACAAGTGGTTACTCGACCGACATCAACGATCGAATTTTCGCAGCGGGCAGCCGCAACGCTCGCTCGCAGCGTGCTGGAGGTTGACGCCAAAGGTGGTGGCGGGTGTGGTTCAACCTCACCGGGCCTTTGCTCACCCTGGCAGCGGCGAGGGTCTCAGTACTTCGAAACCGGCCGCGCCCAATTCTATTGCACTGAATCGCTTCGGAGGCGTGATTGCCCTTGGTGGTGCTGTTCAGCAGCTTCTAGGCCTGCCGCACTGTGTGTATGGTCAACCCGCGTATCTGGGGAGCTCCAAGCGCGGCCTGTATTTCTACACTCGCCCAGAAACTGCTTCCAGAGGTCTGTGCCGCTGGAATTTCTTCCGTTGCTCCAGGCGGCCCTTGGCGGTCCTGAGGCGGCGATCACGGCCAGGGGCCTTCCCTGCCTCAGCGTTTCGATCCTGATGCCGATCGTGGCCGGGCTGTTGATCCCGTTCATTCCTGGATCCCGGCGACGGCAAGCGATTCGCTGGGACGCCCTGGGCGTCGCCCTGCTCAACCTTCCTGGTCACCTTGGGGCCTACACCTCAACGGCTTACGCACCTCCAGAGGCCAGGCCTGCAGCCGCGATCGAGCGGGTGGATTGGCTGCCCGATCTCGGCGTGGCACTGGTCGGTCGCGGTGGCCGACGGCTCTCGATGCCCCCTGTCCTGCTCACCAGCTTCATCACCGCCCTAGGCGGTGGCTGGGGGGGCCGGGGGGGGGGGGGGGGGGCCCCCCCCCGCCTGGCCGGTTCACCTTAAAACGCGGCTGTTCTTCTTTCCTATCCTGGCGAATGGGATGCGCCAGATCGCCGTTTCGCCGTTTCAGGACAGTGCTTCTGTTCTTCCTGGCCTGGGAGCGGAACTGCTGCGGATGTACTGTGGGCGATCTGGGGGGGCAAGCAAGCGCCCAGTACGCTTGCCACCCAAGTTCAATCCTTTACACCGCCGGCCGGCTCGTGGTCATCCTGCTGGCGGCCCTGGCCATGGGCTTCCAGGGGTAGGCGGCCCCCCCCACTTTGAATACACAGCCCTGGCGGCCAAGGATTTTCCGGCACCGCGCTTTGAGCTGCTGGCCTACGCCGGCCTGCTTGATCGGCCTTTCGGGTGAAACTGCCGATTTCGTGCCGCTGCGACACCTGGCGGCCTGAACCCCACGGGGAAGCGACCGCTAGCCGATGCACATTGTTGCTGGCCGGCATCCTGCTGAAGATGGGGGGCTTATGCCTGCGGCGGCTTCAACGTGCCAGCTGCTGCCCGCAGCCCACGCCAGTTGCGCCGTTGCTGGTGGTTCTGGGGGTGGTCAACATCATCTACGCCGCCCTCACTCCTTCGCCCACGCGCCAACCTCAAACGCCAAGACGCCTACCAGCTCGATCGAGCCAACCATGGCTTCGTGCTGATTGGCATTCGGCAGCCTTCAGCGCCCTCGGCCCACCAGCGGCGCCATTGTTGCAGATGGTCAGGCCATGGCCTGATCGGCAAGCCCTCTTCTTTTCCTGGTGGGCGCACCTACGGAACCGCCCAACACCCTGCAAGCTCGAGGGGAGATGGGCGCGTGTGGCCAGAAGATGCGCAAGATGTTCGCCCTCTGGACCGTCTGTTCGCTGGCCTCGCTGGCCCTACCGGGCATGAGCGAGTTTCGTTCGGAGTGATGGGATGTTGTGGGGGCTTCGCTCACCAGCGAGGCTACTCTCCAGCTCCGCATCGTCATGGCAGGCCTGGCGGCGTGGGGGGTGATATCTGACGCCGAATTTCTAAACCGTGCTCTCCATGCTGCGGGAGATCTTTTGCGGCAAGGAGAACCCGAGCTGGCGGCCACAACACCCAGCCATGCGTGGATTGCCGAGCCCGCGAGATCTACGTGATTCTTCCTGCCTGCTGTTGCCGATTCATCGGCATTGGTTGTACCCCAGGATCGTCACCGACACCTACGCGCCTCCATCGAGCCATGGTGCTACGCGAAGCAATCGGTGATTGGCGGAGCTGCTGTCTCTCCGGAGAACGGGCTGATCCGCAAGCCAGCCGTCGAGGTGGATGGCCCCACGCCCTGCTCCAGGGCCCCGGCCCTGGGCTGAAAGGCACGCCCGGGGCGGCCTGCCTTCTGAGCGGTACGAAACCCTGCGTTGCCGGCAAAGCGGATTGGCAGAACCAGGATCGCCTGCCTACGCTCCCTGCCAGCAACCAAGACCAGCTGATCGAGCCATGCGACAGGCTGAATTTTGTTGATCTTCAGTTCGGGCTGGCCACGGTGATGTTCACCCTGGAAAAAACACAGCCCCCCACCCACCGTTCAGTTTCCGCGGGCGTGTGTCAACCACCTGCACTGGCGCGGCCAGTTGCTCGTGGTTCGGGGATTCGGCGCCACGGCCGCCTGGGTGTTCGCGCGTCTGGACCGGCGTGGTCAAGAAGGTTGGGAGCTCGTCCAGTCCAGGCGATCGAGAAGCCCACGTGGTGAAGATTCACCGAGCTGAAGGCCGACATTCCGAGCGCTATCGGGCACCGTGGAGCCCAGCTAGGCCTGCTGCCAGCAGCTGGGGGAGAGTTCCGCACCGGGCCGCCGAAAGCCGTCACAACCGATGAAGCCCATTGGTCCGCCAGCCAGCTGAGTTCCAGCTGGCTGTCTGGCTGCAAGGCGGCCAAACCGGGTACGTTGCCCCCTAGCGAGGGGAAAGGAGTGGCAGACGCAAGGCGCCAGGCTGCCATGCTTGCCTTGCTTCAGGACGCCGCTGTGAAACTGGGCGACATCGACCCGTGGGAGCGTCGATGTTGATCGCCGTTGTGGACAGGCTTCTTGACCAGCTGCGCGGACGCATCGAGGTGCCCGCCTGCATCGCGCCACCAGGCCGGACGGGGCGGCAGTTAACGAACAGGACTTGGCCGCTCCAGCGAGGGCCTTACCGGCTGCGGGCCTGCTGGGTGGGCCTGAAGGCCGAGGGCTGAGCGGACAGACGTTTCCCAGCGCCGCAAGGCTGATCGAGGATCACTGCGCTGTGCATCCGGATGATGAGGACGCAGATTTCGCGGGTTTGTGTTGCCACCGCCGGCCGGAGAGCAACTCTGGCGCCGGGCCGGTGGCACCCCCTCCACTGACAACGGCGGTCAGCTCGTGTTTGAACTGAATCAAGGCAGCTCGAGGACTCGCCGCGCGGCGGGAGCAGATGGTGGCCGCAACCGCCCAAAACCCAGAGCCGGCCCTACAGCGAGCGGGGGAGGCCATCGAACAAGTGGCCTCCCGGCCCACGCGAGAAAACTGCCAGGAAACCACCGCGGCCTTGAGCCTGTTTCTGCAGGCGAGTTGGCCCGCGGCCCTCGCAATGGCGACTTCGAGCGCTTGTTGCGGCCTGCGCAGCGTGCGGCACCCGCCGATCTCATCACGATCGGTGGGGGGCGTTCTGGCCGTTTGCTGTTTTCTCTGCTCCCAGGGCCGACTCGACCTGCAGCAGGAGGGTGGCTCTTGATGGTCCCTTCAAGATCAAGCCGGCTGCAGAGTGGACCACCTGGAGACTCGGGCGGCAGCAAACGAGCAGCAGCGAACCGGACAAACGACCCGCCCCTGTGCTGGAAACGCCAACGCACAGGCTGGGCCAAGCATCCCTTGCCGGCTGATTGCCAGGAGGCCGCCCTGATTTCTTTCATATAGTGATGTCTTGAAGTAACAAAATTAAGGAAGACGCCATGAGGCGATGATCTCGCGGCGGCAAGAGGTTGACCCGCGTTGGTCCCTATACGCACACCCTTCCCAAACCGATGATCCCGATTCTTCAGAAACCCGTCATGGGAGTTTTTTGCTGGAATTGTGCGGCAACACGGATTTGACGAGGTGAGGGTCAAGGTCTCCCACCTGTCCGAAGAATTGAAAATTATTTTTCGCGACGGCCAGCGGATTCGGTTTTTACAGCATTGCTTACAGGCTTTGAGGGGCGCATCGAAGATGGCGAACTGAGCGGCGCCGCCCCTTGGGCTCGGTGGAGGAATCAAAAAGTCAAACCTTTCAGAAATTTTTTGTTGAACCACTTTGTGGTGCTCTGCGGCGATGCCGCTGGATCGATCTTGACCTGACTGAGCTGTTCGGCGCCACAAGGAAAAGGGTGCAATCGCCGAGTCTGGGACCAGCGGAGTTGCGAAGGATCTAAGTCAGCAAGCTATGGCGTCGTCGTTCACCGATGAAGATTCCAGGGTGTGACCTTCCAGGAAGAAGCCCTCCCTGGGAAGATGCCGCCAGCGAATGATCAACACTGGTATTTATAAATATATTTTTTTCGAGCCCGAAGTACTCGATCACATCCCCGAAGGTGTTCCCGTCGATATCGAGCGCCGACCTTTTGCCAAGGCTGATAGCTGTGGGCGCACCCTTTTAGCGCCTGCCGATTTGGATTTTGAAATGGGTCGACATCGGCAGAGGTGCCCGACTACTGGCAGGCGATCCGCAGGCGTGCTGCTCGGCGATAGGTTCGCCAGGTGCAGATCCCCGGACGGGAAGTGCGGCCTGGAATCTACGTGGCGCTGAACGCTTGGCGCGGACTGGATCAGTTGATGTGCGCGGCCCGGTCACGTTGGGAGGGATGAGCCGGATTGAACCGGGTGCTGACAATTCATTGCAGCGATGATCGGGCCGGTGCCACATCTGCGGAAGGTGCCACAATCGATAACTCGATATTTGTTGAATACTCCCCGGCATTGGCGCGTTGGCGTGGCTGGTCGAAATGGGTGTTGCGCGGCGCTATGTGCGTCGATCGCGAATGTGACCACTTCGATCTTCAAGAAGAGCCCTGGATGGCTGATCACGATGTGCGCGCCAGGATGCGCCCCAACGCCTCCCCCATCAGAAAGGCTTTGGCCGAGCTGCTCGGCAACCGATTCAAGCCTCAGCCACGGGCGGAGGTCTGAGCGACAGCGGCTCATGGAGGCAACACCGGCATGGCCAGAATCATCGGATTCGCTCTTCCGCTTTCACCGCCAATCAGTGCACCCGCTTGGCGGCGATCGATTGATAGGTTGCCACTGTTCGCGGCGATGTTGATCCCTTCGGCAGCCGGATTTCAGACGGCGGCGAGACGTCGGATCAAGGCCTGGGAATCAGTGCTCCTGGCACCATTTCCGGTTCACAAGGCGGCATTGCGCGCCGACTTGCAGCAGAAACACCCCCGCAGCACCGGCAACCGAAGTGGTGCGGCGATCTCGCCACAGAAGCGCTTCAGGGCCTCCGGTTTGCATCACCATCTTGCGTCTGCAGAAAGCGGGCCACCGGCGGCCTTTTTGCGCCGACCCTCGGTCTTCAGGCCGCTCCAAACTGGGCGACTGCGGATCGGCAGCCGCCGCCAGCGAACAGGTGGTGGGGCGTCGGTTCAGCAGCCTTGACGGGGTCTTTCCCCCGCATTTGAAACCTCTGACCAGCTGCAACAGACGCACCGCTTGCCAGCTCCATTCACGGGGAGCCCGGTTGATCGCCGAGCGCCGACAGGGTCACCGGTCAAGCAGAGCAGATTTGCGGGAATGCGAGGCATGGGCTCCGAGCAGTCGGCTGGAGGGCAATGCGGTTGCGTCGCGGCCAGTGAGATTGCAAGACGGGCTCCAGGCCGATGTTCAAGCAGCAGGGCGGCAAGGGCAGGCTGCTCATGGCCATCACGCCCGGCTGCCATCGGTGGAATTGACCGCCATGAACAAGGCCTTTCACCGCCGCCACCCTCAAAGGGCGGCGGAATAAAGGTCGCCGCCACGCGGCGATGACCTCCGCGGTGATCGCGAAGCGACCAATCGGCAAGCGCCTGTATGCAGCAACAAAGAACGGAGAATCAGACTTCTGCCCATCATGCGGCAAACAGTGGTCCGGCGCTTTGTTTGCGCTTAGAGTGAATCCCGGAGGCTGGATCCTTGATGTCCTTACCAGATGATCTAGCCCAGCTGCCTGGCCCCATTCTTTCGCGCGTTGAGAATCGAGAATCATCGGAGCTGGGTGGCCACCGGCCTAACAACCAGGAAATGCCTTGCCGCTTGATGTCAGAAACGACGGTCGATAATCACCTCAGCAATATCTTCCAGCAAAACCGGCGCAAGAACCGGGTCGCCCTGTTGAATTGGGCGATGGATCACGGCAAGATCTGCGCGGATGGCCTTCAACTGCTGCAACCTTCCCTGACCTCACCAGCCTGAAGGCGCCGATTCAGAACCCCGCACTCAGTTGATGCCGGATTTGTTGACTCCGAGTGTTCGTCAGGGATAACGCTGCAGGCAAAGCCTCGTCGGGGAGTGAGCCGGAACAATTCGGCGGAATCCAGGCAGGCAAGGGATGTCCCGTCCAAGAGAACGCAACATACTTGATTCGTCGTAGAGACCGGGATCATGGAAGGAGACAAGCCGGCAAAAGGGCAAACAAGGATCAAAACCTTAAGACATGGGCTGAAGAGCCCGCGGCCACCGAGTCATTGTTTGATGTGAGCCATTGGAGTTGGCGTGTTGATCGGGACCAGACAGGTCCGTGTTGATCGGACCAGAGCTGTAGGGATGGGCTGCCAGCGGGCCGCATGCTCCATGGACCTTGCGGTCAGCTCAAATCCCGCACCATCTGGCGAAGGACAGAGGCTGCTCGTGCCGTGCTCGAGTTTCCACCTCGGCGAGCACCAGAGGCGCATTCTGCCGCCTCGAAACCACATCGACCACCATCACCCACCGGGACAATCAAGGCCAAAGCGCTGTTGCTGAGGCGATGCGCCGCGAGACGCGAGCAAAGCGCTTCGCCATCGCCAATGGAATCGGGTACTCGAAACTCGTGGCGGGCGATCCCGTCGCTTTGCGGCCTTGAGTGGAGGCAGGCCTGGCCGTTCATCAACTGAGCCTAACGCCGAAAACGGTAAATTCCCCTGCTCCGACGACACCAGGTAAGCCCTGGCGGAAACTGCTGTGCCAGCAGATTTGTGCTCGCCAGCTTTGTTCCCTCAACAAGAAGCGTCGTTCGATTTCCAGGGCCATCAGACCGCCTGCTCCAACGCATCGGTCCATTCCTGGCCGCCGGGCGGCAGGCAGCTCGCTCCCTTTGGCCGGATCACACGATTTTCAATTGTTCGATGGTTCACCGAGGTCAGGTCACCTGCCCAGTAGGAAGCTTTGTCGGTCAAGTCCGGTTAATAGGACGGGCTCTGCTCGAGGCACCCCATCAGGGCGGAGTGCTCACAGCGTTCGCACCGAAGCAGCGGTCGCCAGGTTCCAGCACGGTGGCGTGGGCCCGCTTTCCAGAGCTTCACCCGGCGACTTTGCCTCACCCAGGGGCAACACACCAGGGATCGAACGGGGGACCACCAGGGGCGGCTGGAGAGGGGCTCACGGACAGATCGATGACCACAATGGATCGATGCCAGGAGTGCAGGATCGGTCCACCCGCCGCCATCGAATAGCAGTTGGAAGCCGGTCGGCGTGGAAATTGATTCAGGCTCGCCGCGGAACTGTCCCACCACCTCCCCATCGCATCTCAGCTCAACAGGCAGGTGGTGCCAACTTCCTCCCAGGGCAAGGACGGAAATAGAAGTCATTGAGGGCCGATGCACCTTGCCCGTCAGGCAGGCTGGGTCGTCGGCCGCCGCCATCACCCGTGGTCGACGGACAGCCGTCGAGCATGCATGCGGCGGCTTCAGGGCAAAGCGGTCATCACGCAAGCCGTGCAGAGATTGTCCGGGGGTGCTGAGGCGAAAGAACCAGCAACTGCGCGCTGCGGAGGAAAACCGAAGTGGCACCCACGTTGAGCGGAGGATCGGCACCCAAGGGGCCAGGTGGCCTGGCGGCGCCCAGCACCGTGGCCATTCACCGCCGAGCAGGAACGGTTGAGTCTGGCAGGCGCGGTTCTGTGGCAGCAAGGCGGGGGAAACGGGTTGGCGGCCAGACCACTTGGTGGGCGACCGTGACCTTCAATTGCCCCTGGCCCTTGAGATCGGCCGCCAAGAGTCGCCCTGTCGCTGGGGCCTCCTTGACTATCTGCTACGCAGATCAGCCAGACCTCTTCACAAGCTGCCATGAAGAGGTTGAGAGATCACCAAGCGCAGCAGGTTAAAAGCGTCCATATCGACGGCTTCGCGGTTTCCCGATAGAGAGAGGAGCAGGATCGGCCAGGTCCACAGCGTTTCAGCCGGGCGGCACGGGTGATTCACAAAAAATAGATGGCAAGACACCGACCCCACGGTCAGGCTGAGGCCATCGATTTGTAGCTGAGAGAAGGGCCATTCAAGGTTTTTGATGTGTGACGGCGGTTGAGGCATCAAACTCGATACTTCATCAGCCACCCGCACAGCAGTTTGCGGCTGTTGAGCAGGACCCCACCACCCCTGTGGCAGGAAGGAGAAATTTCGCCGGCTAGCACCAAGATAGGGCTTTTGCAGGGGGCAACATTCAATTCCGAATTTGGTCCGTCATCATCGGGTTGGTCCTTATCTTATTCT
>Ga0163217_1113509_pt1 | contig 11214 bp, 12 predicted proteins | sample SynspAceP_FD_185933 | JGI IMG/M metagenome (GOLD analysis project Ga0163217, IMG submission 185933) | Saline lake microbial communities from Ace Lake in Antarctica - Synechococcus sp. Ace-P (PacBio error correction) | ecosystem: Environmental > Aquatic > Non-marine Saline and Alkaline > Saline ... | reverse complement strand
CGGCGTCTGGGGATTCTGTCGCAAGAATGCTGGCTGGACAAGGCGTCGTCTCTGTCGGGGGAGGGTTGCCGCGCCGGGTGTGGTGGTCAGCTATTACCTCTATCCATCGGTGCATAAATGGCAAAGCCTTTGTCCGCGAAGGGATGCAGATGCTGGCTGGCGTGCCGTGATGTGTGACGAGCCGGAGAACCTTTCAAGAGTTCCGGCTGGGTTGTTCGGACTGGACAACTTTATGATGTGGAGGCGGACGCTCGCGCGTTTGGCGCCGTGATTGATGTAAGGTGCTGTAAATAAAAAAGCTATTGCGGCAGGTTATTCCTGCGATTTACCGAGCCCCATTTCCATCAACTACGCCGGACAGGTGGCAGCCCCAGCATTAAAGCGCGCTCAGGCCCTTTTAGGCGCGGGCGTCCGGTCCAAGGGCGTTTTCGCCTGACTGGCAGCGGATTCAGCAGATCATGCCGCGCCAGGCGCAGCTGGATATCGCCAAACGGGCCTTGTGGTAGGCGTCCAGCACGGCTGGCTCCCAGATCGTCGCGTGTTTTTGGACAGTTCCAGCAGCCGTCCGATGTCTTGCAGCGAACATGTTCAAACCCTTGTGCGCGATGCGGGGGCATGAAACGTGTGCGGCTTCGGCCCCGATCAGGGCAATGCGTTCCCCCGACAAGCCGCGCCGCTGACAGCCCGCTCCCATGATCGGCCAGTGGCGCGCTGTGATGCCAATGTGAGCGGACAAGCACCTGCCGCCGCGCGCTCGGTTGCGCGAGGGAGAAGGCGTCGGCGGTCTAGCTCCCTCCGGCGAGCGATGCCGCGCCGTTCGTCCATCCACACCACCGCAGAGCAGGGCAGGCCGTCCGCGTCGGGCAGGGGCACAAGGGTGAAGGGCCCGCCGCTGCGGTGGACTTCGGTTCGTAACATTTCATGTGGGGTGGGTGCGTGACCGCAAAGGCAAGCGCTTTGACCTAGCTTTGGCGGGTCACCTCTTATGCCTGCCTGCATCCCGCATCGCGGCTGTCGCGCCCGTCAGCGGCAATCACCAGTTGGCCGATATTTTGGTGCCATCGGTCGGAGCCCCACCCGCGTGCGCCGATGGTGCGCGTGAAATAATGAAGTTGTCGCTGTTCCCAGCGGGCGGGAACTCACGTTCGTGAGCGCCACAAACGCTCTAGCAAAGGCACGCCGCAGCAGCCAGTTCGGAAAATTCCAGCCAAAGGGTTGATCCAATATCAGCGGCATCAATGACGCGGGACCTGTCAGCGGTTTGCGCGCCATCCCCGCCGGCGTCAATAATGCGCATGACCTGCAAGAGGTTGCTGCATGCATCGACAGATGCGCCCCATTATCCCTGCCGCCTCGAGCACGCGGCGAGCCGGCTGAAACATCGCAGTAGAGCGCATATCGGCCCCCTGCGCCATTCCATCGGTAACCGGGTGGCGTCGGTCGACGGCAGACCAACATTGAAACCCTGACTGCAAAGGCTGCCGCCGCTGTCAAACCGGCCAATGCCGCCGCCCGAAATCAAATGTCACCATGTCATGGTCATCAGTTAGTCCTTAATTTTCGCAAGAAAAGCTGCAAAGGATCATCGGTTGTAAAAAATGAATATGCGGCGCGCGGGCTCGCCTCTTTCTGCGACGTGCACCGTGCCCTCCCCATGTCGTGCGGGGCGAGTTCAGGTTGCGCGGGGTCTCTTTCGAACATGACGGCGGTCTCGTTGGGGTCAAGCGCGCATCGGGGCGAAAATCAGAATCATAGGCGGCGCGTTCGGGTTTGGGGTAGATATTGAGCGTGGCTTCAACGCCATAGGACTTGCATCAAACAACCCCGATTTTAATCCCCGTGCGGGCAATGACCTTCTCGGCGTAGGGGCTGTCCCGTTTTGGTATAGATATTCCGACGCCCCGGCAGTGCCGGGCGATCCGCGCCGCAAGCACGGATCAGGTACCAAGCGCGTCAAAGGTAATCTCGTGCACCCTCATGCAGATAACGGGCCAGGATCAAGGTTTCGTGTTTCGCGCATCAGCCCCGCAAAGTCGTGCCGTAGGTGTGCCAGTAGTTGCTGCGCAGATGATCCGCGCGCTGTCGGTCTACGTCAGCGCGCGTCATTACCCAGTCGGTCATTGCGCTGTTCGGATTTGGTCAAACAGGCGTGCCACGGCGGGTAGCAGCGTGTATCAAGTCGAAGACCCAAGTGTTCACGTGAGAGACAAATCGGTTATTTTTTCATAAGGAACTGCTTACGCCGCCTGAGGGTAACTGTGCAAGATCACGGGGATGCGCAATTGACGCGGGGGCTTAAGGATGCCGGGGAGGCCTTGAAAGAGAACCCATGACGGACGCCACGCTCCGGACCCACTGACGCCTATTCGATGATCATTGGACGCGATGATTGGGCCACCTACGACCCGGCGATCGCTTAGTAGAAAGCGAACTGCGCGACGGTTTGGCGTGTCCCGAACGCCGGTTTCGCGAGCATACAACGGCTTGAGACGCAATCTTTGCTGGCGCGGGGACGGGCGGAGTTTGAATCGTTTGCCATCGCTGGATTCACAACCAGATGCCCGAGCTTACGTGTGGCGGAAGAGCTGGAGGGGGCTCGCCGCGACGGCTTGCCAGCGCGTTCATGCAAACGACTGAAGCAATGCCGCGTGCTGCCGGCGAGATGGTCGAGGGAAGACGACGCGTTGCGCCAATAACCCGGCCGCGCTGGCACTGGGCAAACAGGCGTTTCACAAACAAATTTCATTCTGGCATCCCATAATCGATATCCCTCGTGCAGCACTTGATCTGGTTACATCGGTCCATGGGCCCTGATAGCGGCGACGTCGTCATTGGCGGTGGACGGGACGCGGCGCAATTGCACAGGATGAACTGATCGCATTGTTGCAGATTGATTGAAAACCAGCGAGTCGAAGACGGCGCGGACGAAGCGCTGCGCACGCATATCTCCGGTCGCCGTTCATGACGCGGCTGAAGCAAGAGCGGCGCACGCAAGAAGGAGGGTTAAGGGCGGCCGAGCGATCTGGTTTGGCATCCCCCATTGTCGGATTTGTGGGCTGACGCCGTGTTCGGGTTTTGTCCCAATAGAAGCATGACCACGAATTATAAAAGTGCCTTATAAGGCCGCGAATGGACCCTAGCATAAAATAGAACGGCAACGTTATTGCCCATGGAATAAGGTGCCGGGCGGAGACCGGATACGGCCGTCATTGCGATGGCAATACTAAGGGATTCGGCAAAATACCGACAAAAACCCCAAAGAGGGCTATAGAATGCCTTAGCCCAAGGTGGTTTCAACAGGATGTGACTGCACCGAAAAGCGGAAGGCAGAAGGTCCCAGAGAAATGCGGGCGGAGATAAACTGGCAAATGTGTCCGCGAGGAAACAGCGTTTCCACACCAAGGAAGCGGCTCGAGCCCCACGCTCCCGGATCAGCTGGAGCGGCGCGCGGCTGATGTACGACCCCCATGTGAATCAAGAAGCCTTTCAGCCAACGCGACCGTGCTTTGATCCAGGCCATGCGCGAAAAGTTGGCTTCTTCGTAGGTTACCGTTGGCAAACAAGCGGTTCGGTACCCATTGCCGCGCAAGCCGCATCCGAGGTCTGCGTCTTCGGTGACATTATGGGCATCCCAGCCACATAGCTTTTCCAGGATAGGACGTCGGAAGAAAGCGTCGTGGCGCCTAACGGAATGATCAGGCCCAGAATGTGCGACGCCCGGAAGAATAACGCGCCACCAAGAAGCATATTCCAGCGCGAAACGCGCGAGATCCCAAATTGGTCCGGGCGTTGTTAATAGTCCAGTACCCCTTGGACGCAGGGCGACGTTTTGGGGTGCGCGTCAAAAATGTTGTACGAACCGGTCAAGTGGTCGACCTCGGGCGCATCTTCGGCGTCCCACACGCCGAATGATTGCTTACCGTTGCAAAAATCCAGTGCATCAGTTCAGCGCGCGGGTTTGGTGCGAGCTTTCCTGCTTGAGGGACTTCGATCACATCGAACCAAAAAAGCCAGGGTTTTTTCGGTGCGCGCAATCGGTGTCGCGGGTATCTGATCGCCTTCTTTCCAACCAAACACGACCTGTAGCAAAAGCCTTGGGGTAGGTAAGTTGACCGAGTCGCGCAATCAAAGCACCCGCGATTTCCTCTTCGTGCAGAAAGGCGCACAAGAACGGATACATTTAGGGAGTCTTGCGGGCATTGACGGCGGGGCGGCAGTCAGACACATGTGGGGTGTTCCCCATAAGCACCGATGCAACGAACGACGACAGCCGCAGGGTCATGATATGGCGCTACAACACAACGCCAAAGATGACAAATGCGAGTGGAACGTCCATGCGAAGCCGCTATAAAGAGAAGAGTGCGGGTCCGCGTTGCGGTGCCGCCCAAAGACGTCGCCCTGGACCGGCGATGCGCCCACGTACGGGCAGCTTGGACCTGCAGGAAACAACGGCGTCGCAGCCCCGCTTGGCTAAAAACAAGTTCCATAAAAGTGCTGGATCCGTCGCATCATCTGGGCGGGCTCTGCGAGCACGGGGACAATATCAAGGTCGATATCACGGAAGGCTTCCCCCTTTCGATTTCGCTCAGGCGATCTGGCCTGCTTGTTGCAAAAAAAGCAGTTTTACCCAAGCGTCGCCACGGCACAACCTTGTTTGCTGTAGACATTCTTCTGCTTGATAGATGCGCGCGCGAGGGTCGCTTTGGGGCGGGTCAGGTCAGATCGAACATGTATTTCAAACCTCTGGATATCGATGTCGACATACCCCCCGCACTAATAAGAACCGACATGCTTCGCCGATCGCTCTCTCCGATTTAAGAGCCGCGCCTTGTCGCTTGCCGCCTCGAACCGTTCGTTCGCAAAGGATCAGCAAAGAGGCCGCGCTCGCATCTCGACATCCGCTGGATTTCACCGAAACCGGACCGATCGCCTTGGTCACGATCCCGCAGAGACCCACGATTGTCGTTCATCCGCTTCACTCCCGTGCATTTGAATCGATCGAAACTTGTCCGCCGAGCCGACTTCAAAATGGCGGACGGGCAGGTTCCAAGCCTTCGATCACTTACCGGCCCGTCGCGTCCCGTTCATCCGATTCGTTCTCTATCGACGGCGGGGCCAGGCAACCCAAGATCCGTCCGAATCGGCGATCAAGGAATAGGTGAGTGATCTTTCACCGGACCTCGTTTTATCGTATCGGCAAGTTGGCGTGAAATTCATTTTCCCCGACCTACGAAACTTTACCGGTGATCCGATGCCGTAACGGGTCTATCTTTCCGCGTTCGGGCGCCAGGCTCAAAGCCACCGCCTCGAAACCAATCCAGTAACAACCCTTGCAACGTCGACACCGCCCGGTTCAAACCGAACGGGTGACGATTCTCCAGGCCACGGTTTTCCGAATTGATTCACAGGGTGCCGTCTCACCGAGTCTCGCGGTGCCGACGATGTCGGAGGGCCGGTGTCACCGCATCCAACCGTCAGCAGACCGAATTTAAAATGGCGCGATCGCCACGACCGACGGCGAAACCGAATTTCGCGATCCACGACAAAGTAGCTTCTTTGTGCTGCCAACGCGGCGACCAGCAATTGCTGTCACGGGCTGGCGATTTCCTATTCGATTCCTCGGGGACGCATGGTCAACACGGGTGGCGATTCTGGTGCTCGCCAGCGACGGCAACCCGATCCAAAAATTCGATCCGAAGCAAACCGTTCCAGGTCGGGCGCCGAAGGACGGATCCACCAATCCGGAACGACGCGGAAAATCATGCTCGCTCGCCTCAAAATCTAGGCGACCGACCCAACCATCGCGCGGCAACCTGTTCCGCCCACTCGCCGAGTTTGGGCCTTGCCCCGCCCGGTCAAAGAAAACGTTAATAGCAGGTTCACTCGAAACAATTCCGCCGTCAGCGCCCACCGGCACGATGATGGAAATGATCGAGGGACGACTCGCGTTCTACGAGCCAACGTGCAGTCATGATCAAAAATCAAGACAGCTGTCTTGGGCAGCCTGATCGGTCGAGTGCTCAAGTCTTAGCGAACACGAACAATCATAGCGTGTAGCGGAACTCCGTTAAGAGTTTCGATCACGGCCTGAAAACCGAAAGTCACGCCCCCCTAGAAGGATTTCGGTCTCTATGAGTGTCAAACGTTGTACACCGCGCCACCGGCATGAGCCGATTGCAACAAAACTCGACGTGCATCGCCAACAACCTGGCTAATAGCAACACGATGCGTTCAAAAAAGATCGCGCCATTTCGAAGGACCTTGCTCTACGCACCGAAGTTTTCCCAAGGTGTCACAAGAACGCCTCGCAAAACCCCGACGGGCCGTCGGCACCAAGTCGGGACTTCGGCGTTCGCATGGAGCAGCACGCAGACAGACCACGCCAAAGAGCACACTGCAACCGGACCGTTCGTGAACCTCGTTATCGCCATCGAGGCAAAACGGGTTTCTTCCGAGTCATTTATCCGACGAAACAACAAAACATGTATACCCGCTGCGGGAAATTCAACATTCAACGCCGAGACCTGCAACCTGCGTCGTCCGGTTCCGCTCAAGGTCGGACGGATTGCTCCGATCCACCGATCGCCATCCCACAAGATGCCTCCGCGATCGTTCATACAACGGCCAGCGGCGCGAAGGTTCTCGTCCGTTTCTACCCGGACAATCGAAACTGGCGCCCCCAAGGCCAGAATTGAACTCGCGAATTTCATCAATCCGACGGTTGTTGCTTCAAGCGGCGAAAAAACAATGTTCGATGTTGACGGATGCCTACCGGCCCAGAGCAACTTGGGACCCCCGGGGCCACCGGACGGAACTCGGTGGTGGCTCCAGCAAAGAAGCCTTGAGGCCGTCCACCAACGTCGAACCCGTCAAGAAACTGATCGAATCTGATCACGACCAACGACGCCGATTGAATTGAACAGTCAAGCGGTTCAGGGGAGCCGATATTCAAATCATGCAAATATCTCCAAACCTTCGGCATGGATAAACTTCGTTGAAATCGATGCCATCATCGAAACGGACAACGCAACGCCGGCCCGGCCCGTCGCGATTACTCGCCTGGCACGTTCTTCGCACTCGGTTTGCTCGATGGCGTTGGCGTGCAGGCACAGGTCTCCCGCAACCTGGAACCGTCACTCCGCTCTACTCCTCGCACCGCACCAGCGTTGTCCCGGTTTCTCAAAAACCGCATCATCCGTCTCTCGTCGACGCCGAGTCGCCACATCGACGAATCAAACGAGGTGGCAGTTTGTCTCTCCGAGATGATCGAAATCCAAACGTCGATCATCCGGCTCGCCGACGTCATCCGGCCACTTGCAACCGGAATCTGATCGCGTGGAAAAAACGTCTCTCGGTGCAACGATGGTCTCATGCCAGCCGACGCGGCGATGCGAAAGTCTCACGGACCGACTCGCCGATCTGATCTCTCGCGCCAAGGCGGAGCCGCACGCGAACAAAATTTACGGCCCGAAACAATCCTCGTACCGCCGCAGCTCAACGGACGGCGACATCGCAATCCCATTCGATCCTTAAAACCCGCCCCGACCGCCGCCCTCTCGGTCCCCCTTGAAACCTGCCGGTTTCATCAGCGAATTATCTCGGAATCCGTCGCTCCGATCGATCAAGAGCAACACGAGCGTCTTGGCGTTATGGTTGGTGACGATTCGGATATCAGCATCGAGAAATTTCTCGAAGCTTACGAAGTCCAAAAATTCAAGTTCGCCTCCGAATTCAGATCACCGCCCTCGATGAAATCCAAGGCATCCGACCACATCGCGTTTCTCAATGAGGTTCCCCGTGGATCCACACGATGGACGAACCGATCCGGTCGTGCAGGCTCGCATCACCGTAACGGGCCGTCGGGAAAAAGACCAACACCGGCATTGCTCAAATGACGCTACGCCCTCTACCCGGCGATTCCTCGCCGCTCGCAGTTCCCTTCGACGGGGACAAACGCGCTGACCGCTGCGGTGATTCCAGCATCTCCCCTATTCGTCGGAACAGATCTCATTGCCGCGGACACCGTCGAAACGTCCCCGAGGGGGACGTCGTGGGTATGGAAGTCGTTTGGTTTGGTTCGAAGGTGTGCACGTTGTCGTCTTTCCCGATTTCGCGGCACCTCGTGTCCATCCGCCGCGTTGACTGATTGACGGTCCGAGTCGGGTTGGCGGCGGTATCCAGGTCACCACGGGTGCCAAATCAGCTCGGCGATGTGCCGATCTCGACTGATCGAAATTGAAACAGCTCAGTTTCCGAAACGCCGTTTTGCCTCGCCAAAGTGGTCACGGCAAGTCTCGTCGAAATCGTCACCCAGGCGACTCACGTTCATGCGGAACCGAAATCGAACTCGCGTCCCCAGGCCCAACCATGAGAACCCTTCTTTCCCTGCGATCCCTGCTGGCGATCGGGATCGGTGTTGGGAAACAACGTCGCCTTCTCAGAACAACTCATCTCTTTTACACACGCCTGCACCGGAGATTGATCCCCACGCCACGAAGCGATTTTCATCGTTCGGCAGTGCGGCCAACCTCATTCAGGGACGCCAGCGTCGTGCCACCGGAATACGTGTTCGAGTCGTCGCCCCGTCGCCGATTGTCCAGCATCACGCCGCTCGAATTACCGATTCACAACCCAGCGGTTCGGTTTGCGGGAGTGAGTTGGACGTATCAAGCAGGCACCGCCGCTGCGACAATTTTCGAATTCAAGACAGGCAGTCACGATTCGTGTGGATGGAAATTGCCCGCATTGCAAGCCGAAGGCCGATCCGAAAAACGCCCGCGAAGCTCAATCATTCCTTGCCCGCACGTGCAGGAATGGTTGAAAACTCACGCGGAAACCGGTTTCGTCCCCGATCCCAGGAGGGACGGCGATCGGCGGTCGCGCGCGATCGCAATCGAACTTTCCGCGCCCGATCCCCAAATTGATGCAGTGAGTCGTTTGACCTTCAACGTGGGCCGCAACGTATCGGTCGACCATTCGGGCCCAACGGCAACCTTGTCTTGGAAGCAAGGAAGCAAATTTCGCCATTAACGATAATATCTGGCGAAACGTCGCTCTCGGGAATCTGTCGCGCTCAAGAATCGGCCCACGACAACGTCGGCCTTAGCAAAGACCTGATCGACTCGAAATTCAAAAAGAAGACCAAGCGCCAACTCGACGTGACGGTTACGCCCGCGGTTTGTTTCAAAAGGACGATGTGGACCGATTCAAAGCGTTTTAGCGGTTTGGCGGTTGGCTTTTGGCTTTTGGCTTTTGGCGGTGGCGTTGGCGGTGGCGGTGGGCCCGGAGCAAGCCGCTTCGGCGGCGATTCCGGCATCCCCTGGATACAACATTGACTCGAAAAGAACAGGTCTGCCGGATGGGCCGTCGTAAAAAACTCCTTCATCCGGCCTTACCGCCACCAGCCACCAGCCACCAGCCAACAGCCACCAGCCAACAGCCAACAGCCAACAGCCACCAGCCACCAGCCAACATGCACCACCAAACAGCCAACAGCCAAACAGCACAAGCCACCGCCACCAGCCAACAGCCACCGGGGGGGCCCAAAAAAAAACAGCCACCAGCCACCAGCCAACAGCCACCAGCACCAGCCACCAGGCACCAGCCACCAGCCACCAGCCCACCAAGCCACCAGCCACCAGCCACCAGCACCAGCCACCAGCCAACAGCCAAACAGCCAACCCAGCCAACAGGCCAACACGCCACCAGCCAACATGATCTATTTCTCGCATTACTCTTCTTTTCGTAACGCTCCTTTCGACCACCTCGCCTGGCCAAATGGCGGGTGGGATGACGCTCGGTGATCTGTGCCGACTCAAGGGGCAGGGAACCAACACGTTTGCAAGGGACTCGGATCGTCGTCACGTCTGGCGTGGCACCGGTGTGGGAATTCCGCACCGGACGGGCGTGCTGGCTCGCTCGGATGATGCAGTTTGATGGGCGGCCGATGTCCGTCGGATGCGGTTCGGTTAATTTGAATTTGACGGACGTCGAGGATGCGAAGAACGGTCGCCATGGTCTTTTGTCACTGCGAAAATACCACCCGTCGCGCCAACAAGGGCGATGTTGCTCGACGTGAGTATCAACGCGATTAGCGCGGAAAAGCCTCGACGCGTGGCTTCCTAAGCTCACCCCGATGCTCGGCCCTTCGAGCGCGGACAATGCCGACCGTGTGTACGCCATGGCTCAAGGGGCCGCTTTCGCTCTCGCCCGATACTCCGGCAACCACCGCGACCATCAAGGCGGGATGAAATGGAATCCCAAGTGTGCGAGCTTCCCTACATCAAGGACAAGCAAATCACGCTCAATCATCGATTTCCCCCGCCCGCGATTCGGCCGATTTCACACGCGCAACGCATCGAAGAGAAGATCAATTCGAAGCCTCGTTTACCATGGCGGACCCCCAATCAACGCGGTTTTAGCAGTTCACGAGGGCACCCAGCGGAAGAAGTGGCCCACAAGGGACGGTGTATGCTCAAGCGGATTCGATCCAATTCGATGTCGACCTGCTGTGGATACTAGATAGTTGAGTTGCCAGCGCGAGCCCCTTTGTGTAACACTACTGCAGCCGCTGCGAGAGACGAAATGCCTCTCCCGATTAAATTCATTGGCCACGGAGTTCGTTGATTGGAAGAATCCCGATTTCTTCCGCCTACAGGCCAGACGTCGCGATGCAAACGAGCAGGTTCGTAGAACTGAAGCTATCTTACAAGACAGCGCGCCGTTCCGATGCGTCGTCGTGTGATAACACCGAAAGCGTACAGGCCTGACGATCAGACCGGCGTGTCTCCACCCATATCCGGCCAGTCGGTCGTATGGCGGCACAGCTGCGCGCTAGCTTGATCAACGCGCACGCTGCTGGCGAGTCTTAGGTTTCAGCTCTTTAGTCCCAAGGGCGTGAATTTGGCTCACGCGTTTTCGGAAATCCCGTTGGACTTCCCTTCGGGATAATTCGACGGCGTGGGCCAGCCGTCTTCTTACCCCTTACATGGCGCGTGGTTAGTAGTCGGGGTGGCGGTTTTTGTCGAAATTCGGCCCGGAACGGATCCCGTGATATGGAAGATCAGCCGGCCCAAAGTCTTGGAACATCACACCTCTTCTCATGGCGCGTGAGTGTGTTCAGATTCCGCCCTCGGGGCGCTTGCGTGCCGGAACGTGTCCGAATACTCTCATGAAGTGTTCCTCGACCAATCAATACTCTCTCTCTCTGGTTTT
>Ga0163217_1023432_pt1 | contig 11214 bp, 10 predicted proteins | sample SynspAceP_FD_185933 | JGI IMG/M metagenome (GOLD analysis project Ga0163217, IMG submission 185933) | Saline lake microbial communities from Ace Lake in Antarctica - Synechococcus sp. Ace-P (PacBio error correction) | ecosystem: Environmental > Aquatic > Non-marine Saline and Alkaline > Saline ... | reverse complement strand
GGGAGGATTATATAAGTGATTTAGTAAAGTTGGTGTGGGCGGTTTTTTTGTGGAATTAACATGTTAAGACAGGAAGTATGATTTGATTTAGCAGTAAGAAAGGTATTGGGGCGATATTGCAGGTGCGGGGAGTGCCATTGGGGGAGATTTGTTTGTGAAAGTTTTGTACGCAGGTTGGAATTTTAAAGGTTTTGGTAGTGAGGTATGGCCGGTGTGTATCGATCCGACTGGTTGTATTGCCTTGATGTGCTTTAACTTATGGGTGGAAGGATTTTTATCTGGCGGTTTATTTTTGAGGATAACGAGTAGTGGAATATGGGTTGACAGAAGTGTTGCTATGTTTGATAGATGGTGAGTTACCGGTGATTTAGGCGAGTTGTTGGATGGTGGAGAAGAACTTTTATTTGGCCTAGTTGAGACGCGGTGTTGTTGGAGCTTCATAGGGTGGAGATTGGTGATGATTGTTGATGTTGATATGAGTTTAGGGCGTGGTTTGATGAGATTTGGTTCGAGAGCCGGTCATGACATGTATCTTGGTTGAAGGTATTTTTGTTATTTTGTAGGCCTGAAGGTCGGAAGATTATGTGAGCTGTTGTTTGTTGGCGATGAGGAAATGAGTTGTTGTTTGTTGGTGGTGTTTTTTGTTAAGTGGTGTTTGTCTTCTTAGGTTTGTCTTGTTTATAACAGTTGGCGGGTGTTGTTTTGTGGATGTTGGTTTGTAATCCCGTTGATTTATGTATGTTTAAGGTTTTTTCGAGATTAAATTGAAAGCCGCGGGGATCAGTTGTTCAGCTTGTTGTTAGCCGTATTTCGGGTTTTAAGGGATGTGTTGAAGATTGTTTATGATTCTGGTTTTCGTACCGTAGTACGCTAGGCAGCGTTTAGCGATGTAAGGGCTTTGCAGTGATTACAGTTGATTACAGTTAAGGTGTTTGTTTTTTGTACGACCTGACTTTGGTAATTTGTGTTTTAAAAATCTACGTATTTGTAAAGGAGCGAGGAGTTTTTAGAGTTTCATGGATGAGTATGTGACGGTTGGTCAAACGTATAGTGTGCGGTTCCGCTGTTTTGAGAGACGCTGGCGATTCGTGATGCGTGAAGAGTTCTTATATTTTTTTCTTTTCGTTGTTGTTGTTTGGGAGTATGTTGCTTTTCGCTTGCGATCGGAGTGGCTTTTCGGAGAGACCGCAATCGTCTGGTTGATATTGTCATTTTATGAATTAGTCTTATAGGCTGGGCTTTTGACGAATTGATGAGGATTTTAGGTAACAGTTCAGTCAAAGTGTGGTAGGCGTAAAGGCTTACTGGTTTGTGGGGTGAATTCAGGGGTTGTCGGATTTAGCTTTTTAGCGTAATTGCTGCGGGTAGGTTTGAGTTCGGTGAGGAGGTGAGGTTCGGTAAAATGGTGTCGACATCGTAAGAGATTGACGGCTAGGGTGGGAACACTGAGTCCGGTGCCGGCTTTTGTCATTGTTTTGAATTAAAATGAAGATTACCCGTAAATTCATGTATTAGAATATTTTTCTGACACAAACAATGCAAGCTTGGTTTGTTTTAAGATTACAGTTTAGAGATGACAATGCAGTCCTTATTTGAGCGTAAATAAGTAAAAAGCTTTTATTTATGTAATTAATAACGGACGTCAGGATTGTGCAGGTTGTGTAAAATAAATCTTTAAAGACAAGTTATCATGGATGGAGATGCTAATACGCCAGGTTGCATGCGGTAGGGATGTTACTAACTCTTGGCAATTCAGTTGGATTGTTATTTTGTTTGATGTTCGTCAAATAAAGTTTCTTGAGTTCCATCGGCTATGTACGGTTTAATTTGGATTTCTATGGGATGCCATTGTATTTTTCAATTGTAGAATGAAAATGGTGCGAGATAAAATTGACGGTTTGTGCACCATATGTGTAGCGGGAGTAGTTGAACCCTATCATGTGTGAATTCTGTGATACCACAGTATTGATAATTAAATTTTAAAAGTTGAAGAATGTACGAAATTTTACAAAATCAATTTTTGCTGACTGCGTCACGAGAGTTGTCTCCAATTCGGCTTACGGTTAATTTATAATTCGTTAATCAGTGTTGTCTATGAACTGTGTGTTGTTTGTCGTGTTTGTGGTTTCGTGTTATTTCTCTTTTTATTCGTGTTGTTGTGGGGTTGCGGAGTAGTTTCGTGCTATGGTTAGTAGTTTGGTGTGGAGTTTTTGATTGGTATGTAGGGAGTTTGGTGTTGCGTAGGGCGTATTGGGGGATCTTGGTGACGGGCGAGTGATGGAGGGGTTGATTTTTTGTGAAGTTTGTCGCGGTTGGAATTTTAAGGTTTGTAGTGTGGGTATGGACCGGTGTGTATAGTCCGTGGATGGTATTGCGTTGTGTGTTTATCTTTGGGTGGGGTTTTTGGGGCTTACTTATTTTGGGTGGTAAGTGGACTATTGTATGGGGTTGTGTTGTTTTTAGTTTTGGTTGGGGGTGAGTTGGTGCTTTAGGGTTGTGGTGGGGCGATTTTATTGGGATTCGTTGACGGGCAAGGTGTTGTTGGAGATACATACGGTGTGGGATGGTGATTGTTTTTGATGTTGTCTGAGCCTTTAGGGTGGTTTGCATGCGACCTTTTGTTCGGAGCACGGTCCTGACTGGATATCTTGGTTTGAGGTATTTTGTTTGTTCGGAATGACGTCTGCGATTGTGCCGCTGTCTGTTTGTATGAAGTGACAAGAAATGCGTTGTTTTTGTTTGGTGGTGTTTTTCGTCAGTGGACTGTTTGTAGTTTAAGTTGTTTGTTTTTGTTTATATTACGGTTGGGGAGTGTGTTGTTTTGTCAGAAATAGTTGTCCTGTTCGTTTGTTACTGGTTGTCTTTAGGTTTTATGAGATTAATGTTTGAAAGCGCGAGGACTCGTGTTTCGTGCATGTTGCGGTCATTCGGGTGGGAGTGTTAGGGATTGTTTTTGTCTTTTGTCCATTTCGTAGTAGACTCGGCTTGCGCCGTTTTGCGATAAGTAAGGGTTGAGTGATTCAGTGATTCACAACCGTAAGCGTGTTTTTTATGTGCATGAATTTGGTATTTGGGGTGTTTTCTTCTACGTCTTCTCGTGAAAGGAGGGCTATTTTAGACGTTATTGGATGGTTGGTGAGAGTTGATCCAGTATCGTGTTGAGTCAGTTTTTTACCGAGAGCGTGGGCACGGTTGTTGAATGATGTTTGAAAGGCTTATTATCTTCTATTTTTTTCTCTTGTTGTTGTTTGTTGAGGGTAGGAAGCATTTTAAAGATTGCACGTTGGCAGGGTCTTTGATAGCGAGTCGTTGGTTTTGATCCACTCTGTCATATTATTGGCTTTACGTTAATAGCGCTGGGCTTGTTGCCGATTGATGGGATTTTAATTGGTTAACGTCAGTAAGCATGGCCGCGATTAGGTTATGGTTTGTGGGGTGATTCTGGGTGAATTGGTTTTGTTTTGCGTTTGTAAGCGGCTAGTTTGAGTTTAGAGGTAGCGGAGGTTGGAGGTTGGTAAATGGGTGTACGATAGTAAGGTTGAGGTTACAGAGGTGGGACCTGGTCGGTGGTTTTGTTAGTTTTGATTTGAGTACGTAATTCCTGTATGATTTTTTGAAATGACAGATTGTTTAGTTTAGGGGTTATAAGATTTTAGAGATGAAATGAGTTTTCTTGGGTAATCAACAAGTAACAGAATTTCTTTCTCGTATTACTAACGCAGGCGATTGTGGGTTTGGTACATTAATTTCAGAAAGTTTTCTTGGGATGGGTGGCCTTGCCGTGTTTCGATGCCAGGCGCTTGCGGGGGTAATAATAATCTTGCACTTCAGATATGGATTGCTTCTAACTTGCTCTTCGTGTTCGTCTAGTTTTTGCGTCATAAATGCGCTATGATTACCGGTTAATCCTATTGGATTTCTAATTAGTGCCTTTGTTTTTATTAAACTGTCGTGAATGGTCGGTACTAGGTGTGCCTTGTGTAAGGGATCAAGTTGTCTATGTGTTGTTATGTTTAGTATGATATAATAACTTTTAAGGTCTGAAACGCTGTTCGACTTTTCTTCCTTTTGGTTTGCTCGGTACGCGGTCTGTTATGGTCTCGGTATTATTGTTTTAGTGTTTGATCCTTTACGATGTGGTGGATGTCTAATAGTGATGCTTATGTGGTTTTCACGTCGTATTTTTCTTTTTTTGTTTTGTTGTTGGGGTTTAGGGGTGACATATTAGTGTATGTTGACATTGTTGTTGTGGAGGTTTTTGTTGGATTATGATTAGCAGGCGTATGGATGTTGAGTAGGGATGGTTTTGGAGGAGTATCCGGGTGACGGACGGTGCAATGGGGGGTTGTTTTGTGGTTTGTTAGGGTTTGGAATTTTAAAGGTTTGAGTGTGAGCGTCAATGGCAGGTGTGTGATAGATTCGAAATGGATGGTTTGAACTGTGTAGTTTATAATTATGGTGGAAGCTATTTTAATTGGGGTTTAAACTATTTTGAGGATGGTTACAGTGGTTGGTATGACGGAGTGATGTTGTTTTGTAAGTGGTGGTTAACAAGGTAGATTTTGGGCGATGTGATGGTGGGAAGAACTTTTCTTGGAATGTTGAAGGCAAGGTGTTCGTTGGAAGGCATTAGCGTGTGGGAATGGTGCAAATGTTTGTTGGTGTTGTATGCCGCTTTTAGGCGTGTTTGCTAGAACTTTGGTTCGAGGCCAGGCTCATGATGATTTTGGATTATAGAGGTTTTTGTAATTTGTTTAGTGAGTTGAAGTTTAGTTGCGTGTCTGTTTAGTAGGAACCGTGAAGGAAATGCGTTGTTGTTTGTTGTGGTGATTTTTTTAGCTGATAGGATGTTTTTTTAAAGTTGTTATGTTTACTGTTACTCAAGTTGGGCAGGTGTTGTTTTGTCGATAGAGTTGTTTGATTAAGTTGGATTTTGTATGTTTTAGGTTTTATCGAATTATGTGAAGCGCGCGGTCAGTGTTTCCAGCCTGTGTTAGTTTCGCGGTTACGGGGTGTGTGGACCTTGTTTGATTGGTCCTTTGTGTAAGTGTGGGTTTTTGAGATTGTAGGGCTTGGCTTGTTCCGTGATTCACGTAGCGTGTTTTTTGTGTGCTTTGGTATTTGACTGTTTTAACTAATCTGTCATTTGCAGAAGGCAGGGTTTTTGGTAATTGGTGAGTATGTGAAGAGTTGGTAGTATGATGTTGACAGTTCAGCTTGTTTTTATCGAGAGGTGCGGAGATTCGTGCATGGTTGAAAGCGATTCATTATTTTTTTCCTATTCGTGTTGTTGTTGGAGGATATAGAATCAGTTTTAGCTTGAGATTGGAGGGGTTTTCGTAAACGCGCGATGGTCTGGTTTGATCACCTTCTGTCATATTTCTTCGGATTTGTTTTATAGGCTGGCGTTTGAACGAATTGATTCGAGGATTTGGGTAACAGTCCGTCGTGTGGTCGACGTAAACCGGGTTAATGGTTTGTGGGTTGTTATGGGGTTGAATCAGGTTTTCGCTTTTAGCGTCTGCCTAGGGGTGGTTCTGGTTGCGGTGACAACGGACATGAGAGGTTAGGTACTGGGTTTGGGTCGATCGTAGAGTTGACCGGTAGCAGGTGGGGGAATGGTGGTGCCGGTTTTGTATTGTTTTGTTAACTGAAGATGTAATTCATCGTTAGACATTTTATTTTCAACTGCTTGTTTTGTTCTAGGACTACGTTTGGTGCATGGTCTTTTGGTATGATTGTTTTTTTCTGTTTTTTGAGGCGATCTGTGACGTCATGTATATACTTCTAAGCGTTTCATTGGGCTGGAGTGCATCTGATGGTTGTCGTGTCATATTCTAAACCCTACACTGTACCTGCTAATCTGACAGTTAGCTGGAAATTTAATATTTTTAAGAATAGTATTGGCTTCTATGGCATTAACCCTTAGTCTTTACGCTTGGTTGTTCCATCTTTGTTCGATGTTCCGTAATAGTTTCCTTGGCTCTTGGTATGTTACCGGTTAACTATCCTTGTTTTAACATTGCATGATTACCGTCTATATTATGGTGATGTAGGTGGGGCGAGATTGGGATGTTGCCACCTAATGAAATGTAAAGCAGGAATCGGTTGCCCATTATTCAATTGCTGATTCTGTGTAACAGTCTGCTCTCTCTTTGTTGCAGTGTAGATTTTCCATTTTTCTGCATTCATGGTCAGCGAGTTGTATCATCGGTTAGTTTTATCAGACTTTATGTGTTTGATCATTGCACAAATGTGTGGATGTCATGTGAATGTTTTGTGGTTATCCGTTGCTTTCTCTTTTTCTCTCTGTTGTTGTTGTTGGGGTAGCCCTCTCAGAGGTCTGCATATTTGTCGTTTGTTTAAAGTCCGTTGGTGTGGCCGGTTTTTGTTGGATTTACTATGGAAGTTTGTGTGGGTAAGGGCGTTTGGGGGTCTCTGAGGTGGGCGGTGCCATGCGAGAAGGATTTGCTCTTTGTGAAAAGTTTGTCGCCTTTGCGGCACTTTTAAGGTTTGAGTAGTGAGGTACTGGGCGTGTAGTGTATCATCAGTTGAATGGGATGGTATTTGAATTTGATGTCGCTTTTTTTGGGTCAGATATGTGCAGCGTCATTATTATATAAAGTCCTAGGCAGAGAATATATCTGGGTTTTGTGCGGTGTTCGCGTGCTTGTAGTCGCATATTTGGTCGGAGCTCAAATGTTGCCTGTTTTTGTTTTTTCAATAAACACCAGTTTAGATTGCGCTGAGCGGATTAAAGTTTTTTGTTCATAATTGGCACTCACGTTTGTTTGATGCTCGCGCGGGACTTTTATGGAGAACAAGTAAGTTAGTGGTTTCCGACGCGGTCCGAGTGGTAGTCTGGATTGGAGTCACACTCCTTCTAAGGAAGGCTTCGGCGGAAGAAAACGTCGTGCATCTTAGGGTTGGTTTATTGAGATTTGGTTTCATCTTTGGGTGAATGTTAGGGTGACGGCGTGGGATCGCTCGCCACTGGCGGGAAATTATGTCCGCACGTTATCGGTGTCGGGCGGTATACATTCGACCTGCCAATTGTAGCGCGAGATTCCAAATTAGTTTTCAAAATTAACCAATTGTCTGCAATATCTTTGCAAGCCTCCAGATATGCGCTTCAGGCATGTCAGAATATATCTTCCCAGTTTCTTGATCCGCAGACTTAGCATACGTCCGCCATGTCTAGCGGTGTGTAGCGTTGTTGAGGTTATATGTATACGCGTCTCTCTCTCATTTGTTAGTTTGATAGTTCTCGCGGGTTGTAAATTTCTGTGTGGAGTGCTCTCTCATATAAGTAACTCTGGCTGTCGCTCGCAGCGCGAGATATATGGCGAGTATGTCTAATCTGCTCGAGTTCGCGATTATGAGTTGTATATGGTATAACTGTGTTATACGCTGCCACTCTCGCGAGTAGTAATATGTCCTGATTTACTCTCTAGATGAATATCGCATCTCTCGCTCTCTAAGATACCCTTTCTTTCAAGTCTCTCGTCTTGTCGTATCTCTCTCGATGTGGCGTATTCGCCTGGTGCTCTGCGTTGTGTTGTGTGTTCTGTTCTTGACGATATTTGAATATAATCTCCGCTCTCTCGTTGCTTTGTTGTATGTTTGTTGTGTCGCTCTGATTCCTAGCAGAGTGTCCTCGAGGCTGGTTGTGGCATAGTAGCTCGAGTGGCTGCTTAGCGCGTTGATATGTCTCGGTGCATTTTAATTTGACGCGACGCAATCGTTCTCCTGATATGTGCGTGCATTGTGATTAAGTGATACTCTCTCAGTGTGTTGCATCGCGTGGTAGTTCATTTTCGCTTAGTTACACACGAGATTTGTTCGCTTTCATTCTCGAGATAACCTCTGTGTGGCGTGCGTATGGTCTTTGGCTCCTGCTTTGTAGAATTAGTACGTGCTAGGTGGTCGTTATTATTTGCTGGATACGGATACTCGCACTGATGCTCTTTCACCGTGGTCGCAAATTGACCTAACTGCTCCTCTAAATTACCATATTCTATTTTATGCTGTAAAGTAGGTGATTGTTAGTCGGTTGTAGTGTCGTTTAGATCATCATCCAATGATTTATCTTATGCTTGTCATTGTGAGTGGTTGATATCTCTCCATAGGCATTTGGATCTGTTATGGCTCCTTCCGTGCTGTGCGTCTGCCGCGCAGCCGGATGGATGGTGATAGTGCTCATACTGCTGCATTAGTGTCTGCTCATGTCTTGATGAGTCTGTATAGTGATGGCGATGAGTTTTGTCTGTTATACTATGTAGAGTTAGTAATTTTTCCGTTGTTTAGAACGGGTCGAATGATCATATTCACTAATTGATACGAATCGAGAGTTAGATACTCCGACTGGGCTCTTTTGTAGAGCTCTGTGGTATGAGTCGAAATGACCTATAGCTCTTCTGACTATAATCTCTAAGTGATGATATCTAGTCGTGACTATGAAATTTAGTGTCGTTCTGCTCTCTCGACAATATTATCTCTCATCATATCGGGGCTTTTGCGTGGTTGTTTGCCGTATCAGTCGTGATTTTGTCGTGGTGAATGTTTTTGACTGGTGAAGATTCATATTATGAGTCTCGCTTGTAGTTAACCTAGATTTACTGTGGTTATGTGACACTTCATATTTGTGCTCTGATGTTCATCTTCCAGTGTGTTCATTATGTTTCTTTCTTACTGTAGGCGTAATTGACAGTACTCGGAAGAGTTGCTTTCTATTCTGGGTCGGGAATTTTACGAGTGTTGCTATAGTGTTTGACCCGAATTAACGTTGGTATTACTCCGTATTGATGTCGCTGGCTGGATATATTGGAAACTGCTATAGCTTTCTTTTAGGGCTGCCTTTGGTCCTGTGCCGATTCTATTAATTATTTGGGTCTGTCGCGGTATTATGATCGCGCTGGGTTGCGAATTTAATAGGAGGCATCTCTCTCCGGCGCTTACCCTTATTGACGGAGGTGTGTATATCATGCCCTTAATTCTGTGATGTATTTTATGTGCCCGAGGTGTTGTGCTCTGGTGTGTAGCTTTGTGCGGAGTTGCTGTCGCAGCACTTAGAGTGGGACTGTTTCAATAAGCTGTTGGGTATACGCTGTGGAAATTGATATATGGCTCGACGTGAGTGTGTTCTGTCAGTGTTCTGATAAGTACTCCCGCGCGGGTTACTCTCACCGTTAGTGCAGTAGTCGTAGTGCGTAGGTCTACTGCGATAGATTTGCAGTGGAGGCGTAGCCGCGTGGTTATGAACGCATAGTGTGTGTAGAGTACAGATCGGAGTGTATTCTCGCTCTTGTCTTCGTATTATTCGGTATGTTTTTGTCTGCGGTGCGAGTATGTGCTGGACAATGAACTGTAGATATGAATGTACCTTAAGTATGCAGAATGAATGAGCCAAATAGTTCACAGGATTGTGATACTGGGCGCGCAGATATATGGAATACCTTATGTGTGCGTTAGATATCTATAATCGTAATTATATAGCTGTATCTGTCTTAGAGCAATACTTGATAGCTAGAGACTATATAAGTCGTGTTAATAGCGGATGCTTACTCTCGGTGCCGCGCAATATAGTGTTATGATGGTGTTTGAAATTCTTGTTTGAGTGGTTATACTCTTGACTCGTCATCGATATATATTTAATGAATGTAGATCTCTATATATTCTCTCCTCTGAGATGATGTTTATGGTGCTTGCGGATAGTCTTAGTGTGAAGTCATAATATACTCATAGTTATATGTGTGTTCGTGTCCTAATTACTGGCTAGTTTGTGGCTACCTCCTTATTTCAACATATGTCATACTGTTCGTCTTTTCATCTGCGAGCGCTCCGTCCTATATGCTTCTGAAGTGTGGGTTCTAGTGTAGAGCGCACTGCGTTGTACGAAACTGCGGTTCTGAATGCAAATCTCATTTAAAAATCGTATAATCTCATGCCCTATGGTTGTCGGATGTGTGTGTGAGTGGAGGGGGGATGGTCGTTGAGGGATGTGAGTCCCTATCTCTCGGCTGTGCTGTATAGAATGTTCTTCATATCTCTCTCGTGCTCCATCGCGGGTCCATGGGATATCCGCTATTGTTAGTGATTAGGATGGGGTGTCCTTTAGTTAAGCTAGTCTCTTTTTTAGCTGTCTTGTGTGATGGGTGACGTTGTCTAGGCCTGCCTGGTGCCATATGTTAGGGTCGCGCCATTATCATTAAACTCAGTCATATGTACACTACCTGGTATACTGGTGGTAGCGTGCTAGTGTCTTTGATGACATGATTCTAGTTCTGAGATACAATACAGATCTGAGCAGAGCTTCTATAAAAGATACTATCTCAGTCGCTGATTTAAATAAAGTGAACTCGGTGCTTATACTTGGCCATTTCGTCCAGCTTCTCCAAACCTCTGCTGGTCTTGGCGTGGAGTGACGCAGATATGGTATCAATACATGGGCCAGAGTTGTAATAGTCATATCAAACTTCGTTAATTGGTGGTCGCTGTACGTCTGAATAGTGTTAGCATGAACACTAATTATAACCAATCGTGATGAGATATGTGTCAAGCCCTATATCAATTTATTCTCGTGGTTGGTGTTTTATTATCATACTGAAGTATAGATTCCGCAATACAGAGTATGTGTTGAGACTCGTGTTCTTTATCTATATACGCTATTATATTCTCATGGCGCGTGAAGGTTCGCGGGTGGGTTTCAAAAGATGGTTTTTGTTATTAGGCTCCTAGTTATACAAAAGAAGTGGTACTGCTCTCGTCAGAATCTGTGTGAGGTATGTGGTGTGAATATCGTTATATATAAGAGGTATATATTCTGATAGCTAAGCCCTGGTTTTACATAGAGGTGGTTTTATATTTAGTTGTGTATTAAAACCTATATGGCTCTCTTATTAAATCTCGTGAGTAGTCTGCGCGGATGAGTGGAAAAGATATTTGTAGAGGCTAGGGAAGTGGTGTGAGTTAATATAGAAAGAGAGAACTCTCTGCTCTCTCTCGAAGAGATGATAGTTTTGGCTGGGTACCGTTGTGAGATGGCCCGGCGGCTTTCCCTTTTTTTTGTAAAAAGGGGGGGCTCTCTCTTCTGAATTTATTCGTATTAGAAACAGAGCACACACACGCACGAAGATATATAATAAATATTTATATAGTGGAGGGAGGAATAATATAGTTTATGGCGTTCTCACTTCTGTGCCTTATTTATTTCCT
>Ga0163217_1005758_pt1 | contig 11214 bp, 5 predicted proteins | sample SynspAceP_FD_185933 | JGI IMG/M metagenome (GOLD analysis project Ga0163217, IMG submission 185933) | Saline lake microbial communities from Ace Lake in Antarctica - Synechococcus sp. Ace-P (PacBio error correction) | ecosystem: Environmental > Aquatic > Non-marine Saline and Alkaline > Saline ... | reverse complement strand
TCCAGTTTTTTGGGCCCGCTAACCTTTAGGCTTCGGGATCATGATGATGTTCTGGACACCGGTTGCTTTGCCTCAGCTTGAAGTTATCACGGTTTAATAGCCACTAAAAGAAAGTAGGGGGGTGTTGGTTGACAGTTGGCGCCTGATGGGCAGTATCGGTTTTATTGTACTGAGCTTAATTATTTGGTTTTCTTACATCGATATTTTATCTCGACAGAAGTGATTATATACGGCTAGTTTTGTTTATTCTGCACCTCTATATTAGCTCCACTCTTCTATTGCCTCACCTCAAATTGTACCCAAAAACATGAGCGAGTGGTTGTTAACGAGTGATATAAAGTGCGCAAGTTTATTTTTATTGCTTTATTATTACTTCTTGCTATTTTTTTACAAATCAGCTTGGCTCGTATTATGTTTTTTCGCCACTGTAGTATGAGAAACTCGATTACTCGGGTAAACAAACCAGCTTATTTATTTGCTGTTGGTGTTGTTATTCCGAAATTTGGTATTATTTATTCATTGCATCACGACTTATTGCAAAGTTTTTGGGGTCAAAGTGGATGCTGATATCTTCAATGTTTATTGACGTCGGTAAGATGCTTTGCTAGCATTTGTCCCAGAGTTTACTAGTGAAATAATAATTAGCCAAAATCACTGCATTGCGTTTAGCTTTGCATGACACACGGCAACCTCGTGCCCCCCCCATTTCCTTACATACCTTATTTTTGCTAGTGGCTTTCCAAAGTAGAGCGCAAGCATTTGTATGGAGTATTGCGTTTGTATCGGTGGAGGTAGGCAGTTTTTATTGCCGGAAAACGTGGATGCAAGGGGCGGTGCTGAAAAAAAGCTTCTTAATATCAGGCAAAAGTTTGCTTTTATAGGGCGCTTCGCATTACTCTTGTAAGCAGCAATTGCTGTTTCTGGACAAAAAGCGGTTATTAGAAAAAACACATGAAAAGGATAATCAAATCTTCAAGGTAAACGAAATTAGTTAAGCTCTCAATATCATCAGTACTGTTTTGCTTGGTGGCATTTTACGTCAGCCCAACGATTCCGATCATAAAATGTTGCTTTCTGATTAGTTATTCAGACAGTCTTCTGGGGCTAATACCGAACGAAATACCGGAAAACGAATACCGAACGAAAACCGAAACGAATACGAAACGAATACCGAAACGAATACCGAAACGAATAATACCGAAACGGAATACCCGAAACTATTACCGAAAATCTTGCAGGGACCCTTCAGAGAAAATAATTAAGTTGAGCAACTTCCAAAAAATAACTGATACACCTAATTATACTAATTCAAGCCTTACTTCCATTCAATGGCGATTCGTGCTTTGGCCTATTACCCCAAATGAAAAGAGCGAAGAATTACCGGTCAAATGGATATTTTTGTGTATGACTTCGCACTCAATCTTCAATAACCTAAGCAATTCGCCAGGGACCAGTGAAATATAAGCGCATCAACCTGTGATAAAGGACTTTCTGATTAAAGAGTTAATTAAGTGAGGGAAAACAGCAACTTGGTCTCTGCAGTTAGGATTGATGGTGAAGCTATTAAAAACTGGTTGGCCTTGGGGTTGAGGCCAGGTTTTGGGTTATCATGTCTGGGATGGTAGCACAAACGTTCTTCCTATTTGTGCATGGGTGAAAACCGAATACGCTGCGCTTAGCAAGCATTAATTAAGCCAACAGATCAGGGCACAGTACTAGATTTACCAAAATAGGGCCAAGTTTATGGTTCAATACCCAATCAAGCTTATACAGTTACAACAAAAAAATATTGATGAAACAACATGGCAACTGCGTTTCTGTTGACACCAACCAAACAGCCACTGATGCATTGGGTTGATACTGCCTGTAGGCAGCGTCCTTTTTATTACAATGGTCACCTGAAAGTTATGCGGTTACTGCAGTAAAAAATAAGGTTATATCAAGGAAAGTACGAGAGTGTGATAAAAAATGGACTGAATTTGTGATCTTCTAAGTTCACAGTGTCCAGCGATCTGTAAACCGTGTAAGTTTTTTCTAAAAAAGGCGATAAAATCGCATTCGTTTGTGAGCGGCAACTGCCACTTCATTAATACAAATATGCCAACCCATTTTCGTGCAGCGGCATAGCATGCCAGTAAAACTTGAGTTTAGGTTATGGCTTAATTATCTGGCGTTTGTTTTTACTATCATTGCTGGGAGACTCCTGCATGCGAGCGGTCTCAATAGATGTTGATTTACGGGTTGCGTTCCAAAACCTTAACGCGGTGATGCATCGCCACTTTTTTGCCAGGAATATGCGCCGTTACTGGGGCTGTTATCACTAAAAAATAGTGTTATCAATAGTCGTTAATGCTTACGTATCCCTTGCAAGTCATACATATACACAATTAGAAGCGATAAGAATGGCCCCAAGGGGCTAGCGTTGTGCTTTTGTCGGGCATGTAGCGAAACGTAAAATTTTGCAGGCCGGAGTAGTAAACCTATAGATCCCACAAGCACAAAAGGACCACCCTGAAATCAGGAGTGCAGATGATTATTAATTTTCAAACTATAAAAACTCATGACTTATATCCTATTCAATGATGTCGCCGCGTAATAAGTATTTTCCAAACGCAAACGCTACTCAACCAATCCCAGCATAGCGATTACAAGCGGCTTTCCAAATACAAGGGCGTCTTGGTTTGTAAATGCCGTACAATAAAATTAAGCGATACTGTTAATATACATTGGTGTCGAGGCGCTAAATAACGGTCAACACGTTGAGTCCAATAATAAGACGCCACATTGTTAAGACAAGCGCAACACCACAACATACCAATAACCACCAGTACAGTAATTTTCTAGCATCCAAAAATCTTCCTTATACACACGGACTCATATCGCTTGTTTGAAATCAAATCGATTGACTCTTGCTCGTTTGTAAGGCATGTTTAACACATGTACATATAGCACTTTTCATCTTTGAAATCTCAGCGCTTAACCGTACGGGTGTCTATGGTTACCGTACTAGCGAGAACTGTAACGGGCAAAGTATTCGATCAAGTCAAAGCGGCACTGCGAATTAAGCCCGGTTTTATCCTAGCATTGGCCCTACAACCAATTAAAGCACCTTCAATATTAGCGACAATTATATCTTTTAGAGTACGATAAATACGTAACTTTCACACTTTTAACGGGTCTCTTAATTTTAGGCGTAGGCACTCGAAGGGGGCGCCAAAGATAGAGGGATAACAATCGCGAGTACACTTGCTAGTAAGATATGACCCAAAACTAAAAGTACTTGTTTAGCATAAGCCACCACAAATCAAGAAGTAAAAAAACATGCAAAAAGGCATCGGTAAGCAGGACGTGGAAAAACCCTTGTAAATTTGGCTCATTGCACATCTCCTCCAAATTCATTAACTTTAAAGTAAAGTAATCAATATCATTGTAATTGTGCAGCCGCACTATTGGTATTATTAATGATGCTAGCGCCAAAAAATGGCGGGAATAGCAGGTGATGCTTCCTAACCAATACAAAAAACACCCGCAAGCTGCCATTTAGAAACGCCAAGCTAATTCCAGACCGCGTCCGTGACTGGGGTGTATTCGCCAAAAACAAACGTTGTTCCTGCTCTAGAGAATGCAATTGATTAGTGACTGAGACTCGGCACCAGAATAATTGACCAAACCCAGATTATCTGGGTCTGAACTGTGGCGGTATTGTAAAATGAGAAGTTTACCCCAGGGAAATCACCGCAAAATGGAGGTTAAAAGCCGCTAACAGCCATCGCTGCAATCAAGAATAAATACCCCCTTAATAATGCTTTTTCTTGCTTTATCTCGCGGGCGATAACAAAGTCAGTCGACGGGCTTTTGCGCGTGCTGGCCAGCATATCAGCGATTTTAAAAAAACAAACACACTGTTACTTAGGCGTGCCTTGTGAATAAGATAAAATTAAACCTGCGGGCAGTAGCCATTCTGGCCGTTTCTTAATGCGAGTAATTAAACAGTGTGCCTTACCGATATAATCACAAGGTTTACCTGCAAGCGTCCCGCAGTTGGGGCTTGCAAAATGCGCCGCCTAATTTGTACTGCACACCAATAGTGGGGAGTATGGCGGAGTGGCCCACACCCATACCTGGATCATTAATTTTGCTAATTTCAACTGCCTGCTCCGCAAAGATGACGGCTTATAACCCACGAAATATACAATTACACACCTACCTTGGTTCATAATGCAAAAGGGCAGCGGACCGGGGCACTAGCAGCGCGTACGTTTGCGGTAACCAAAAAATGCAGCGCGCATTGCGCTTTTAAGCCAAAATACAATCAAACAGCAATGAACCAACCCGCCTGGCAATAATCTCGTTACTTCCAGACAAATTGCCGCCACGCGCAACAGACATGTCAGCAATATTTAGCGTACTGTTATTCCATTTAAAGGTTGCCCAGTGCAAACAAAACAAAACTCGGGCCGATCAGGTTTTAAAATACGTAGTGCAGTTTTGCTCGGTTTTGCTTACCTTCACCGGCATAAGCGGAGTGTAGATGCGATAAGCAAGACTTCAAAAAAACAAATAGATTAAATAAATCGTTGGTTAAAAACGCGCACATAATATCCCCAACAATTGAAAAACTGAATGGAGCGGATGGAAAAATAACTTACCTTTTTGCGGTCGATCCGCAAAAATGAATACAAGGTACGACTAGCCCTAAAAAAGCTAGTTAGTGCGCGAGCAGTTCCCGACAGTTGGTCTGCGTATAAGATTTTGTGCCCAAACGGCGGCTGCAGTCGCCTACGCAGTACAATAAATGGCACCGTTTTCAACAACCTTTTAGCGTAATAGATTGAGCACGCTTACTTGTAATCCAACATTCAAAACACCAATGCGGCAACACGCCTATACTGATCCGGTAGGGTACCAGCGAATGCGGTAGCAACATTAACAAACGCCAAGCATTGGATTAAAAATAGGTGGATTTGCCAGTGAAAGCGTCATTTAGTTTGCCCTTGTCGGATTTTTACCAATTTATTCCCGGTAATCTGGGGCTCCCAGTGCCATCAACAAAGTCGTTGCCGAGGTCGGCCGGGCGCGCAATTTGCCAAAATTGACCACGAATGCAATCATTGCAAACCAATTACAAATGGTGTTAATGTTAATGCTTGCGGAAGAGAAGCGGTCTGCATATGATCACCCCATGCCTAAAATAGCAGCAGGCTTTCAGATTAAGTCGACCACTTGAAAACAAAAACAGATTAACGGCATATGAAAGCATCGTTAAGCCAAACCCACATACCGAAAAAGTGCGACCTTCTTAAACAAAAAAATTATGCCGCAAGACGTTAATACCACCGAGCAAATTACGTAGTAAAAGTTTTCCAATTTATTCCTCCGCAGTTTGCAGTTGGGCTGGTTGAACTGAAGTGAGCACTTACTTAGCTCGCCCAATATCAATAGGGTATGCACCGACGACCGGTCAAAATAAAACACCTAAATCAAATAGCCAGTGCGCTGGCCAGCTCTATTTCCGCCAAATTCAGGGGGATGTCAAAATCAGTCAAAACACGTCGTCAATAAATGACGACCAAAGAACCAACTGGCAATGCCCGTTGAGTGTCGCAATTAAGGACAACCTTTAAGGCTATTAAGGTTGGGTACGTCGACCTTTATACGAGGTTTAAAACCCAATCTACACCCATGCGCAATGTACTGCTGTATGAGCGCTACAGCAGTTATTTAAGCCTGCAATAAAAACATTTCCTCCGGAGCATTATTGTGACCGCGCAGGAATATATAAAACGATACCAGTAGTGCAGGGGTAATAAACTCTGCGAAATCATGCCAAATAGGAGGATGACCGATCTTCAGACCAGGCAATGGGACCGTTCTCGTTAGCAGATTAGGCAAGGCTAAACGAAACACGTTGCAAAGTAATATAAAATAGCGTGAGATGTGCGTGTGTGCTGTTCAATGCTAATAACAAGAATAGGTCACCTAAGGTATTCAAGCCTCTAAATCAACAATATTACGTTTACTCAGCGTTAGTGCCACCCCCGCCTGGTTTTTGCTTATTGGCCAAGAAAAACTCAGAAAATACTGTTTGTCAAAGGGCTGTGTGATAAAAGCATAAGTGATTTGGTTGGCAAACCACCCGCCTATAGCCCGCCGAAATACAACATCTCTTAACACACGCGAGGTTGATGATTTCAGCAGACCGTTTTTTGCGGTAAGAAAAATGTGCTAGCCATCAATAAGATCACCGTCACAACTTCTACAGGAAAAGCTGAGTTAGCGACCAAGGTCAGGCGCCGAAAAGCGAGCAAATGCGATTGACACATAAACGGCCCTACCACCGGACAGCTGTGATAACGCGCGACCATCCGCTTGCGCATGATAAATAAAACAAGTAGCGATACAGCGCTCAAACCATAACAGGATGGCGCGCTGTTAATCTCGACACACTTACCGCTTGGTCAGGGAAATGACGTTGCAGGGCTGTCATAGATTAATCAGCGGAAACTTGCATATTGCAATGGCAAGACAACAACAAAACACCCGCAGTAATATACCGCTGGCAGAGAGCCATTACTTAAGCCCTCGTGTGACCGATCGTTCGCCGTAGCGAACAAGCGTTTGTATTAACACCTTTTCAAAAATGAGTTTTTCGGTCTGACTCTTCGAATGGCGCTTGGATCGATATAAAATGACTCGCGATACGAAGACCACCACTAAGCCACCGGCCGCAATGGCGATAACGCTCAATTTTAATTAGGGTATAGTTAAATCCATGCAAATAGCATAGGCTGTAATAAGGAAGCTCTGTCATCAGCACGCTGGATGCCGCGGCCCCTAATAAAACCTCCAATCTAAAGTTTGGGAAAATTCGACCAACAAAAACATAGAGTGCGACTAATAGATTTCGATAGGAATTTTTCATGTAGCGTGGCGGCTCATTGAGGGCGTTTTGGGTAAATCTTCTTGGTCGCCGTTAAAAAATACGTCGTGAATAAAGCGCAACTGAGTAGGCCAACAGCAAAAATGGCGGCAAGCGTTGCTAAATACTGGAATCATCCAAGAGAGAAAGCCGAGGGCGACGGAATGTTAAGTCTCGGCAAGGAACATTTCTTTAGAATAAAAACCCGTGAGCAGGTGCACGCCACGCCATTGACGCAGCGCAACCATAAGCGAGGGTTGCGTGTAGGCATAAAAGCGCCATAAGCCTCCAAAGTTTTACGCATGTCTCGGGTGGCCGATTCATGTCAATAATACGGCTGCCATGATAGCGAGGCTTTAAACTAACAGCATGATTCATTATATGAAACAGAGCAGCCACGGCCGCTATTTGGTATTCGAGTTCCTAACAGCAAGGTATAAGCCAAGGTGGCTGCACTTGTGGGAATAAGCTAATAAGCCTTTTATCATGTTTAATAGGCGCCCACATAAGGCACCTTTTAACAGAGTTATTAAACCTTGCAAATAAACATTTAAAAACCACATTTCAGTGCCGATAAGCCACGGGATACATACGCGCAAGCAAGAAAATGCCTGTTTTAACCATTGTGGCTGATCATGTTAAATAGGGCACTAACAGGCGTGGGTGCAGCCATAAGCATGGAGGTAGCCAAAAGTGAAACGGAAAAACTGAGCAGATTTAGTGGAAAGCACCAAAGTTATATCAAGAATAAGTGCAACAGGATAAAGCGCATGAGTCCCCTTATTAAATCGCCACTAGCGAGTATCACACTTAAGCTTCGTAGCTGCCAAACAATGTCAGACACCAATGAGCAAACGCAAGGCAGGGCCAATCCACCTGCGCGGTACAGTAAGTTGCCATTCGCGCGCCTTTGCGTGATTCAGATTTTGAACGACCAAAAAACTAATCAATAAAAACGAGCTTTATGCTTGGTAACTTCCAAGCATCAACATTGCAGCACATCGTTGACAACCAATGGCATAGCATGGCTGTCATTAAATAAAATAAAAGTAAGGAGAAAACCGTTCCAACTGCTTCTTTTTCAGACAAATAGATTAACGAGCATATAGGATAATTAATAATCCAATGCCTATGAATCAGTAATGCGACATAACGCAAGCCCATCAAGATGCATTGATAAGGTGGGCCAGCGGCCGGTATTCCCACTTAAGATTTTCAAACCACACTTCGCCTGCCAGGTACATTTGGCATAAACTAATTATGTAGGCGGAGTGCAAATGGCGGAGCCAAGCATAGTGCAAACCGGTATTAACTGTACGCCCGACCTTTCGGTGAGTATCGGTTACTACTACACCAATCAGTAAGATTTTGTTATCCACAAATAAGGCTCATGGTTTCGATTGTGCTCCGATATATTATTGTACGTTATTCAGCACTTCGATAAGATGCGATACTATCGTTAAAATAAACTATAAGCAACGGTCGATGCAACAGGCTTTGATTTTGCTGAGTATTGCACTCGAACTGACTGATGGTGCAGCTAAGTTTATCGATTAATTTGCCAGTTATATTGTTCGTAAGTTGTTCCGCCAGAAACCTAACTGGCGTTGAAATAGTCATAGCGGATAGGTAATCAGGACAAAAAAACCACCAATCAATGGTGGGTTTTTTTATTTACAAATTATGCTGATTAGAGTGTCTATTCAGATGACTCTTATAAAAACGTAAACTTATGGCGAAGTTGCTAGCTGCGAATCCCATGTTAGCAAGTGCCCAATATGCTACCAAGTAATTTGGGACCGTGCGTTGCGGTAGTCGATGTAGTAAGCGTAGTTCCCGACAAATCGCAAGTTAGTAATGGCGATGACGCGTTCTTGAGTGATTGGCAGGTGCCAGCATTTGCTTGTGTTTTTAGATCTAGGCTACGTCTGCTAATTTTACTAGCAATCCAGCTTGAGCCAAAGTTGTTTACTGCTTTGTTCATGTTAAAAACGCTGCTTTAAAGTCCCGCAAGACGACCCCATTTAGCGGGATTGCATCGCCACAATGGACCTTTTGCTTCGCCACCACCATTCGGCTTAGTCCTTTCCAATAGAAAGTGTGGTTTCCAGATTTGAGGCTGCATTGTTGAAAAAACTCCGCCTTCTGAATTTTTAAAAAAAACCGGGGGGGGGATTTCTTCAAGTGACTTAGTGGCCAAATCAGTGCCTTTCGACTAGGCCATTTAATTAAGCAACGTATAGTTTGCCGTTGATGCTTACCATAATTGAAAACTCTAGTGTTCTCAGAAAATATTTGCGTTCAGAAGCGTTTTTCTCATAAGGTAATTTGCAGGAATTCAAAAAAGCCATTGGTGTTCTCCGTTCTAGGGTCAATATTTTGTTTCGACTTAATAGGCCAAATATCTTTAAGCCTTTATCATAAAAACAAACTAAGGCATTAAAATGGTCTAGTTCGTTTTTACTTTATCGTACGTATAGTATTGGGACTATTATACTAAATCCAAGAATAATCTCTAAGGAAAGTTAATAAGTTAAGGTTATAACTTGTTCGAAAAAATACGTAAAGAAGAATCATTTTTTACTGTTTCTTTCGTTCAATATTATTAATATGACGCAATTTTAATTGCGGGTTGTTTTTTTAAAAGATAAAACCTCATATTACAACCATGATAAAATTACGCATTAGCATTTTCAGATAAAGGTCATTCAATGGAAACGATAGATAAAATTAAAGAACACAATTAGCGAAACCCAGTTCTTGTTTATACATGAAAGGCCACCGAAATTGCCAAAGTTGTGTTTTTCCCGCTCAGACGGTTTCAGGCGCTTAATTGAATTGTGGTGAGCAATTCGCTTATGTTGATATATTACTAAATCAGACATCCGAAGCGAAATTGCCTAAATTTGCAGGGGAACCTGGCCAACCTTCCCGCAAACTTTGGGTGAAAAGGTGAATTAGTTGGTGGATGTGACATTATTCTAGAAATGTTTCAGGCAAGGCGAACTTCAGCATTATTAAAGAAGCCGCTGTGAAGTCAGAAGACATAAGCAAAAGCCCTTTTCAGTTATCGTTTTAGAGCGACATTTTAAAAAAAGGCTCACTTCAATGAAGTGAGGCCTTTTTATTGGGTTTTAACTTCGCGTGAAGGACCCTGAGGGTAATGCAATTTAACCCACATTCTTCAAACAAGCTCTCGTCCGAATAATAGTGTCAATCGATAATCTCCTGTCGCTAATTCCAATGGCATTTGCGCATTGACTGCCCAAAGCCATGACTTTTTTTAATTCACGCATTTTGCCAACGACCATGTGTTCGACATGCGCTCTTTATTTTGCTTATGCAGTAATGCCGTAGCACATACAAACGAAACATGAAGAGTCACTATTTATCCAATATGTAACTGATAATAATTGCATTTAGATATAAATTTGCAAGCTTTTTGCGGATTGTTAATTCACTCAATTAGATTTGGAAGAGCAATCCTCCTAAGTTTTTATAGCGCATAACGATGAAGCAGAACAAACTCTGCAGTGCGGTGAGTGTCATACAGGCAGAAATGTGTCTTCAGCTTGATCAAACGCGATTGCCAGCGGCTTGGCAAAGATTTAAATTAGGGACTGTTTTGACCTAAGGCTATCGCTTGGATAATGATTTGTGGTGTCGAAAAGATACGAAAGCGTGAAACGGAGTACGTCTTATAATTCTGGTCTGCTAGTGCGGCATTGAACAAAGCCCTGATCGAAAGCTGGCGTTGTGCGCGACCAAATTACTGAAGCGCTGACATCTGCTTCTTTCTGGTATGGTTCTAAACATGCTGACAATAGATTTTTAAATTTACCAGTATTTCGTCTACGCCCCTGAGCGCGGCAAAATGGGTCAATACCATTAAAAATCAATAGCTGCTTTTGCTTCTATATTCCGCGCCTGCAACAAATTGGCTGGCACGTCGCTTCCATTGAAAAGTTGAATGTGGAACGAAAATCGCCCATTTTATCGAGCTCTTAGAGTGGGACCGCAGCCAATTTCCAAATGGCGGTTGTACCGTTGGCATTTTAAAAGCACGGGCCGTTTTCGACATTCCATAATGGACAGGGAAGTAAAGCGCGGAATCCGATTTCTTTGAGTGGCTGGGGTGTTTAGAATGTGTTTCATTGGAAGTAATTTCAAAAAATTCCTTAATTAGGCTTTTTTTTACGGGATTTGGTGTTTTTACATGTTAAATTGGAAAGAAGAAAAAAAATTGCGATTTTTTTGTTACTAAAATCCTCTTTTTTTCTCCGGAGAGTAGCCGT
>Ga0163217_1001708_pt1 | contig 11214 bp, 9 predicted proteins | sample SynspAceP_FD_185933 | JGI IMG/M metagenome (GOLD analysis project Ga0163217, IMG submission 185933) | Saline lake microbial communities from Ace Lake in Antarctica - Synechococcus sp. Ace-P (PacBio error correction) | ecosystem: Environmental > Aquatic > Non-marine Saline and Alkaline > Saline ... | reverse complement strand
AAAGTCTGCATGCAAAGCCGAGTGCCAGGTTCTTGAGCATGCTTAGAAGTTCTCCACCAGGACAGTCTACTTGAGCCTACCAAACCAGACGTATCTGCAGCATGAAGCGCAGTGGAACAGCGGCAGGAGAAAACACGTCTTGGGGCGCAGTTCTCTCTCATCCCACTTCAAAAGAGTGGACGCCAAACAGGCCGATCAACCGGACATCGCACCTCTCCCCGAAACATTTTGCGGTCTCAAACCGAGATGTCATGCCGTTGCGTCAGCCATGTCCACACAGCGCGTTGACGTCTTGGTGCTGTCGAAGAAAGATTGCCCGAAGGCTTTACCGAAGCCTTCAGGGCCAGAAACAATGATTCCGCCCATTCTGGATCCGCAAAAAAGTGGCCGAGCTTATTGGCCAGCAGCGGGCCCACTTGGCGAATCACACCATAAACCAACAGCCGGCCGTTAGAATCATTCCAGAGCCTCACCAATTTGGTTGCTTAATCCAGGTCGAAAGGAACGGGAGACCGGTCTGCAGGATAAAGAAATCGGCTGGTCGTTAATGTTCGATCATTTCAAAGGGCAATGTATTCAGCTGCACGATGTCTGCATTACAGGGCATTGCTGCCGCTGCCAGCTCCTTTGATAGCGTCGTTGCGATAGCCAAATGATTCCTGACCTTTCGTAGTTGGCTTTGCTGGTCTGCGGGACGCCACAAGGCAAATGTGCGGCCTTTCAAGCTGCTGAAGGCCGCGTTTCAGATCTGGATGCCATAGCCTCTGCGCATTACCCTTGGTTTCACACATGTACGAACCCTAAAAATCAAAAGTTCGCGCAATTGGATTGCCCGGAATCGTAGCAATCGGTATTCATCACCAAGAAATCCAATCAGGAACCATTGGGATCAGCGTATAGGTTAGCAATGAGCGTCATGAAGGTCCTGGATTCCTCCTTCCTGCGCCGCCCAATCAACAGCGATAGCAAACTTCGGCTCGGCTCATTGTCTTGATTCTGTAGTCGTTGCGTTTTGCATTGAAGGAAAAATTTCTGTTTGGCCCCGATCACTTGGCCACAGAAGGCAAAGCGCGGGAAGGCGGTGCTGAGACAGTTGAACTACCTCAACTTCAGGGCTCGCACGCAAGTTGAACCCAATGGCGTAGCGATTGAGGGCTTTGAGGTTTGGGACCTGCTATCGTTCAAGAGCCGCTAAAGATAGGCTGATATTCTTGACCTAGAAGCTTGTCCTATACTGAAAGGAATGCGAAAACCACTCGCACAGCGTTCTGGGTAAAAATAGAATACGCAGCCTGAAGGCAGTCAATACCAAACCCAAACCTCTCTCCCTAGGCTATGTACAAATATCACTGGATTCATTACAGAGTCAGTCTGTCACCTCTAACCGCTTTCCAGATCAGAAGCGGATGCCCCGACCTCCTTTGAATCACGCCACCGCATACTAGCTACACTAGAAAATCACACATTGCAATCCCATCTTTGTATCTATAATGTTAGCCGAGACCACGCCAACTTCCACAGGTTCGGCCTAGGCTCAAGGCCGGTGTGCTTGGCGATTTGGACAGCATACTGGGCTATCTCCACGCCCTCATGGAAAGCAAAGACAGTAGGTCCGGGTATCCCTGATTTCAAAGCGTCTTGTGTGACCTGGATTGTCGCTTAACTCTCCATCCAATTGAACTTGAGCGCGCAAAGACCTTTTTGCTTTGGGTTGACGGCTGATTTGCTCATGCAGAAGTGAGTGAGAAGCTGATTGCTGATTGGCTCGAATTTCCCATTTTTGCAAGTCGAATCAGCGATGACGGAAGAGCCAACACCTCAGCCTTGCCATCGCATAGCAGGAAGAACCCCCATAAGCCAGAACTCCAGGCAGCTCGGCACTCGCCGATCCAGCGACCGTCTACTTCTTCTCACACCTCCAACGTTGAGAATAGTTCATGTCGTGTCGCTCCAGCAGAGGCGACGGGGCAAGCTTCCAGGTTAAAGCGACTCCATTACCTTAAAACAGCCTGGCGATGCCCTCCTACCGATCAGCTAAACGCTCAAAAGATCACGCGGGAAGTTGATCACGACTCAGATAACGAGGTTGAATACGCCGCCGCTGAATCTTGATCATGTTAAGAGATCTCTGAATGAATTGCGTGAGCAGTCACTCAGACTAAGCCCACAGACTAGACTTCATGGTGCCGATTGTCAGTCCACTTCTCTATTGCTAACAGTACAGCGACTGGCGCAGTAACGGGTTATTTCAATGATGTCCGATTTAGCGATTCCGAATGGAATGTGAAAACACATAGGAATGTCCCACTGGCGGCGACTCGAGATGACTGATCTGTCATCAAAGAACATGTGTGGGCCCAAGATTGTGAGAATACCGGTGCTTCTCCATGCACCCAAAAGAATGCCTCATCCACTGAAACCCCCAAGCTTGAGGTCGTTACACGCGTTCGTGAGTGGCGCATGTTCGCGCAGTCACAATGCAATTCTCAGCTATCTTCTTGTTTGAGGATCATCTTTTTGCTGCTTTTGTTCAGCTTTTGCATGAAAGCAAGTTTTTGAATAAGGTCGCCAAATGCCCTGGTGTAGAATGGCTTTCCTGATAAGACTGTTTCATGCGCCGTGGGAACTATCACAAGATCATTGTCTCTTCGTGAAAACGGCCTCCGCTCAGTCGTTTGCCAATACCACCGTCCAAAGCGAAAAGCGACTCTTAGTCTCGGGTGCTTCGTGCAGCATCATCAAGGACTTTTTGACTGCAGCACTACTCCCAGCGAGGATAATCCGAAGCAATTGCTGCCGGAAACATCGCTTTGCGGTTTGCGCTTGAAAGAGAGATGCGGGTAAATGCAGGAGATATTCGTGCGGCGACCGGCCAGCATAAATGCAGCTCTTGTTTTATTAGCGAGTAATTGTGAATTAGAGCGGAAAAACTCGTAGGCCTGTCTCAGGAAGAACCTTGATAACAAAAAACTACCTCAAAACAGGCTTCTCGCGGGAAACGCCGATAATGCCAAGAATCGACGAATGAAAGGAACAATGCCACTCCCTAGACAAGGGCGAATGTTCAATATTTTCCTCCATATCGGTGCACACGATAGCTTTTCCAAATGTCACCTCTCATTAAATATCCCCGATTTGACTCGGACAAGTTCAAAAACAGGCGCTTGAGGCGACCCGATAAACCAGCTTTCGATCGATGGGAAGCATAGAAGAAATCTAACGCTCGCAATCACCTGCCGCAAACCGGAGATATGCCGATCACAATGTCCATGCGGTGCGGCGGGTCAGTTGAATGGCGATGTTAGGCAGACCTAGCCGCCGCAATTGAAGTCTTTCGCATCAATCTGAATTACGAGAGCCTGTCCGATGGCTACGGCTTCAACTAGCAAAAAGCCCATCCAGTATTATGAACCATGATTTGTTCTTTTTCAGCTTGACCGAGGCGATCTATTAGCTTCTTCGTCCTGCTTCCGCGCTTGAGAGCTAGGGTGGACACCTCTTTGACGTTGGCAATATATTTAAATCACCTCACGGGCGCCTTGAACCTCCTTCCCGTGAATTACTCCTGAGTGAATCAAGGAAAATCTGTCAGCGTGAATACACGCTCAAAGGGCATAGCCGTTTTCACGAATTGGGCTTCCGCTGCGGATTGCCAAGAGGACCATGATCCTTTTGTGGGATTGTCCACCATTGCAGCATTCTGACGCCATCTGAAAGTCAGCTCCGCGCAAGAGCCAATATCCCATCAGGTTCCAATCATTTCCCTAGAATCATGGTCTAGATCTACTGCGATGAGCCTGGCTGTTTTTAGGCGTCCCAAAGGATCTCCAGGCGTGCCCATATGCGACCGGCCACGAGCAATCGACGCAGGACAGCGGTGCCCGCCGAATTCTGGATACTTGATAATCTCCGCACCAGTTGCCAAATATTCTAGATCCTCGCCACTAGACAGAATTGATTCGGTGTCCATGGTTTGAAATAGTTCCGCCTAAAACGCATGCCATCACCTGCCGCAAAGGTTGTGTGTAACGAGAGCCACAGTTGAATACAGGGCTTATTGTGGGCAGCTCAGGTGAATGCCTGTGTGTAGGGGGGGGCATCCTGTGGCAACATTTAGAATAAACGCCGAACGGACCATAGTCACCAGGCTACATGCCCTTATCGGCACAGGCAACAAAGGTTCCGGTACAACCCAGCAGTGGCCACTCATGAAGGCAGGTTATACAAAGGATCACATTATCCGACAGGCAAGATTTACATTTTAGGCAAGGACAGTGTGGGGAGCGCCGATACATGGCAGGGCCCTGGACATGACCTGGTTAACGCTGACTTGAAACAACTTCCAATCACATTCGCAAGACACACCCTGCGGAAAGGAGATTTCTCTGGAATCTGATAGTGCAACTTTGAAGCCCCGAGCTCTCCGCCAAGGAAGTAGACGATGATCCGTCTCTATCGATCCAATGACCCAAACGGTTGGATACAATAGAGGCCAAAAGCCATCAACTGAGGGATGAGTGGAGAATCTTCTTCTATGCGAACCAATAACACGCAACCCGCGTTAAAACGACCAAGCTGCGCCGGCACCAAACGAAGCGAGCGTAGTTTGTGCCGAACGAGCGCCTTGTTAGCGTTTTACTAGTCATTATCCATTCGACTGTAAGGGATGGGCAAGTAATCCGAGCACGCGTCAGTTACGCTTAACGACAAGTAGGCTCGCACTTTACATACCTTCCTTAGACTCTCTTTGACGTATGTTCGATATTCCAACTTCTAGCCTCATTTCTGACTGGAGTAATTCTGAATTGAGAAATACCCCCAAACTGACAGTAAACGGCAGATAGTATTTTGTACGGATTCTAATTCTTCTCAACCATTTTCTCTGGAAACAAGAAAATCACTGAAGTATGAAACAGATCATACCTGGAATGTTGATCTTTTGTTTCGGTTATACCAGATGAAACAAGATCACCGAGTAGCCCCGGCCTCTTTAACATGGTTTTCTAACAAAGTTTACCTTCACTTTTAAATATTCAGGAGAGTGATATTCTTGCATCCTGGGCTTTTCTACAAGAACAAGCTTGCAGAACAAGCTTGCAGAACAAGCTTTGCAGAACAAGCTTGCAGAACAAGCACTGTAACTAAAGAAAACCATTCATTTTCTGAATGCCTCTCATATATTTTTCTTTAAAACGCTAACGTTATTGACGTTCATCTGAGAACCAACCTGCAGGGCGCCGCTGCTTCTGTTGAAACCCTGCTCATGGCGAAGCGCCTCTTTGTCAGAATCAAGTAGCCGTCTAGAGTCCTTAGGGATCCGCAAGCACAATCCGTGCCGCGGTTCTCTGGTCAGAGAACCACAGTGTGTCTATATCTGCTTTACATAAAATTCTGCGGGGCTTGCTCACGCCCAGGGGGCCTGCTAGTTTCAGCTACAGTGCGTGTAAGGAAATCATTGGTGGTGCTCCACCATCCTGATGCCCAAGCAAACTTCCTGAACGTACGGATGTCGCTGGCCCCGTTCCAGAAGTGGTTGCAAAGGGCCGCTGAGATGGGTTTGAGGCAAAAAACGCCCACGCGCCGAAAAAGGTGTATGCAGGCTGGCAGCTTGTCACGCCAGCATTAGGAGGCCCCCCCACAGAAACCCGCCAGACCTCGGACTTCAACGGGTCCTCGCTGCTGATTGTCACCAGTGGGGTCGAGCGAGCATTGCGAGCGTCTGGGTGTCTCCCTGGGGGCCCGCTGTGTTGCGGATCCAGCCAGCCCGTTCTGCGCGGGGAAACACCCACTTCCAGGCAGCTGCCAGATCCCCCTGGTGCAATCGCCGAATCTCATAATAAGATGGCTGGCGAAGATCAGCCATCCTGCTCTGGGGGCGAGCATATATGTGAGCGCAAACGATTCCTGCCCGCCACTTGCCGTCAGCCGAACCAAACCATGTTCACGACGTCGAAGTTCAAGATCTTTCCACCGACGTTAATCTCCAGCGCGCCTTCCATACATCGGAGAGAGCCACTGCCACCTGAGCAGAGCACGACGACCCACCACCGAATCCGGCACCCCTTCAGCTCGATGCCGCACGGCAGTGTTCAACCTCTCCCCTCGTAGCATCAAACCCTGATGTGCGAAAGCTCAGCATGTATTCTCGGCGGTTGCAGCGGCCCTACCCTTACGCAGCGCGCAAATGTTTGGCGCTCCGCTTGTTGCTCTTGTACCCTTTCTTTTTGCCTTTGCCTGGACGGTTCCCCAGGCCCCGGCCCGATAGTTGGAGAGCCTGCAGTCATACAGCGACTCCGCTGGACAGGGCGGCCCGCGTTTGCTGGTCGGCTCGATTTCAAACGAAAAAACACCCATCGGGCCCCAGTCCGCAGTGCGGTGGTGCGGGCCGATCCGCGCCATCCCGGCCGATTCACTGACGCATTCTACCCCGAATTACGACGGCCTGCGTCCAAGCGCCGGTGCTGCCAAAGCCTGGATTATTGCCGGCCCTGCAGCTCTGGCCACATATCGGCCTCGTTCAACGGAGGCTCGATGCGGCGATCATGCTCCTTTCATGACCTTCGGAGCTGCATGTGTGGCATAGCGCGTCTCTGCTCACTCTTCACCCCATCCCTTCGGCTACTACAGCCCCTGCGACCCAGAGTGCAGTGGAACATCTGGCGATCGAGCGATCTCCGTACCCTGGAGAGCGGATTTTCAGCTTCCCCCTGGGGGCGATTCCGCACCGCCCCTGTTCCTCCGACACCTACGTCAAAGCGGCCAAGCCCGCGCCTGTTGTCGCTTGCAAATCCCAACAACCCCACCCGGCACTCGCCTGGGCTCCCGAGTTGATCCGGGAAGCGGGCTGCCTGCTCGCACCGGGCCACGCGTGGTGGTTCTGGATGAGCCTATGAGGCCTTCACGCGGCGAGCAGCGTGCTGCCAGCGCCGTGACTTCACGCGCCACACCCCAAACATGCTCGCGTTGCTGGCCGCTCCCCTGGTCCAAAACGGCCGCTTGGCCGGTGTCTGCGTATCGGTTTGCGATCTGGAGGCGAAGCCATTAACGGTGGTGGGAATCTGCCTTCAGCCGTGTCACCGGCCCCTACGACATTTCAACAGCTTTTGCGGTCACGCGGCGGCCTCCCGGGCGGCTATTATGGCGTGGAGTTCAGGGCGTTCCACCATGCCTACGTGGCAACGAGGTGTTGCGCTCCCGAGGTTGGGCTGCTGAGCAAGCTGCGGCGGGGGGCCGTGCGCGTCACCACGCCGGCCGGTGGCAACTACCTGCTGATCTTGGCCAGCCGTCCCCGTGCAGGCGCGTGGAGGCGGAATCGCGCGCGACAGCATTCTGGTGGCGCTCAATGGCCGGGCAAGCCCCCTGATCGAGGCTCCTTGCGCTCAGCATCGGCACCAGGAGCAGATGGAGCATTCTGGGACGGCCTACCGCGAAATTTGAGAACCTAGGTTCTCTCGCTTGAAACAGCCTTATCGGTCAGCTTGTCATCACAACATGAGCTATCTGGACCTGGGCCGATTCGTCAATCCAAAAGCAGAGAAAGTTAAGAACTTGAACAGACAGAAAGTGGAGCCATGGGTGAAAGGTTCAGTTCAGCCCGGCGGTCAGGCCTTTATTGGCTTTATGCGGTGATCGCTTCAATCGTTTCATCTACCGAATCCCCTTAGCCTGATTCGATCAACTGGCCTCTTCGGTTTCAGGATTTGATGGTATCCTGCATGAAAAGCATTTGGCCTGGCCTTGGGCAAGCGGTGGTGCCAGGGGCTGGGCACCACATTGGCGTCCTGGTGCTCTTGCAGGAAAGCAGAGATCAGGCATTGATTGCGATTTCTCGGTGCCAGGCATTTGGCGCACTCGTTGCGCCATCTATTGCGACTTGGTGAACTGGGATGATCTCCGAAAACTTTCATCAGAGGACATGAGTTGGCAAAGACATGCTGTTGCCTACTTCGAAGCCTGGTGGTTTCCCAGTTCTGGCCTGCTGCGATGGCAAACAAGATCTACGACTGCTTTCAGAAACACATCCAGGGGATGAGGATTGAGGAATCAGAGAATCAAGTTCGTTGTGTTCGCCACCGATCTGATTCAAAAGGAGAGGAAAATGCATCTCAAGCTCAGGTTCAATGGTGGAAGCCGTGCGAGCCAGCATCTCTGTACCAGTATCTTTACCGCCCTTCGCCATGGCGATCTGTCTAGGGATGCGGGTATTGCAAATCCATGCCGGTAGACGTAGCCAAAGGGCCATGGGAGCTGATCTGATCATCGCCGTGGAATCTCCAAACTGCGCTGAACAGCACCAAAATGGCAGGCAGAAGCCCACCGAAAATCGAGATCAACTGGCGGTGCAGAAGACAAATCGACAATACCACAGATAAGGATCACAGGAGATCCAGTCCCATATCGGGAAAGCAACGTGAGGCCTCAAAACTGCGCAAGCATCATTTCTGAAGTGAATCTCCAGTGATCGCTTACTCAGACCTGGAGGGACAAAACTCCATTACAAGGTAGAAAACTGGCTTGGCCAACGAAAACCATGCCCATTTATTCGAAGTAAATCGCGGCACATCGCTCCAATGGAATGATACTGCAGCAGCAAGTGCACCCGTAGCCGCCTAGAGCGCACGTATCCTTGATCTTTCTTGTTGAACCGAAACTCACTGACTACGCCCATTTTGACTTCACGAAGCGATGCGATCATCCGCAAAAGGCTATGCCGCCAGAAGGAACAGCTGCCAGCTCTCGAGAAGCTGCTTCAAGAAAATCATGCTCGAAGAGAAGAGTTTCAATAATTCCATCATTCGGATGAGTTAAGCGTCCAGAACGGAAGCCATCTTTGCCTGGGGGCTTCAGATTCATTTGTTGATTCAGCCTCATTGCCCTCGCTCACGTCAGTGACCCAGTGCTTAGGGGAATCACAACCTGTGACGCGAGCGATTCGCCTGCTGCCGAACCGTTGCACGTCCATAGATTCTGGCGGCTGACGAGGCTGCGCCAGTTGCGTCAAGAGCTGCTGCGAAAGCTGCATCGACCACTCACTGAGTTTGGCCACCGGCGGGACGAAAACCTGGTCAAAAGCAGGCTGGAAAACGGAACACAACAGGATTCTTCATCAGGGCGGGACTGAGACCATCCATCAAGCCAGTCTGCCACCTATACCCCAATCCGACACCATGGAGAGAGAAAACTATAAAAGGAAGCTCCTGTAGGCACCGAAGCTTTGTGCCTGCTACGTAATTACGGCCAAGTACTAGTGCAAATCACTGAATAAAGTCCGCTTGGCAACCAGAAGAAAGCAGTTATGGCGAGAGAAGAAAAAACAAGAAAGGACGAGTTTTTTATAGACCCACCACTGCACCAAGGCAACCGCACCTAAATCCAAAACAGTTGCAGCAGCCAAGAGCAAGATTTACAGCAGAGTTAGCCTGCGGTTTTACATGGAAGCCTGCTGATCAGTTGATTTTTTAGAGAATCAGGGTGGCTGCTCTCTTCGATAGGGTTTGCTGCAGTCAGCAAGGGTGCTGGGATTGTCGGACGAGTCCTGAAAACATTTTTCACGCTGCTCAAGCCCAATCTTCAACATTGTTCTGCTTGCCGTTCATCCACAGTGCCAAGAGCTTCAGGATGTAACCGTGAGCATCAGCATTGCAGATTATTGGAATCTCGCTGTCCATCTGGTGTTGTCCTTGGGTTGTTATGAGCAAATGGATTTGTGATCACGTGATGCCAAGCCAATTGAGTCAGCGGCTTCAGAAGTGCTAACGATCCACATCAATTCAACTGTGTCTATGGACGTGTGCATCACTGCCTTTCATCCGATGAATCGTATGTACCCTACCCATTTCCAGGCCCGACGCAAAGCCTTGAGCAGGCACAGCGCGCGGAAATTGACTACAAGATTGCAAGGTCTTTGCTGCCATCGTGTATGCGCTGACACAACCTCTGCTGCTCGCCCAACATTGCTCGAATTGAAAGCACACGAAGTCTCGAAGGGAGACAGGAATCCAGGATGTAGCGGCGTGAGTAAACGATGTATCCAACTGCCTTTCGAGCTGCTTCAAGCTATAAACCCGGCATTGCACTTACGAATAGCCCAGCAGGAATGCTCTTAGTCTAAAGTCCAGCTTTAAGCTTCACTGGGCCCATTCGTCGACCGTTGCGGACCCAACTGAGCGTCCGTGTTCCACCCCGATATAAATCAGACAAAAGCGATGCCCACTACCTTTCGCACGAGCAATCCATCGAGTTAATAGACCGTATAAACGAATCTATCGGATAACGGGTTCGTCACGCGCGAATGATAGATCAAGATTACATTAGCTCGATCGTGGACAGTGTACACCCACCTTCCGAGTTGCTCTTTTTTTAACCACGCGTGCGTCCAGAGCAGGGCAGACCCCGCAGCCCCTGAGTTGTTTTGGACCATTTCGGGAGTATCGTCGTGGCCGCTCGCGCTGCGTTGAATTCTAGACAATACGACTTGGTTCTGCCACCGCAAAATCCAGGATATACGCCCACCATTCCCAGATATTGATATCCTTTCTAGCCTTCGCTTTTGCCAGCCACTCGCATAGAAGATTAGCCAGACCCGAACCAGACTGCAAGCCAACTCATACTCGTTAACTTCTATTTAGGCGCAGCCAATTCAATGCGCGAGGAGAAGACTGACAGACAGACTCCGCAGTCTCTATAATTATAGCAAAGGCTAGCTGCATTCAAAGAGTCTGGTCTACAGAGACTTTGTCTATTGCAGCCACCGGAGGATGTGTCGTTACAGCTCTTAAAATCAGCGCAAGCGAGAATGCCGACTTCGAGGTGTCGTCTCGTAGTTGCCTCTTGCTAAAGCTGGCCAGTCGCTATCTTCCATCACCTTCGAATGTGCTTACTATCCACGTGGCGCAGAGCGCGACGGTTACCCATAGGGCATTAACCCCCCTCTTGACGTAGCTCAAGGCAAAGAAAACAACAAAGTCCAAGAACCTCGGCTATAGCCCGACTCTGCACTATTCCACTCATGAAAATAAATACATGTGACTCGCCTAGGCCCACACCCCACAAATCGAGAGCTAAACTTCTAACACAAAGCGGGCTCTCTGGCCGAGCTCTGCGTAACGCCTTTCTTGTATGGTGTTGTCAGATTCAGCTGGGAACCTCTTTCGTTGCTGATGTGCCCAGATCTAGCATCGCCCTGGGGGTGGCCTATTGTGGAAGAAAAGGCGG
>Ga0163217_1060382_pt1 | contig 11215 bp, 15 predicted proteins | sample SynspAceP_FD_185933 | JGI IMG/M metagenome (GOLD analysis project Ga0163217, IMG submission 185933) | Saline lake microbial communities from Ace Lake in Antarctica - Synechococcus sp. Ace-P (PacBio error correction) | ecosystem: Environmental > Aquatic > Non-marine Saline and Alkaline > Saline ... | reverse complement strand
CCCCTTGTGCACAGGCAACTTCCAAGGATCGCAGGTGGCAGGCGTCTGTGCGGTATAGACGGCCCGCCCAACGCCGCGGCTGTTCCAGCGCCGCCCACAACGGTACGCGCCTTTCGCCGCTATGCCAGCGTGGGTGCCCATGCTGCCGATTGACCAGCGCCAAAAACGCAGTGCGGCCGACCCGAGGGCGGCAAAGGCTAAGGCAGTCAAGCGTAGACCCCTACTCCATCCGGGTGAGGGCGTTTTCGGCGGCTTCGGCCCCCGCGGCCGATGGACAAGCAGGTCAAGCGGGACGGCTGGTTGTCCAGCTGATGGCAGGGGCCAGCATCCACGCCTCGGCGGCCTTCTTGATCGCCAAAGAACATCGGTCGCCTGCGCTAGTAGCTCGGCAAAGCGCACGCACGGCTGCTTTGCTCGATGGACAGACGATCCTTGGCCCTTGTTCGGCCTTCTTTGCGTTGCAGGGGGCGCAGGGCTCCATCCCGATCGCTTTGTTCAGCGCGTCGCCCGAGGACCAGCACCGACAGCGGGTATTCGACAGATCAAGTAGCGCCCTTGGACGAGATGCCTTTGACAATACACATCATGCGCCTCAAGCGAGTTGCGCACCGTCTCTGGTTGATCACCTTGCGCCGCCAGCAGGTGAAAAAACGCGCGCAGGGGCACCATCTGCATCCAGCGTCGATCAAGGGAATTGCCACTTTTTGTCGATTGAAAAGGCCGTCGCACCCATGGCCTGCACTCCTTTTCGTCATGCTGTCGTAAAATATATTGACACGTGACCGGGCCGTGTTGTTTAAAGGGGTGCGGGCGGGCTGTTCGCTCGGAGTGGGTATGGGGCAGGGGCGCGTGCGCCCCGCCTATGTGGTATTAGGCCGACCTTAACGATGGCCTTGCCTTGGTTGCCGCCGGTCAACAGGTCCATGAAGGCTGTTGGGCGCGTTTTCGAGGCCCTCGGTGATTTTCCTCTTTCACCGCCGATGGAGCCATCTGCCACTGTTGGGGGCTACTTCCGTTGAGGAAAGATTGGGGAAGTTGTTCCAGTGGTTTGAAATGATGAAGCCATTCACGCTGAGGGAAGTTCACGAGGATTCCGTGCGCCACAGTTTTCGGCGGCGGTCAGCGACTCTTCGGCAGCATTCGCGCCCAACCCACCGGCGTTATACCATGCGACTCATGCCGCAGATCGGGATTACGCCCGTGCGGGGTTCATCATCGGGATAACGCTCGAGCACTTTGCCGCCGACGTTTTCAAAGTAGATGTTCGATGCCTTTTGGGGCAGGCGTCTTCAGCGCGGCGACGCAGCGATTTCGCGTCATCATAGGCGCGGTGGTCAATGCATTCATCAAACCGAAGTTGGTCTTTGGCCATGGACGCATTTGTCCGGCGCCGCCGCAGATGCCCACAACGCGCAGGCCCGTGCGACTTTGGCGATCTGGGCCAACCATAGACCCGACGGGGGCCGGTTTGCAGCGGCGACGACAAGTGTTTCACCCTCCTTTGGGCGAAACCATATCCATCAAACCTTTGCCATTCGGTAAATCCGGGCATGCCCAAAAACGCCAAGCGACGTGTGTGTCGACACCTGATAGGATTCGACTTTGCGCAAGCTGGTTTGGCGGGCAGTACGCCCGTGCGTGGCCCAGCCCTAGCATACGAAACGCATGGTCGCCCGGTTGAAAATTCGGGGCTGTTAGAGGCGATGACCTCTCCGACCGAACCGCCCTCCACTTGTGCCGCGACCGGCACCGGTGCAGCATTAGGATTTTCCGCGTCATCCATGCGACCGCGCATTGTAGGGTCAAGCGACAAGTATTTTGATGCGGACCACCACTTCGCCGTCGCGCAGGCGTGGGCACAGGGCCCTCTTCGAGGCGGAAGTTTATATCGCGCCGTCGGGGGCCCCGTCAGGGCGCGATTGGCAAGCCACAATTTCGTTTCATTGGTTCAGGACCATTGCTTTCCTTCCTTAAGCAATGTTTTCTGGCACGTTATATGTTAATCGAAGGCAGGCAAGGGAAACCGTGGCGCGCCACGTTGCGTCAGATTGATGCTTGCCCCCTTGGCAAATGCCGTACGGGGGGCTTTATACGCACGCCTGATGTCCATCAAAGGACACGGGAAATATGTTGCAGTGCAAATCTAAACATCATGATCAAGGCGGCCCGCCGTGCGGGGCGCGGACTGTCAAGGATTTCCGTGAGGTCGAGACCTTCAGGCTTGTCCATGAAAGTTGCCGGCGACTTTGTCAGCCGCGCTGATATTCAGGCCGCAAACAGACGCTGAAAGCGAACTGATGAGCGGCGCGCCCGACCTTATGGCTGGTTGGGCCGGAGGAAGGGCGCCCGCGGAAGAGGGGCCAAGACCCCCACCACGCGCTGGGATCGTCGACCCGTTGGACGGCACACCAACTTTTGCACCGGGCTGCCGCATTGGGCGGTCTCCATCGCGCTAGAGCATAAAGGCCAGATCGTTGCTGGCCGTTGTATTCGACCCCGCCAAGGATGAGATGTTCTTGCTGGAAAAGGGTTGCCCGGTGCCGTGGATGAACGAATGGACGTCTGCGCGTCTCGGGCCGTTCGCGTATGATTGAATCGATTTTTGCCACCGGACTGCCTTTTCGCCGGTCGCCGCAGATTTGCCAGATACCTTGCGTGATCTGGGCCGCATCCTTTGCCGGTCTTTGCGCCGTGTTGCGCCGTTGGGGCTCTGCCGCGCTGGCTGGATCTGGGCCTATGTGGCCGCGCGTCGCTACGATGGCTATTGGGAGCGCCGGTTGAACAAATGGATTGTGGCAGCGGGCCTGTGATCGTTGCGTGAAGCCGGTGGCATGGTCGAGCCACTAAAACCTGAGGCCAACATTATCTGGACGATGGTGAAATCGTCTGCGGAATGAGGCGCTGTTTCAGCGGAATTGCGAAAAATCGCACCGCGCGTGATCCGGTTGGCCGGCGGGGCGGGTGCCTTCGGCGAGGATTATACCATTTGGAAGCACCCGTCGGCTTATTTTATCTGACGGGGTGGTTTATTGCCCGTCGCTGTAGGGGATCGGTTCCTGCGTCCAGCGGCGTAGCCCCTCGATACACCCCAGTATTGACCCGCATTGCGCCGGGTCGGATTCGTCGCTGGTTGGTACATATAGATGCCGCAAATCTTACAGAAATAATGCTTCGCCGTATGGGAGCCCCAGGTGGTAGAGCGTCAGATGCTCTGCGCCTTTGCGTACCTTGAGCGCACTGGTGATTGCTCGTGAGGCCGGTGGCCGCGCGTGCGCGGCAGAAGGAACAGGTTGCAGCGCGTGGCCAGAGGGCCAGCCCGTTCTGGGTAGGGTGGCGGGTTGAGGCGTGACACTGCCGCAGTGACAGCCCGCGGTGGGTGCTGGCGGTCATTTTGCGTCTACCTTTGGGATGCGGCTGGCACTTGGCGGGATAGGTCGCTTGCGGATGCCGGCCGGTGCCCATCGGTGTCGACCAGAACTTTGGGCCCCACCCAACCGTAGCCAAAGCGGAATGGTGAGAACCATCCCCACGATTAAACCCGCCAGCATGGGCCCAATAGGCCACGCCGCCGACAGTGGGGTTCAGCCCGACGCCGCCGATTAAACTGCATCCCCAGCCACAGGCCCAGCATGATCCATGCGGGGATCGGGAAGATACGGAAGAACACAATAAGATAATCAGGATGTCGACTTTGGCCTTTGGGGTACAGCAAGAGGTAGGCCGCCCATCACACCTCGATCGCCCAGAAAGGCGCCAAACCGTCGGAACTGGCGAATAGGGGGCGAGATTACATGGGCCAGTGCCGACAGGGGCAGGCCGCAGGCGAGGTAAGAACAGCAAATAGCTGCCGTGGGCCCATCTCGTCTTCTTATGTTGTCACCGAAAATATAGAGAAAACAGCATGTTACCGGCCAGATGCATCCAACCGCGCGTGCAGGAACCATTGAAGGTGAAGCATGCCGGTATAGCCGTCCCCCGTGGGTGACGCGGCCAGGGGATGAGCGGGCCCAGTCGAAAAAGAAGCATGTTGACGCGCGGTTCTCGCTGAACCGCCCGACATAAACTGAGGAAAACCGCCAATATTCACCGCCATCAGCAGTAGGTGACATAGGGGCGTTGCGGCCGGACGGCGTTGGTGATCGCGAATGGGGAACATGGGCTGACCTTAGCCATTGCGCGGGCGTGTCAAAGGGCGGGCGTCGGGAACGCCCGCCCTTGGTCAGATCAGCCGGCAGCCCCCCCAGGAAGTGCTGCGTTTCCCGCCGGAGGCGGTGGTGTCGGACGCAGACGTGACGTTTCTGCGCGGACACGGGCGGTGTTTCAGGCAGCCGCGCAGCAAAGGGAGAATCGGCCCTTCGCGTTTGCAGACAGGGCTTTGCCTCCAGTTTGCGTGCGGTAGGGCCCTCGTATCGCCCACCATAGGACACCACCAATAGGGCCGGCCATTTGGCAGCCGCCGTCGCATCGATTGCTGCCCGAAAGTGCGACCGCATTGCCGCCAAGGGCCCGTGACGGCGCGGGCTATGCTCTGCCGCGGTGTCTTTGGCCCGGGCCATGCACCAGGGCCACGCCGGACGCGGGCAGGGTGCTGAGCCGGGTTTGGATTTCGCCCGTGGGCCCGGCAGTGATTGGTTTCGAGGAAGGCTCCGCTGTGACCCGGCGGAAACGGGGCAGGTCGCTTTGTGTGCTGTCCCATGCTTCCTCTACCACCTTTGAGGTCGGGCGCGCTGAAGCGGGGGCAGTAGTTGGCCCACCTGCTTTTGGCCCGTTGCCTGAAAGACCTTCGCGCCAAAGGGCGGCTGCCGACGATCGCCGCCGAATCTGGTTGCGGTGACGTAGAATGTTACCCGCCTCGATTTCCGTCAGAGATATTTGGCACAGGTCGTCGATCCGTGTGTGCAGGGGCCAAATGTTCACCCATAGGCCCGGTCGCATTATGGCATCGACGACCTTGTTCAGCTCGCGTTGCCTTGAAGGTTGTGCGATATGCAGAAAACGGGGCCGAAGATCTTCGCGCTCACAGATCGGCGATGCCCTTCACGCGGATCATTGTCGCGCGATAAAGGTGCCGGCAGTCGGCGCTGTTGAGTCGGCGATAACCCGGACCGTCAGCGCGGGCGGCGTCGATTGGTCGGCAATGCCTTGCTCGCAGATGTCATCGATCACCGGCCGACATCGGTCGAGATCTCCAAGGGTTGCCCAATTAACAATTGCGTCCATTGCCCCTTCGAGCATTTCGATTCACGTCTTCGGCGATTGTCTTCCTGAACATAGAGGCAGCGCAGAGGCAGAGCAGCGTTGCCCCGCCGACTGGAACTCACTTTTCGACGATTGATTGCACAGCCTGGTTCGGGCAGGGCAGTGCTGTCCGACGATCATGGCGTTCAGGCGCCGGGTTTTTCCGGCAATCAGGATCGCGCCGGATCGACAATGTTTCGGCCATAGCGGAAGCGGATGCGTAGCGCCGTGTTGGCGAGCCGGTAAGGCCACCCCGTTGATCCGCCTGTCCGAGGGTTCAGTGCCGCCGCGAACGTCGCCGCCACCGGGGGGCGCAGTTGCAACGCGTGACGGGGGGACCGCCAGCGTCATGCCAGCAGGGTCACGGCAAGAAGGCCATCAGCGGGGTCTGTTCGCCGGTTTTGCCAGCACCGCGTTGCCCCTTTGGCGAGTGCCGCGCTGACCTCCCATGCCCGCAGAAGATCGCCAGCGGGAAGTTCCAAGGGCGAGAATGCAGGTAAAGATGCCAAGCAGGGGGCGTGTTGTCGCCTGTTGTGCCGTAATTAGCGCAGGAAGAAATCCACCGCTTTTCGCGCAATTCTGCCACGCAGTCGGGCAGCCCTTTGCCGGCTTCGCGTGACAACAGGGCAAAGATTCGCGCCGTAGTGGATTTCCAGCATATCTGCCCGCGGCGTAACAATACCTCGCGGCGTTCTTCCAGCGGGGCGTCCCACACGGCGGGTTGTCGAGTGCTTGGTCACGCTGCCTCGAGGCATTGCGCACCGTGCCGGGCGGCGCGACCAGAGGCAGCGGGCGTTGATTCAACGCACGGCTTTTCTTGGCTTTGCCTCTCCGCGCAGCAGGGCACGGCGGCCCAGCGGTTGTGCCTTCCACGGGCACGGGCAGATTCGATGACATCTAGTGTCGGCGTGATGCATCAGGATCGGAAACCCATCGAATCACCACGCGCAGGGGCAAAAGTTCGGGCTGTCGGGATGTGAGGCCGCTTTCGTAAGATTGTTCGACGGGGTAGCGGCGACGACTTCGGGTGCCACGTCTTCATCGACGGATCTGGTTTTACAAAAGCTTCGAGTTTTGCGCCGTTTTCCAGCAAGCGACGATATACGAAGATAGGCCAGCAGAATCGGCATGGGCACCGACGGGGGCATAGACGCGGCAATGGGTGCTGTGTTTCTCCATCACGATGTTATGCAGGGGTCTCGCCCCATGCCATGCAGACGTTGGAATTCGAACTTCTCTTTGTCTTCGGCCATGTTGCAAGCTACAGCACGACCGTCAGGGCGTTGTGCGTTGGCAAACTCGGATAGAAAAATCCGGTCTGTCATGTTCAGCAGTTTGCGGCGTGTGGCGATATAGGGACACATTCGGTTGCGGCTTTTTGGGTGAAGACGGGGAAACCTTTCGACGCCTTTGACCTTGCCGCGCGTTTGATTTCAGTGTCCCAATAAGGCCCCTTTGACAAGGCGACCCAATTAAGCTTGCGGTCATTTGGCGGATCGCCATATCGTTATAGCGCATCGATCACCACGCCGGCGCGGGGACCGTAGGCTTGTACCACGATGCCCAAAGGCCGTCCCAGGCGGACAGGGCAGGTTCGGAGCAGGACTTTTTCGGATCACATCAGCGCACAGACCCAGAGCGTCGGCTTCCTCGGCATCGACGTTCAGGCCCATGTTGCGGATTCGCCAGGCAGGCAAGAGCCCGCCAGGGCGCGGGACCAGATTCGCGCATGACTGAGGTCTCTTCGCCACTCGTGACCGCGGATGCAGCGCCGAGAGTTTTGACGAGATGCCGGCGGGTTCTTGCGGCTGTCCTTGTGAATGCAGGGCGGTCGCGATGGCAGAGATCGCGCGGCTATAGCTCAGGTGGTAGCGTTGGTCCGTCGCTTTCGGTTGCGGGCGGCTTCGCCCAGCATATCGTAGCTATAGGTATTAGCCCCTTCTTTTCATGCCCTTGGCGCTCCATCGCGGGCGTTGATGTTTTCGCCCAGAAACGAACTGGCGGCCATTTCCTCATCGCGCACGGCTGACGCCAGTGCGGAGGCACCGGCGTCACCCAGGACGTTTTGAAGGCGGCGCGCAGGTGGCGCACGCGGCCAGGTTTGGTCATCGTCCAGGCACGCGGCCCAGTCAAGCATTCAACGCCCATGGTCGAACGCATTCACAGTGGCGAGTGGAGTGCCCCATTGTGGCGCCCCCATCGGGACGGTGCGATCTTGTCCTCGATCAGCGCGTCGATGGTTTCGGCATCAGGCACGCGCAGCAGTGCTTTTCGGCCAGACACATTGAGCGCGACCACCTTCGTCGGTTGGACAGGCCCTATTCGGCGGAGAAACACTTCCATTGATTTTAACCGGGGAGTGTGGCCTCGGAATGTCCGCGGCACGATCTGCGCGGCGTCTTTTGGTGATCTTTGACCCGTTCCTCTGGCGACAGATGCGCGTTGCGCGCCAGTTCACGCAAGGACGTTGTCTTGGTCGGTTGTAGGTTGCCTTGCTGTCGATCTGGTGGCGCAAAAATAGGGGCACGAATCTCGTGCCATTTAGGTACTTCCAATTAACCAAATTGCTGTAGATTAGAATAGCGCGCGAATAGTAGTATTTAGTTTCCGAATTCCGGCCAGATTGGTGGGAAACCGCTTTATTATTGGGCCTCCTACGTGACCAAACGACGACTTCAAAATTGGGAACCGCTTCGATGCGGCATTCTTCGGTTCTGCCGAAGACGGTCGCATCAGTATCACTTGATCTTTGCAAAGCGGATCGGCCTGTCAAATCCCCCACCCAAGCGCGGCTAAGACGGTTGGAATGACAGCGGCAATAATTCTGGGCTATCGCGCCCTTGTTTAGACCCGATACGTCTGGGACTAAGGATCATGTCGCCAATTTTGTCGAGGTTCCGTTTGTGAGGACACACGCGAAGTGCCCTGCGGGCCCTTTTTCACGAGGCCGTGTGCCCGTGTGCCTGAAAATCGAACAGGCGCCATATAGATGCGGGCAATTTCGATTATTTGCTGAAGGTGCGCACGCGTGACATGGCGGCCTACCGTCGGTTCTTGGGCGAAACCGTCACCCACGCTGCCCTAATGTCGCCAACCGTCGACTATGTCGCCGATGAAGGCCGCGTCAAAGAAATCATGCTTGCGGATAAGACCTGAACCATCCTCTTTCATGAGGCGATCTGACGTCTTGAACCGCCAAGACCGCATCTGACCATTTACACCGCCCGCCAAGCTGGCTAGTTGTCGCGTCAATGCGCGGGCCGTGATTGGAATGGTAGACATACCCAGACTTAAAATCTGTTTGGGCCTGGTGCCCGTGTGGGTTCGGAGTCCCAACCGCCCGCACCACCCTGTAAATTATATATTTTTACTTGCTTGCACGGCGAACTAATTTCACACCGTAGCCGATTTAAAGCGGTTTTCAGAGTATGATGTGGGCATTTGTTGCCGTACGCCCAAGGAATTTATGGTAAGCGGCGAAAGTTAACGGGGAGGTCCCATTTGGGCGACGAAAACGAGCTACGCGCGACTATCAGGACCATGCCGCCTATTTGTGGGCTCGCATTGATTTCCAATAGGACATTGATGTTCTCGCAGCAGTGAAACGGTTGGGAGCTATGCTGAAACGGTTTGATGGTTGGCCACCAACATTGCGCTTTGCCGGCTTGTGGCACGTGTGACGGCGGACGGATGGGTGGGCCTGTCGCCACGGTGGGACGAGGTGAATTTTGCCTCTCGGCTGGGACGAGATCGGGATCGATCATACCTTTTGCCAAATCTGTGCAACGAAACCTCGGAAAAAGGTCCTGTTTAACGACGTTGCGACGGATGATGTGTATCGCAACCACCGATTGCAGGGCGGTTCGGCATTGTAAGCTATGCCTCTATTCCTATCCAAACGCAGCGCAATGGGGACTTTCTTTGGCACGCTATTTGTGCGATCGACCCGAACCCCGCGACTGCTAAAAAGAACCCGCGTGTTGGTTGCGATTGCTGAACTTTTGCGAGGACACCATAGGCCGCAGTCTCGAGACCGAAGAAACGTCTTTGAGGCGCAGAACAGCTGTCGAGCCGACGCCAGATGGCCAAAAGCAAGAAAAGGAATTTGTCGCGGTTCTGGGACATGACCTGCGCAATTCAGGTCGCAGCGATTGAACGCCGGCGTTGCGTCAGCTTGACGCGAGCCATTGTCGGATTTTAAAGCGCGCAAAATTCTTGCCGTGATGGGCTCTTCGACCACCGCATGAGCGAAGCTGATCGAAAATATCATGCTACACGCAAAGGCCACGGCTGGCGGTTGGTATCCGTATCTCGGCCACGCTTGATGCGCCTTAAGTGACGCATTGCACCAGGATCGTTCGAAGAGGTGCGCGAACCGTCCCTACCCACAAAGTTGGACCGATAAGATTTGCAGTTTGATCGACCTGGTCAGCTTGACGCCCCGCGTGTTGGCGCAGGCGGTGTCGAAAACCTTGCTGTCCAATGCCGTGCGGCCATGCTTGATCCCGGGACTGAATCGCAGTTTTGCGGGCGCGTCAGTGAGCACAGGCAGAGGTTACAGTGTCAAATCATGGCCGGCCGATCCCTGACGGACTGAGGGGACAGGAGAAGCTGTTCCAGCCTATTCAGCGCGGCGACGATCCCGCCGGAGAGGGGCTGGGCCTTGGCCTTCATTATCGCGTCGTCGTATGCGGATAAAGCGGCATAGCGGGACAAGGTTTGATGTGACCTGTTGGGGGATCGGAGTTTATTGGAATGGTTGTGCGCAACGGTCAAAAATGGAATGGTTGATCCGGCACTCATCATGGAAACCCTTTGTTTACGGGGCAATCGTCAAAAGCGGGAAAAATGGCCTGACGGGCTCAAGGGCGGCACAGTTTAAGATTAATTGCTGCCGATGTATTGCCGCGTTCGATCCGGAACGCGGCACCAACCTACCCACTCGTGCATCGAGGCGACGGAACGCGCCCGATTGATCTCGAAATCACTATCGGACCCTCAATCAGCTCCGATCTCCGCGTGGGGCGGGTAAAACCTGTTTTGGCCGCTTGATCAGCGATATTGGTTTTGGCCCCAACGCGCCTGGACGCTGCTTGAACACATGTTCATTTCCCAAGCGCCACCACGGAAACGTCTGGCCATCGGCGCGTGCTGGGTTGCGACACGGTCGAGCAGGATTCAAGTCCGCCCATCATAACAAAGTCGGCTCCATACTTGTCCGCCTCGCACATTGATGATCTGGCAGTTCCTTGGAATTGAAGCCGCGCCGGGTTAATCCAAGGTCACGACTGTAAAGCATTATTAACCCTCTTGATTCCCCCGCTGTGTGCCAAAAACCCACCGGTCCAGGCCGATGGCGGGTGTTCCAGGGTACGGAGGGATGGGTATGAAAAATCGGAAACTATTACTTGAGGTTTTCAGGGAAAACGGTGTTTTTCGGAGTGACGCTTTTCTAAGAAGTGCATGATTTTATTTCCTCAACCTAGAAAGCAACCAATTTACATCAAACGCCTATAGTTGCTAGATAATTTTGCCTCTAACGTTGGGCATGCGTCCACTATCTTTGTCCCGCCCACCTTTTTCAAGGCGCCTGCACCCTTTAGCCAGGGGCCACTGGCCACGCATAAGCTGTCCAAAAGGCTTCCTTTCTTTGTTACAAGCCCCATTCTTCGCGGACCTGCCTTAATTTCGACATGAATAATCATGTCACTTATTAAAATTATCCCTAGTAGGTTTATTATTAAAAATTACCCCCTTCCTTTTTTCCACCGGTAGGGGACCCATTTTTTATAAAATATGGTTTTTTCCCATTTTTTGGCCACCCCGCAAACGGGGATGCCGCTTTGGGGGGAAAAAAAAAAAAAAAAATGTGGGGGGCACCCCCCAAAATTTTTTTTTTTTTTAAAAAGGGTTTGGGAGGGGGGGGGGCAACCATTTGGGGCAGTAAAAAACAGGGATATGTCAGCCATCTCTCTCT
>Ga0163217_1070607_pt1 | contig 11216 bp, 14 predicted proteins | sample SynspAceP_FD_185933 | JGI IMG/M metagenome (GOLD analysis project Ga0163217, IMG submission 185933) | Saline lake microbial communities from Ace Lake in Antarctica - Synechococcus sp. Ace-P (PacBio error correction) | ecosystem: Environmental > Aquatic > Non-marine Saline and Alkaline > Saline ... | reverse complement strand
CCGACCGCCTTGGACCTTGTCCAGATTCACAACGGAACCAGGAACCAGCACCAGGTCTGCATATTTCGGATCCGATGAAAGACAGGCCGAAAGCGCCGCCGCCAGGCCGATGCGGTCGACGTGAGTCTATACCCTGTTTTGTCCATCAGCAATTTGACGCCGCATAGAGTGCCGCCTTTGAGCCAAACTGGATGAGCGCGGACATCGGTTTTGCGTTCCACCATCAGTTTGGGTTCGGCTTCCTTCAGCAAGATTAGGAGAAAGTGCGGCGCCAGTGCTGATTGATGCGCGGGGCTTTTTGGGGCTGCCAGGATCGCCATTGATCACGCATTCTTCGGTGATGATTCGGCCAAATACATTTCGGCGATGATTTCGATGATGCGGATCCCGCAGGGGACGCCGGTGACGCCGGACCTTTTTGGCCTGCTCTTCGAAGCCGGGCTCGTCGGACCAGGGTTCGCATTTTTTGCCGTGACCCGGAGCGTGGTTTCAAAAGGTGACGGGTCGATGCGAATGCGTTCGATGGACTCCCCGGTGCACGCGTTGGGCCGAAGGAAATATCAGCGCCTTTCGGAAAGCCGGACCTGTTGGGGGAGGAGGCGGCGACGGTGCGGGTGGAATTGCCCAGAACCGATTCGGCATTGGTTGCGACATCGACCAAGGGAGCATCATTTCTTCCTGGCGGTGCGGACCTTCAGTCAGCGTTGCCGCAGCCGCATGCGGCGCCAACATGGCTTGCGATTGCAGGGCAGCTGTTTAGAACCCGGAGGCGCCGGATGAGCGGGAGATTCAATTCTCGGAGGACTTTTGATGTTGACCGCGGGCCGGAGACGGCCAAACGCAAAACGGCGCGGCCGCCAAGACTTCAGGTCGGATCGTATTGCCCAGAACAGATGGTGCATTGATCGGGTTGCGACGAGGACAGCGTCAAGAATATCGGTACGTTCCGTATTCTCGCCCGTTTGCAGACATGTCGATCAAGCCGTTCAATGCCTCGCGCACGGCATTGGTCATTGCCCTCGCGGCCCTCGGGGTTCATCATCACATAGGAGACGCGCTCATAGATCTTCGCCGAAGCGGATCTTGCGGATTGGAGTGGCCGGATTGATGCCACGCGTATGCGCCCGGACAACAGCGACGGACAGATGCATGGCGATGGTGGTTGAACCATGTCGCAGGCAAATCCGTAGGGCTTCGTTTCTTCAGGCCCGGATAGAGCGCCACCAGCGTTGCCTGGCCCCCTCGGCTGGTTCGTTGGGATTCGCGGCGGTGGACTTCCAGTCGCCCTTGCGCAGGATTCTTTTCACTTCGACCGAGCAGATAGGTGTCGATCTGCAGCCCTTTGAAAGCCCCAGTCGGCTTCGATTGGCGATCAGCAAGCGGCTCGAGGTCGCCGAGCGGTTGTGCATGTCGGGGGCTCTTCGATTTCGACATAGCCACATCTGGATTGCCGGTTGCGTTCGATTGACGCCGGCCGTCGAATCCATTGCGCACAACTGGGCAGTTTGACCACCGCATTTTGTGGTATGTCGCATGACCAGATCGGCCGAGGAATTTTTTGCCGAGCAGGGGAAAAGCCGGCGACCGCCTTCAGGTCGGACCGTTATTTTTCGGCATTAGCGGAACTTCATGGCCGCCAAAGGGGGTTGATATGCGCGTTGGAAGACGTGATGCCATGCTTGGCGAAAGACGGCACTTCCTGCACGTCAACCTGGAGCGTCCGCCAAAATGCCGTCGGGCCGCACAGACGCTTTCGAAACCATGGACACCCAATTGCCGCGCGCATCGGCACAGGGTATCGGTGGCAAAAGCGGCCACGCTGCCTGAAGGCTTGAACAGAACAAGGTGGTCGGTCATGGCAGGAGCCTTTCACCTCAGCTTTTGAAGGGAGGTAGAGAGTGAGTGCAGCGAAGCTGTATTCCGGGGGGGCAGTCTTGTTCGAACGGTCGTTGTGCAACCGGTTGACTGTTCCCCGCCTCCCTCCCAAACGGGAAAGGGGGCAGGGGCATTCGTGTCATGCAAGATCAGGCGCCTCCGCCTGAGCGGGGGCGGCCGTCCGCACACGGCGCGGCCGCCATTCGGCTGAAGGGGCGCTTGTGGAGCCGGAGCGAACCGCCAATGCGGCTGGTAATCCTGTAGGTCTTGATCCAGTTGGTGCAGTTCGGGTCGGTTGGCCGTTGAGCACATTGGCAGCGCGAAACCGAAAATTCCATTTTCTTGCGGACGGCAGGGGTTCATGTCGCCGAGGTCATGCCGGCGCCAATGACCATCGGGGAATGAAAACCGGCGTGATGCCATGACGTGCGGTAGCCCCGGATGAAAATTGGGAACCCCCCCCCAGGCGCAGGTGGATGTTGACCTTGAGCTCCATTGGCGCAGCCGGTGAAGCAGTGCGAAGACCTGACGGCCAGCATCGCCAAAGGCGCCGATCGGCATTCACCAGCGGGGTCGACGGACGATGTCACAGGGCTTTGATGCCGAAATTCCATGGCGCGTTTCGACCAATCTTCCTTGGCGACGCCGAAGCGGACATCAGGATCCATGGAAATGCCGGTCTTCATCGTTGGAGATTGCCACCACCGGTACATCATACTTCTTGATCAGTGGCAGAATGAGCCTCGAGCTTTCTTCCTCGGCCGGTCACTGGAAATTGACAAGGGGACGCCCGTGGCGATTTCAAGGCAGCTTCAATGAGCGCCGGTCACGAGCTGTCGATGGACAGTTGGTACGTCGACCAGACCCTGGGACGATCATCTCATGGTCTGCACCAGAGGTCGGGTTCAGTCTCGTTTCGGGTTGACGAGGTCACGCCTGCATTACGTCGAGCATGGTGGCGGCAGCTGCCCAAACCTGCTCGAGTGCGTCCTTGATCACGGTGGGGGGGGGGGGGGGGGGCGGGCGGGGCGGGGGGGGGGGGGCGGGGCGGCCCTGTCGGAAAATTTGCCGGCCATCATCTTCTGCCGCAAAGGCTTCTTTTCTCCCGTCGGATTGAATACGTTCACCGATCACGCAGAAGGGCTGATCAAAGCCGATGATCACTTCTCTGTGGGCGGAGGCAACGATGGTACGGGTCATATTCAGGTCCTTTGCGGTGAAGACATAAAGATTTGCTTATGTCATTTATGCTGTTTTCTGAGTGAAGATCAGCCATTTCGCGTTCAATGCTAGTCGCCGCTATCGGCGGCGACGCCGGGCCATGACATGCGGTGTCAGGCGCGATTGATCACGGGGCCTCTTCTTGATGGATTTCGGCAAGTTCAATTGGCAGGATTGGGCTCTTTGCGCCCAGGGCCTGCGCCCCTTGAGGCAACCGAATCATGACGACTATTCGGGCACAAAACTCTTCCTGCCGGATAAGCCATAACATGAATGCCGTAGACGCCGTCGATTTCCTTGACCTCGTGATGATGTTCGGATGCAGATCTGCTTGCCTTCGGTTTTCTGGTCGGTGGCGCCTTCCAGCGGGCCAATGATGTTTGATGGGGATGTGGACGCCAGGGCACATAGTGGCGCGCATTTTCCACTTTGCGGTGCGCGCCGACGCCAGCGGGCGGACGCCAACACCATTGATGAAAACCACTCCTTTGTTTGAAAGCCCATTGTGCGCACTTTGCTGCATAATATTTCATTGGAACATCGGCAACGTCGTAGGCAATACTGGACTTGGACGAATGGCACCGCAGCGATTTCTTGGCAGCCCGGTTGCGGGCGTTAAATCGTGAGGCGGCGCGAAGGGGTTGATGGCTGCGGCCGAGAAACACTGCGGCGGCGTCGTTCAGCTTGCGGCCGGAGAGGAATTTGCCATTGTCGCGCATGATGCGGAATGTTCGAGCACGGCGACATGCGGTCGAGATCGAAGACAGGTTTGGGCGCCTGGCTGGGTCGCCGGCCTGCAGCCGTCGCCGGCAGACACAGAAATGTTGCGACACCCATGGCGGCGCCGCCGAGCACGTCAACCCTGGATGGCGATGCGTTGCGGTCGCGGCAGGCGATCTGCATGATCGGCGCATAGCGATGCGGGGTGGCAGCGCTCAAGATGCCGAACCAGAGGACATTGTGGGCAGTTGGCCGCCGAGGCTTCGACCGCATTGATTGATCGACCCCAGCCATTCAAAAATGGGCAGCGCGGTTGTAGAACATCTTCCGGATCGGCGCTGTCGGGCGGGTTGAGCTCGGTGGTGACCGCGAAACTCGCCGCGGCGGAGAACGCGCTCGAGCCGTCCGCGGGAGGAATGGCCGGGCAACGGATCGAGCGCAGGTCAATGCCGGCGGATACGTCGAGATGCTCATGCGGAACTCCGTGGATTGGCAGCTCAGGCAAGGAGCGGCAGTCTGGGCGGTGACCCGCAACCAGGAAGAGGTTCGCGCAAAGGATTGATCAAACGGCTTCTGCACCGTTTCAGAATGGCCTGGCCTTTCAAGCATCTGCTGCGAGCCGGTCCAGGCCGCACCTAGACGCAGGGGCATGGTCGGGTTCGACCTCGCAATTGCCATTGGCGCGAACGCCGCACGCAGGGGCCGTTGCGCAATTGCTTTGGGACAATTCATCGACCAAGGCATGCCGGTCGGATGACAGTACGCCACTGGCCGCACTGCGGCAGCGAACAGGAAACCCTTGACGTGCTTTCTCCGACGGAATTTGACCGGCCCTTTTCGGCACGCTTGGTAAGCCGACCGCCTCCACACGGGTGGAGTTTCAGAAAGACGTCGGCGAAACGGGGCCATAGAACCATTCGAGCCCGCGCGCATGAGCACAGACAAAGCCGCACCGCGAAACGCCGGGCGTTGCGGCCGGTGGACCTAAAACGCCCGAGGGCTATGTAGCGTTTTTGCGGAACCCGCCTTCTTTGTTTGATGTCTTGCCTGGTCTTTCTGGGTCTGGTTCGTCAAGCCATGCTCTCCCTGCCTCCGCCCTTGACCAGCGCACCAGGCGCTTTCGGCTATGTCATAGGCTGTTTCCAGTTTCCGCCGCTGCCTTGTCGGCCTCGGCGTCAAGATCGGTCGGAGACTCCACCGGGCGGGCACCCGCCAGTCGGCGAGTAGGTCGTCGGTCTCGCAGCACCGGTGCGCATGGGCGCACATATCATCGCTTCGGTGAATCTGAGGGTTCACTCCCGCTTGGCGGAAGTGCGTCCCTTCTTTGATGATGGGACCTGGGCTGGAAATGTCACGCCAGTAGACGACGATTGCGGTTGGCCATAGGAGGTCTTCCTTGGAAGTTACCAATGCGGCATGGGATTTTTCTGGCAGCTTCGGCTGACGACGGACGCGCGGCGCGTCAAAACGGACCTGATCATCGTTCGGATTTGATAAGACGCAATGGGATACTTGTCAATTTCACGATGAACTTACAGAACACGCGAGGGTATTTGGGTTGTGCGCGCGGTGTCAACACCCGGGCTGGTTGAAAACTACCAGATGCGCTTGAAATGAGACCGGTCTTGAGGTAGGTCCAGATTCGGGGGTGAAACCCGTTTGTACCTGAGGGCAAACGGGGCTGGGCTTTGGCGCAAGGGTTTCCGTTCAACGGCGTCTTCAAACTGCGCGCACCCACGATCTCGCGGGACCCTGCGGCCATGGCGAGCGAATCGGTGAGCAGGTTTCGAGCGGGTCTGGCTTGAGGGAAGCCTGATAGAGTGTGTCGCCGGTATCAACGCCGGCATTCGACTAGGTGCACGGTGGTCCGTAATTGTTCATGGGTGCCGCTGGCGCGCGCCCACCCAGCCGCCGGGCCAGTCACGATATTTAAGAGATTGATTACCGGAGTGATAATTAATCACCGGGCAGGGGATTGTGGCGGAGCGTTCGCTTTGGTCAGCATCCGGCATCCGGCGAGGAACACCACATTCGGGCTTGCTGCGCGGCAATCAACCTCAAGGCAATCGCAGCATTGGCAGGACGGACACCGGCGGTGACCCGGCACCTGGGTGGACAATTCGGTTGATGTCGCTATGGGCGATAATGTCGTTGCGTCGCGGTTGGGGCAAAGCGTTTTGCAAAAACGGGGAGATTCACCATGGGTGCCGAATTGTCCGGCGGTCTGAAACCAGGCCGATCTTGCGGCCCGGCGCGCTTGAGGAAAACCGCTTTTTTGATTCGGGCTGTTTCTAGCGCCACTTCGACCGTACGAATTGCGCGCAAGGCGCTGTTGGACGAAGACCCAGCATTAGGCGCCGCCAGCGTAACAACGAAAGAATTTTTTTCAGCTTTGGCTTCATGTCGTCCCCGGGGCTCCTCTGTCTGACCTGGAAGACTAACACGCTTGGGGCAGTTAAAGATTTCTCAGCCTAATGGCAGGAATTAAAACAGCCCGAAACCAGCAAGGGCGCTGTTGGCAATAACGGACCAGCCTGCCACCAGTATTGAAACCAGCCCGGTTACCACTCCCCAAGTACCAGACCAATTGCCATTGCGTTTCCGTGTGGGCGACGCCCCCAGAATGGCAAACTGCAAGGGACGGCAGCCAATTGCAAAGGGATATCGGCAATTACGCAAAAGTGACCGCCAGGAGCAGTGGCGAAAATGCCAAACAGACGCTCCGAATCGGCCATCAAAGCGGGCCAGTTGGCGGGCGGAACCCAGGTTTCGGCGTTGCGTAGCCAAGGGGAACCGCGAAACATTGCGCTGAAAGGTGGAGCGATCGACCGTGTAGTTGGCAAGCGGGACGGGGCAACCATTACTTTTTGCAAGCCGGATGACCATCCTGCCAAGGCAACGAAAAACCATCGGCAGGGGCCGAAGCACCATGTTGCGCGTGGGGGAAAGGGGAATCAAGTTGGCAGGGGCGCTAAGACCAGCCAGAGGCGCCAATGAACGGTCGTCAGAGCGCATTGGCGATTTCGCGCATGCTGAACCACGGTCGCCGGCCTCGCGCGCCAGTGGCGCTCGAGCAAATCCGAGAGTTATTTCCGGGGTGGCGATGGGGGGCCTGTTGCGATGGCGGGGACGGTAGAGGCGATGGGACTGCGGACTCACTGCGGTTACCCTGATTTGTGACTGCTTCGATCTAAGCATGGATTGTAAAGAATTGTTGTGGCGAAAACCCAAAAATTATTTGCTGACGGGGTGTGGCGTGACGTGCACGAGGCTCCAGTTCAGAGCGGGGCGTCAGGCAGTCCGTCAGGTTCGTCGTAACCGGTTAAACCGGGTTTCGTAACGCAATCCGAGCGCTCGGCGGCGCGCGGGCCTTTGGGTTTCGAGCTCCGGGTCATCCGTCTGGGCGATATTAGAGCACCCGCTCATAAGGGCCAAAATATTGCTATTCTCGCAAAAACTCGGGAAAAGCGGTCGAGCCGGCGACGTATCCAGGAAGCTTCAAAATGCCGGGGCAAGAAAATCGGTGATGAAAAACGTTCATCATCATGATCGTCGCCCCTGGGGCCTCGAAAATGTCTGGTTGCCCATGTAAAATGAAAAGGCAGTGCGGTCCGGCGATACGCTCGACGCCATGGGTCGCGGGCAGACTTGTCAAGATCACGCCGGTGCCCGCAATCTGCATAGCCGATGAAAATATGCTCATAGCCCTTCGTCGCGGGCCTGCCGGATGGCAGACGGTCGACGGCGGGGGCGATTTGTCGGGGTAATGATATTAATTGGCGTTCGATGCATTTTGAGATCGACATGATCATTGCCAAGCTGCCTTCATTTTCACGGCCAGAATCTCGGCGGGCAGCATGCCGCCAGGCGATCCCCGGACCTTTTTTTGAATAATTTTCGGTTTATTTTGGCTGGCTGGAATTGATTGCTTCCGCCATTCATCTTGGCCTTTCGTTCTGGCCAAATTTCCAGCATCAACACCTAATTCGGATTCAGCAGAAAATGACACATTTCCAAAGATTGCAACCATCCTCAGCCTTGCCCTGACGCTGGCGTCTTTGGCGCCAACACCATACGCGGCTCGGCAAGGACGTGAAGGATTCCGCCAGTGCCGTTGGTTGATGCTGTCACCTATCTGACCGCATCACCTACGCATGAAATAAGTCTAAATGACGATCAGGTTCGCCGGCGAGGAGGTTATGCCGACGCTTGATCCAGTTCCTGGCGGTTTCAACCGCAACGGCGGCATCGCGGCAATAGGCGTCGGCGCCGACGCCTTGCCGAAATTCCTCGTTGGAAGCGGCGGCGGCCGCCCGACGAGGAATGATGTAATCGTCGCGGATTGCCCTTTTCCTTCAGTCGTGTCGATGACGACCTTCCATATAAGCATTGTGGTGGTCAGGCAAGCGCTGACATGGCGAGATGTCGGGGTTTTTCACGGCTCGATTGCCTCGAGGTATTTTTCAAACTAATTGTTGATGGCCAAGGTCGATGGACGTTCAAAGCCGGCACCTTCCATCATCATTGGCCGACAGGTTCTTGCCGCATGTCTGTGAATGTCGCCCTTGACTGGGGCCGACGACCATCGCCGAGCTTTATGGCGCGCCGGGTGTCCGATCAGCAGCGACGCAAATGAACATGCCGGCTTTCATGGCATTGGCGTCATTCAACCACTTTCGGGAAACGAACAGGATGCCCGTCGCGGAAAATCCTCGCCAACGATTGCGCATGCCCTCCGGACAAGCGCCTTGGTGAGTAAGATCGTAAGGGAGTCCAGCCGCGTCGAGAAGGATTGTTGTGCTTCCTCGATCTCTTCCTTGAGCCCGTCATACAGCGTTCATGCATCTGCTGGACAAGCTCATCTCAGAGGAGTTCAGAAGAAAGGATGATTTCATCGTCAGACATCAGTTTCTCCCTTGAATGCACTCGTCCATGGATCGGCCACAGCTGATCCCACCTGCATAGCGATTATAGTGCCGATCGTTTGCAAAAAGTTCCTTTGAAAACGACGCTCAACCGGAAAATGCGACGGGCCTCATTTCAACGACATTCCTCTTAGCGCCAAGGCTTGGCGCTAAGAGGAATGTACAGGGCTTCTGTTTTGGTTAAGCATGGATGCATGGGCGTGATTGTGCGCCACTTCCAGACACTGCGGCTTTTGATGGCTTCATTCAGACATAACCTCGACAACAGACTTGCTCAAGAAGCAGCGCCGGAAGCTGCATCGGACGCCGCGGAAGGGCGGCTGCCGGGCGGACGTGCTGCCCGGTCGGCGGTGGCGCCGGCCGTCCATTGGCCGTATCATCCATGCGCAAAAAACTCGGGTACTTACGAAGTGCTGGATGAAGAAGGCCTGTGGCCTGATCGGACGCAATGCCGACACGATTCTCGAGGAAAATCGGCATCGAATTTTCGCGATGACGCCGAAGCGCTGGGCACTGTTAGGCGCGAAGACGGCGCAGATGTGAAAAGGCCGAGCGGGTTCCGGTTTTCCCAAGGGGCTTTGCCGCGAAAATCCTCAAAGGACTGGCGCCTGATAGTGTTTACCAGCATGCGCGCATCGCGGCCCGGTCGGTGCAGAAATCGGCGGGCAATGCCACTGGTCTTTTGCCCGGGTATACGGCCCACCCTTTGTCCGCGATTCTTGATGCGCAGAGGCGGCCGTTATGCGACGATTCGCAGGAATTTTCCCGCAATTTCGTCAAATGGCCTAATCTTTGGCGCCGTCAATCCACCAATTCGCGGCACCGTCTTGCGAGCCGGTTGATGTGCCGGTCAACAAGCGGCATTTTTCGACATGGTCATTAACAGCCATATGAAATACAGCGACAAAAACCATTTATGGGCTCGGTGACGGCACCGGAGCGGGGCTGGAAGACACCATTCGAGATAGTGCAATATCCTGTTTCGGGTGCAGGAGTTTGTCGACCAGAACTGCGTGACACTCAAATCTGATTTAACGCCAACTCGGCCGATGGTGTTTGGACGAAACATGCTTGGCGCGCTCAAGGTCTATGCCCGCAACAATTCAGGCCTGTGTGGTTTCTCCCGTTTTCATTCTTGCCGGCTTGCCATGAGCCCGGTGGACGGTGCCGGGAACGCTGACCCAGATTCTCGCCGAAGTGCGGCCGGGTGCGGTTTACCCAGCTTATCCCGGCCGGTTGGGCGCCGGGTATTGTTGCACATTTGCGGCCTCGATCTCTTATGCAGTTCTGGCGCACCGACTTTCGCGTACGCCGGAGCCCGGGCGCTTGGTTCTCCTATGGCGCAGCCCAACTGGCCGCGGGCGGCTGAAAATCCCGTTCCGCACCCGGTGGTCGCTATGCGGCTCAATGTTTCCTGATGCCCAGGCTGCGCATGGACAGGCGCCTTCGACCCTGAACATGACGGCTTTCTTGGCAGGAAAACCAACTTCGCTCTGCACTCGGCCGGTTGGCCTCGAAGGAGGGGCTTGGTCAGTTTCCTATGCAGAAATTCATGATCGACGTTGACTCAACTGGGCAATTGGCAAACAGCGTTTCGCCGAGGGCATCGACCGTTCGGAAAACCCGGTCAGGCGCTGGATTGCAATTCGCTGAAGTCGGCCCGGGCAACCATTATCTCGGCTGCGCCTTATACCAGGCCCAATTGTCCAGCAGGCGTTTTTTTCCGGTCGTCGCTGGCCGACAACAAGCTCCTGATGAACAGGGCTGGGCCGAAAGGCGAAAAAGAGCGGGCATTTGAGGACGCGGTGCGCGCGATCTTTGCCGGTCATGGCTTGCCTAGGCTATGTCGCGGCCTGAGTCTCGACCCGGCGAATTAGACGAGGGCGCTGCTGGCCTTTATCGACCATGCCGCAAGGAGGTCAGATGCCCCCGAGCGCAAAATTCACTTGAAAACACAGGCCCGATTAAAGCCAGGGAGAACAGGCGCTCAGGAGATCGTGCGCTAACCTTTCCATACACAAAGATGGTCTGGCGATTCTTGCGTTCAAAGGATCAGGGAAACCCGTGAATGAGCCTGTCTGATTGCTGTAATACGCGGCGGGCACTTGGAAGGCCGAGGAGACGGGCTCGGTGGGCGCGAGGCTGGCTGGCGCCCGGAGCAGAGGTTGCCGCCCATTTTGCTGCCCGATGCCAGACCTTCAAAGGCCGAGTATCTGGCCTTCATTGGGCCAATGCCTGGATGCGGGTTCTGGGTCGGGCTTTCCCACCCGGCCCTGGTTGGCAAGCACAATTTCGGAAATCGGGCCATGCCGACCTGAGATGAAAACTGGCGAAAAGATGCGGAGATCAAATCGGGTGGGCCGCGTCGCTTTCGGGCGCCGAAAAGCGGGGTTATCTTCGAACCCCAAAAACCCCGGTTTGGGGGCCAAACCGTTTTTTCAAAAAACCAAAAAAAAATTCCCTCCTTCTTTCTTT
>Ga0163217_1038900_pt1 | contig 11217 bp, 6 predicted proteins | sample SynspAceP_FD_185933 | JGI IMG/M metagenome (GOLD analysis project Ga0163217, IMG submission 185933) | Saline lake microbial communities from Ace Lake in Antarctica - Synechococcus sp. Ace-P (PacBio error correction) | ecosystem: Environmental > Aquatic > Non-marine Saline and Alkaline > Saline ... | reverse complement strand
AGCGCCAGATATTGATTAATGAGTCCAGCCACGCAGTCTTTTCTACTGTACTCGAATGCATCGCTTCTATTCACTCAATGGAACAGCAGAAATTATTATCAATAAACAACCCCTTTACTGCAGTTGTTAGGCGCTCTGCGACATTTACTAGTCTCAACGGTGCACTCATTTTTAACTTCAAAAATTCGCACTAGAGATCGCTCATCGGAATTGTGATTGAGCTGACCTAGGTGTAAGGAGCTCTCTCCTTGGTTCATCTTAATCCCACTTGCCAGGCCAGTATATCATCAGCGCGTTAAGCGCGCCGCGTCACTTTTGGGTAATGGCTCCATAGACATGATGCACTGTCAGGCTCATTGGGATGAATTTACGCTCCGTCCTTACATGTTTTGTCGAAGTGTGTAAATCAAGCTTAATCAATACGAGATTCAGATGGACGGCGGTGTCCATTTTCTGTCAACGGTGTTTAGGGCTGACTCTATTTTCAAATGGTACTCTATGCGCCCACTTGCCATATAGGCTGGTAGGGAGCTCTTTTGCGCCGAGACTGGGTCGGACTTATCGCGTGTGTATTTTTCCACCCTATGCGGCACGGCTGTCTGTCGCCTGTTACCTAATCAATAACGGCATGAAATGGCGTGTTTGGGTACGGAACTATTTACCAGCTTGGACTTCTTATAGATATAATAAGTCGCTCGCTGATAGTAAGGGCTGGTTTTGGATTATAGCACACGCTATGTCGTCATTATTGGTCGTCGCATGACAAGGCGTTATCTAAAATTAGAAACTATGCTTGATAAAGGTGAATTTAATACGCAAAAGCCTCCCAGACGTGCGCAAAGTTAAGGCTAATTTTGGTTCTTTCAGTGCCTGGGATAGTGAATAGTTTTATTACTGTGTTCATTGCGCAGGCCCTAGCTTGGGTCAATTGGATATGTGAATTTTTGCAGGTGTGCCTGTTATGAATGTGTATTTTGCGCGGTAACCATTATTTAATTTGCTGTCTGGGTAGGTGCATCCATAGTCTGTCAAGAGCGATAAATCTGATGTACAAATTCGCTCCACTGGAGGCCGTGTTTTTCTCTAAGGGATGGAGTATATCGTGCCTTACACTTTAGCGTACGCGTATTGCACGTAAAACTCTAACTGGCGCGGTCATCTTATATCGCTCATGCTTAGATGTACACTCGAGCTCGAGAGCCTGAAAAGCTTAATAAACGATTAGCGACTCACTGATGCATATGAATGCACCGCGCTACTCATTCTGTTGTGCCCATGGCTTAAGATGATGTAAGTACCCTGCATCACTCGGGCATGCCGCGCGCAAGTATTTAGAAAGTAAATCATTTAACCCCGTTTGAATGAGGCATACCATGATAGGTATTTCACGCATGCAACCACAATTCATTGTGCTAAAAGAAGCTCAAGTTAGATATTGTGCTCGTGCGCTTTTCAACGACGTTTAGCTGTAACACGGGACCTTTTCTAAGTAATTTGCCTATCTGAAACTTTTACTTTGATCGACAAAAAGCGTACTCAGAACTAGGCTTTTTTATGAATGTACAAAGGGCTAGCTGACCAAAGTAATTCTGCGTAATTTTCCAACAGAGGTCTATGACTTCTAATCATTAGGTAAGTAAAGCAGATGAGAATACGATCAGTCGTATTTAGAGCTCGTTTGGGTGCTCAAGACTTATTACGCGTGCATCTCATATAAGTAAACAGTTGGCAAATGCGTTGTGTGACTGTTCGATACGATATGTAGTTCGAAGTCTATATGTATAGACGACGTGGGAACCTAGTTGCGCGACTTTGTGCTGCTAACAGTATGTGTTGTGCTGTGATTGAAAAATAGTTTTTTTTCGCGTCAAATATCACCAGTCGCCATTTACCTGTTGTCTAGCTGATAGCACCCAACATTACCTCCCATCGATAGGCCTTTTTACAAGGCCAGAAAATCTAAATGTAACACTCTCGAATATTTCTGGGACGCGACAACTGGCGACCATCCTAATATTCAGTATATGATTCCGTGTATTGGTCAGGAGCTTAGATGGCGCAAGGTGCCAAGTTTGTGGTATAGAGGATTTAAACTAGGTACTTAGCTCTAGCCTTCTACGCTCGGTACCAGGGAGCCATATAATTGCGATGAGACCTCACTGCAAGATTAAGGGCTCTTGGCTGTACCACGGGCACTAAAAAGGACCGCTTAAAATCTTTTATCAGAACCTAAAGGACTTTTTAGCAGAGTGTTTAAAGGTAAGATTTGTCTCAATCTCTGGTGCTAAGAGCATATAGAGCTCCGCGATAGAGTGATATTGACCAAAGCGTTTTTTTACAACCATCCAAGGGGAACTCACCATACATGCTCAAACAACTCGAATCAAGCACTATTTTTTTGCCCAAAGCAGTCGCTGATAAGTAAGCCACCAGATTTGGTCGGTTTTTTATTCCTTGCTTATTCTCACAGTAAGTCGTCAAACTTGAGGCCTTGCTATTAGGACCTATTTGGATAGCCCATTGGTATTGCAGTTTACTGCTAAAGGAGTGCTGATCAAACACTTGGAAAACGCTTAGTGGACGGAGTGTATTATGGATATACCCTGGTTAATGATTTAGCTTTGACAGCTTGGGCATTAAGCAGCAATTAAATCAATTTTGGTTAGGCGCAAAAATTAGGTCAGTTCATACCAGGCAACACTGCAAAAATTCACATTCCATGAACAAGCTAGGCTGCCAATGAACAAGTTAATAACTATCTTTCTTCAGACTAAAAACCCAAATTAGCCTTAACTTTGCACTAGCTTTGGTAAACTTTAACAAGCATAGTTTCAATTAGCCTTGCGCTAGACAAAGCGGTCTCTATAATCACCACCGGCCTAACAAGGGACAATCATGACACAACGCGTTTTTAATTTTCGCATTGCCACTCGCCAAAAGTGCCCCGCTTATGGCAAGCTGAGTTCTGTTAAAAAGCAACAACTAGAAGCCGCTCACTGTGGAATTCTAATTGAGTTAGTACCATGAGCACCCAAGGGCGAAGGATTTTGGATTACCCCCCTAGCTAAAATTTGGTTGGAAAAGGCCTATTTATCAAAGAGCTTGAAGTTGCCATGGCTGAAGGTAGAGCCGATTATTGCGGTGCAATTCAATGAAAGATGTGCCAGTTGAATTTCCGGATGGTTTTTGGCTTACATTGCGATTCGCGAACGGGAAAATCCCTTTTGATGCCTTTGTAATCCAATCACTTTGTTCTCAGCTGGCTGACTTGCCGCTTAATGCGGTTGTCGGCTACCTCGAGTTTTACGCCGCCAATGCCCCAATTGCGTAAAATTACGCCAGATTTTGCGTTCATAAAGGACTTAACGCCGGAATTGAATACCCGTTTGGCTAAAAACTAGATTGCCGGTGGCTATGACGCCATCAATTTTTAGCCGCTGCCGGTTTGATTAGACTCGATTTATGCAAGCAGTAAATCAAACAACCAGTACCTGCGAAATCAGTTTACCTGCTTGTGAGGGCAATGTGCCGTTGCATCGAATGTCAGTAAGATGATCATGAATTGATTGCGGCTTGCTTTGCCCCTCTGAATTCACAGTTGAAAACGCACCCGCGTATCGCTTGAGCGAAAGCTATGAATGCAAAACTTAATGGTGGTTGCCAAGTACCGATTTGTAGTTTTTGCTTGAAATCATCAACGATTACTTTTGCATTGCGGGATAGTCGGCATCCTCTAGATGGTGTGACCATGTTTACAGCCAGTTGCTAGGTGGGCTTTAAGCGAAGCGGAGTTAGTTTGGGACAACAGATGCGGCAAACGTTTGTTAGAGCAAGGGGCTGCAGAGATTCTTAAACGCCCTGCATCAACCAGACTAAATATGAGCTTTTTGATTTTTCGGCGCAAGCTAATGCCTTAGCAGTGTTTCAAGCCTTTGAAAAAAGCTGCATAGGATGCTATTGCGTTGCGGCCTAATTGATACCCAACTTCGATCCACTCGGCCATAACAAAGCACTACCGCAAAAATTAGCCCAAGTAGTGCTGAGACCTTAATTATTGTAACCCAGCACTGTTTGGCCGCTGAAAACAATGGGTTGCTTTACAAAGCATTTTGTGGCCAACGCAAATACAGTTTTTTGCTGTCGGAACAAAGCACCGCTGATATTCTACTCATTGCAGCGCCTCAATGCCATTGTCCCATTGAGCGCGTTCGGAAGGCCTTGCTAAGTTTGCCGCAAGCTGGCTTAAAGTTAACAAACAAAACAAGATTATTATTGTCAAAGGTTTACGTGGGGGCGGAGTTACTGGCTGAAACACTAAGCGGCGCGGAGCATAGTCAGGGGAATGGCTTTGTACAAAAGAGTTAGCTTGCCGAGCCCCTTTTTGTACTCGCAAAAAAAAATTTTTTTGGGGGCATGCTGAACAAATACAATGGCATTATCGCCACGAGTGGCGAAGTAAATAGACGCAGCATTTAAACACTATGCAGCTAACTGGCTAATGACTTAAACTTTGGATAGTTAGTAGGCCAACGTTACTGCCGAATTGCACAACAACATGTGCATAACGCAAATACACATTTAGCGATAACGCCAGCGATTCAAGCGCTATCCATTAGTGCAAAAAAACGGGACCATAGGCAGCTTTTAAGCTGGCTGAATTTTTTTGGAGTAATAAATGGCAGATAATCAAGGATAACCTGAGTGCAAAAGGACCAGAAAATTGTTGGAAGACTTTTAGAAAAAAAACAACTTACTCATGGTCTGCCAGAAGAATTACTTAATTCAGGAACGTCGGGGTCTGCCAGCAAAGCCAGCGAGTCAAGCCACGGCAGGAAAAGGTCATGGGCAACAAAGCCATGCCAAAATCAACTAACACCAATTAAGTCGAGCCTGCTCATCCCTGCAGCCAAAAGCAAAAACCAGGCTTTTTGTGGTTTTTTTTTACCATTCATCAATTTATTATTGCTGGGGGCTGTTTATCGCTGGTGCTTACTGGGGGCTGGATGTTTTGGCAAAAACCCAACAACAGCAACAAACAAGTTTCTTTTGCGCAACAAGGAGTCTGTGTTAGCACCAACTGGCAAGTGCTTGCCAAACGCAGTGGACTTGGCCAATTGCAATAGCGGCTAATCAACTGGTTAAAAGAAGATTGGCAGCAACAAAGCTATTGCCAACAAGAACGCCTAGATGTTTTTAAGCGCCGCGATCAACAAAACAAACCAGCAAATTAGCAGTAATCTAAGCAAGTAAGTGGAAATTTGGCCGGCCGCCGTCAGGCCGAATTGGTTGCTAGCAGAGACAATTATTTACTGAAATATCGCTGGCCGTTAAATTGTGGTAGAAAACATGATGTACGATACTGCAATATTGATGTGCAGGCGGCTGATAGTCGCTTGCAGGGATATGGCCACCCAGCTTATTAGTGGTCCGTTGAAGAAGTTGGCAAGCGACATATTCGACCTTGCAACAGCTTATTTCCTCTTGACTACCACGGCAATTGCACTGGATATCAAAGCGGCTTAACCAAACAAGTCGACAACTTGCCACTGGACTTTTTTCAAAAAAACCCGAAAACAGTAACTCTGAAATTGGGCATTTATCCCACCGATGATTGCTGGCACTGTATGACAATTTTAGTCAATAGCATTACCATGTATTGCAGGCTTTTTTAGCGTACAAAAAATTACCACTGACATTAAGCTTTTATGTCAGAGCAACAACCGATGGTTAGTCCAAGAAAACTTAAAAAAATTTTCTTTACTCAGTGCACAAACCGCCGGCATTACAAGAACAATGGCCGGGTTGTTTTATGGATGCTATCAACAATGCCTTAGTGCTAGTTAACAACCCATTTTGACGGACAATTCCTAAACGTTAAGTCAATTTATTGCTTTAGCCTACCAAACTCTCTAAATAGGCGACATCGAAACAAAACTATCCTCAAGCAATTTGCGGCCAGGCAGTGCCATGCAAGATGCATGGATAAGCGTCTAGGTAAAGCGTTTTAGCAACGGAAAATAACTGATATGAAGAGTTTTATTTAGATTCTGTATGGTTTTTTGTTATCTTGCTTGAATCTGCTCGTGGTCAGCGCCATGATATTTGAGGATAGAGGCACGTCTTTATCGAATTTATTGTTACGCATTTGAAGATGAACGTTCATTGCTTCTAGCCGTTTCGTTATATCTCCATTTTTTTATTTGCTTTATTGTGTCTTCATTGGCTACTTAACTTGAGCTTTAGTGCCACATCTGGCTCCGAGCCTTTGGTTGTAGTTTTCGGTATCCACGTAAAAAAAACAACAAAAAAGGCCTACCCGCAGGTTTATCGGCTTAGCGAGAAATACTATTTAGCCGGAAAGAAGCCTTGGCTAATCAAGACCAAGATTTTGATTGCATCAACTTGCTAGCCGCAGCACAAGTAGAATCAACTGGGTGAGCCGCAAAAGCCAAAGTTGCTTATGGCGCAAAGCGAGCGCCATTAGGAAAGCTCATTATGGCGCCAAAACTTATGTCTTATCCGTTCATGCTTTGCAACAAGTCTTCAGCTGACAAGCCATTGAATTAATAATGGCTTGAACGACAACAAAGCAAACAAGCCTCATCATCAAAAACTTATGGGCACAAAGCATTTAGCTGGACGCAGGAAGATTTGCAGGAATTAAAAGACAATATTACCTATTGGGAAAAAGCCTTAGGCCCTTGATTACGACAGCCAATGATGCAAACGGCGAGCAAAGGGAACTTTGCTGAAATCGCCAGCAAAGAAGGCGGTTGGCAAACTCATTGAAAGTTGGCTGGCATCGCCTCGTTCAGTGCGTAAAAGATCTGGCAACAGGCAGCGTACATTTCAACAAACTTATCGGACAAGGCATGCACAGCGAAGGCAGAACTAGCCTTAGTAGAACATCAAAGAACTCCCCAGAGGCCTTTACTTTACCTTTGTTTAAACAAATTAAATTTACCCATCTAGCGCGGGACTTAAAAAAGCTTTGAAGGATTGCTTAAAAATGATTGAAAACAGTTGAATTGCGTCCACCCTAGGCACTTAGCTTAAACACGCGAATGATCTGATACTGGCTGGAAAAGCCGAGCAAAAGCATCAAAATGGCGGAAATAGCAACCAAGATCTGGGTTTTAATGGGGAGCTCTCAAAGAGTTCTCGCAGATTAATTTACAGCCTTAGCGCTGTTTAACAAAGCATGGCGCAACCTGGCCAATAATTAAAAAGCGAATTGTTATGCCACAGATACTTTAAAAAAAGCGAGGTTTGGCTATTAGTCACATCGCTGTTTTTTTCGATTACAAGGCTTAGCCAAACCCAGCAGACATCAAAGGTAAACCGCAATGCAAGAGCCCGTATTTTGAACTTATCGTTTACTCGGTGCATTAGTGGCAGGATTGAAGACTGCAAAAACTTTTAAGCGCTTTTTTACTGCGTTCCTTGCAAGAAAGCTAATTTTATATCGCCTTAAGATGCAGGCACAGTGGTAAACGGATTAATTACAGTATTCATATGGCGCTTTTTGATATTTGCCCTTAGTGACGGAATGATAAATGGGGCCTAGGCGGCACGATTTTACGCATATTGTTAAAGGCTATTTGCTTCAGTCATGCCCACCTTGATCATGTTAACGCATGCTGGTTGCCTCACCTGAGGACAGCAAAAAAATTTTTATTGCTTTAACCTCAGTTAATTACGATGATTGGCGACACCTATTTTAACGGTTAAAAGCCTGGGGGCAATTTAGCGATCGTGGTATTTTGCACCCCGCTTAAATCAATATTCACATGGTCGATTTACCCCTAGGACAAACATAACATGGATAATAAACGAGCTGAGTGTTCAGCGCTTTTAAGCTTTAAGCCACCCCATTGAATCTAGTGCATTTGTGATTCGAGGCATGGCAATGATTTGTTTGTGTATTTGGTGACACCGGTCAGAATGTGTTGGAAAAAAACAAGGCAACTCGATAGGATTTTGGACTGTGCTTGGCCAAGCAACTTAAATACAAAAACATTACGCGGCATTTATCAGAAACGTTCTTTTGAAAACGAACGCCAGACATTTATTGTTCGGGCCACCTCACACCTAATTTTTAATGCAAGGATTTACTTAATTTTCGCTGCAAAAGTAGGTGGCCAAACACCATTAAAGCACTTAAATTCGTGATCAGCCATATTAAATACACCATGGCCAACAGGGCAGTGAGCCAAGAGCTATAATCAAACAGCAACTAGATGAAGCAATGATCTAGGTGGCAGATTATTTATTCCCCAGCAAGGACAAATGCTGCTGTTTTTAAAATACTTTAACTAAAAAGGCGGGATGGCCGCCTTAATTTCAAACTAAGTTCAAAATCCACACTAGCGTTATTAAACTTACACCATGGCCCACTATGGCAATTAGTCTTGGAGGTGAGTAATTATTCACAAAACCAAGTTGACATTCGGTTGAAAAAACAAGCGCCAGCTAATTCTGTTTTGTAGATGTTTAAAAAGCGCAAAGTTGTTAAGGGCTGTTCCTTGCGGTTGTAACACCAGGCAGATGATTTATCCACACTTTTAGTAATATTGATCTTCGCACCCATAAGATGGCCCAAAAGGGTGGACGGTTAAATTGTCACCAAAGTTAATAAAAGCTTGGAATCAGCACTTCAAAAATGTAGCCGCCTGCGTGCACTTACTCTCGCCTTACTTGGACTTATTAAATTTGAAGGCTGATAGGGCATGACTTGGCCAAGTGCTTAGCGCCACCATTTTGGTACAACAAAATTACAAACTCGTTTTCGCCCCAGTTATTACCTCCCCTCAGCAAACAGTGTGCGCCATCTTTATCCCGTTGAGTAAATCATCTTCAGGGCTTTGGGGATCGATTAAATCAAATCACTCAGTGTTTCAGCACTGTTGCACGGCATTTTACCCTCTCCCCAATTGCGTTGATGATCATAAACGGGTTTTGGCTTCACTATCAAGGCTTTGTAACCTTCCGCCTTTATGCAATTTGCCCTTGTTCATGAGGGGAATAAAACGGTTATGACTATTTTATTAAAACAAACTATCAGCGGATCTTCTGTGAGATAGACAATGCCGGTGGATACGCGGTGCGCGGGAGTTCAACCGCCGGCTGCTTCTGATTAAAGCGCCCATTCGCGGTTAACGGCCACAGGGCTCAACTAAACCAAGTCGTGAGGCAGGCACTTTCCAAAAAATTAACGTGTGTGTGATTTAAGTTTAAGTCACGAACTGGGCGTTAATACAAGACTCTCACAACTTAACACGAATTCCAAGGGCGTAGTCCTCCCGACAATTACGGAATAGTGCCGACTAAGGTTAAAAACTTTTGCCGTTTTTTCAAGTTTTGTGTTTTAAGGTTGTTTTAAACCCAACTTATGGTGCCACCAGGCAGAGCAAACTCCTTCGTCTTGTGTTTATGAATTCATATGGGCCAAGGCGCTTTTATGCTGCTTAGATTACTTAGGCAGCGCTCTTCATCTAAATATATAATTTAGGCACTAATCATGATTTGCGCATAAGCACCCACACGTCTCATCATCCCAAGAAGCAAAAACAGCAACATGCATTCAGCATTATTTCTGATCTCTGGCACCATCCGCAAAAAAGCCATCCAAGGCCACTTCTTTCACGTAACTGTGAGAAATAATTTGGTTTAGCTAAATCCGCGGTAAATCAACAGCTGTGTTTTGTTGTTATCAGCAGTTTTAAAAAGCGCCATAAGCCTCAACTAGCTTGCTGAAATGCAGTTAGCCATTCACTTTGCCGAAAAAAACTTGCCGTTTAAACCACCCAAACGCCAAAACCGCTAGCGCTCGCCCCAAGCCCGTAAACTGTTCTTCTGGTAACCATAAGCTATCCTAGTGAATTAAGGTGTTTGTTGAAATAATGTTTAAGTCCGTGTAAATTGCGAACAATAGCCAATGGACCTAAAAGTTCGATTTTCTGCGGTCAAACGTTTAGGACAGTCCAATGCCCGGACACGTTGCTGCTGCTCACGCCGCCATTCCCGTCATCAAAAATTACAGGCGTCTGAAAACATTGACACGCAGATGGCGGACTTATTCTAACAGGGAAAGACCCAAAACGAAAAACAAAAAAGATATCTACAAGAATAAAACAAATAAAAAACCACTGGGAAATATGTGACATATTTCTTTAGAATCAGCCCTCGCTCAATATTGCCCCAGTGATTTATAAAGCCGAAATCCAAAGCACCCGTAGCTCAGCCGGATAGAGCGCTTTTGCCCTCCGGAGGCAGAGGGGTTGCGTTCTGAGTTCGGAATCTCCGCCGGCGAGTGTGCGCCACTATCGTGCTTAGGCTCATTGAAAGCAAAATTACCGAGTTCTAGTGAGCCGCACTGATATCTGGCTGGATTGACTTAATCCATTTTTGCTGAAAAAGTTACCTGCTCGTCAACCCTTCCTTGCATCACCAACATTCCAAATAGACATTCACTTATTTCTGAACTATGGACCCGCAGTGGTGGTTTAGTCCCTAAAGGGGGCACATTCTGAAAGAGCCAATTGGTCACTAGCTTTCGCATTGTTTCGGGCAGAAAAATTAAAGGCCTGAATAGAAGTACATGTTATCCTGTTGCTCTCATTCACCGATCCAGGCCAGCATTTTACTGCCTTTGGTCAACAGATTATATAGAGGTTTTTAAAAAATGGATATCGTCGTTTAGGGGTTAAAGCCGGGCTAAAAGTGTCGGCATTGTCACTCGGGTCTTGGGTAACGTTGGTAAGCAAGTTGATATGACTGATGCCAAGAACATATTTTAAAAAACCGCTACGATTGGCGGTTATTAATTTTTTTGATTAATGCTGAAGGTTATGAAAGCTGGCGAACTGAAAAAAATATGGGTTGATGCCATTTCTGTTTGGGTTAAGCCCGCGATACTATGCCGTGTCTTCAAAGTGTTTGGGGTGGAGACAAACCAAAAATGCAGTTAGGGGCCTTAGGCCAAGCACGTTCCGTGATGCCTGTTGATGCGGCATTAAACGCTACGGCGTTGAATTACTTAGATTGTGTACTTTTGTTCATCGCCCAGATATTGATTACCCCGAATTGAATGAGACTGTGCGCGCCAGCATAACTTGAATTCAGCAAAGGTAAGGTTCATGTATTGGGGTACGTCAGAATGAGTCAGCTCAACAATTACCCAAGCACACGCTATTGCAGGCAGGAGCACTTGACTGG
>Ga0163217_1024054_pt1 | contig 11217 bp, 12 predicted proteins | sample SynspAceP_FD_185933 | JGI IMG/M metagenome (GOLD analysis project Ga0163217, IMG submission 185933) | Saline lake microbial communities from Ace Lake in Antarctica - Synechococcus sp. Ace-P (PacBio error correction) | ecosystem: Environmental > Aquatic > Non-marine Saline and Alkaline > Saline ... | reverse complement strand
ATGCGGTGTTCCAGCGACGGCGTGGCTGCTCAGGCACGATCCGTTCCTCCGAACATCCTCGCGCCTTTGCAACGAGTCGTCGCAACGCCACCAATGGACCTGATCAACCGGGCGCATCTTACTGCTTCAACGTTGGAGCCATTGGCGCCGTACTTCCCGATCTTGATGAGGCCAAAACAACGACCAAGGCGAGCGTCTATCTTACCAGATACGTTGCCCTGCCTCGATTCCAGCGAAGGCACCGTGGAGGTGGCGATCCGGGGGCGAGATGCGCCGCCAGGCGCCCAATCAACGACCGGATTCAGCTGGCCAGTGTGAGGGCGGTGCTGCCAGGACCGCTGCGGCCCGCCAACTGGATGGCCGGAAGGCGTGAGCTTGCCGATCGGCCAGCTGGCAGCCTCAGCGATGGCTGTTCGCTTTGGGCGTGACGTGTTGGGTTTGAACCGCAAGACCCACCTGCGTGGCGATTGCAAATCGAGGCCGTTACCCGACTGGGGCCAGGCAGCCTGCTGGCGAGAACGTCCGACTCGGGACGCGTTTTGAGGTCTCTATTCGGGCTCGCGCGACGCTGTGTGCCGATGGCTGATGTGATCGCCCCTATGCCCAGCTGCGCCCTGGCGCGGAAACTGGGGAAGCCGACTGCCGGTGGAGGCAACTTCGTGGAGAATCAAAACAGGCCACCTGGCGGCGGCTGCAAGGGAACCACCTCAGCTACATCGTGATACCGAAGCTCGGACGGGCGGGGTTCAATGTGGGCCTGCACGGATCACCAGCCAAACTACGACGGGCGTGCCGCCAAGCACCGGCACCGTGAATCGGCGGGCAGCAAGGACAGGGGGCCAATTTGCTGGGTCGCCCCGATCAAGCTGGGAATCGAATGTGACGTGGTAGAGCAGGCTTCCACCTCACCCGCGACCGTAACCGGATGGGGGGCCCCTGGCGGCTCAGCCGCGACCCCAGCGATCAAAGCCGACTGGGCCTGGTCCTGCGGCCTAGGCCGTCCACGTTGGGAAGTTGGGCTCAGGCAGGGGGATCAGGCGCGCTCCGGGCCACGCCCCGGCTGGTCCTGAAGCAACAGTTGATCACCCTGGCTGAGCCATTTGCAGCAGGCGGGTCGAGGGCCTGCTCGGGCGTGCGTTGGCGCACCCGAACCTGCCTGGAAGTTGGCCTGCCACCCGCTCCATTGGCCTCGCCGTTATCGTCCCCCATCATCCGACGATCACCAGGCCATCGAGGCCCGTTCGGCGGCCAGCGCTCCGATCTCCTGGTGCGGGCGAGGGCTGTGGGGGCGCCGAGTGCGCGCATGCGTTCCCAGCACGGCGAAGCGGCGTCCGCTCTGGCGGCCAGCAGGTGCAGGGCGGCCACCACCGCTTCAGGTGAGGCGTCTGTAGGTCTCATCGAGCAGCGGTTGATCCCGGCGATATGCAGGCCGCCCGCTGCGCCCGCCTGGCGCCAAGGGAACGGGCTCAGGTTGTCGCAGAGCTACGGAGGAACGCCCAGGTGGTCTGCCCACCGCCAGGGGCCAAGCAGCAGATTGCGGGCTATTGTGGCGCCCCCCGCCGCGCAGGTCGATAGCGTCTCGCCGTTGCAGGACCAGGCCTGCGGGGTGAGGGCACCTGTCAGCGGCAGGGGCAGGGCGCGGTGCAGGGCCGGGCTGGAACGGGTCACCAGCAAGGGGCCACACGCCGCCACAGCACCGGCTCCACGACTTGGGCAGAGCCTGGCTCAAGCAGGGATCGCCGGCCGGGATCACCACCAGCCCACCGGGCCGCATCGCCGCGTTGATTTCGCACTTCGCCCGCTCGAGATCGTCGCCTCACGGCTGCCCAGGCCTTGCGCATGTGGGCGCTGCCGATGTTTGGTTTGATCACCACCACAGTCGGGTTCAGCGCGCGGGAGAAGCGCTCCGATTCACCGAGCCCGCGGGCATGCCCATCTCCAGCACCACGCGCGATGCTCCGCCCCAGCTCGAGTCAGGGTGGCCGGCACTCCCACATCATTGTTCTCGTTGCCGCGGCTGGGGCAGCACCGCCCAAGTGGTTCCAGGGCAGCCCCGCAACAGTTCCGCGGGTGGTGGGTTTGCGGGCCGAACCGGTGCACCGCCAGCACGGCGGAGGCCAGACTCCGCCGCAGAGCAGGCCAGCTCTGGTAGGCCACCAGGGTGTCGTCCAACGACCCAGGCCAGCAGTCGGCCGGCCAGCTTCTGGAAGGCTGGCGCCGCTTCCACCAGGCGGCCTGGGCCCCAAGCCGCTGCGCCTCCGACCAGGAAAGGTCACACCTGTGGCCATCGAAGCGATCCCCACCAGGAAACAAAGCAGATGGCCGACTGCCAGGCTGCGGCTTGTCGGTGCAGGGACGGCCCCAGCTCGGCTCGAGGTTGGGGCCGCTCCACGCCGATCGAGCACACCCAGAGGCTTTCGAGCGTCCACCTAGCCGCATCGCTTCGCGGTCGTTTTCAGGGTTTCGAGCGATGATCATGCTTTGTCCCACAAGGGCGGTTGTCCCAGGCTTCGCCCCTCGGGGTCGCCCAGTTCCAGCCTGTCGCTAGCCCCAGGTCCATGGGATCGTTCGAGCCAGAGAGTTCCGCCCGTTTGCCGGCGCGGCTCCGCCAGAGAGGCTTGGTGAAGCCCTTCGTTGAGCGCAAGGCTCCAGCCTCCCCGCAGCGGGCCACGGCTTCGCTGTGACATCAGTCCCTGGGGTCGAGAATCGGCCAGCAGGGGCCAGCAGGCGGATTCGATCTCAAGCAGCTGGGGCGAGATCAAGGGCGGCTGCGCGAGGTCTCAGCGGTCTGGCCGAGTGGTCTGTCAGTGGTCTGCTCGGGCGTCTGATTTGTCGTCGGACCCGACGGGTTCATGAGTCAGAGGTGTTCAGGCCGATCGACGGCTTTCAGAGGCCCAGCATCAGCTTCTGACTCGGCTGCTGCTGCCGTCTTGTGGGGAGAGCCGGTAGCGGCTGGACCAGAGGCTCGATGAGCCCCCCGGTCGTTGCGATCCGCAGCACCAGCACCGTGGCGCACATCAGCAGGAGCAGCACCAACGCCAGCGAACCAGGCGCGAGCGCCGGGGGCCAGAAGGGCCCGGGCATGGCCAGGATTCACGCTCAGCGTTTTGCGCGCAATCTCTGGCTTTGAGGCGAAGGCTGGCCCCGACAGCCCGCAAATCCCTGGCCAGCAGGAACCGGGTTGCCGATAGGGCGCCGGCAGGTTCACGGCCACTGCGATCCGGACCTCGGTCCATCGTTTGCTCAGCCAGGCCCACGGCGCAGCCAACTGGGCCAGCGGGGTCCTGGCTGGGCGGGTTTGGTTTGCCGGAGGGCTTGCCCAGCAGACTCGGATTCGTCGGATTGGCCCCGGGAGAGTCCCTCGAATCTCCGGCCGCTGACGGGTTGCTTTTCTTTCACGCCGCGCACGTCCTTGTACAGGGCGTCGTAGGCCGGGCGGAACGCTTGCCAAGCGCTGTTCGAAGGCCATGGCCCGCTTGCAGCAGCGTCCTGCAGCTTGGGGATGCCGCCAGCGTTCCAGCCCGCACAATCGCGGTGTAGAAATCGATTCGGCTCGTAACGATCGAAGCAGAAGGCCGGTGCCGCTGTGCCCGGCGGGAGTGTGGAAGTCACGGTGTCCACCAGCCCCGACTTGCGGGACCACCGGGAATGCAGCCGTAGCGCATCGCCAAACAGCTGGCTGATTCCGCCAGTGTTCAAAGTCGGTTCTTCCTGGGGCATCAGGAACACGTCGGCGCCGCGTAGATCAGCCGCGCAGCAGGCGTCGTAGGTGAGGAGACGGGAAAAACGGCCCTGGGTGGCGCGAGGCCATCTGCCACAGGCCCGCTTGCGTAGCCGCCGATCACCGGTCGCCAGGCACGACGATCTGGCTGTCCGGTGTAGCCAGGTACGCGCTCCGCCAACCTGTAGCAGCAGATCCACGCCCTTCTGGTCGACCAGGCGGGTGGGACATCCCCACAAGAATGCTGCCGGATTGGCGCTCAGGCCCATCCGCTCCTGCAGATCGCCTGTTGCCCGCCCGGGGCGAGGGTTACTGGCCGAAAAACGGGCCGGCGCAGGGTTTGTTTGCTGTCGCTGCGGCTGATCCCAGTCCTTGGTGTCGATGCCGTTGAGGATTGCCCCGCAACTTGCCGCTTCAGGAAGTTCAAGGGCAAGCCATTCGAGTCCTTTCGCCGTTAGTCCGGTGTGCGGAATCTCCTGGCATAGGTGGGCGAGAACGGCATTGATCCGGTCGGCATAGAGCAGAGCCACCGCCATGGGTTGCTGTCCCCCGGCATGTACCAGGCGGCACTCTCTCTCTTTCCAAACGCCAGGCCCCTGGTATGGCAGTTGTGGATCGTGAAGACGGTGCTGATCTCGAGGGTCCTGGTGCATAGTACCAGGCAGGCAACATGCCAAGATTTTTGTGCCAGTCATGGCAGTGCAGCACGCTCTGGGCTTCCAGTGGATTCCAAGCAAGATTCGGCCGCTGGCCGTTGGCGAAAGAAGGTGCGAAGCGCCAATCTTCGTCGTCGCCGGCCGTTAGATTGCCGCTTCTGGATGAAAGACCGGATGGCCCGACCAGATAAAGCGGCAAGGCCGTGGCTGGCGTGGGCGCGTTTCGTATGTCGCAAAGTCGTTGCTCCATGGGCCCGACCGCGCCAGAGGCTCTGGCGGATCGGGCAACTGGCCTCCAGAGTTAGCCGTAGCCCGGCAGGATCAACCGGACGTCATGGGGCCGAGGGCGGCGAGGCTGGCGGCAGGCGCCCACCCACATCGCCCATTGCCCCCGACCTTGACCATCGGGAGCGCACTCGGCGCGGCGAAACAGCACGCGCCATGGAGCGTTTGCTCAGGTGGGCCGAACTCTACGGGGAGCTACGCGCAGCCGAGCGGTCTTGTTCAGGGCAAGGACCGTCACCATCGTTCCCACTCAACCAAATGCCGAAGCAGGTGTTGCCACATTCGCATCGAGCACGGCGCACGCAACCGTGGACACGGCCTTGGCCGACGCTTGGATCCGCTGGGGTTCCATGGAAAACGACGGTTGCGCCAGCAACCGCACCTCCGGTTGTTGCTGGCCGTTGAAACCACTGGCCGTCCCTGCAAATCCCGCAAAAAAACCCGATCCAGCGGCTGGGCTGCCCATGGGGTTGTTCGGGTCCCGCCGTACCACTGGCCGTGGCCGGGTGCTCCCACGCAGGGTTGGCACGCATTTCGGATCACCGTACAAAAGCGACCGAGGCGGCGTTTCCCAGCCGGGGCATTCCCACGGCACCGGAAAGCGGCGCAGTCCCGACCGTTTTCAAGGACCAACAGCTTGGCGCTGGCGCGCAAAGAGCACCAGGGAGCTGGTGGGCGCTGGGCTGGGTAGGCTGGCTAGGAGTGAAGCGGGCTCGGACGGCGGCGGCTGGACAAGGTCCATTTCAGTCGTGGCAGCTTCTGCAGAAGCCGGTGCTTGCAACGACAAGCAAACCGCAGGTGAGCAGGGAGGCGAACCGGGCGGCCAGCACAGAAACAATCAAAATCCGGTAGGTCTTGAGATTAATCAATCCCTGGTCTCCCTGGAATGTCCACAGCTGACGTTGCCTAGGGCAGCCGGCTTGATCGGAAATCCGGACCCTTTTTTGCAGAAAGGCATCGCACCCTCCTGGGCTTCGCGTTCGATAGAAGAGATGGGTTGGCCTGACCGGCCAGTTCCTGCAAGCCCGCCATGGCCGTCGGTTTCAGCATGGGAAAGCGCCTTGAGGGCAGCGGATCCGCCGTTGGGCTCGGCGCGATCCACGTCGGCGGGCCAGCGCCACCCCTTCGGCCTCCAGCCGGCCGCGGCACCACCGCGTTAACCAGGACCAAATGGCCAGCGCCTCCTCGGCGTTGTACTGATTGCGGGCAAGGCAACCAGATCGTCCCTGGGCCTTGCGCGTGCAACCACCGACGCGGGCAAGATAACTCGCCCCGAAAGCCGCCCGTCGAAGCTGCCCACCGCGGGCCGCTCTGCCGAAGACGGCGTTCTCGCCCGCCAGGCTGAGTCACAGAGCAGGATTGCAGCAACCATGGCGCCACCGATGCGCGTTAGCCAGCCACCAGGGCAATCACCCACCTCGGCAGTGATGCGATCAATCGCTGCAGATCGCACGTTGAGGCGGGGCAGCCGGAGCTATCGAGACTAGGCGCCATTCGCGCGCACGCTCTGGTCACCGCCGGAGCAGAAGGCGTAGGGCCGGCCATCGGCGGCCGGCCCAGCCACCGGTGAACGCACCACACGTATGCCGGGGTGTCGCGCACGACGCCGAGAAAGCGCCGTCGCAGAGCTCCTTGAACGGTGCGGGGGCGGAGCGTTGCAGCTTGGCCGGGCGTGATCGTGATCCGGGCGATGCCGGCCTGCGCGGCTCAGCTCAAACAGGATGTCCTTCGTAGGTCGCCTGCCGGCAGCCACTCCTCGCACTGGCGACCCGTGCTGGATGGGCCGGTTGGGATCGGCGCTCATCGGGCCTGAAGCAAGGTCCCCTCATTCTGTGGCGTGACCGCCACTGGCTCGCACACAGTGTCTCGCAAGCTGGGCATCGGCCGGCGATCGGCTGCGCAGCCTCCACAGGGCGAGCTGGTTCTCCCTCACTCCAGTGCAGGGGCTGCCGCCAGGTCGTTCGAGCCGCTCCCACCCGCCGCGGATGGCACGCCATGGGCGCCGCCAGGGCCCGGTGTATCAAGGCCGCTGGGGCATGGCGAAAACAGCCTCAAAATCCGACGGTGCCTGTTTCGGCTTGGGCGAATCGGCAATTGCTCGAAGATGCCGCCGCCGCCGTTATCGATCAACACCACGGTGAGTTGCCCCGTCAAACTCTGACTCACCCCACAAGCAAGCCGCATCCGCCTTGACTGAAGCGGGCACACAGCTCCAGACCAAGCCAGTTGTCCAGGCTCTCGGCCAGTTCCAGCCGCCAGCGACAGGGTTGCCGTCGATGCCGGAGGCGCCGGGCGGAAGCCATAGAAGGGCGGGCTGGGCCCCTTGGATCCGGCAAAGCCTCCTCCCCAGTCGCGGTACGGGCTGCTGGCTGGCAGCATCACCGGCCGAAACGGCGGCAGCAGCAGGCTCAGGGCCCGGGCAGGGCTGGTGCGCTCGGCGCCCGCTGGGCCGGCAGGTTGTGATTCAAAGCAGGGCCTGGCAGGTGGCCTCCCGCTGCCTGCCAGCGGCTGCTGCAGGGCCGTGCTGGCTGGGGCGGGCTGCCCTCGCCAGATGCGTCTCTCTGCTCTGGCACCCAGTGGGCCAAGCCCAGTCCATCGCGTTTGATGTCGCCGTTCCAGCGGATCCTTGGTTTCGGGGATCGGCTTCGCAGATCAGCAGCTGATGGCCCCCCAAGCCAGCCAACCACTGCTGAGGCGCTGCTGGAGGGGCGTGGGACTGAGGCCAGCAACCTGGGCGGCCGGCCATTTAACGGCGCCGCCTTCCAGCAACAGGTCGTAGCCGCGAAGCAGACCAGATGCCGATGGGCCCCGCAAAGCCCGGAGAGCCCGTCAGCCAGCAGGGGCCAGGCCACGGCGCTGCTGCCAGTGGCGCAGGGCGGCAAGGAACGCCGGCCAATCAGCCGGCCGTCCGCCGCCACGGTCCGGCCACGATTAGTCCAGGTTGATCGGATCCAGGGCCGGACAGCGCCGAGATCCAGGCCCGTTAGCGCGGCCATCCGCTGGCACGACTTCTGCCGAGGAAGCAGACTGGCAAGCCAGATGGGCGGCCAGGCGCCTGCAGGTGCCGGCGTACGGCGTGCAGGGGTTCTTCGAACGGAAGGTTGAGAATGGACCGGTCGGCTGGATAGCCCAGGCGGATCGCCAGGCACGCTCGGCCATCGGCTCGAGGGCTGCCGCTCCCGATGGCCGCCAGGCCGGTGGCCTCGGCTTCGCCGACCAGCGACAGCTGGCCGCAGAAGTTCTTCCTGGTTGACGGTCTGGTTTGGCGCCGCATCCTTTGCGGTGAGCGGGCGTCGGTCGGCGCCGAAGCAAACAGAGGGATCGCGCCGTGGTCAGGCTCACCCACCGGGGGCTGCAGCAGGTGTTGGCGACGGGCGGTGCCCGACGTGGTGATCACGGCCGCTGGACTCCATCGGCCCGGCTTCAGCCCGAGTGCGAAGAAGCGGCGAGCGGTCATACGATGCCGGTTCTGCCAGGCTCAGGCGCGGACCCGCCAGGCACCGGCCGCCCACAGCCGAGGGCGCAGACCGCTGCCGGGACAGAGGCACCAGGCGCGCCCAGTCCAAGCGGCTGCAGGCTTGCATAGCAGGATCAGAGGAAAGCCTCAAGGTTCCCGGCTGCGCTCACCCTGGCCCGCACCTGTTCAGGATGGGGTGATCATGCCCACTTGCGGGCTTTTCTCCGGTTCGGAACCCGTGAATATGAGCGCCCCAGCACGCGGACCTCGCCCCGGCGCCTGTCCTGCCCACTGCCTCAGGGGGCAAACCGAACACCCTGGCCCTGCTTGGCCTTTTGCTCTGGGTTCTGCTGGCGGTGACGCTGCGCTGGCGGTGATCGAACCTCCGCTGGCATTCCCTCGGGCTCGATGCTTGCGACCCTTGCAGCCTGAAAGCGATCGGATCTCTTGGTTGGAGGAAGGTTCGGGCCCCATCTGCCAAGCCCCCCTGCCGTAGTGAACAATCGTGTATTCAGGGGCCGCCAAGACCCCTTGCTCGAAGCCGGCCTTACGACCCCAAAGCCGCCTGCATTCAAGCGGAGTGCGTCGGCGGGGGCAGGTGATCGAGCGAAGTGCGTGCGGGCGCGTTGATCCGCAATGGGACCCCGTAGTTGACGACCTGGCGCCAGGTGCCGATCGCTGACGACCTACCGCCGCTGGTGGTGCCCCCGGTACATCTGAGGGTCTTGGGGGCAACCGCAATGCCAGCCTCGATTCCCACCTCTGGGGTCGCTTCCTGCTTGATCACGTGATCGGCACGGCCGGTTGCGCTACTGGCCCCTCAAAACGCAGCTCGGACCGATACGGTCTCACCCTGCCGGCAGGAGGGGAGGCCGACGCCTGCGGCAGGGTGAAAGCCGGTGATGCAGAGGCACCACCGGGAAGTATGTTCAACCGGAAGTTCCTGACCACTGACAGTGAAAGCGATCAACAGTAATTGTTGATTCAGTATTTGGCAGGAAACAATCCCCGGACGTGGTGCAGCGGGTAGCCCGTTCGGCCAGTGGGCGATATCCCAAGACATGCATCCGGCCAACAACGTGGCAGCCTGCTGGGATGATCCCCAGCGAGCAGCTTCGGTGAAGATTCAAGCCAGCCGGGATAATCTGGCTTGGATGCTCGCTTCGGCATGATGACCGGTTACTTCCTGCGCCAAATGGAGCAGCGGATGGAGCTCGAAACCACCCTGTTCGGCGAAGGGGGTCAGTGAGCCGATCCGGCCCGAACTGAAGCTCTGAGGGGCTGGTTCCTAGTTCTGACAGACGGCATGGGGATGATTTTCAGCGCAGCAAGGTTGTTGTCCAGGTCCAGCTAAGAAACCGCCAAGGACCCTTCCGAGCAGGCCCATCACGTTGTTTCGAGTTCGCAAGCAAAGTTACGAGATCTTGGCTGTGCAGTGGACCGGGGCCGTGTAGTGGGCGGTGAATGATCCAGGCAGGGAGTCGATCCCCGCCAGCTCACGGATCAGCCCAACAGAAGCTCCTGTGGATCGGGGAAAGTACCAGCCTCTCAGCACTGGGCGATCTGCAGATGGGGTTGGCCCCCGCGAAGCACGCCTCGAAAGTCGGCCTCCCAGCCGGCAGCCAGGCGAAACGGATAGATCCCAATAAGCCTCGGCCTGCCGTTTAGCCGACTCCGGCAGGACAGAGCCAACGCCCTCTGCCAAAAGGCAAAACCTGTAGGGAAACTCCGCGGAAATAGGACGCGAACAGGACCATTGCGCCAACCAGCCCCGTCGCCGCCGTTCGGGCTTTGTCCTGGAGTTGTTCATCACCCTCTCCCGTGCGTGAAAACAGCAGGGCCTTGGATCAAGCGTCAAACAGCTGCGGTGATAGGGGCAATAAGGCCACGAAGCGCATCGTACGAGCAGGGCGGCCACTGCTGCGGCTGAAACACGGGCAACCTCCAAGAGGTTGCGATGCCCAAAATTCACGGACCCAGGGTGGTGCCAGGACAGTGCATCGCCATGGGGCACGCCCGTCCTCAAATAACACCCGTGTGCGAATTCCGCCGGGAAAAACCAGCCAGTCCACGGGGAAAGAGAGTGGAAGCTCCATGCTTGGGACTGACCCAGGACCTGGGGCACGGGGGAAGCCCTGGCCATGGCCGGTACCGGCCAGCTGTGGCTCCAGCCCGGAGCTGGTCGGCCAAGCACGATCGTGACAACGGACCGGGCGAGCCTCCAAGGCCGAAGTGTCCTGGATCAGCTTCAGCGGTTGGCAGGAGCAAACCGGGGCGTAGAGAGTAAGCAAGGCCGTTCGCGCAGCGCACCACCGTCATCCGGAGGCGGCACGGCCACATAGAACAGCCCCTGCAGCTGCTCGAAAAACCCCCACCACCAGGCCTGGAACCAGCCCCGCACCAAGGTGCGCGGGTCGGCCGTTAGGGATTTAAGCGGCAGCAGAGCGCCACCAGGGCCAGCGCTGTCAGGCGACCGCATTCACTCACTTGCCATCACTCACGCTGTTCTCACTCGCCTGACTGATAACCACTGACGAAATTGCTAGGCCCCGCAGGGGAGTAAGGCCCGGCTGGCCATTCAGTCATGGGAGATCGTCAGCCCAACGCAACGCTTGCTGTGAGATGAAGAGATTGTGCGACCCTATCCAAAAGCCCCCTCCAGGAGGGGGCTAAATGGTGCAGTTGAACACCTGAAAGCCGGCAAAGGCCTGAACGAATAACGGATCAGCCGATCAAGCCACGGGCCTGGATTCGCTCAGGGCCAGATCAAGCGGGAAGTTGGTGGCGTTGCGTTCTGCATCACCCTGCGGAAACCGAGTTGGCGCGGTTGAGTCACAGTCGGCCCAGTGTGTTTCATCACCGGCCCGGAGAAACTGTGCACCGACTGGGTTGAAGTTGAAGCCGTTGAGGTTGAAGGCCATCGTGCTGGACGCCCCAAGGGGACGTGAACCAGATCCCACACGGCCAGGCGGCGAGCAGGAAGTGCAGCTGCGGGCTGTTGTTTGAAGGGAGGACTTGTCTCTGTGAGATGCAGGCGGCTCTCGAAATAACCGTGGCCGCAACGATGTTTCTAGGGTCTTCCTCTTCCTGGCCGAACT
>Ga0163217_1001671_pt1 | contig 11217 bp, 8 predicted proteins | sample SynspAceP_FD_185933 | JGI IMG/M metagenome (GOLD analysis project Ga0163217, IMG submission 185933) | Saline lake microbial communities from Ace Lake in Antarctica - Synechococcus sp. Ace-P (PacBio error correction) | ecosystem: Environmental > Aquatic > Non-marine Saline and Alkaline > Saline ... | reverse complement strand
ATGATTATGGCTCAAAATGTTCCTTCCCCCAGGAAGATGTGTATGGTTTTAAGGTCGTGCTGCTTACAAACTGGCTGATTACGCTTCAAATTGAAAGATTATTTAAGTAAACTAGATGATGCTTCTAACCGGGTTAAAAAAGTTTGAAATTGGCAACTACGTTTCTTAGTAGAAAAAAAATGTACATCCTATTATTTCTAGGAGCAAAACCTAAACACAGCTCGTTAGTGGAAAGGACATCAGTACTAAATGGCACGTGTACAGTTACTGAAGACGAAGCTTTAAAACTTTCAGAAGAAGTAAAGCGATTGTTTGGTAGATGCGGTATGCACATCTTACCGAATTGGCACATGTCAAATGACCTCAGAACTGGCGTATCCTGGCCACGTCGGAGACTACCGAAATGAAAAAAATTAGGGAAAATGTTATCACCATATTGATTGCCGTAATGAATCCCTGATCGCCGTTAGATATTGTTGTGATTGGTATCGCAAGGAATATGGTACGGCCTTATGAAACGTCCGGCCGCCAAATTTTGTATCATTATTACATGGCCATGATAACAATAGAGATTGGTTATTGAATACATGCCTGAGGACGATAATGTGACCAAGATTTTGTACCAACGAATGGTATCCACAGATTGTGTACCAAACCCCACACGTCAACCCTCATGGACAAAAATTCATTTACCGCCGTATGCGATCCTGTGAACCCAAAAATTCACCCTGCATTACGGCTGCGGTTGAGTGAAGTAGGTTCAGCTATGACGAAAGCGATTTTCTTTAGAGAATATGCCAGGTGCAATCGCTGGATAATTTCTATTACGAGTTTGTTCGAATGGCGAAGGCCGCTACCGTACCGTATTTACCATTAATATGAATGTATACTACTGAAACGGGGCTACCACACCGACACCTCGATTTTACGACCCAGAGAAATTACAAAAACAGTAGCTGGTGATACACCAACCGGACGGTACTGATATTCATTGTACCAGACCCTTTGGAAGGTGGCGAATTCGATATTTCGCCGATGCTGTCGATTATTATGCTGACCGCTACTTGGGCAACGTTAAGGACTTGAGCTGCCGGACCGTAAGAGCAATTACTTGCACAACATTACAAAATGGGCGCTTCGGCCATGAAAAGTCCGAAAAAGAAGGTCGTATTTGCCTATGTATTGGTAAAGACCAATGGGATGCTTTTGAAATCTGTAAACCTTGTAAACGTGTTGCTTTAAATGGCGGAATAGAAATTGAAAAAGCCAAAACAAAGAATTTTGAAAGGCCAAATGACAAGAAAATATGAAGCAGGTTCGATATGTCATTTTTTAAAAATTTGGCCGGCAAGGACAAGCGTTTCGGCCGTATTTGTGGATTTATTGGAAAAACAAAAATTACCCAACCGTTTTCAATACCCTGTGACCACCGGGAAATTAACCCCCCCCCCCCCCGGGGTATGGGAATTTAAAAAAAAAAGCGGGGGCAAAGGGGGGGATTTGGAAAACCCCCCCCCTTTTAAAACCCCTTTTTTTTTTTTCCCCCAAAAATTGGCGTTGCGGTAGATAAATTGCAGGCACCTAGTGAAATTTGCTACGAGAAAGTAGCGGAGGGTAGCCAAGTATATGAAGGCGAAGTTTAAGGCCAAGGCGTCTTTCGGGTATGCATTGAGCGCCATACGAATGCCTCGGTTATTGCAAACCAACAAAATATTAAAGGCGGCGGTACAGCGTACAGAACCAAAGCAGCTTTTAAATCGGGTAAAAAAAACCATTCCTGCAGGGTCGTATATCGTTTCTGGGCGGTAGTGCGTCTACGATGCATTTGCGTAGCGAATATGGTCTTGAGGTTACGGGGTTATCTTGCAGAACCGTAAAAATGAAAATGACCAAAAATTCACACCCCTAAAGTGGGCTGTACAAGTCTTATCTAATATATATTATTGGGACACGTTTTATCATGGATGAATATGCCTTGAAACCGTACCTTACACGATAAAAGATATTCAAACCCGCAACCTCTCTAAATACGATGTGTTGAATCCTGCCTTCGCAACGCGTAAAATCACTTTTACACGGAAATTCTACTTTAGAAATGCCTTAAAAATTTACGGGAGGTTTAGGCCTTGAAGTTCTGTACGCTAAGTAATTATGTAAAGAATGGAGGTACGTTAATGGCTTTTGACGAGGCTAGTAATTGACGTTACTTTGAAACAATTTCTATCCTATAAATATCATCTCTATGTACCGATATATATATATCATTGATTACCAGGATCAAATAAAACAGGCTTCCGATTACTACGCACCCCTGGCATTGGTATTGCAAGATACCGTAGCGGTATCGTTCAATAAAAGCCGAGCGTTTGAGATTGAAAAAACAAGAGAAAAAAGTAGGTGAAGGGGTACAGGAAGATATTAAAAGATGCCCCTGTACCAGAAATTGAGGTGATGCCCATTAGGCCAAAAAAAGATTTGCGCATGAGCGGTTGGCTATGGGCGAGAAAAAAAAACATTGCTAAAAAAACCGGCTATGGTAAAAGCGAATTATGGCAAAGTGCTGTAGTGTTGTTTGCTTTCAGACCACAGTTTAGAGCGCAACCTTCGTGGCACGTATAACTTTATTTTTAATACGATTTTATGAGGGGGCATCGGATTAAATACGCTCTAAACATTTCAAATAAATAAAAAGCCCCATTCAGAATCCTGAGGGCTTTTATATGCTTTTATAGTATTTGTAAGAAAATAGATGGAAGCCACTAAAAAGAATTTACCCCACGCAAATCCCATTCACAAAGGACATCACAAATTCCTTCATTTTAGTAAGTATGCGTCGCCTATATCTCTTGGCTTTAGAATTGCTTGGTCTTATTTCTAAGCTTTAAAAAACATCGTCTCCGTATAAGGCTCTTGACCACTATTAAAATGTAGGCATCAATTAATGCTTTTAAACTGGGCTTTGTCCAAATGTTCTCACACAAAGTTTACCTGAATGCCAATACTTTTCTGATCTTGCCAATGCCTCAAACTCTTCTTCGTATAGCATCTTCATCTAAAATATGTGGTTAGGTTTCGTCAATAATTTCTCAAAAGCTCGTCGTTTGCTGCTAACTTAATATCGCCACCCAAACAAATCAATATGGCTTTTCTGTTGTCTGCGTTTCTGTTGTATTTAGCGCCTTTTAGTTTAGAGAGTAATTTTAATATATAAAGCGGACATTGATTCCTGTCTCTGTGTATCAATTTCTAAACTCAAAAATCAATATCGTCAAGGATTGATGTTTTTTCTTTTGGTAGTATCTCGTTTTTACCTTTTCGTATAAATCGAGTACTTACCTTTATAAATCTTCAAAACTCTTTGCTCGTTTGATTTGGCAAATTCGATCCCAATTAAATCGGTATTACGATTGCAACACATTCATTGTTTCTAAGTAGCTTTCTAAAGGCTTGCACAAAAGCCAGCTTCGTCTTCTTCACTTTCTAAAATCATTACACCCACTTTGGTTAAGTTGGGGCTATCTCTCGAAGGTTTTTTTAGAGCCTCATTAAATTTCTCTGCGAATTTGCCGCATTAATCGGCATGGTTACTACCTCTATAGCGTCTTTGTTGAAACAAAGTTAAATGGCATCATCAGTTGCCTTTTTAAGGTTACGAAAAGCACAAGATTGTTTCCTTGCGACTTCTGCTCACCTAAAATTCTATTGTTACGTGAGAAGGCCTGATTAAAGCCGTGTTGTTTTAAATTTTTATCTACGTACAGCGTGTTTACACCTTTTTTTGGCATCAAACCTGTCAACATCATATTCCACTACAATCACGATATCTAGCCTGTTCTTTTTCATCATTGAAAGTAACCTTCTTCACGTTCTTTTAAACGCTGCCTGATGTCTTTAAAGGTAATTCTTCGAACTGCTGCTGTCTTTTGTGGTTAAAGCTGGTGTTATTACATTTTATTGTAATCACCAATATTACCCTTTCTAGTTTGTCTCTGTATGACCCTAAGTATAAGGTCGATGCAGGTTCTGCGGCCATTAAGACCATTTTGCATCATCGGAAGAAGAAGTCGTTGGGCAAAGGCATTGTTCTTCATTAGCCCCATAGGTAAAATATTCGTAGCAATGCGTAAATCGTTTCTCCGGCTTCTTTCTTTTTGCTGAAAGATGTCGTAATATTTAATGGCATTATCGATACTGCTCACGGCAAAACAAAGCGGAGTAGTCTTTTTTAAATGTTTTTTTGCGAATGAAGCGCTATAATATAATCTTGCAATTTTTGGAAAGGACGTTTGGGGTCATTCAAAAACTTCCTTTTTATGATATCCCTCTACTTCTAATCGAATAGTTGTGTTACTCTTGTTTTTTTATATTTACCCCCAATATTCAAACCCAAAAACCGAAGACATTCTTCGTCTCGAATGGCATCTGTGATTAACGGTATTTGTGTAAAACAAGTTTCCCAAAAATAAATCTTTTGTGTTCGTTTACCCAATTCATTTTTAGAAGCATTGTCAGCAAAAAATAGGTGTCCCAGTAAAACAAACAGCTTGACTCTTTACAAAGAACTCCGTAATATCTTGCATGAGTATTTCACCAACTGAGAGCGATGACACTCATCAAAAAATAAAAGACAAAGCGTTCTTTTTAAAATGCTCTTAATTGGCTGCGATACTGCCCGAAATAGGCATTGTTTAATTTTTGATATGGTGGTAGATGATTCAAGTCTGAAATCTTTAGCGAACTCCCTTTTATCTTTAAAAACGTCCCCTAGAAAACTGATTGACCAGACTGTTGGTGTTCGCTGTAGAGCTACACTTGCCCTCTTTAAAGGCATTTGAAACTCCTTCATGTTGTGGATAATCTAAATCTTTACGATCTACTCAAACACCACTTTTGTCTAGACTTCTGGCAACTTCCATTAAAAATCTGACTTGCCTAAAAGACCGTTAAGTTTACCAGAACCCGGTAGCTATGGCCAGATATAACCATTATCTGTAGTGTTTTACTTGTTATGATGGCTTCAGCTGCAAAAATATTGATACCGGTCCCCAGCACCATCATGGTTCTTGTTGCGTTTCGTTAATGACAATATAAATCCGCGATCATTTTACCAAATGGTCTTGAGTTAAAACTTGGAACAAAAATCGATTAAGTTCCGTAACGTTTTTGTTGTGCAATCTGCCAATAAAAAGTTGCTTAACGCCGATTGCACGCTTGTTATTGGCTAAATACTTTGGTGTTGTCCACCATTGCTAATTACCAAGAGTTGTACATATTGAAAACAGCATTGTTGCTCCAAAATGAATTGCAATTGATAACGGTTTATTTGATTAAAAGCCTCTTTTATCTCAATGCCGCTACGTTTTGCATTCTATTTGAACAGGTAAGCCATTAACCAGCAGCGTAAACATCGTATCTATCTTTTTAAAGGAGCCTTCTTTGGACTTGGTTGGTTACCTTGAAAAAAGTTGTTGTTCCCAATTTTCTGAATCGAGAGAAAACGTACATACGCTAATCTCCATTTCTTGGGTGAAGCTGAAAACGCCTTAGCAGGTTTTGCTTTTTCAAACACATTGCCTTTGGTAAGTGATTGAGAATGCCATCAAACCTCGTTGATCGGTATAGGCTTAGCTTTGTTAAATACTTCTAATTGGACTCTTTAAATTAGACACTAAGCAGCACCCATCCATTACTTTTAACAATTTATTAGGCCCAAAACAATCAAATTGCTTAATTAAGTTGTTTTCTAATATGCTCAGATGGTGGTCCATTTTATTCTTCTAAAAAAAATGCTTTTATAACTCGATTCTATCCGTTTAATTTCTTTCTCTTTTTTAAAGCCGAAAATTCTTTTTTCAACGCTCTTTCGATAAAACCCATCATTTTGCTCTAAAAAACGAAACCAGTATAGCAACCATTCTTATCGGGCATGCAAAAATTGTTGTCTACATATCTTTTAAATGTATCATAAGTTTTGTTAAATTAAATTACTTCTCTGGGATTACCCTTTCTAAGGTATCTTTACACAAATCGATAAAACTCTGCTTGTTTTGAGCCACAAAAAATAACGGCGTAAAGATCAATAGTTCATTTGTAAACTCTACATTATGTCTTCTGTTCTTGCCATTTTAATATGGTTCTAGCAAAGGATGCGATAGGATTTCCAAAACGGTTTTATAATCTTTCAATATGCCGTCTTAATATGGAAGCCGATACCGGAAGAATTACCCCCTTGTTGTGTAAAAGGCTTTTTTGCTAGAACATGATGAATGACTATACCGGTTGTAATCGTCCATTTCCCAAGTCCACGAATGGGTGAATTAAAAACAAAGCCAAATGCTGATGGTTGCCGCCGCGAAAACGAGCATCATAAGTTTCGTTTGCAGTACCTCTTTGTGGTAATTAATCCGTTTAATTAATTGCTCAACATCATCGTTCCTCGGCAGAAACGTGGTCTGGTATGGGCTCACCGGTTAACGTTTCATGCTCGCCTACAAAGCCTCCTTTTTTTCGCAGGGGCCCATATCTATAAACCTACTGTTTTCTATTACTATCTGCTGTAAGCGAATAATTCTTTCTATGCTAATGGGTTTTTGTCCTGCTTGGGCCCAATGGCCTTTCCCCAAAACGCCATTGCTCTATATTTTCTGGGTTTTCACCCTCTATAGTAAAAGATGGCCTTGCGAATCTTTTAACAATAAAAAGAGATGCTCTTTGGCAGATACATCCTTATGAATCTGTTTAGGAATGCATTTTTTTCTTACAGACACAATTTGTTTGAATGGATTTGCTAGTTTTTTAGTTTTTAAAAATTAAGGCGACAAAAAATCTTTGTGCCAGGGGAAGTTATTCATATTTTTTGTCGCCACAGCTTCATGACCTTTTACAATCGTAAGCATATTGGCGTCTAGTAACGGAATGTATTACGCTTTTTAAGTCTATCACATCACATTTCCTCTTGTTGCAGCCATTCATAATAAAAACACATTTTTCTGCCTAATGCCCATAGCGCTTCAATATTCAGTATGGCTTGTATATCTTCTTTAGTTATGACATTAAAAGGACTTAAAGACTAAAAATTTTATACCCTATATTTAAGGCAAAATACTAGTTGTTATATATAATTGTTTCTTTCTGGTTGGTATTGAAGCCGGGAAATACATTCCAGGACTGCCGGTATTATATTTTTTGCTTTTTTCAGTAATTAGAGATAATGTATTTGGAAATTGGTATGGGCAGTTTTTTAAACATTCTATAAAATAGGCACCATTAACCACTATTTTTTACCTTTTTCCGGAGTGTATTGCCCTGAAATATGGATGTTTCAAATTGGATGGTATTTACTATTTCCCATGTTTAAAATTCTATATTTAAAAACTGAATATAAAAAAACTAAAAAACGTGCGCTAGTTAAAAAAACGTGCCGCCATTTGATATTAGTTAAAAAAAACGTGCGCAAATTTAAAATTTAAAAACGTGCGCTAACGCCAAAAAAACCGTGCGCCAATTATTACTTTATTATGAAAAAAACACGTGCGCAATAGCTTTTCATAGCTTACCAGCAACATTGCGTGCAAACAGCCCTTTTTTAAAGGTTTGGGTTTGGGTATTTGATTATTTACACTTTCTTATTTTGGTATCGATACTCGATAAAAAGTAGCGATCTTTTTGTTGTTCTGGGTGAGATGGAAAATGGAACTTTAATTTCTGAGAATATTATAACTAAATCATTTTACCATCTCTAAATTCCTTCTAAATTCGTTTTGAAGCTGCATTATAATAGTACGATGTTTTCAAAATAGAATTATATAAAATGTTCTATTCAACTTCTTCTGAACTTGGTCTAATATATTGATGCTTGGACTACAAATACCATGATAATCGAAAAGTTCTTAAACTTATAATAAAGTTCCCTTTTTGAACAACTTTATAACTGGCTTACACTGGCGTCAGTAAACGGTTCATTTGAATAATTAATCAACTCTCTTGGAAATTTGCACCTTAGGTCCTGAGTGAATTGCAAGTATTGGCAAGTTCTGAATTATGCTTTTTATCGGGTTAATATTATCCAAACAATTCATTTCCTCCAACCCATTCCAATCTTGGTAGGGATTTCCGTTTTCGTCTTTGAAGCGAAGCTGGGCCCTGGAGAGAGCTGCTGCCACACCCCTTTTTGTATTGCCTCAACAATTCCTTTCTTTTTGTTGAGTGCTGTATTTTCATCTTACCGCACTTAAAAAGGAGGCTATTTTTTGTTGTTCGGGAGGGTGGGAAATGGTATTATTGTTTTCTCTCAGAGTTTAAAGCGAAAGGTTTTTTTAATTGGCTTGAACCAGTCAATTCCGATATGAGAAAAATCGATTGAATTTTAGGTGAATTTTAAAATATGAAAATAAACTCCGAGTCTGTATGAAAATTAAAAAATATCCCAACACTTTTCCCAAAGCATAACTTTTTCCATTATTTATACCTTAGCAATATTTCCTTATTGTACCATTCAAGGAAATTAATTAAAGATTATCAAAAGCGAGGCATTTTTATCATTCTTCAAAAATGTATTTTCATCAAAACTTTTTTGTTTTAATCAGTGATAAAAAAATATTTCCATTAATTAAATTTTTCCATTTACCAAAATGTTATAATCCGATTCATCCACATAGCTTAGTGTTCCGTGTAATCCATCACCTATTCTTTCAGATAAATCTTCCATTTTTTTCTTTCCCCATTCATCTTCAAACTCTGTTGGAATCGTAATGCGAGGGAACGAGTTGCTTATCAGTTATTGATATGTTAGATGTTGGGTTACTACATAGTTGCACGAAGGATAGAACGATTGTTTACTCACGCCAATTTATTTCTTTTCGTGTTTCGTAAATCCTGCGCTATCGTTTGATTGAGACTCATTTTTGCTTTTTTGCAAAATAGCCGAGTTAGAATGATAGCCCGACCCTCTGGGGCGTGCCCTAATAATATGTATTCTTAATGCTATCCTTAATTAAAGGTGTGTCTATGCCTAGTTGTACATAAATCGCGCTAGTGGCATCGTAGTGGCAGTCCGATCTATGGCCTTTGAGCTCTTGAGCAAAACGCCGCCAGGTCTACAGGTTCTTCTTCTTTCGAATGATCTACATAACGAGGTATGTTTTTAGGTTGTAGTTCGTTTTCTGCTTACTTCTTGCAGTGGTGGCTACCATAGCTGTATTATCTGTTGTAGTACGATTGTGTTAGGTATCCATAATAAGATTGATGTCTTCTTCTCGCAAGTAGTTTGTGTTGTTTACTTTCTCGAAAATGTTGGCTAGGCGTCTATAAACAGGATGTCTGTTCTTTATTGGCTCTTTCCTTTTTTCATTACCAAAATACAGGTAGGTATACTGGTTCCGTAAAAGATGTTGGCTGGCAAACCTATTACGGATCGAGATAGTTGCGGTCTTCTATGCAGGTACTTACGGAGTGCCCTTTCGGCTGCGCCTCTAAACAATACCCGTGTTGGTAGCACGTACAAGCCATGGTCCGTATATCGGCTAATTGACTTGGCACCATGTGTTGAACAAAGGCAAAATCGGCTTGTAGGCTTGTGCTAGTTTTCCTGTAAGCAGAAAAACGAGTCGTCACTCTTAAATAAAGGCTTCACTCCCACTTCGCAGAGAATGCGGATGGCGTACAATGGCTTCAAAAACGTTAGTCCTCGGGCTGTGCTTTTCTAAGGTTTTTCGTTTTTTATGTCGAAACGTTTTGTAATGCACATCGTGCATAATCATGTCATCGGACAAGTTATAGGTAGTAAGGAATTCATTTCTTGTCCGTAAAATTGAACTTACATCGCCTACTTCTTTAGCTACACGCAACAGTAAATGAACCTGAACCACAAGTAGGATCGTAAAACTTGATTAGTTTACCCCTTTTCCTTGTGTTACAGTTTCGCATGAATTTACTTTAGAGACTTGGGTTGTGGATATAGAATTTCTTTCCTGACCTTCTTCCTGCTCCACGGGGCAAACTGACCAATGAGATATTTCGTAAGCATCACCCAGTACATCACTCTCAGTATTCTCTAAATCGGAAATCGATCTTCGTACTAAATCGATAGTACTTTACGATTGAGTTCGTTTTTATCGTTTCGGATTTACGAGTTTTAACGGTTAAATCTAAATCTTCAAAACAGGTTACCAAAATCTCTTCACTTTCTGGAACCCATTGGTGCTTTGCTCAATGTGCGTTAGGCACTTTGCTAAGTCCACCCAAGATAAAATTGATTCTTTCCTTCCTGCATTTCCCCTTCTTGCTTAATTCTTGAAAACAATTCTGATTTGTTAATAAGAAAGTAGCTAGTTTATCTAAGGCTTGCATCTTTTACGGCTTCTAAAAATAGCTTCTTCTTGGCATGGCCTTTCTATTTCTCGGAAATTTTAAGTCATCTGGCTCTAGTATTTTCGTTAGCATAGAGTTCCATTTTTGTACTTAGGTACTTGTAGAATATGAAAGCCTAGTATTAATCCTCTAAAATCATCGCATCCATTTTTACGCGAAGGGTATTGGCGATGTCCAGAGTTGGGGTGTAGTTGTGGTTTGTTCGGTCATGAACATGATTTTAACGTTTTCGAAGAATATTTACTGCGTAGCCTACCAAGTAACTCTTTAATTTTTCGTTATTCTGTTGTCAAATTCTGTTTCTTGCTTTCCAAGATATTATGGTCCTTTTTCTTAATTCTTCCCATCTTTTCAGTTCGGAATAAAAGATAATACAATTTAATATGGTTTTTTTTTTTTGTAATTAAAAACGAAACAGGCCGGCATTTTTCAAAAGGATAATTACCATTACTTTTCAAATATCACCCAATTTCAACTTCCACGGCTCGATATTTTCACGTCGATTTTAAAATGATGAGCCCTATTATTCTTTTGAAAAACACAAAAAATTCAGCAATTTGTCTAATATTCTTTTCTACATCCACCCCTCAACTCCGCTTAAAAGATCAGTTTATGTTCCAGGGAAATCGAATTTTCCATTCCATAACTAAACCACTTGAAAGTCCAAAGGGACCTGAAAAAAGCTGGCTCAACAATAGTTTCTGCAATTCTGCCCTTTTAATTTACACCAGGAAAAAACCATGGGTCTTCCTTGAATTTAAAATTTTTATTTAAAAAAAAAGAGGATTTTAATAAAAAATTTTAAAAGAATTTTTTTGGTTAAATTTCTTCTTCTTCCCCTTTTTGGTG
>Ga0163217_1005092_pt1 | contig 11218 bp, 9 predicted proteins | sample SynspAceP_FD_185933 | JGI IMG/M metagenome (GOLD analysis project Ga0163217, IMG submission 185933) | Saline lake microbial communities from Ace Lake in Antarctica - Synechococcus sp. Ace-P (PacBio error correction) | ecosystem: Environmental > Aquatic > Non-marine Saline and Alkaline > Saline ... | reverse complement strand
GTCGCATATGGTATGTTTTACCAATTAGCGATCGAAAAAAAAAATGGAAACAATAGAATCAATTTACCGCTTATCAACAATTCAAATTTACCAACTTCTTTAACACCAGCATGGGTATTTCCCAAAAGATGAGATGGATCTTGAGGCAAATAGTTCAATGTCATTGATCAAGAAAAAAGTTCACCTAATACCAGTACCGATATCGAAATTTATTACTAAATTCAATTTTCGAATTAGAAATACATTAATAGAATTTAGGAGGAGGATATAGCGAAACTTTAAGTATAACACAAAGTTGATAATTGCTTTATGGACTGCGGCCGTAATGTAAGATGGTTAGGAGGAGGGCAACATTTAACGACTGCGTTTCTCCCATTGATGACAGGCGGCTTGTTGTAGGTTATTGAATGGGTGAAGTTGCACAAGCAATGATTGTTAACGGCAGGCGTTGCAATTAATTATATGGGTATCTTCTCGCCAGCGGAACCATGCCGCGGGAACCATCTATTGCAGCAGCGATTGCAGTACCGGTAAGCCTTTACTAGGGAGGCTTTCAACCAGAAAGCAGGGCATAGGCAAGTAGCTGTTCCGCGAGGCCTGGTTAGGGAAGTTATTTTATACCAATTCCGTTTTCTTTATCAATACTTTTTTAGTAAAATACACAGATAGAGCCGTAGAGAAATTTGAATTCAAAGCTATTATCTCCTCAATCATTCTCTATCCCAACGGTAGCATGCATTTTTGCTATTTACACCATTAGTATTTTTTGCTCTTATTTAGGGCACCAATATCGCAGATTCTTATTGTTAGCCGCTTGAAGAACCTGTAGTTATCCATATTTAGAAGTTGTCGGCGGAGGGTTGGCAGCATCGGTATCGCAACAAACAGTTTATGTTATGGACCGAAAAGATACATGGTTTTCTTTTCCTTGCATATTTCTGAGTGTTATACTACAACCATAGAAATCACAATGGGGTGCGTATGCAGTCTTCGCGCGTAATTTTCGCACTGATTTTTGTTAAATCTCAAAAGCGAACTAATGAGCAAGTAGCAAATAGCAGAACAGGAGCGGAAATGCTCGTTTGCAGACGATGAAAGATTATGATGATGGATTCTAATTCACGAGGAGGGAATAAAAATGACAGAAATATCAAAAATAAAAGCCTTGCACCAGAAGAAATTACAAGAAAAGGACGTTAACTAAAAGCCTATCTGAGGATGCATTTTCAAAACGAAATCCCCCAATTCATTTGACGTATTGGCTCCATCATTTACTGTATGCAATGATGCCCATTTTGAAAAAATATATTAAAGATGGATGATGCACTAAAAAGCAGCATATAACGTCAATTACTATTCTTCAATTACCCAACTAGTTGGGGGGGCGGTGTTATCACCGGATTAATGTCGTCCATGGCAACAGCAACGTGCTGAGGAAGAAAGTGAGAATAAAGAAATCTTAAGCAAGATGATTTGTTATATAAACACAAAAGCTGGTTTGATGGGTGCTCTAGCAGGAATTTGGGAGATGCCAATGACTCAGGGTACGTTTCAATATATTTTTATTGCAATCGCAATTCCATGGGCAACAAGGGAAATCCTTTAGGTGCGATATTCCCATTTGTAGCTTTTGACTTTACCATTATTTTAGGGTTATTCTTCGCACGACAATCTTTTACATGGGTCGCAGTGCGGCAGGAGAATGCAAAGTACAGGTACCAAACAGCAATTGAAACTCTTTCAGTTTAGGGCTGTTCATTTGATGGGCGATCTTAGCTCGGTAACTAGTAAAATGTCTCTTCTTTTATCATTTGATTATTTCTGGTAAAGGAGTTTATGTTCAAATCCTTGATCAAGTTATTCCAGGTATATTGCCATTAACAGTGTAATGGGTATATATTGGTTCTATAAAAAAGAAAGGGCTGAAGTAACTCAAGCTTTTTATGGCTAACAGGGATTTTGATTGTTTAGGCTTGGTGGTCGGAATCTTTATTAATTTAGGAAAGGATGTTGTCAATAATGCGGGAAGTAAATTTAGCACGTGTAAGATGAACGTTTGATTCACGGAACAAGTAAGTGATGACATTATCACAAAAGAGGAATAAATTCCCATTTTTGTTGTAGATGAAGTAGTGCAAAAGATAAATTTTATGGCAGAATTATATTGAAACGCTGGAGGCCGTACAAGGACAAAAAAAACAGTTGTCATTACGCCAGAAAAGTCTGAGTTATATTGGGATGAATATAAATTTAAAGACTACAGTTGTATTTTGATTACAAAAACAATAAGCGTTACTAGACTTAGTTAAACACGGTGTTCCGATGAAAAGAATTAAATATTGGTGGAATTGCCGCAAAAAGACCGAGAAAGATGTTTTTGTAACGAAATCTGGTTTACTTAATAAAATCTGATGCTGAAAAACTGAAGAATAAATGAGCAGTATGGCGTGCAAGATATTTTATTTCCAAGCCCACCACCATCTTCATCAAAAACAAGCTTAAAAGATGTCTTAAAAACAATTTTGGTTTATAAAAATATTTTCGTCATTGAAGTAGGTATTGAAAAAATACCTTACTTTTCTCTAAGAAGAAAATATGAATAGGATAGGCGGTAAATAAATATGCAGCAAATGAAAAATTAAAGATTTGGGCTGTTTCGACTATCAGTATATTGATCGTGTGCGCAAAACGGAGAAGAGTAAAAATCGATTTCTTTCAGCATTAGTGATGGATATTTTCGAAATGCGAGGAAGATTATTACAAGTAATTGAATAGCAATCGGCCACAAAAAATAGCTTCGAGGAAAACGTATTATGTTGGCGGATGATCGAAAAAAGCAGATCAAAATCATTTGCACCCTATTATGACACGCCTCCTAAAAAACTATGGTTCTTATGAATTATTAATCTAGAAGAACAGAGAAAACGAACCACTATTTTATTTAGTTAAGCTCTATCTTGATGATATAGTAGGCATTATTGGTACATTTTATTTATATGCAATATGAAGCGAGTGGACTTAACGTAAACACCCTTTTCGACAAGTATTTATTTTTCTTACATTCGGTATCGATTTCTTTTTATTAGTAAAGATTTACAAAAGGGAATTGCCAAATCGAAAGACGTATTCAACTCACCCTTCGTCTGCTTATGCTTTTATTAGAAATAATAGTGAAGCAAAAGATGAAAGAACGGCCCTTTGCTTTTATAGAGAAGGGAAGTTTTGGAGAAGCCGGTCTAGAAGCATTATCTCATAAAAGCAAGCAAAGATTTTTATGTTAGATTAGTGTAGGATTCAGATGGCACCGCTACAGGTTCAGGAACATTTTCTAAGACGAAAGGAACAGAATTAAAGATTGATCATCGTTATCGAACCAAAGTATTAACTATATCTAGTGGCAAGAAAACGTTAGAAAAAAGAACAAAAAACTAGGTTTTATTTGGACAAGTCGCGAGTTAAAACAAAAAAAAATTTAAATATGCAAAATTTAACAAAAGTTGTGAAGATTATTTAGTAAAGTAGTTCATTAGACGACTTAGTATAGTCGGCTAATGTATAAAAAATAACCTATTGCTTAAAACAATATTCTAGCCAATATAAGAGGATTATCAATGCTAGCGAAATTGTCATTGCAAACACACGGTTAAATTAAGTGATGGACTGAAAGATCAGCAGAAGTGATCGATGGGTGCACACCAATAATATGAAACTGTGACTTGAATGCAGGACCGTTGACGTGCAGGTTTAGGTGCAAAATTAAAGTAGCATGCATTGAAGTTGATAAGAGCGAAGGTGTTCATCGTGTAGTAGAATCTAGTGAGTGCTAGGCCAATTAATCAAGCAGTCTATTGTAACAAATTGCTTTGGATAAAGAACCTTGCAAGTGTCGATTTCATTATGGTGGGCTAATGCTACCAATGTTACTAGAAACAAATTAACCACAAATTTATCAACACCAGTGAAAAAAATTGCTGAAGCTGTAATCAAAACAAGGACGGAATCTCAATGTTGGCACAATCAATGGTAAAAATGATGAAGACCAAGATGACATGATTTTTAATGAAGGAGAGAAGATTTATGATGAAATGGGATTTAGATGGTATGGCGAAGAGGGGACACAATCCCACTAGAGAATGTCAACAAATACCAGAATAATGATTGTAGGCACGCGTGAAACAAACTACCGGAGATTGTGGAAGTTTCTGAAATATCAAGAGTTAAAAAAAAATCCGTTGAAAAGAAAAATTTTAGAATTTTGAGGGATTGAAAGCTGTAGCAGTTCATGATGCAATAAAAGCAGGTACACCTGACCGAGATAAATATATTGATAAGATTATATATCAAACAATAAGAACTTATCTGAATGCGGTGTTCAGAATGATTGCTATAGCTTTAAGCCCAATTTTCTTTTGGCTAAACAGATTTCATTTATGAGAACAGCGATGGCAGTTCTCACTTGTTTTATGATCAAGCTTGTCGTGGACAACAGGAAGCGAGTGATATGTTTAAAATGATCATAGCCAATCAAAAAGGATTTTAGCTTGCCTGGTGGAAGAAGAGCGCTTAAATAAATTCGGCAGTTGGTTAGGAAATGTTGAAGGCGTAACGAAGAAATATTATTTGATAATTTTAACCTATTCTTGCAAAAAAAATAAATTCCAGTATGTGAAGAAATGCGATGTCAAGAGGCCATTCACCCGGATGACACCCTTTGAAAATATGTGGGTTCCCTCGCATTACGAAGGATTTAAAAAGATCTGAAAAAAATCCTTAGTATTGTTAGCTCTCCATATAATGAATCACTATGTGTACAGGTTCCCTTGGAGCAAATCCAGCAAATGATTTGGTTGAGATTATTCATGAAGTTGGAGATAGAATTAATTTTTACAGTTCCGTAATGTTAAAAATTTTTAGGTGAACGTCACTTCAAAGGGAATCAGCACATTTAAAGTACGAAGATCATTGGTAGGTATGCTATTATGAAAGCTTTAATGATTTGGTGTTTTGACGGAGTTATTCGTCCAGATCATGGCCGTACCATTTGGGGCGAAGTCGCCAATGCCCGGATATGGGATGGGTTGATCGTTGCAATGGGTATTACGTATCTGCCAAGGATTGCAGAAGCAATTATGAAAGCCAAAGGGAAGGGAAAAAAAAAAAAAAAAAAAGTGGAGGGGTTTTTTTTATTTTTACTAGAAAGTGAGAGATATTATTAGCAAATATGGAACACGAAATTTATCGGAAATCGAAAAAATCAAATTGGTTACCTCTTTTATACTGCAACGGATCTTGCCGTAATTTAGATCGTTTTTAGAAGAGATTTTAGTTAGAAATGATGTACAGTTTATGAAGTGGACATTTCGAAGTAGTGGCAATAGACGCTATAAGAAATTATTCCTCAGTCTGGCGAGCTAATTGTTGGCGCAGGAACGGTAAGAAACATTAAGCAAGCAAAAAGTGCTATTGAAAATGGGCTGCAAAGTTTATTGTTTCACGGCAATCTTCCGGACGTATGAGTACTGTATCGAGCGCGATATTCGTATTTCCTGGAAACAGCAAACACCAGGAGCATTCAGCGTGCGATGAAAACGGCACAAAAAGTGGTGAAATTTTTCCCATGCAGATTATTTCATGGAGGATTAAAAGCATTAACGCAATTGAGTGGTCCTTTCTACGATGTTAAGTTCTTGCCAATTGGTGGGATCAACCAGAAAACTTTATGGAATATGTCAAAAGACCAGTATAGTAGCAGTTGGAGGTTCTTTTTATTCATTTCTTGAATCTGCAATCAAAAAAAGATGATGGTAAAACAGCTGATAAAATTCTAAAAACATTGGTTGGATAAAATTAAATTCTTAGAAAGTATCTGATGAATAAGTGAGCATTTTTCTATTAGAAATAGAGAAGGTTGAAATATTTTTTTGAAATTAGTAGTGTAATAGCGACATAAGTTGTTGGTACAATACTTTTGAATATTACCCTAAGTTTTATTGAATACTAAACTTTCATTGTTTAAAATTGGAATGAGTTAAATTCCCCCAAAAACTAAAACTAAAGGAAATAAAAAATTAAGGAAAAGGTGCTTTATATGGATAAAATTAATTGTTTATTTGATATGGATGGTTTGAGGTTTGATACAGTCGTTTGGCATATCGAGCCCTACCTTCAAACGGCAAAAAAACATGATTATGAAGTCAACCATAAATGAATTATTACTTAAAGGACGGAAGAGAAGGACATTCCGTCAGTATGGAAGAACTGTATGGTGCTTGACGTTCCTTTACAATAGGTGCGCGTGATTCAATTAATGAGTTCAAAGATGAAATTTTAGGAACATGAAAAGCGGGTATTAAGAAAAACAGGTTTGTGAACTGTTACAATTTGCCAAAAATCATGGCATTAAGGTTGCTATTGCTTCATCAACACATCGAGAAAAAGTACGTATTACCTAGAAACTTGAAGGTGTTTCTGAATGCTTTGACATTAATTGGGCGGGAGATGAGATCCACCATAGTAAACCCAGATGCTGAAATTTTTTTAACTGCATGCGAAAAAGCCGGGATTTGCTCTAATCATGGCGTTGTATTCGAAGATTCCGCAGCTGTATCGAAGCTGCGCGACGTTGCGGAGATAACTTCATTTTGTTGAGGGATGAATATTACTATCTTCCACTAGGAAAAAGGTCGTACGCGTTACAAAAAAACCCATTTTGTCTCACTTAAAAGCCAGAAAAACCGACACCTGCCGATTATCAATTCTTAATCTCTATGGAGGTTAGAAATTATTTGGCAAAAAAACAAGTATAGCTATTCATGCTGAAAAAAATTGCAGCTGAGTGGGAGTATATATAATAACAGAACTTCTTAGATTTCGTGGATTGTAAGATAAGCTATACAAATAAAAAAAGCCATTTCGTGATACACTCTAAGTTGTATTTCCAACCATAGAAAACAAAGGAGTTGATCACAAATGACTATTACCCATATTAACCATGGATGAACTAGTGATGATAGAATCTTATTACCATCAAGGTATTCCTGTTGCTAAAATAAAGCTACTTATTAAAATCGTACTCGAACACCGATTAATCATGTTATCAAGTTTTTCAGAACAAGGCCATACAGCTGTCGAGTATACCTGCGTATAAGGGCTAACAAGAAACAGTGTGGACGGAAAAAATTGTTTTTACCACAGAGAAACAGCTATTATACAAAGGAAAAAATAGCTGAGGCTGACACCTTGATGTCATTATTTGCCGTAAGAAAAGACAAATAGACTGTTCCGACGAACGCTTATCGGACAGTTCAAAGAAAAAAATCGATGAAGCTACCCCTCCTATGAAGGTAAAAGGAAGCCAGATGGACAATCAAGAACGTAGGGGTAGACAAGCCTACAAAACGAAAATATCTCTGAAAGAATCATAGATTATCAACGTTTAAAGAAGAATTTGGATATCGAAGGAGATACCATGTAGGGTTCGCCATAAAAGTGCTGTCATTTACTTTAGTAGATATTTTGTCGAAAGCTAATCATTACTTTTAAAAGCCCAAGGCGTAAAGCATGCGACATTGAGACTGCCCATGAACCAATGTGTCAAATCCATACCAAAAAATCTATTCAAATCAGTCCCACTTTTTGATTGTGGAAAAGGTTCTACTGGAAATCTTTGTGTGTAACCAGCATTGATGTTGCTATCTACTTCGCTGACCCTGGGACGCGCGTCACAACGAGCTTTAATGAGAATCAAGGTCTCCTGCGAAAAGATGGGTTACCAAAGAAAGGATTTCAACGAGTGACCAGGGCTTTCGTATCCTCTATTGCACATAAAACGGAATAAATTCGAGAAAGTTCCACTAAATTTACCAAAACACCGGTGGAGTCTTTATGAGTACATGGATGAAGATACTTTGTGATAGCTTAATTTGACAAATCAGGATTTATTTAAAATATTAATTTTACAGAATTAGATTATACATTGATCATTTCTAGTATTCTTTACGGAATTTTTTGAGCACTATTGGGAAGAAAAATTGGCTTTTAGACTGTAAACGCATAAAAGGATCGTTTAATCTTTTTTTCTTCTGTACTCTGCCTCTGATTTGGGGGAGTTTAAACTTATTGTATCGTTATTTTACGAAAAATGGATAAGTATGGGCTTTTTTGTCCATCTGAAGAGGTACAGTAGCTGAAAATGATTCATCAAATAGTTGAAAACGCGAAATCAGGATTAATACTGACATTAAGCCGTATCCCAGTATCGCGGAAGAGAATTAGTATCGTAAATTAATAAATTTTTTCAGACATCTAAAATGCGCAGGAGAAATCAAAAGAAAGTAACGTCTAAATAAAAATTTGGCGGGGTTTTAGAAAAAATTTACAAATTATCAGGTATTAAAATGGGATTGCCTTATCGGGTAGTCTTGTTTTGATTGGAACTATACAGCCAAAAGAAACTTTATGCCAATCTTTTTATCAGAATATTTTAAAAAGAGTCAGGTGTCGCACATAATTCTGCCGTTGCTAAAGATTTTTATTTCCAGAAAATAGAATCAACATGTTCAGACAAAAAAAGAGCCACTCTTCGTGCCAAATGAAGGTGGTTTTCTAGAGGGAGAGTCCTACTTGTAAAATCATTGGAAAATTACAAACAAATAAAATGGAGATAACTGCAGTTTTTCAAATCAGTGTGATGCGCTTAAAAAAAATCTGATATTCTGATTAGTCAAGGTTTTGCTGTCAAAAAATTTTTTGGATTTGGATTAAACCTTTGTAAAATCATTTAAAAGAATAAATAAAGTTGCACGATTCTCAAAACTCTGCTCGTGTTTAGGTTAAATCGCTATTTCTAAATCATTTAAACATGATTTAATATCTATGGTTAAGTCTACTACTGGGTTGCTCTCATGCAACTGGTCGGCTGTTTGGTGAAATAAGTGTGCTAAAACCAAATTTTTGCTTTGTTGTAAAGAACAGACACTTAAATCTATCGACATTTCTGCTAGGACTTTAACCTGTTGCTGGCGCATATCAAAGTATTTGAATCATATAAGTTCCCTCATTTTGGCTGAACAACTGGTTATTGCTACTCTGTATAAGCTGTTTTTTCTGCTTTTTCAAATCCTTATTAAAGCTCTTTTTAATAAAATTTCTACTTTTTTGATTTGTTAAACCTTCTCTTTGTATAATCAAAACCGATTAAAACTTGCTTCATTTTCTCTTTCGATTTTCATCTCTACACTTTATTAATTGTGTTTTCTTTTGAGCGCATTATATAAATTAATAAAATAGCGATTGCCTGCCCGATAACCATTAACAACAATTCATTTGTAAGCCATCCAATAGAGGTGCTTTGTTTCCAACAATAAGATTGAGAAACAAGAACTGTGGGCATACCAGCGTCTACGTTTAATTTATAGGCTTAAAGGATATAAATTAGGGAGATCAGTCCAAATTTTACAAGTGTGCTAAATTCCAACTAATTGAAAAAGGATGGTTGCTAACCTAATGCTAGAATCGTGGATCCCACTCTTGGAAAGAAGCAGTGTAACGGATGATTTTTGTATCTAAAAGACACTAAGATGGCCTATAAATTTCTGCTGAGGACACTATATTCTAGTTTGAAAGGGCTTGAGCTAGTAAATAGCAATAGTTGTGCGAAGGCCATTTTTATTGCTCGTAAAGAACCGTCATGCTACAACTCCTTATAATCTGAAATCTGTTTTGTAGTACCCAACCTATTTAACACGGTTCTTGTATAACGACTAATTTTAAGTTGGATTGTTCAATTGCATGTACCGATAGATATTTTCTTATGCCCAAATCTCTAAGCAGTAAAATGGTGACTTGTTTCGTCATTAAATAGTAGCTATTAAGCGCGAATCCCAATTGTATAGCGCCATTTTGCTGAACGATTGACGACTAATCCTTTTCCACCATGTTCTAGGATCGTATACAATCTACTAGATTGGTTTTGAATCCATGCCATAATTAAAAGAGATGGTGTTTATCCATTTTTTTAACGTTTGGTTGAGCTCCTTTTTTCAAAACTCTACTTGGTAGCCTCGGAGCTTCATATTAATCAGTTAGGCTCCTTTAACAGGTCTTTTAAAAGAAATGCTTTGAGAATGTTCTTTATGTTCCTCCATAGGGCCTGATTGTATATAAACCTTAAATCAATTTCATCTTCTATTCTTTGTCTTAAAAACAGAATGTTTCTAGGAAGTTTGGAAACAGAAAACAGAAATATTTTTAGTTTTAGCATATTCTTTATTCAATTTTTCTTCTTGAGAAATCAATCTTAGTGAATATAGTAGTCATTAAAATGAACCTCCTTTCTTTTGTATGTACATTGTAATACGAAAGGGAAAGAGATTTCAATTTACTTTTTCTTTGATTTGTCAAATTTAAGCTAGACAAAAATAATCTTCATCCATGTAACTCATAAAAACTTTCCAATGCGTTTGGTAATTTAGTGACTTCCTCGGAATTTTATTCCGTTTATGGGCAACCAGACGATTACGAAAGCCTGGGTTCAAACTCGGTTGAAATCCATTTCTTTTTGGTAACCCATCTTTTCGCAAAAGAGACCGTTAGGAGTGTTCATTTAAAGCTCGTTGTGACGGACGTTTCCAGGGTCAGCGAAGGTAAGATAGCGACATCCATGCTGAGTTGCACAAGTTTTTCCAGTTAGAGAACTCTTTTCCACAATCCAAGAAAGTGACTGATTGAATAGATTGGTTTGGAATGGATTGGCAAACCATTGGTTTCATGGCAGTTCTCCAATGTCGCATGCTTTTACGGCCCGTTGGGCTTTAAAGTAATGATAGCTTTCGACAAAATCTCTACGTAAAGTAAATGATAGCAACTTTTATGGGCGGAACACTACGATAGTATCTCCTTCGATAGACTAAAGGTTCTTCTTTAAAACGTTGGAATTAAAATCGATGATTTCTTCAGAGATGTTGTTCGTTTGTAGGCTTGTCTTTTACCCCTTAACTTCTGATTGTCCATTCGCTTCCTTTTTCCCTTGTTCATAGGGAGGGTAGGCCTCATCGAATATTTTTTCTTTTAAACTGTTCGATTAAAAAGGCGTTCGTACGGAAAACAGGTCTATTGTCCTTTCTTTACGGCTAATAATGACATCAGGCGTCCACCTTCAGCTACTTTTTGATATAAAATTGTTGTTCGCAGTGCCAAAATTGGCCTTTATCTCTCTCTT
>Ga0163217_1112232_pt1 | contig 11219 bp, 14 predicted proteins | sample SynspAceP_FD_185933 | JGI IMG/M metagenome (GOLD analysis project Ga0163217, IMG submission 185933) | Saline lake microbial communities from Ace Lake in Antarctica - Synechococcus sp. Ace-P (PacBio error correction) | ecosystem: Environmental > Aquatic > Non-marine Saline and Alkaline > Saline ... | reverse complement strand
CATTGAGATTGACCTCCCATGGACTTTTCAAACCTTGGCGGCCACACCAGTGCCTCTCGCGGATCAGGCCCGCAAATTCTCGCTCCGGTTGCCAACGAAGTTGTGGCCGAGACGGCGAGCCTCTTCCTGGTGCGCCAACATCATGACCTTGATGGGCTCTCGGTAAAACCGCCTTTCGAACATTGGCGGGTGCACTGCATTGCAAGTCCTAATAAACACTTATCAGGGGTCAAGCGGGTGCCGGGGCATTCCGGCAAGAACGCCCAAGTCATTGCCAGAACAGCGGCACCCGTGTTGATCTTGCAATTGCTTGCCCTTCAAATCTTTGCGGTCTTCCGCGATCATGAGGTTCGGCCAATCCGAACCTTTGAGGCGATCCTTTGGCGATGTCCCCGGCACTTTCCCCAGTAATTCGGTCGCCCTGGCCAAGGCCTGCTGCTTCAAATCCCTGGCTTACCAGACTGAGCCATTGGATCAGAGCTCTTCGGCCGCCTGCGGGTAGTTAACCAGCGACGCCAGTCCCTGGGATGCAAAAGAAACCCAGGCGTGCCGTACAGGTAGGCTGCCCCGTTGCCTACCGGCTACCTCAAGGGTGGCGCGGCTCAGCCCATTGGCCCTTTCCTTTCAAGCAGCAGGGCCTCAAAGAACGCGACGGCCCAGGCCCCGCGCTGCTCACTGGAATCAACTGCCCACCAGCGAGATTGTGCGGCTCATCGAAGATCACCCAGCCCGCCGCGATCGCCAACAAGCGTGGGTCCTTTGCACGCAGCCCCAGGCAGGGTCCGATCCCGGGTTCAGCCAGTCCCGCTGCACGGCGTCTCATTCAAAGACCGCCGAGGGCCCAGACCGGTCGAGGGCGGCCACCCAGCTGAGATCGTTGGTTGTGATTTTGGCCTTGGGCCGTGGCTGCGCTACCCAGGTTTCAGCAGAGTGCGCCACCGCGTCCTTACGATTGAAAGTCCCAAGGGTCAGAGCCAATTTTCACCAATGACCTCCTTCAACGTGCTCAGTTCCACCGTCGTGCGCCGCCGAGGCCGGGGTCTGCAAGCGCCAGCGCTGAGGGCTGAATCAGGGACACGCTCAGCCCCAACCGCAAAACCTCGCCCCCCCCTCAGCGCGCGACTTGATGCGCTCGGGGGGCTGGAAGTGGGCGGTTGTGGCCTGAGCGGAGCTTGGACGCCGCTACGGCACACCCCCTCTATGGGCTCGATGAGGACACCCTTCCGCGCCAGCTGCCGCGCCTATCGGCGGACGCCCTGGGCCCTCCGATTACCCCGGAACCTTCCCTGGCGCTCTATTGCCTCCCAACACCAACGCAGCTCGGTACTCAGTGCTCTAGTGCCTTGTCGGAAAGGCCTGGGGACTTGGACGCCGTTTCAAGCGGCGGAACTGCATTACTGCCCTGGGCCGTGGCGGCTATGCAGCGATCGGATCGTGCTGGCATTGGCAATAACAAGTCGAGCGACAAAGAGCTGGAAACTGGCAAGGTTGGAGCATGGGACCGTGCGGTGGGTCGACAACTGGCTCGACCTTGAGCTGCTTGAAGGAGTCCGCGGCAGCCCCCTGAAACCCGGTGCGGCGATGGTGCGTTTTCACGCGGGGGATCGAGTGCCCACCACCCACGAGTACATCCCGCACCGGGCACCTCGACAGCAAGTTCGGCTTGGATCCCGACCAGCTCGAGGGCCGTGCTGCAACATCTGTCGGCTGCAAGCTGGGCCCGCCTCGAATGGCTTCACGCCCACATTGCTCCCAGACTTCGAACTCCAGCCCCACCACATCTCGCCGGCGTGATGGCTGAGGCCCTCGCCCTCGCCCGTTTTTCGCTTGCCATCCCATGCAGTGATCTCAACGTGGCGGAGGGCTCGGTATTCGTTATGTCTCCGGTGATGATCCGCCGTCGATCCAGGCCTGGGTTGCAGGGGCGTGGCGAAGCAGTGAATGCCGGCCTGCCAGTGAGCGAGGGCTAGCCTGCCCCGCCTGCTCTGTGAGCCAGGTCGCTCCCTGGTGCGACCAGCTGGTCTCACCCTTTATAGCCTCGGCAGGTGTAAAGAGATCCCCGGGCCTCGAACCTATCTCTCGGTGACTGCGGCATGAGCGACAAACCCCGGCCGATCCCTATCCAATTCGACGTCACCGCTGTTCTGAGCCGACCAGGCCCACCGCCCCTGCCAAGCGAAAACCGTGACCCTGGTGTGGCAGCATTGCGAATCCGGTGATGTGCTTCTTCCACGACCTCGCCTGCACGACCAGCCGCCGGGGTGATTGTGATCGTCGTCTTTCGCCACAGGGCCTAACCGCCTCGATGGCCCTTCCAACTACAACCGCATCCAGGCGGCGGCCGTTGCTGTGCGAGGAGGGCGGCCGACGCTGGTGCAGGCCCGGGAGCAGCCGGCACGGAACTGCTGCCGCCCACGACCTTTACCGGAAGCGGTTCTCGCCTGGTACCCTGAGGCACGGCAACGAACAAGACCTGTTGTGGGCTGGCTGCGGTTTGGACATATCGCCATGCGTTCTCGACCTTCTTGTTTCGCTTCTGCCCTCGGAAGTGGTCCTGCTGGGCGAGGGTTGCGGCAGCCCGCGGCACTCTCTGGGCTTGCTGACGCGGCTGGGCTGTTTCATGATCGCCCCTGCGTCTGGGTGGTCCAGCGCTTGCCAACCTGCCCCTCACCCACCCGTGTACCTGCCTCGAACAGCGTGTGTCTCGGGCTGCAGCCTGGCCCTGGCCATCCTCTGGCAGGGGGAACTACGCGCTTGATGGAAGCTGCTCGCACTGGCCGGCTGGGTGGTTACCTCGGCAGCCAACGCGCTGATGCCGCGCTCTCCGGTTTCGGTTGCCGCTTGCGACTGAAGCAGCCCGGACGCCTTTCCCAGAACCCGCCGCGGCTTGCCCTGATCCTTCTGGATCTCGGCAGTGATCTGCGTCCTGAGGATTTTCTCAGATCCCCGGGCATCGAGCTCGGACGCCCTGCTCTCCGTCGACCTGCTGCTAACCTGTTTGCCGCCCGACACGCCTCTGCACGACGGGGCCGTGCTGGTCAAGGGCAACCGCATTCCTCTCGGCCGCGGCGTGATTCCTTCCCCTGTCGCGCCGGGGGATTGCCCGTTCATGGCACCCGCCACCTGGCGGCGATGGGCAATCACCGAGCGCTGACCGCTGCCTTTGCATCGTCAATCTCGAGAGACCGGCACCCTGGTCGCTGGCCCCGTCCAGGGCGCTGGAGCGACACGAATCACCAGCAGCCGGCTGCGTTGATCTGCTCAGCGAAGCCCTGGGCCGATGCCAGGCTCCGAAAACCACCTGCCAAGGCCAGGCCATGGATCGGTGGTGCCCTTCCACCGGGCTTGTAGCGTGACGCAGACACGCCCGAATCCCGCGCATGAGTCGCTTCACCTGGCGACCAACTGACCTGATCCAGGCGTCCCGGCAAGCAATCAGCGCCAGTTACGGCCCCTGCTCGACCGGCCCGCCTTGCCCGCCCATGTGGCGGTCATCATGGATGCACGGCGCTGGGCTCGCCAGCGCAACCTGCCCAGGGTGATGGCGGCACCGCGAAGTCGTGGAGGCGTTGAAACGCACCCTGCCGCCCTCTGCAGTGACTTGTGCATCTGCCGCCCTGACCAACCTACTGCCTTCTCCAACCGGGACAGGGAAACTTTGGGGGGGGGGGAAAATCCGGGGCCCCCGGGGCGAAAAAGGGGGGGGAAAGGGGGGGTGAGTTTTCTGATGACCCTGTTTGAGCGGGTTCTGGCCCGGGAGCGGAGGGTTGGAGCGCGAGCAGGTGCGGATCGCTCCTCGGCGCTTGAGGCAGCTCCGCGCCGGGCCGTGCAGCAACTGATCACTGCCCCACGCGCCCGCACCGCGCCAACACGGGGATTCACTTCAACGTCTGCACCACAAACTACGGCGGTCGGCGGGAGCTGTCCAGGCGCCGGCGGCTGGCCCGAAGCGGTGGCGCGGGTTGAGCTCGATCCAGGCGCGATTTGATTTGAAGCCGCCTTTCCGCCGGCCAGCTGCAGACGGTCGGGGAGGTGGATCCGGATCTGCTGATCCCGCACCAAAGTTGGGAATTTACAGGATCAGACAATTTCCTGCTCTGGCGCGGCTTACGCCGAAAATCCACATCACCGATGGCTTCTGGGCCCGATTTTCAACGAGCAGGCCCTGGTGCAGGCCTTTGCTCGAATTTTTCAGGAACCCGCCACGCGTCGCCTTTCGCCGGTGTCCACAGCCACGCCCCTCGCCGCGTCGCTCCCACCCAACCCCCCTTTCCCACGTCCCGTCTTGATCGCCCCCTCCGCCCCCTTCACCCGCCGCTGTCAGCTCCGCTAACGAGCGATCAGACCTTGCGGTTCCGCTGCGTCACACTGGAGCCGCCAGGGAGATCGAAAGATCTCCTGCGCAAACCTCCTGCTGGAGTTGCTCTGGCAGGACCCAGCAGGTTTCGCACCGGGCCGCCAATCCTTTTGGCTATCGGGTCCGGCGGCCTTCCCTTCTGAGCGTCAAGCGAACCGGCGGCTTGCGAAGAAGACTGCCGCCTACTTTTGCCCCCAATCGACTGCACCACAAGCGCCGATGTCAGCGGTCGCCCGGAGCTGGCGTGGAGCCGGTGCTTGGAAGCGGGCCCGCGCCTGCCAAGGCCGCAGGCGCCCACTACGCCTTTTGCATGGGCTGGGCTTGGGCGCGACATTCGCGCATGGTGCCCCCTTCCGACGCCGGATGCTCGCCAATAGGTGTTGCGGGGGTGCGGCACACTGGCCTGGAGGCCCTGCGTCACCGCCCGGCATGCTCACGACCAGCAGGCCGAACGGCTGGCTGCCGCTGGGGCCTCACCGCAATATAACACAACTCCGACACCAGCCCGAGCTTCTACGGCCGGATCACCACCACGCGCACCTATCATGGAAGCGCCTTGAACCCTCGCCAGGCGTGTCCGCCAGGGCGGCGTTTGACCGTCTGCCTGCGCCGGCATCATCAGCAATGGGCGAGAGCCGACACCGACCGGGCCGGGCTTCTGACAGGTGCTCGCCAACCTCGATCCCCACCCCGAGAAGCGTGGCCGATCAATGCCTTGGCTGGCGGTGGAGGGGCACACAGCTGGAGCAACAGGAACCGCTCGATCCGCTGGGCAGCTGGTGCGGATGGTGGCCACGCTCGGATGCTGATGCTTCAGCCGGGTTGCGCCTGATGCGCCGGCGCGAAAACAGCTTACAGCCCGTGAGCGCCCAGCATCCTCTTGCTGGCAGGCGGGCGCCGATTCCGATCTTTTACGGCGACACCCTTGCTCCCCACGGGCAACCCCCCGATGTGGCGGCTTGATCGTGCCCTGTTGGCGGCCGGCGGGCGTTGAGCGTGGAAGTACCCAGCCTCAACACGGTGTCGAGGAATTCCCCGGCGATACCCCCTGGTTTGGTGGCCGGCGTTCTATGCGTTCGTTGAAGCTTCGAGCCCGGCGTGAGCTCCGCCAGCGGCGCGCCGACATGGCGCCCGCTGGCGGCGGCACGCTGCGCCTGAAAGGCACCCTGTCTGCGGCCGAGGAAAGGTCTGATACGGAAACGCTGCTGCGGGCCTGAAGACGGCTTGCGTGGCTTTCTCGATTCAGCTGCGCCTTGATCCCCGCCTGCCGATCTTGAGCCCAAATTCAGCTGGAGTGAGCGGCAGGTGTTCCACCAGTGAAGCTGAGGATCAAGCTGGAAAATCGTCCACATGGGCCGCCGGAGATCCAAGCCGGCCGCAACGGCAGACCACCGGACGTTCCGCCGCAGCAGTGGTGGGACGACCTGATCGCGGGGCACCCAGACACCCTGGTGATCGACACCCGCAAAACACCTACTGAGGTGACGCTGGGGAGCTTCGACGGGGCGATCGATCCGGCCACCGCCAGCTCCGCGGACTTTCCAGACCCTGGGGCGGAGGAGCGCGATCTCCACCGCTTCTAGGTGGGCGCGCCAGGCCCGCCGGCTGGCCCCTGTTCTGCCGCGGGGCATCGTTGTGAGAAAGGGACCACGGTGCCTATCTCCAGCAGCAGGGCATTCCGAGGGTGCACCAGTTGAAGGGCGGGGATCCTTCGCTATCTCGAGGAGGATGCCCGAGAAGCCAGAGCCGCTCGGGGCGAGTGTTTCGTCTTCTTACCAGCGGCGGGCGCTGATCACCGGCTCCGAGCCCGGCAGCCGACAGCCTTTGCCATGCCTGCGGCCTGCCCCCTCGCTGGCCGTCGCAGCAGCCCAGCTTACGTGGAAGGGGGTGAGCTTGCCACCACATTGCATCGGCCCAATTCAGCAACGCCGACTGTTGCTCGCTTCGCGAGCGCCAACGCCAGATCTCCCTCGCGCGCGGGCGGGGGGGAGAACCACATCGGATTCGCAGCTTGGTCGGTGGATCCCCAACCAGTCCAAGCTCCCCGTAAAACTGGCTTTGCCTGCGATCCGCCTCGATGACATTCCTTGGCCACGCTGATAGAGCTCAATTGTTCTGGTGGAATTCCCTCGATGGCCAGGGCACTGGGAAACACAAAGGGTCCAGTTCGAGATGTTCATTTTCGGTGGGCCAGATACCAAATTTCGCACTCAATCTGGTGCGCCGCAAAGTCCGGCGAGCTACGCTTGTTGGAGATCCCGCCGAGCGGTAGTCGGCTGTCTTTTTTTTTCTTTTTTTGCGTCGTTGCAACGGCCTCCTGCCGCGCGTTTTGGTTGGCCGCTCCGGTGCTGTGGAGTTTTCGCCGCTGCCCCTACGCGATCCGCGCCCGGCTGGCCCTGAGCGGGCGAAGGGCTGGGCGCTGAGCGGTGGAGGCTGCGCGAGGTGAGCCTCCAGGCCAAGCGGCCGCAGCTTTTTGCGGTGTCACGAAGGGCACGCGTGCCGGTCTGGAAGGCCCAGCGAGCAGCGGCCGGCCGGTCTGGGTGATTGAGGAGAGCACCTGGGCAGTGACTGCACTGGGCGCTGGGCCAGTCCGATCCCCAGCTCTGCTGGACGCGGGCGAGCCCGCAGCTGGCCCGCCCAGAAGCGACGAACTGGTGGGCGATCAATGACGGAACGTCAAGGGCCATCTCGATACGCTTAAATACGCCAGTCGCTATCGGGCGCCGATCGACGGCCCATCGCCAGGCACGCGTTGAGCGGTTCTGCATCGCTGGACGCAGGCATGGCCGCCGTGATTTCCGCTGGGGCGGCGGCTGGCTGGCTGGGCTCGCCGCCCCTGCCTTGCCCGATCTGGCCCTTGTTGCCGTTCGTGCGTTCAGTTCCGCGCTGGCCGACCCGGCCGGCTTCGACAACGAGCCGGGCTTGGCCCCTGCAAGCACTGGCTCGAGCGTTTTCTGGCCGCGAAGCTTTCTTCGGCGGCTTGATGGGCCAAGCAATGCGCCTGGCGCTCTCCCCGTTTCCTTGACACCTGGCACTGGCCGCGCCTGAATGGGACGACGGCAGGAGGAACCGGGCAGGGGTGTTGTATCTCCGCTCGACCCGGGGGCCAGAGCCTGGAATCAGGTGGATCATTCCACCACAGCTGGGCTACCAAGTGGGCCGCCACCTACAGCGTTTCTACGGCCGATTGCCGGGCGGATTGCCGGCTGCTCACCATTGATCGCCGAACCGGCTCACGGGCTCCCCTGAAGCTGGAGCCGGTGCCGCCTGGCGTTGAACGCTTCCCCAATCTCTACGGTCCCCCTGCCCAATCGACGCGGTTGCTTCGCAATGGAGCGTTACCCGGCATGAGCGAAACCTGCCCCAGGCCTGCCCGCCCTCCCGCGATCGAGCTGTGCCGCGTGCACCGCGGTCTGACGCCTTCAGCCTCCGAGGTTGGCCGGCGCCTGGGGGTCTAGGGCCTGCGGGTCGGGCGTGGCCCGCTGGCGCAGGGAAGCCGCGGAACTCGGTGAGCTCCAAGGCTGTGGCCCTGCCGCTCCCCTCTGCCTCCATCTCGACACCCTGCGGGTGCGCTCAGACGACCGGATCGCGGGTGCTGATGCGGGCCGCCACCTTTGCCTGGGCCCTGGAGCAAACGCCCTGCCGCCGAGCCCAGCTGCTGGCGACTTCGGGCACATGAACCAGCGACAACATCCAGCGCCTGGTGCGTATTCGGCGTTTTGTATTACGTGCCGGCCGGGCGGTGGGCAGTGGCCTCTCGACTTGGTTACTGCGGGTGTTCTGGGGCGGGCAGCGATCGTGCTGAATGGGCGGCAGATTGCCAGGAAGCTTGCGTCCAGATGCCGCTGCAATCCTGACCCCGCATCCCAAGGATCAGTCCTTCAGATCTGCGCTAGCGCGTTAGCTTTGGCGCCCCACTCTTTGGCCGAGGGCTGGCGAACCCAGATTGCGGGAGTCGCGGATGCACCTGGTGCGCTGGTTTCGACTGCGGCTGGCTTTCTGATCATCGCCTCGCTGTTCTATGACCCGCTGGTCGGCGGCCACTGACGCGCAACCACCCATCCCTCGGAGGCCCTTGCGGTTGTCTGCGGGGCTGCTTGAGGCTACACGGGTGTCTGCCGGGCCGTCGGCCCTACTTCCCCCTGGGCACACGCTGTTCTGTGGCGCGATTCGTTCCTTCGGCTGTCTTCATTCGTGGTCTTCGGCCACGAGCCTTCTGCGCCGTATCTGCCGCTCTCCTTCCTCTCCCACGATCCCCCGGGCGCTGGCTCTACAACGCAATTCGAGCGGATCAACGCCAAGAGCCGGCAAGAAACGAATGGAGCTGGCCAAAGTGCCTCCCGATTCTGGCTTTGGCCGTCAACTACGGGCGGCTGCAATTCGGCTGGTTGTTCGATCGTCTCTGCGGCCGGCCTGCTGTTCTTCAATCCGATCGACTGTGTGGGCTGGTTGGTGCTGTTCACGATCGCCTGTGCGATCGACGGTGGGCTATCTGTCGGCGGCAGGCCTGCTGCCAATACTTCTGTCCCGATGGCCCAGTGCAACGGTTTACTCCACAACCCCAGCGGATTTGCTGGCAGCCAAAGCCCACACCAGCGAGCAGTTGATACCCAGTCGATGTGCCGCCACGGTGCTGCCGGATGGTTCCGAGCAGAGCGCCTGCGTGGCCTGCAGCAACCTGCATCGACACTCGATGCCGAAGCGGATGTATTGGGCGCAGCACTGGCTCAACCCACAGCCGGCTCTTTGATCGTTAGAGCTACCGTGGGCCTGGGATCGGTTATTTCCTCTCATTACTACCTCTATGCGGCAACTTGGGCTTTTATTTTTCAGGGGCCGGATCCCGCCAGAGTGATCAACTCGCCACCCTGCTCAGTCCGGGCCTTTTTCTGTTTGGTCAGCCGATCAAGCCTGCCCACGCCTGCGTGGGGTGCCGCTTAGGTGCTGGGGCTCTGCACCTCGGGCTGGGGGATTCCGGAATCGGTCACTGGGGAGAAACGGGCGCCCGAAATAAAAACCACCAAACGTGGCAAGCCAGTCGTTCCGATTCTTCCTTGCCAATCTGATTCAGCTCTGGATCTGACAGAGCCTGCAGGTGGCGGCATCGCTTGTTCTGTCTCTGCACATTCGGATCTTCAATGTTCTTTTTATCTTTTCCGGTCGGCCCCTTATTTCTGCTGCTGCCCCTGCCTCTGCCAAGCGCATGCTTGACCTGCTTGCTGGTGATGTGAGCCACGCCGTTTATACCGGGCCTGGAAATCGTGATACCCGATCTTTATGGCCGCGAGATCTGGCCAGCGCTTTCGGCAAGCCAAACTCGAGCGGCTGCAGCTCAACGCTTGGCATGTTCCTTATGACGCCACCCCTGCGGATCTGAACCCACCCATTGAGGCTATGTGCTCGCCAAGGTCTGCCTGGATTCCCGTGGAAGCCCGGCAGAGGCTACAAAGGCGTTGGTGCGAGACGCCCTGCTGTAGGGCTACGTGAAACGTCTCAGCAGCCTGGATTGTTGCTCAGCAAATGCGCGGGGACGAGCTCGGCATTGCCGCGATGCCGAACATGAGCAAACTCTTGGAGAACTCGGGGTGGAGGATTCGGCCTCTGCTCGATTTCCCGACAGCCGGCGCAGCTTTTGGGATCAGTTACGGCTGAGTGGCCTATCGACAACAGTCCATTGGAAGCGAGCTGGTTCCTGCTGCAGGGCCGCCAGGCCAGCGCGCGCCGATCCCCTCTGCACGAGATCTCCCTGAAGCGCCAGTTTTCCCGATCACCGCACAGACACAGAGCAAGAACAAGCACCTCCTCTGGGCATGCCTCCAGCACGAGGGTTGTTGGCCCACAGGGCCGGACGTGCTGCTGCAGCGCTTGCCCGCCTTGATAGAGGGCCTTTCGCGCCCTTGCACCAGCCCATCGCTGCACAGGCAGCCTTTGTTCGTGCGCACCCTTGCTTGCCGATCAACATCCGCCACCGGCAGGAAACTGAGCCCGATCGCAAGCGATTCTTTGAGGCCTCCAATCAGCCATGCAGGGACCCCGCAACTGCCGGCTGTCGAGCGTCTGCAACGGACTTCGACCCCACTTATGCTGTATCTGCGATTCTTCAGCAGCAAGCATAACCACAACAACATCGAACGCAACCAGCGCACGCGCAGAGTCTGCGACACGAGGCTCGCGCATGGAGACAACCCAGCTACAAACATACAGAGCACACCAAGACAACACGGAACAGCCCCCCGATAGCGCCACGCCACTCATGCCTCCCTGGAGATTCCCGCTGGCGGGCCAAGCCTCGTCACCCTCGACAAAGCCTGCATGCAGATCGCTCCGCCACCGATTCGCGGCGCGGCCCTGCTCCTGTCGCCCGCCTGATGCAAGGGGCCGGCAGCCGCGCCCCTCGCATTTTCTGCCTTCCGTCTTCGCCCCCACTTGCTTGAGGGGCAGGCCCCGCCGCGCTGGTCGCTCAGACCCCGGGGCCAAGGCAGGGGGTTTACCAAAGCAGAGGGGGCCGCCCGCGGAATTTGCCCTGAGGCTTGGGCCCGGCCCCTTTCCCGAATCTTTTTGAAAAAACGGGGGTGGCCTGGCGCCAGTATTTTTTCTTACCCGAGGCGCACCCAGAAGTGACACCGCTCGGAATCCCTTTGGGCGGGAGGGCCTCCGAAAAAAAAAAACTTGCCGGGAAGGGGCTTTTATTTGGGCCCGGCCGGGGGCGGAAAGCTTTTTGATTTCCCCAACAGGAAAACGTGGGGGGGGCGGTTCCGGCTTGGCCGCGAAAAAAGAAAAAAGCTTTTGCTTGTTGCTGATCGGAAAAGGGCAGGCGGTTGTGTGCGGACGGTGATAGAGCGGGCAGATTCTCTCTTTCTTT
>Ga0163217_1062938_pt1 | contig 11220 bp, 17 predicted proteins | sample SynspAceP_FD_185933 | JGI IMG/M metagenome (GOLD analysis project Ga0163217, IMG submission 185933) | Saline lake microbial communities from Ace Lake in Antarctica - Synechococcus sp. Ace-P (PacBio error correction) | ecosystem: Environmental > Aquatic > Non-marine Saline and Alkaline > Saline ... | reverse complement strand
GGCTGGCAAATGAACGACAAGGTGGCAAAGAAGCGCGGCTTGTAGCTGGCTCTCGCCGAAATTCTCGCTTCATGCGCCACTATAGCCCCGAAGAATAGAGATTGTACGAGAGCGTGGAGCAGTTGTGATCAGCGATGAGACATGGTGGTCAGACGGGTTCCATCGGATCGACAATGCGAGTGCTCAGGCTGCGGATGCTTAATAGATCGTAGAGATCTGGGTGGACGCGTGAGGTGCCGTCAAAGCTCAGGAAGACAAAAGTCCAGATCGGGAGTCAGTGCGGAGAGGAACAATGGCGCTCAGTCGCAACGAGCAGGGGCCGCATATTCACAATTCAGCTCCGAAACCACACAAAAGCGGCAACCAGCGGGGCAAAAGAGGAAGCCGTTCATATTTCCATGTCTTTCTTCAGCCCTTTATCACGTTGGGCCACCTGGCCGAGGCCGCGGTGAACGAAACAGGACCAGAATGGCCAGACCAATCCGCCGCTCTCCGGCATGCAACATCAGGGTCAGGACACAGCGTAAACACCTGCCCACCATGGTCTACATGGCCCATCCAATCGAGAGGGATAAGGCGACCGATTTGATGTCACGCTCCCAAAAAGAGCATACAACTCTCGATGCTCATCTACAGGATAGAAACCTCCCGGTCTGGCTGAAGAGGCCTGCTAAAATATATGTGGAAAAATGACCAAACAGATCTGGCTCTTCCATAACAGTCCAGAAGCTATGTCGTTCCCTCAGTGTTATTAAGATTACTAACGGTGAATACCCGCCAGCGTGACAGTCATAATTTTGTAACCGCCACCAAAAGATGCTCGTGTATCGCGCAGCCAGAGTGGCCGTTCGTATCAAAGGCCCTGGCCCGGCTTTCAATCGCGCAGTTCCATCGACCTTGGCCGGATCGATCATCTGCCTTGACCACATCCTGACGTCTTCACATCGCCAGCGGTTGGGGCAGCGTCAGCCAATGGCACCGATCATGGCGGTCAGCATTGGATCAGGACCCAGACAGCTGGAACAGCAGAGATGTATTTACTTCATACGTATCAACCCAGCGCCTTGGTATTCATGACTTGGGGCATCCGTGACCTCGCTGGCGGCAGGCACCTTTCGGCAGCAATCTGTTTGTGTGCCATGGCGCCAAATGCCATGTGACTAAACCTCGCATGCAGGATTTGGCACACGGCCAATGCAGCAGTGGCGCCAGCGGCATGTAGTTTTCGCCATCTGCGGGCTTCAATTTTCGGGCAGAAGTCGATTTGTCCAGCATCATCACCTACAAACAGAAAAAGAACCGCCACTCGCGCCGACATAGACAATGGATCAGCAACATCGCACAAATTCGGCGCCCAGCAGCACAAACAAAAGCCGCGCGACAGGAAGGCGAAGGAGTCAGCTCACAGATACCAGAGGTTGAACGGATTGCGGCTGATCACAGTCAGAACAAACACGCCTGCAATCACCACTGATCGCAAACAGATAAATGCAAAAATTGCTCATGGCGTCAGCCTTCCGGTTTTCTTGGGGCCGTGCTACCGGCTTTGTCTGTGTCCAACACTTTCCTTTAGCAGCTGTCACGTCCCCGCTGCATGCGCAGGGATACGGCAAAGGCGGACATTTCTGGCCGATCGTTCTCGATAATCTGTTGCTGCGTGCGCGCTGCCCGCGATGGCGTTGGCGCACGAGGGGTCTGGCGCTCAGCGCGATATCGTTCTGCGCGACCATTGACCAAGCCCGCAGTTCAAAAGAAGCCGCGTCTTGGCGGTCCAGCCCGTAATGGAGATTAGAGGAGGGTTACCAAAGAAGCTCTCCATTTCATGTCCAATAACTTCAAGGCATCATTCCCATCATACGCCTCGAACCATTGGGCGGAAACGGGCATCCATCCGCCGGAAAGGTCATTATGCCATATTCCTGCGCATGCTGAGGCAATGTCTTCCCATGGGTTTCTTTATCGGTTCATCGTTAGGGTGCATCCATCTCGAGGTTGCGGGGCAATCTCGGCTTTCCGCGGTCTCCGTTTTCAGCAGCTTGGTTTTGTCGTAATACAGCCTTCGCGCGTCTCCGGTGGAGAACTCGAAGTTCGGGCACATCGACAATCTCATCACAGGACAGGCATTCCTGTGCAGAAAGAAACGCAGTAGATGCATTCGTCATGTCGATTTGCGTCATAACGCGTGGTACGGCGGCTTGCGTCTCGCGGGGTTCGGCGTACAAATGGAATCGCCTGCCGGGGGCCAGATGGCCTCACATAGATAAAACAGAAGAAAATGCACACGACTCATTCACGTTGAGACATAAACGGAAGCAACGCATGCTCGACCGCGAAAAACGCGAGGAGAACAGATGGCCCTTTTCATGGCGCGATAGGATGAATCGTTGCTTCGGCATGAACATGATATTTTAGAATGCCAGCATATACATGCCCTGGATAGAAATCCTAAAGCAGGAAGATTAATTGCGTGGCGGTAAGTAATACAGTCATATACAAGACACATCACTAACCGTGTAGCGGCGTAGAATAGCAGAACGCATTCAGAACATTTTTTTTTCTTTACGGCAAAGGCCACAAACACCACCAGAAACAATGAGATACGGCAGGGACAGGACTTTCCGCCCGACGGCATTAGCTGGTCTTAGCGGTTAAGCGCGGTGTTGATCGCCTGATCAGGCGAAAAAGAAGAAGACAACCGATTGCCATTTTCGCGATCATCCAGAAGATGCCATCGGCAGACCGGAGATCGGGGACAGCAGCCGCCAAAGAACGATCAAGCGAGATCAGCGCACAGCATCAGCACTAACTGCCACCAGCTCGCCAATCATGAACAGCAAAAGGAAGGGCGTGGAGGAATATTTCAACCTGATAGCCGTGCAACAAGTTTCCTGAACTTCACGCTTCGCGGCAAATCGAAACGGCGGGCGGTTTGTTTCGGCAAGCGCCGAGAGAAGAACAGGATCAACATCGGGAAGTGCGGCAGGCCAGCTACAGCTGAGCAGACGCGTAGTCGCCTTTCTGCGCCTCAGACGATGCCGGAGAAGTTTCTTTGGAGCCTGTCGAGATTCGATCACACCTATGCATGATTCAGGCATCGAGGACCCTCATTAGAAAATCATCTGCGCGGGGCAGAGCGCAAGGAGCCAAGGACATAGGGTTTTCGAGTTCCGAGGCCCCACGCCGCCATGGATCACTCCGTAAACCCTTCAAGCAGACGGAGACCGCGACGGACAAACAGGATTCGCCACGTGATGTTCCGACAACACTCCCTCAGCGTCGTTGAACGGAAACCGCCCAAGCCGACCAACGCCATCACAAGACTGGACCATGAGAAGCGAGGAAAAACCACCGGGACGGTCCGCACCGCAGGCACCACCAATCTTCTTTCACGATTTGTATTTGCCAAAGGTCGCAAAACGATTGGCGGCAGGCCAAAGATGCCCACCACGTTCGGGCCGCGGGGCGAGCTTGGACAGAGGTCCCAGATCTTGCGCCGTCAGATACTCGGGAACGCTAATGCGCACCGCAAGGGATTTATCACCACCAGAAAAATTTCTGGCCTATAATCAGCAGGATCATCACCCAGGTCGGTGTTAAAAAAGAAGTCAGCCATAGATCCTCACACCGTAGAATTTTGCCCTTGTCGCGGCAGTTTTCTGTCACCTACCTCGGGCATCAATAGTCTTCAAGCCTTTAGCACGGCTTTGGCGAGATCGTGTAAACAGCATCGGCTCGCAAATGCCACCCCTCAATTGCACATTTTGTCCGCATCATGACGTTGTGCAAAAAACGGTAACGCGAATAAGCGATATTACTGGGCCGCAGCACCATTTCGGGCATAGGCACGCGACATTCTTGACGCGCGGGCCTTTGTTCATCGCAGACATTAAAACTGCACCAGGTCGCCATCCAGCAACACCGTTTCCACCCCTTATATTCAGGAATGAAATTTCGGCGTGGGAATGCGGCGGCGTGCTAGGCGGCCAGCGCAGCATTGCCATCAGCCACGTCTGTTTCACGCTGCCGCCAATGCCCGGTCCGCCGCGCCTTGGCAGTCGCCGGACAACTCTGCCATCAGCTGACGCGCGGGCAAGTCCGGAGTTGCTCAGATAGAAATCGGCCACCGGCATCAGGTTATAAAGGCATTCCAGGCGGCCACCTTGCCGGTTGCTCTCGGCGTGCCAAGGTGTTTTCTGAACATGATTCCCTTGCAAAACGCGGGTTGTGCCTTATGATCAGTGCCTGACGCAGACCGGCAGCGAATCGTAGCGGCAAGCACAGCGTCCAGTCACGCGACTCAGGCGCGCGCAGGATACAGCCCAGTTTTCCTTGGCCTGTGACCGGGGCGTAAACCTTGCACGCATGTGCCAGTTGTGGATGCCCTTGGTGTTCACAAACAGCCCACCCTCTTCGGATAGGCCGCGGCCCGTCAGAATAGATATCTGCGCGAGGTGCGCCCCACGGTCCGCCGTGGCCTTGCCTTCTTCGATAAATCACAAACGGGGCACGGCGGCAATATCGCCTTTACGTCCGCGCCAGCGTTATAGGGAATTACCTCCCTTCGCCGCCAGAACATCCTGAAACGCCGCCGCTGCTGTGAGCGCAATGTTCCATTCGCACCACACAGGACGCGGCAGTGTGCAGGACCATGAAAGCCCGGATTAGTTCGTGGCCAGCGCCATCGCGGGCAGCCAGCACTTCGGCGGCGCTCCTTGCGCGACCAGCAGCCCCATACCGACAATCACAACTGCGCGGACTTTGTCGCCACTTCCGAATTTGATCCCGTTGGTCATTCGCATCCAGCCCCTGCAGACCGTCGGGCCCAGATGGGCACTATTCATAAGGTCAGGGTCAAAAACCTTTCGGCCCGATCAGGCTGATTCGCTTGCATCCCTTTGCTCACCAGCCTTTGCGGATCCGCCGCGATTCAGGCACAGGAGCTTCACAACCGGATTTGTGCGATCAGCATGATCGTTTGGCTGTAATCAATGTCTTCAATTCGCCGCCGTGCCGACATAGCCCGCAGCGGTTGGCCTGCAGGGCAGCTTCGCGCATCGGTGGCGGCATTCAACAACACCGCCCTGCTCTCGATAATTTGCTTGGAGCGCAAAAGCCGCCTCGACAGAGGCCAGATCACCGAAGGACCGCCGATCTTTTTTTGCTCTTTATCGCCGTTGGCCAGCACGCGGCCAGCGCCTCGGGCCACTCGGGCCGGCGCAACTGCCGTTGTTTCGCGAATATACGGCGTATCGAGACGCTGCTTGCGCAAACCGTCCCGAGACAAAACGGGTCTGGTCGAAAACTCCACTCCTCGTTTCACGCCATCATGTTGCGCGGCAGGAAAACGCATTGGACTTCGCGGCCTTGGTTGTATCCACGCGGAATTGTTGGAGCCGAGGGCATCCATCACGTCAATGCTCCTCGGTCTCGCTCAACTCCCACGGGCGGGCGGTAAAACGCGTAAGGCTTGGACACCAAGCGCCCCCCACAGGGCACAGATCAATGATGTTGCGGAGCAGTTGTCTGTCGATCACGGCACCAGATAGGTGCGTGATCTTCGCGTCCTCGCACGGCCCCGTCTTGACCGGCCTCACATGTTGGCCAGCCACTTACCGTGGTGAACCGCACGCGCGTGGGTCAAGAGGATACAGCGCGTCATATGCAGATCTTCGATCAGCGATTCCGATTTCCAGCTCGGTGCTGGCGCGCTGGGCTCGCGGGTAGCGCGGCTGAAACTCCACTGCCATACGCCATCGCCTGGTTTGCAAGTCACACTCGCCGCCCTGAGTGCGCAGATCGGCAATCCAGCGTACTCGCGTTGATCGAGGCAGGAATTCCATCACGCCTACGCGGCCTTCTTGACCATGGGGCTGTTGGTTTTTCACCACAGGCGGCTGGCCTTCGGGACCGGCCGCAAATACACGCACCTGCATGCACAGGCATTGCCGCTTAGGCTTTGGCTTGCGGAGCCTTACACCAATTCCGACAAGACACATCGCAGTTACGGCAATCGACAGCGCTCCGTGATTACGCAAAAGCGCGCCACTTCCACGCGCCGCCTGCTCGCAGGCGCTGAATGAAGCGGTCATTGCGCCCTCGGCTTCTACTTTCTACCGTCGGATGATGATCTTACGAATAATCGCTCATGGATTCACTTTATCCTCAACAACGAAGCGGCAATACGGCTCCGCTTTTTGGAATTTCTTTGCGCCCAGCGCAGCAATAACTTTGCGGGCGTTCAGAAGGCCACAACTCCCGTTGGACGCTGAAAAAATGAGGTGGCTTCGCCTTGGCACGCATCCCGCGGTCTTTTTCGGTCTTCCGAGTCGCCATAGGGCCTCGATTCTCTGCGTTCGGGTATAGCCATATCGCCGCGCCTGTTTGCGGGTGGCCCGGTAGAGGAAAACGCCTGCACAAGGACGGGGGCCGATCTCTCCCGGGGCACTTTCTTGCCGGCTCTGGGTCTGCGCGACGGCCACATCAATACCGCGTCTCAATTGACCTTCACATCGCGCCGGTGGTTGTTTTGCAGCCACACGCCCGCCTGCGATCACGGCGAGAAAGGGGTAACGGGTAGGAGTAAATGACGCATTTTGCTTTGTCCTCATATGTGCACTCAGGCTTTGTGCCGCATATGGTCGCATTCTCGTAAGGGTTGGTCTATTTAAGCCATTAGGCGAGTTGGCTGTTCCACAGCGGAAATGTACATTGCATTTTCCAGGACTCATTCGCCCAGATTTCACATCAGCGCCCGTACAGGGCAGCGGGAGCCCTTGCAAGGTCAGCACGTCTTTATCAATCCTCAAACTGACCTATACGGCGCATCGGGCCCGGCAGTTCCAATGATCTTCTCGAGTTGCCTAAAGTATTGCGACGCAAATACACCTTGTCCTAAGGCTCCTGCTTCCAAGGCGCCTTTCAGCGACTTTGACATGGTTTGACCGTTGACGTGAAGACGTCAACTGACTGGTCAACGGGCTGAGACGCAGCTGTGCGTGTAGATATGCCCGTTTCCAACAGGATGCGCGTCCTCTCGGCTGATGTGCATCGGCAACCTCAGGCCCCGCACAAAGCAGCGGATAACCGAAGTCATGCTCTCCGGTTGATCACCTTCCCCCGCCAAGGCTGTCTGCGGTTATATCTATATCTGCCGCTTGTTATCGCGGCAAATGGGCGCAGCAGGGGCCAGCGGTTCTTGATCACGCGCTATGACAGGCGAGGCTCAGCACTGCGCATCCGGACTTCGCTCTTATTACAGTGAACTCGCTGTTAGAAGACTCCCAAAGCGCCTGCGCGGGCGCCGCCGCGTGCGCAACCAACAATGAGAACAGCGAGGCCTCCGCTTGGCCGCCTATAGAGTCTGACTCGCGGCGATATCGCACAGGTCGCCAATGCCAGCCGCGCCGCGGAATTATCTCACGGATCGCGAACAGGTTTCAACTAACCCTCGACAAAGGCGCACCGCCAATCAGAATGGCGGCAGAGTGTGAGCGCACGAATAACCAAAAGCGGGTTCCGGGCACCTTCTGTCTATCAGTTCATGAACGCGCTCGCTCTCTGCTCGTCGGGAGTACTCTAGCTGGAATCCATCATCTCGCGTCTGCAGCGGCTCTGCAGCCATCGACTCGCTCGCGCCCGATCCGGCCGCTTTTTCACGCCCCCGGCCCTCGCGTCACAACGAGTCTGTGGCCGGCTGTGTGCGGACCCAACGCAGTGAGGAATTGGCGCCCAGCCACGCTTTACCATAAGTTGCCCAGTTTTCGCCAGCGCGCGTCGTCGAATGAGCGTGAGATATACGCTTGAGGAACATTTCGCATACGCTCTACTTGCCGCCCGGCCACAGGTGGGCCTGATACGTGACGCGCGTTTGCTGTGGCAATCCGCTCTTCGATGTCGCCCACGGAAATGACGGATCAATGCCTTGGATCGGCCAAGCGCGCCGCATCCCCAGCGCACAAATCGTTGTGAGCTTCCTCGAACCTGTGCTTGGCTCAGCGTTCGAGCCAGCATGTGGGCGATCTCCTCGGACTCCGCAATCTCGCTTTGACCACCAGTTCCATTCACGCGCATCATCCAGCCGGTGCCTTGGCGGCAGGCGTAACAACTGGCCGCAAGAGGGTTTCGTGCTTGTAGGAATCTCTTGCCAGACGCCAGATCGCTTTGATCGCAATCTGTCTTCTGATTCATCACAATCACCGCTCCGCCGTGCCAAGAGCGGCTGCCCGTAATGTTCATGTGCGGCAGATTGAGTCAGAAATTCCATCGTGGCTGCGCGCAGATCGCTTGCCCGCACCATCGGCACCGAACTGCCGCCCGAGCACGATAACCGTCTCCTTGAGGTTGTCCCAGCCCCAGGGAATGCGCGCGGCAAATGTCTCGATCAGCTCCGAATGGGAAATGCTTCATCGCTTTCTTTCAACCACGCAGCGGGTTGTTGACGTGCGGAAATCGCAAGACAAGCCTTTGGTGCCCGCGTTGTTCGCGGGCGGCCAAAGCCTGCAAACCATTGCACCGACCACGGCGCAAAAATAGTCGGACTACGGGCAATTGGATTCACGATTATGTTTCACCGGGTCGGGCGGGCCATACAGGCCGCGCCCGCCGGAAAATGGGCGGTTTCATGCTCGGCATGCCTTTTTACCCTCAAGGCTCTCCAGCAGCGCCGTTTCTTCGCCAACAGATATACGCCCTGCGCCTCGGTGGGTAGCAGATATTATGTCAAGAATCCCAACCGGATTTAGCACGTCATTCTGGGGCCGACCAGACCGGGCCTCGGTAGCTTCGTTTGAGTGGGAGTCGCGGCTATAGATCAGGTGCTTGTCCTCTTGCTCGCCGGGATAGTATTTCGCTGCGATGCTCGCGGTATAGCAGGCGCTTTAGAGTTCAGTGCGCTCGAAACTGGATTGCAATCAACGCGCAACCTTCGAATCAATGCGTGTGCGGATTCATCTGGCGCAGTTGATGCCCTCGCTCGCGGTCTTGAGGTGCCGGGCGCGGCTCGGAGCTTCGTTCGCGTCACACTCTCGCACAAACCAGATAGCTGGCGGCGACATCGCTTTTGGCCGGCTGCGCCCGAATGGTTGGGCCATGAGCCCGACCCACTTGGCGCTACCGCGCTCCGAAGACGCACGCACCCGCGCACGCCCCGTAGCTGAGGCTTTCATTCTCGTCGATGATTCAGTCAACGGCCCTTTTAATGATCGCAAGCTGTGCCCATTCCTCAATGGCCGCCCGTTCGCCTAGCGTCACGCCTTCAGTGTGACTCGTCGGATGCATACGTAGATAGTTGGTGAAGATCCGGTCTTGTTACTCCATGAGACACAACGCTTATCCGTCTTTTCTCAGACTGCGTTCGCCGGCCACAATTTGGAATGCTTGGTACTAAAAACCCACAGAAACAGGCTGGCAATGCCAAGTTCCAATAGGGCCCATTGTACTGGTTGGGACCACCAGATAAGTCCCGGCGGCCTCGATGCCAATGGGAAAGCGAACGCGCCACCACACTTATCCCGCGACAAGGCGGGCCTCCGCCCGTCGTCGCGACTAGTTTGTCGTCATTGTCGGCCACAAACGGCCCTGGCTTACTTCTTTTCTTCGAGAACTCCGTCTCGCCGGCCTTTGGCCAGACACATTTTGGCCTGAGGACATCCAGTTCGTCCGCTCGCAATCCGGCCTTGGAAGCGTCGAGATTGTCATCGATACCCATGTCGATGTCTCATTTCTTCTTCGCATTATGGCACCATACATTAGTGATAGGACGCCCAGATCGTTTCAAAGCGTCTGTTCCAGTTTGGGACCGGACACCGCTGATCAGCTTCAGTCGTCCTTCAACCTCGGTGCGCGGCGCCTCAAGCATTTCGGGCTTTTGGGGCTCCGGCTAGCAGCCCGCTTTTGAAGCTTTTGCATCAAGGCAGGCGTACTTTTTGCCTTCGCTGCCGGTTTTGCCTGGGCTGCGGTTGGCTTTTGGCGCAGGGCTTTGCCACACCGATATTTCTGTGCTGATGGCTCACGGGCTGCGATTGCATCGGATCGGCTGTATCCGGCATCTCGGCGCAGGTACTGTTGCTTTACAGTCTTTCAGTATCTGCTTTTGCCATCCAAGCTGGGCGTTATGCGATCAGTGGAAGTGGCAATAGCGGTCGCCACCGCGCTCCCTCGAACTGGACAGCGCTGAACGATCTGGGCGTCTATCACTTATGATCAGGTGCAATGGAAGAAGGAAGACATCGCAGGGCGATTGACAATCTGCGGCGCTTTCAAAGCCGGATCGAGCGGGTACGCGACTGGATGGTCTCAGGCCGCAAAATTCTGGCCAAAGGCGGCGAGACGGAGTTCTCGAAGAAAAAGGAAGTAGCAGGAGCGTTTGGTGGGCCGACAATGACGACAAGACTGCGCGCGCGGACGGGGACGGGGCTTGCTTCTGGATAAGGTGTGTGTTGGGCGCGTTTCGCTTTCATTGGCATTCGAGGCCCGCCGGTGGACTACTTATGGCGTGGTCCAACAGGACAATGGTGCCTATCTGGAACTTGGGCATTGCAGCCGGTGTTCTCGTGGGTGTTTCAAGCATGATAAGCAAAGCTTTCAGAATTGCCGGTGCCAAACGCCCCAGTCTGAGAAAGAACGGATAAGCGATATGTGTATGGCAGGATAAAGACCGGATCTTCAACCAATATCTAGCGTGATGCAATGACCGCGGATACACTGAAGGGTGCGCAGGCGCGCGGCCATTGGGATGGACAGCTGCGATCATTAAAAAGGGCCGTGACTGGTATCATCGCGAGATGGAAAGGCCTCAGGCCTGCGGGGGCCGTGGCCGGTGCGGGTTCCCGACGCTGAAACTTCAAGTGGTCGTTCTGGATGCGCCCCAAGGAAATCGGTGTTGGTCGCCCCAGCTATCTGGTGGTGAAATGTCGGACGTACATTCCGAGCCGGGTGGCACCTGCAAAGACCGCGAGATCATTTGCGCCATGATCCGCACACTTCGGCTGATCGAGGGTTGATTGTGCCTGATTGATCTTTTGCGAATGAACGCTACGGCTTGCTATATCTACATTCGCGGCGGAATACATCCGCGAGAAAGAAGCCACTGACAAGCCGCATCGACGAGGCCTACGAGGCCGGCTGGTCGGCAAGAATGCGTGTAAATCCGGTTGGGATTTTGACTCTATCTGCAGGCACGGACGGGCAGGGGCACGTTATATCTGTGGCGAATTGCAAACG
>Ga0163217_1061220_pt1 | contig 11220 bp, 6 predicted proteins | sample SynspAceP_FD_185933 | JGI IMG/M metagenome (GOLD analysis project Ga0163217, IMG submission 185933) | Saline lake microbial communities from Ace Lake in Antarctica - Synechococcus sp. Ace-P (PacBio error correction) | ecosystem: Environmental > Aquatic > Non-marine Saline and Alkaline > Saline ... | reverse complement strand
TGTTATCCGCATTTCATCTTAAAAAAGACCTATAAATGGTAATACCGCATTAACTTACATGTTGAAAATCGTTACCAAAGAGAATTTAGCGACGTTTCCTCGGAAGTTAAGAGTGGTCGAATTAGTTTTTTCAAGGGGAAGCCTCGGAAAAAGAAACAACTTTTGAATGAGCCGCGGTAGCCTCTATCTATATCGGTTAAAAAAAGAAAAAAGGAGTACGATATGCTTGTCCATAGAAACATTCTTTTATTGGCTATATTCTAATATCTCTAAACACGTTTAGTTTAAAATTATCTCAAATTCTAAAAGAACATCAGAGGCGGGTTTACTCCCTAGCAGCAAAGAATTTTAAGCTCGCCACTTGAAGAGCTACAAAGGCGGTAAATGTAACCATCTCAAAGTGCAGAAGATACCTACAATTCATTAAATAAGTCGCCAAAAAATTTAAATTGAAATGGCTGACCCAGGCACAATTATCAGACCCTGTTACGTGTCGTGATGAAGAAACCGTCTTCGGTACCGCTGTTTTATTCCAAATTATTTCATCCCGAAGCAAACTATAAAATAACCCCATGTTTGTAGGTGAGCCAGGTGTTTGGATAGAAACGCGCAATTCGCTGAGGGTTAGCGCACAGATTGTTGCAATAGGTGATGTTGCCTGAGAATCCTAAAAGATCAAAAAATTTATTCTTCTAAGGGGATATGGGTGCCTAATTGCAGGTGCCAAAACAAAGTTAGAATTCGAGGAATAGTGCTCAAAGCGGTCATCAAAGAATGATGGACCACTTCGGACGTGAAACACATTGTACTTTTTATGACGGAAATTCACACTTTGGTTTGGTGCCGGCTTGAGGGACAAAGGGGCTAGTGGATTGCCAGCTAAATATTTTTAAAACCTGCTTTCGCGCGCGGGGAAATGCGTGCTATTGGTGCAACCACGCCTTGATGGAATATCAAAAAATATTTGAAAAAAGACAAAGCCTTAGAGGCGTAGGTTTCACTAGAAAAATGTAGTCGATCTGAACCTGATACTGAAAGTGCGATATCTATCTTAAAGAGGAATTAAAGATAAATACGAAGGCCACATCATAAAAGTACCGCATAAAGATGAAGGCTGTAATTCGGCTTGTTAGAAATTATCACAAACGGTATATTACGAATCCGATTTTTACCCGATAAGGCGATCGACTTAATTCGTGAGGCTGCGCCAAAACTAGGATTGGAGATAATTCTAAACCTGAAGCATTGATGTTCTTAGACCGTAAAAGTACTGCAGCTAAGAAATTGAGGTTGAAGCTATTAAAGCGTGGAAAATGGATCATTTACAAAACTAAAATCGCTCAATCTAGATCTCGCCAGATATTTAAAAGAGAGCGAAAACGAAGGATTTGCTTAAGTGGCGAAAGTGAAAAAAACTGTGGTTAGACGATATTCAAAAAACAAGCAAGATATCGAAGGACTATTAAATTTAGAGCTGAACGCGCATTGAAACGAAATGGCGATTATGGACAAGGTTCTGAATTACGCTATGGCAAATATAAAGACGCTTCAAGAAAAATTAGAAAAGTTACAAATTGCTCTAGATGTGCAGCGGGGAAGGCGACACGAGATAAAAGAAGGGGTGACTATGGTGAAGACATTGGCGCAAGTAGTCGCTAAATGGACAGGAATTTCCTGTGACTAAAATGTTGCAAAGTGAACGGGAAAAGTCTATTACAACTCGAAGATGTTTACACAACGTGGTAGTAGGCCAGAGAAGCATTCAGGCAGGTTTCTGACGCTATTCGAAGAAGTCAGAAGCTGGCTTACAAGACACCAAACGCCCCATGGATCTTTTTATTTTAGGAAACTACCAGGGCGTTTGGTAAAACAGAGCTGGCGAAGACATTAGCAAGCTAACTTTGTCTTGCGACCGGAAATTGCCAGTGACCGGATTTGACCATTGAGTGATACCAAGAACGGCCACTCCGCATGAGTAGAGTTGGTAGGAGCACCTTCCAGGATATGTGGAGCTATGATGAAGGTGGCCAACTCACCGAAGCCGTTCGAAGAAAGACCTTATTCTGTAGTGCTTTTTTAGGACGAATGAGGAAAGCACCAATCCAGACACTTTTAATGTTTTATTGCAAGTATTTAGATGAAGGTAGACTAACAGACAACAAGGAAGGGTTGCACGATTTTCCAAAAACACCATTATCATTTATGCGGAGTAATATGGGAAGTCATATGTATTCACAAGAGAAAGTGTCGAATCAAATGATGACATCTATACAGTGCTTACAGAAGCGGGCTTCGCGTTGATGTTTTAGGTTTGTACGTAAAAACCATACGTCTCTGAATTCTTAAATAGAATTAGATGATATTATTATGTTTACACCTTTGAACAAAAAAGACATTTACAAAAAATTTGTTAGGTTTACAACTAGATCAATTGAAAATAATGTTAGCTCAACAAAAACATTACTATTGATCTTACAGATGACGCGATTACCTATTTAGAGAAAAAGGATTTATGACCCTCAATACGGGCGCTCGACCTATTAAAAAGAGTTATTTCAGAAAGAAGTGCTAACATTGGCTTTCCAAGAACTTTTAAGCGGTAAAATAACGGCAGACAGTATTGTTTTAATAGATTCATTTTAATGATGAATTGGATATTCAGAAATTCAGGACTGAAATAAGCGCCTAGAACGCAACTGGGCGAAGACCACTATAATTCTCCTTTTTGTAAAATTTACCAAAGGATGATTATTTTTTATAAACTTTTCTCTATACCGCACCAGTATTAATATTTTTTTATTCGTAGAAAATTATTGCTGATATGACAACAAAGGCTGAAAAAAACTACCGGCATTTTCATTCGCACTGTAGCACCCATATTAATAAACTAGATATGTGGCACAAGTATGAGTGATTTAAACTGGAGGCCCACTGGCTTAACCAAGCGGTGCATTATATGGGCACTTTGAAAAACAAAAGAAGCCTAGGCCTTAGCAGCTTTGGAGTTTAACAGCAAAAAGCTTTTATCGGAAATTAGATTGGAAAGACGTCGCTTATTCAAGCGTAAATTCGCGGCAAAAAATTGTTTAATTTTGACTAATTTCTATAGGGCTTATAATGAATTTACAGAAGCTTGGGGAGGATGTCCTGTCTTAAATGTTGGTGTAGATGCAAAAAATAATAATTTGCATATTACTATTCTGCAGCAAAAGGAAAACCATAAAATTATTGAGGTTAAATTGCTTTAGTCCTTGAAAATTGGCGTGAACAACAATGAAATTAAATTACCTGTTGCCCCCTTACAATTTCGCAAACAAATGTTTACACCCTGATTCAGGGTGCGGTAAGTATGAGCAACCATCACGAATGATCAAACAAATACCTTTTAAACACCATTACCTACTAGAACATTTAATTAAATACGAAAACGAAAAAAAATGTTGAAAAGTAAGGCTTTTTTCAACGGCTAAAACTTAGGCGCTTTTATTCGTTATAAATGAAAAGGGGTCTAAGAATGGCTACTTAGACCTTTTTAAATTAATTAGAAGAGTAACTAAGGCGTTTATTTTCCTAAAAAAGTCAACCAATTTGATCGTATTACTTTTTTCACCCGTAAAACCGAATTTATCATCTAAACAGTTTGCTGGTGAGAATATCCAAAAGTGATCCAAAACCAAATACTTTTCCGTTTGGTCCAGCTTTAAAGCCTTCTAGGTTTCGCGGCAAAACCTGCCGTAAGTCCAAAAACGGGCTTGTCTTTTAGATCGGACACTATTCTTGATAGGCTTTGGACTGATTTCTAAATTAAACCTTCTGACATTAACTGAAGCGATATCACTTTTAATCCCTTTTATCTCAGTAACAATTTAGAAGCCTCTATTAAGGTTTGCTACCTTCTGATCCATTGGCCAATAAGGTGATTGCCGCATTAGCTGTTTTTGAACTAAATAGCACCTTTTTTTCAGCGGCTAAAGCGTTCTTGAATCTTGAAGTTCCCATTGCTGGGAATATCTTTTAATTGGCCTTGTCTAGAAGATTAACCCGAAGCGGTACTTTATTATTTTTTCTAAAAGCATTTTCAACCCTTACTACTGCTTTTCAGCAGAATCTCGCTGGGCGTAAGGCTACAAAAAACTAGAATTACCACTGGATTCTTTAACTTTTCAACGCAAGGCGGATCTGTGCTTCTTGGCTCTACGGCGTGGTGAGTGGGACCATGCTTCCCCTATCTAAGCATTCATGTGTCCAAAACTTAACTGGTAATTCTTGAATGGCACTTAAACGTTATCGCTGGTTTTCATGGAATCTGAAAAACACGAAAAGGTGGCTTACAACCGGAATAACTCCGCCGTGTTAATGCAATTCCGATATAGCGATGCGCCTGGTGAGTCTGACTACTCCTTGATTGTAAAAAAGAGCCCGAAATCTCCTTTTTTGTAAAGATGTGTTTTATTTTAGAAAATCCACTGTTTTATCGCTATTGGATAATCGCTGAGAAACCAATCATGTTTTCTAACTTTTTCCGCCAGGTAGCCCAATACATTGCAGAGGGGCTGCTCTTGTCGCTAGTCCTGCTTTATAGTTCTATTACTTTCCAAAACTCTTAATTCTGGTGCTTTACCAGCTAAAAAAAATTATCGAGTTTGGTGGCTTAAAGCCCCATTTTCAGTACGCCATGCTTACAACTCCTGCTTTTTTTCTTGGCACTTGTATTTTCTTCTTATTGAGTATCTTTATATGCTGCAACATCCTCATAAATTGCAAATTCGTTCTTTAGGGTTAGCCCCTAATGTCTCTAATGTTTTACGAAATCGGCCTCCTTGTATCCCCAATTGGTTTTCCGATGTAATTCAGTCTCGTCCTTCATACATGTCACCCGTAGCGGTAAACACAACCTCTTACCTAATTGGTTTTTACCAATAATTAACGTTGTTTATCAGTTTCGGCATCTAGGCGTCTTTCAGCGGCTTTCTAATTTCCTCGTGATTTATGTTTCCGTCAATGGTCCTACTTTTCCGATCCCCAAGCCTTTTGTACTTCATGGCCGTATCTTCTGAAAGTAACTTCGTCTGTTTTTGTGGACAATTGCACATCGTTAGAATCAAAAAACTAATAAAGTTGGCTTAACCCAAATGACCAGCAATTCTACCTGCCCTTGTGATATTTCTTCTTGAACACCGCCATCAGAAATAAACCATTTTACTTGTATGGTTCATCCAATTTCAAAAAACGCGCTTGTAAAAATTTGGCAGCAATAGCAGCACCACAACCCATGGTATGCCCTTGACCTAAGCCCGAGGTATTTTCTAACCTTCTAATTATACATTTCATTCGGATGGACCTGGTGTTTCAGTCCCCATTGTCTAAAGTTTTGAAGGTCACTTTTTTGAATTAATTTCCTAATAAATTAATATTTGCGCATACAATTAACGCGACCAAATGCCCTGCATCATAAAAAAACGATTCACGGAAAGGCATCTTCTATCCGATGGGTTCATTACTTAAAAAAAACTCCGAATATTAAAATTGCATATAGTCTGCTCCTCCCATGTGGTCCACCTGGATGTCCTGGGAATTTGCTTTTTCAACATTGATATGGCTTAATGCCTTATTTGTCTGCGGCTAACTGATCTATCTTTTTATCATAGGTGTGCTGTTTTCTGCTTTAAAATTAAACGGTTTTAGAAGAGATTACCTTTTGTTTCTTTACAAGCGCAGAAAAAACTTTATCACTATCTGCAAACCCTAATTGTATCGCATTAAATGATTATTTACTTAACATTTTAAAGCTAATGAATAAAGCCTTTGAAATTTACATTTCTAAGTTTATTGGTCACCACGACGATTGTTTGTACAATATTTAAACCCAAAATCTATTAAAAAAATACTATTTTAGTTCAATGGTAAGTTCTGAAGTTAGTAGACAACCATTTACAACTAGACTTCATTGCTCACCAAGTTAATAACTTGATGTAAAAAAATTAAAAAACCAGAGTATGAAAAAATTCAACTTTTTATTTTTAACGATCACTAAACACTTTTTTTAGGGTAGCTGTTAAGGAAGATATGACATTCAGTTCAGAAGCTGAAACTAATAAGACCTGTATTCTACTTTTTTTATTTTATTAGCATTGCTGAAAAAAATGACGAAGTAATCCCGAGAATTTAGATCCTGAATTAAATCAAGGAAGGGACTTGGTAGAGCTATTCGATGGGAACGAATCTTTAGCTGAAATACCCCTAAGCAACTATTTATAGTACGGGATTACGAAGAACCAAAATGGACTGCCGCACCCAACGGCCATCCAGCAAGATTTATGTAAATACTTACCAATCCAAATTGCCATAGATATTCAGAATTCAAAGGCCGCCATCTTGGTGCAAAATGTTTTAATTGTGGGCCATAGCCAATACCACTCCGGCCTTCTGTAATAAAATGTTAGATGAAAATAAAATATGCGATATGGATGATTACGACATGGCAGTCTTTTTATTGTTACGTATTATCGATGCGAAAGCTACCGATTATGCGCTTTAAAAATGGAGTTAGGGTTATCCAAGATTACCGCTATATTTTCTTAATTTGAATATTGATTTAAAAAAATTGAGTTGATTGTTTCAAATGCCTGCAGCAGTTTGTAAACAGTTAATGGTCTCATGTTTTGGTTTTAGTTTTATATAATCTACAAATCTAATTCCTTAAACATTACCGCTCATTATTAGGCTTCTCTAAAACGAAACGCCTTCCGCCAATCATATTGAAATCAAGTGCTTAAATAAATTTGGTTAAAGGTTTCGTATTTATCCAATACACATAGTTCATCAAAATCATCACCGCCGTTTTCCTTTATCAAACCATTATGAAACACAATAGTAGTCTTTACCTTAGGCTTGTGATTTCAAGAGTTGTTTGTTTACCGCAGCATCATTTATCGATTAGGGTAATTGTGCAAAATAGTAGCACAGAATTACAGAATTGCCGTAAACAGTTGCCAGAGAGTCCGATATTTCTATTTTCCAAATTATCAAACATAGCGCTGAAACTATTGGTCTTTTAATTCCATTATAGCTCAATGGAGCGCTCTGAAAAATTCGCTTTTAGAACGGCACCGTTTTCTTCTGATACGTATGGTTTTATCTCAAAATCAAAAAACGTATGCTGCTATATTTATACAGGTCGCCACCAGCTTACTTCGATCGATTTATTGATGATTTCTCCCTGCGGCGGACCACTCTTTTGAGTTGTGTTTTTACAAGGCAGTTATTAAAAAGGCAGAAAAAGATACTAAAGCGATGAAACCTCATATTTTTTTATTTATTAGTCCTACGATGATGTAACATTACAAATTTCGACAAGAATTGTTTTTAATTTCTGTCCAATTACATCCTATTATCGTTTAATTGTTATTATTTTTGTTCGTGTTGATTACACAAAAGGAGATAAATATAAAAAATAAAGAGCCAGGTTCGACTTCGAAATCTTGGAACCTACACCGTGGCTTAGTACTATCCGGTACCGAAAATAAAATCAATCGGCTTAGCAAAGCCCTCCATTCTCAGGAAAGGTTTCTGTGAGTTTAATGACCGTGGGTGAATATTCATCATTATATGCAGATCGATGAATACTCGCATGGCACCATTATAACCATGCCCCAAAAGCAGCACGTAAATTACTTTTAAATCGCTGGTGTGAACTTTAAAAAATTTAGAGAAGAAAGAAGTTAAAAAACACGGGGCTTACGATGTTCCTTGAATCTTTTTTAAAATGAAGAGGGCTTAGCCAATAATATGTTGCGGCTGGCTAAAGGTAAAAAGCTGTCTGATAAAGCGAAGGAAATCAATCAAAGTTCGCGAAACAAAAAAGTTTAGATCGATTAAAAAAGTTTTAATAATTAGCCTACACCATAATTCAAGCAAAGGGAACCAGCAACCAACACCCCGTACGTAAATCCATTGGACCATAGCCGAACTAATCAGCAAGGTATTTTTACCCTTAGTCTTTAGCGATTTTATGTTAGGCATGGGGATGACCTTAATTACTGCTGAATTTTACGCGAATACTGGTGAAAATATCCAAAAGGCCATTCCTTTTAGGCCTCACCAACCAACTTATCTTTTTACCCCTAAGTAGGTTTTATGCTGGGCCATAGTTCTTTGACCTAAACCCGTCATGGCTGGTTGGACTCATGATTTGGGCTAATTGCCCAGGTGGACCAACAAGTAATTTAATTACCCTAATTTGCAAAGGAAATATTGCCTTCTATCTGTTACCCCGCTAACCGCTTTTTCTAGTTATGATTGATCCTAACGATTCCCTTTATTTATATATTTTGCCATAGATTATTTTGGCCACTGGACACTACTGTTTAATAAAATTAACCCCTTGGTGATACTATAGTACAAATAATGGGGATAACAGTTTTCCAATTTCAATAGGAATGCTGGTTCGTAATACAAGCAAAATTTTGCGAAGCAGATGGAAAAACCAATGCGAATGGCATCTAGCACTCTTATATCATTGTGTTTTTATAGCCGTTTATAGCCGCAAATTTACTATTATTGGGCAGGGGGAATGAAGGAAGTTAGGTTTTTGTAACCTTACTCTTTAAATTTTACTTACGATGAGTAGTTAGGATTCTTTACGGCGAAATTATTTAAGTTTAAAAACTAAAAAAATTGCTATTTCTATAACTGTAGAAGTGCCATTCAAAACGGCACCTTAGCCTGGATTGCTACCTCATTTTTAAAATAATGTAGAAATGGGCATTCCCATAGGGGCTTATGCTTATTTGGGATGTTCATTACCGGTGGAATTTTAATGTGGTTTTGGGGTAAAAGAAAAGATATAACAACTTTAAATTTGCACATATATGTACCCCACACAGACAATAAAACCTTTCAAAAGTCAACGAACAAGCGCACTATTAACCATTATCTCGAAAGACATTTCTTAGGCTATAAGCCTATCTAAACAAACAATGCTATTTGTCGCCATCCTACAGAAAAAAACCGTTTCGGTATTAGCTGAATATCTATAGTGGAAAATGCGATTTCGAAAAATATTTGAGGTAAAAAAAGGCCTCATTTTATCACTAATCGTTCATTGTAGACTCCCTGAAATAAGTAGAAGCTTTGGTCATTGAATTTCCTGAAAAGCAAATTGCTAGCAAGCTTTAATTTGCCTGGTTCATTACCTTAATCTTAAAAAAAAATAGTACTGTTCTGATTATAGTAAACCGCCGGAAAGATCCGTAGCGATTTAGAATCCCAAACCATGCTGTAAGCTTTACGTTATTAAAGCAAACTACCTTTTCCTTTAGCAGCGCCTAGTAGCGAACCCGTTTGGAAGTAATAGGTCCGCACTAGCGCTACTCACGCTTTAGAAAATTATTTTAAAGATCCATTGAAATGGTGCTTTGACGGTGGCAACTGTAAAAAATGGAATTAGAATCGACCATTATCGGTTTGAAAATTTAATGAACCTGTACTTTATCGGCTCGGATTATTTTCGATTGAAGAAATAACCAAGGTAATTGGGGAAATTAAAATAAAAAACAAGCAAGAAATAGCGCCCAATGCCCCAGGTATGCTAGGAACGCCCCATTATTGCACCATCAACCAAAAGCATTTTTGGTACATTGATGTAGCCAGTTTTATCAAAAACATATCCTGATAAAAAATATAGTGTCCTTAGTTTCTTTCCTCAAGAAATTGTTTGCTCCTAATATCAAAAATTTAGTTTCGTATTATCTAAAAGAAAAAACTTAAAAGAAGGCCGCCTTCAAAACTATACAAAGCTTACATGACTTGGATAATTTAATCTAGATATGATTGTGGCTGAGACTTTTCGGATGTTGAACTAGGAAAATCGATCAACGACCGGCTGGGGGTGCAACGAAAGAATAATATCTATAGAATCATACTAAAATACGGGCACAAACGAAAAGAACCAAATTCTTTATATTCAAATTCTAATTTCTGATTTTTCGAATAAAATAAGGTCAATATAATCTGCTCGTCAATACTACAGGAAATAAGACAAGGTCTACCTCCAATTTTTTAACTGTGCCAGTAAGGGATTTGGACCATTAAGGAGCGCCGGCAGTTACAATGGTTCGTTCGAACCGGCTGCTTTGGACTCCTAACCAATTAACCATCACCAAAAATAGACTTTTTTTTTTGGCCTATACCCCATTTTAGTAAGAATAGCTTTGTTTTTTTAAACAATTCTTGTTGACCTCTATTCGGTAAAGACACTTAGCTTTAAATGCAAGAGCAACAAGCTGTTGGTAACCGCTTCCTGCTTTCCCTTATTTCGAGGAATTTCATCATCGGTTTCACGTGCAAAAAGTTCCGATTGAAGGCTACGTAAAAGGCTGAGATAATAGTTTTGCCTCACCGGCACCAAATAGGGAAGGCTTTATCTTTTGATAGGCGTGATCCTCAAAACTACTGTCTAAAACAAATGACGCGGAATGGTTTTTATAGCGTCTAGAACTTTAGTATTCACAATGCCCTTTTCAACTAGGAATTTTCAGCTATTTATTTGCGCATCCCTTTTATGGTGTTGAGCGTATCTTTCAATTTGAGTTTAATTTGGAAGGCCTAAGGTTAAAGAAGGACTTTACAAAAAGAAAAATTAAAAGTTTTCACATCAGTGCTATAAAACTTTATTTTGATTAGCAAATTGCCGTTGCATAATAGGCCTTAAGTATCCTTATTTTTGAAAAAATATTTTAATGCTTAAACAGTTGAGTACTTGCGTGCGGGTCATCTTGGGGAAAAATTCATTTGACGTTACTGAATTCAATCTTGAAAATATACTTTGGTGGTTTTTTATGATCATGATACCATTAACTGTAAAAAAGTAGCTGACAGAGTTCGATATTTACAAATTATTTTACAATTATAAATACGCTTATTGATGCGGTTTGATGTGGTGATATGTTTAATATCCTACCTTTCCCATTTTTCGATTGCGCAAGGAAAAGCATGGAAAAAGGGCGACCATGTGTTTATCGCAAAAACCAATTCCACCAATTACCCCTTGAAGAAGCAGAAGAAGGGCTTTTTTTAGAGAAAAAACACGGTGTAAAAGGTCAAGTTGGTCATGTGGCGTTTTAACCCTGCTTTTTCCGCTTGTAAAGCGTGATAAACATTCAAAACCCCATTTGTTTATTGAAACTCACGTTGGCAGGAGTTTAATTTCCCGTGGAACGA
>Ga0163217_1072731_pt1 | contig 11221 bp, 4 predicted proteins | sample SynspAceP_FD_185933 | JGI IMG/M metagenome (GOLD analysis project Ga0163217, IMG submission 185933) | Saline lake microbial communities from Ace Lake in Antarctica - Synechococcus sp. Ace-P (PacBio error correction) | ecosystem: Environmental > Aquatic > Non-marine Saline and Alkaline > Saline ... | reverse complement strand
AATGTTCGCTGTGTGTTTTTTCTGGACCGGTGGCGCGGCGCTGACGTTAGCGATTAACTTCTTTGGTTTAAAAGCGCTCTCAGAAGGGGTTGTCACCAAATCCGAACGGGCGGCAGCATTATTACCGTGGCTCAATGGCGGGATTACGGGGGCGTGAAAAAACACACAGCGCGCCTCCAGCGATGGCGAAATTAAGTGGCTTTTCCAGAGCCTAGCAAACTCGATGAAGGATTTTGCGATTACCCAATGAACTCGTTACCCATTTCAAAAGAAATACTCCTTAGTTTGGACCATGCGGCCGGCCTATCACCGAGGTTGTTTAATCCACGAAATCCGAGTGAATGCCGTCTCACGGGTCCAGTCGAAACACCTCAATTCTGACACAATTTCGCCAGTACTTGGCGATCAGAGTGTCCAATTCTGATGTGGATTCGGTCGGTCGTGCGGGCACACCCGGCGGACATTGCGCCGGTTATTTTTTATTCTTGCTTTCAGACGCGCTCGCTGGAGTAAATGGCAACAATCGCAGCGGATGGTGGACTGGAACGCTTGCCGTGACAGTCGAAAGCGCTTGGTTTATGGTCAAAACGTAACTTTTACAAGCATAATAGTTTACAAAATATAGTATTAGAAAACGTAACTTTTAAAAATAAGGAAACATTTTGACGTTTTATTAGCGATCCGGTTCATGACCTAAAAGCCAGTAACACAGAAGATTCTGCTTTAGACCCAGTCACTGGCGCTGTCGCCTCAGGTATCCGCGGCTTGCCACACTAGACGATGTGTGTCTCGGCCACTACAGCGGCGCATACGCTTTTCTGCTTGGGCGCAAACAGGTCATAGAACGTCGCATTTATTAATAAAAACGCGCATCATGGGAATCAGCAAGACGATGTTCATCGCCGCGATGATTCCGAACCGGTGCAACAGGTCCTGGGCAGGGTTTAAAGTGATGCTGGCTGCAGGGTCACTTCGTTGAAAGCCGCGGCTTGGACACCCCAATTGGCGGTGAAGTGGTTCCTCCAATAAAAAAACCAGGACGTTGGCAATGTCAGGAACAAACCAAAAGGGTTGATTTGGCGAATTGCACCAGGAACGCGCCTTCTTTTAGGGGCTCGGCCATTGCTGTTACGCGCTTGCCGTGTGGCCAATACCGTGGATTTTTAAAAGCTCGAATTTTGCCCTTGATCATCGATTATTTATCGATTGTTTCTAGAAGCCGGGATTTTCCGCCAGGTTGTGTATCACCTAATTGCAAATGACCCAAGTGAAGCAACCAAGTGTCGTGAAAGCTTTAATCGAAGCTCCGGAAGTTCGTCATGTAAACTTCACAGGATCGCTGAGGACGTATTATCGGTCGACTCGCTGGCGAAAATTTTAAACAGCCTTATCTGGAAACTTGGCGGGTAAAGCACCGTTGGTCGTACTGTACGTGGGAATTGACGGTGCGTGAATGCCGCTTATTTTTGTGCTTTTTATTCGAACCAGGAAAATGCAGTCCACTGAACGGCGGTATCGTGTCGACACAAAAATTGCGATGAGTTTGTTTTAAAAACTGGTGGCTAGAGCCTTCAAAGCTTACCTTGGGGGTAATCCTCTGATTGCCGTGGTTTTGGGCTCTTTGGTTGAGTCGCACAGAGCTCAGAAAAAAATGCTGAGCTGTCAATGATGCGTAGAAGGGGCAAAACTTGCTGCGGCAGGTGACATGATGCGTTCAAATTTTTCTGCCACACTATCGCGGGTGTTACTAGGCAACATGCGTTATTTACAAGCGAGAAAGCTTTTGGTCCGGTTAAGTTATTATTTCGTGTGATATGGTGATGAAGGAAGCATTCAGTCGCAATGACAGCGATTATGGAATTGTCTGCCGCGGTTATTTTCTCAGATATCAATCGTGCTTTAGCCTGCGCCAACGCAATTAAGTGCATTTGCACATATCAATGGCCCCACTTTAGGGATGAGCCACACATGGCCTTTTGGTGGCGTTGGGATTCGGCTACGCCGCTTTGGTGGCAAGCAGGAAATCGCGAGTTGCCACGGATTTACGCTGGATCACCATTGAAGATTCGGCCAACACTATCGTTCTAATACAGCTGAGCAGAAAATACAAAAGCCAACCTGAATCAATCGGATGGCTTTTCTTGTATAATATTGTAGGGGAGTTCGGGCATGGGATAAGTTTATGTTACGAGAGTTCGCGTTTTAAGTTTCATTCCAAAGCTGTAAATACACTAGGTAATTTTAGCCCCCTTAATTACAATTATTTGTTTTACTTTTAAGCCAGTCCTGTAAGCTCTTGTGGCTGAATTACAATCTTTTTTGCTCAGGTAATAGCAACGTACAGTAATTTGAGTTCATCATCGAGGGACATGCGAATAAGTCCTCTCATGAGACAATCGGCGTTTTAGTCTTCGGTCTCAACCATGTCACACAACCCCTTTTGCGACAGCGAGTTCAACACAACCCGTAAACACGTTAAAGAGGTTTGTCCTTTCTCGCATGAGAGTTGATGCCATGGGATCAACTTGAAGCCGTTGTTGAGCCGTTTTATCCCAAAGCAGCAATGGAAGAAAGGCCTTTATCCGCCTATCTACCATGGTTTTCCCGTTTATTTAAAAATTCCACTGCATTGCAACATTGGTACAAACATGAGGATCCAGCGATGGAAGATGCCTTGTATTGAAGATCAACGTCCATGCGCTTATTTACTGATTTGCCGTTAGATATTCCTATTACTTATTTAGATTAGTTGTTCACACACAATCATTGAATGTTTCAGGCACTTATTAGGGAAACACAAAACTCTTTGCGCCAGCTTTTTAAGAGTGAATAAATGGCTGTCTGACGCAGATATTTGACGCTCAAAGAGGCACCATTGTGGATGGCGGGACTATTATTAGCGGCCAGCTCAACGAAGAGTAAAGCAAAGAAAGAGACCCTGAAATGCACCAACTCAGAAGGGTAAGCAGTTGGTTCTTTGGGCTTAAAAGCCCATATTGGTGTTTACGCTAGAACGGGGTTAACTCACAGCGTAAGTACAACGGCGGCCAACGTTCATGAGCATCACAGAAACAGCGAACCTTCTTCATAGCGAAGCGTGTTTTGTCTCGGCAGATTTTTGGCTATCGTGGCGCTCAAGCGAGAAGAGTTAAACGGTGAAAAGCGACGGTGATGAACGCCTATTTTTCGGAAAAGAAGGGGCAAAGCAACAATAAGAGTTTAAAAGCATCTAGTAAAATTAACAGGGCCCATCCGAACGAATATATCAGCGTTTTGAGAAAAAGTCGAACATCCTTTGATCATCAAGTGTCAGTTGGTTTTAGAAAGCTATTTATTCGTGGTTAGCTAAAAATAATGACAGTTAGTTCACAGTGCTGTTTTGCTCTGGGGGCTAACGTGTTTTCTAGTTGATCCAGATGATCCGAAAGCCGGTAAGGGGTTTAATCCTTCAAGGTATTCAATAGGCTTAAAATTGCCGATTGCATGACCAGAAAGGATAACCAGCACAGTTACTGGTGCTATTGGGCTTTCAGAATATTAAGGGCGCAGTTAGACTGATCGCATGCTTCCTAAGAAATGAAGTAGGTCTTTCAATTATTAATTAAAATTCAGTGAGGTTAGTTTTGACGCAAGCGGAATATTATTTACAGGTGGATCGGGGAAAAGCTGGAAAGGCATGCCGTTGCGTATCTTGGGTCAGGGATATCGAGTACTTAATGTTGGATTTGACGCCTTGGATCTCCGCAAGTCGATAATCTTATTGAGGGAATGACGATTTCTTGGTAGATGTTCAACGCCATGAGCTCGTATTGCTGGTTCTGATGAGTTAGAACCTGGTACAGGTGTGCCAACATTTGACGCTTGAGAGTGCATTCGCCCCACTGCGGTGCTAGAATCTTGATTATCCAGATAACGAAACCTTTCGATGTGAATACGATTGGCCCTTACACGTATCGAAGCTGCTGTAAAACTTGGTATAGAAAGGATTATTGCGTCTTCAGAGACTACTTATGGTATTTGTTTTTCTGATGGGCAACCAATCCTCATCACTGCACTGAGAAGATTTATGATGTCGATCTATGGAAACAGCTTACGGTTATCTAAAAGTGGTGAATGAGAAAACAGCACGGCAGTTTCAGCGTTTCGTTCAGGAATTGATGATTTACGCTCTTCGTTTGGTAATGTGATTGAAACATGGAGTACGCTGAGTTGTTTCGAATTATTTTAAACACCTGAAGTGGTCGCGACAATGCTTTTTTTTGTTTATTGATTGCCGTGATCGGTGGGAATTTGTCGATTTATGTTTTGCTTAAAAATGGCTTAGGTTTCCAAGTGTTCAATGCGGGGAACGATCATATGGCGCGTTATTCCGACTAAGGTTAGAGAACCGTGTTTTTCAGATGTACCATTTTACCGGGAAAATGGAGGCGGCATTGAAGCCTTGTTCGATCGTTAAAATCCGTGATGTGTTGGTTTTGAAGAACAACCATAACGGTGCAAAATACGTAAACGTTTTCTTATAAAGTCATAAGTTTTTATAAATCTAAATTATTAACACTCACTATTTTGGGGAATTTGTTTTGGTTTTTTTTATAAACAGGCATCTACAGATGTTATTTTGACAGCTAACTATTGAGGTTGAAAACTGTGACTCCATTGGTTGAGACGAGTAATCTTTTGGGAACAGGTATCAGTGGGATCTCGATTCGCGGTAAACGTCTTGGATTCGGGGTATTACATGTGCATTGATTTAGGCAATACACTTCGTAGCAAAGGTTCGTTATTGAGGAGCAAGTGTCGCGTTTTTGAAGTTTGTTATTCAGTACAGGCGCTAAGTAATTGTCTGTTGATATGCGCCTAATATGGCGTGCCATGCCGTATTTCGATTTTACGAAATAGGGTTAAAACAAACTCGGCTTATTTCGGCAGAGCAAATTGCTGTCGTGACTATCTCCAGATGAAGCGTTAGCAGGAAGTTGCTAAGAAGTTGAGGAAAGACCATTAGATTGATTTGATGAGGCAATAATTGGTCTGAAGCACAGAAGAAATCGTTTTTCTGGTACTTATTTATCTTGTTTCTTTTTAGGTAGATCCAAAGAAGTTGGTTTTAAGGTCGGTCAATTAGATGTTGATGATTCTGAGTCGTTGCATTATGAACGTAAAAATATTATCCAGGTTATGGTTCGTCGTGGAAGTTTGGGGCATGCATACCGTTGATAAAGTATTAATTCAGTTTACTGACTTTACTCGGACTCTCAAGAGTTAGTCACGAGATGTTGGGAGAAGTTTGGACACGAGTGTTCTCTAAAAGCCCGAAGGCTTGTTTACCAATTGCTACTCTTGCTGATTGAAAGCACTTAGCAGAACTAAGGCTCATTGTTCCGTGGATGCCTTTGTGAGAAAAGAATGGATGTGCGAGGAAGGATTCAGAACAGTTTTTATTGATCACTGTGTATTGTGGTGTTCCAGCTGGATTATTAGAAGGCTTTTTAGAGCCGCAAAGAAGCAATGAGTTATGGCATAACGAGTCAGTCAGTCTGAGCTAGTAAAAATAGCGTTTTCTAAACCAAACTGAACACTTGGTGATTCTAAAGGGATGTTTGGAACTTTGCTCGGAAATTTACTGTGTACTGCTCCAGACCTGGATTGACAGTTACATCATTTTGAACGTGTTTGTTCAGTTTAGGATCTGGGTTAATCTTTTCAGCCCAGACCGGCTTTTCCATCAGTAATGTGTTCAGTGGTCGTCTTCCACACACACTTTTTCCCTGATAGTTTCGGTCATTATTGTAGTAGACCATCCATTTCGTCCAGATCTTTGCAGAGCCTCTAAAAACTATCGTTTAGAGTTGTTCCTTACCGAAACGCCACTGATTATAAATACATTCAGTATCGTTTTAATGGAAGCTTTCACAGGATACATTGTTTGTGGCGAACATTGGCTTTTTGTCTTGGTGTGTCATGTCGTTGATCGCAAGATAAAGCTGATAATCATGTTGCTCTACTTCTGCCGCAATAGGGTCGGTTTCCCGATCCGTTAGGTGCGGAAAGCATAGGCAAGCATGCGTTCAAAATACGGCATACTCTGTCAATTTTTCCAATATCGTGCGGCCGTTAATGGGCGTTTTGGTTGTTGTAGGAGCTTTGGCAAAGGCTTACATTTGCTGTAAGTATCACAAAGGGTCGTGCTTTGTAAATTCTGCCAACCTTGGTTACCACATTAAAAGATGTGTCTTGAGGAGCCAGATAGCCTGGCATGAGCCCGTTTCTATTCTCCCACAAGCGTACATCATCCTCTTTCTTTTTCTTCAAGAGTGCGACTATGAGCGTTCCTCAAGGACGATGCCATTTTCGGCTACCTTTTGTTTCTAAGGCTTTGAGGCGCTTTTTGAATTTTCTAAATCGCTGTCGCAGCCAGATTGAGCGAACGCCGACTGCGGAACGAGTACCTTTTTTACGAAGTTATTACTGGTTTCCGATGTTGTCCAGCGCCGGTTCAGGCAATGGCATAGTCATGACTGGCGTTTTCCGTTGCTCATAACTCTGTTTTTTGATTTGGGTGTGCGTCTAGATCGATTTTGATTAAGCTCATGCGTTACGTCTTGTAGCGAGCTCTTGATAACGATAATGGTATCCTCGCGATTACCCATGATCTTGCAAGCTTTTGAGGACGTTTCCGAGTCTTCTTGCCAGATTGAGCACCCGCTTTTGTGTTTTATGTGATTGTTAGTATTGCAACATAGAGAGTTACCTTTTGTTTAGTTTTGATTGAGATTCGACACCTTATCAAAACGGGTACTCTTTATTTTCAAGTGGATTTGTCAGATTCAAGTCCGAGACTATACAATAATGGTTTGATATATTCCGTTCGGATAGGCTGTTTTGTTTTTTTCTGGAATGCTTTTTTAGATCTTATTTTGCTTGCTTCTTTTCGAAAAATGCTGTCATCAAACCAGTCTGCTTTGTCCCGTTTAACTTTCTCGCTCCTAGAGCGCCAAGATAGCAAGATCTGCGAGACAAAAACCGTCGCTTTATGAAGGGAAGGTTCGCTGTTTCTGTGTGTCATGAACGTTGGCCGCCGTTTGTTACGCGTGGTTACCCGGTTCTAGGAGTCAACAACATACGGGCTTTGTAAGCCAAAGAACCACTGCTTAACCTTTTTTGTGTTTTGCATGCATCTAGGTCTCTTTCTTTTGCTTTTATTCTTAGTAGAGTGGTCGCTTTCATATGAGTCGTGTCACAATGGTACCTATCTTTGAGTAAATGCCCGCGTCAGACAGCCATATTTCACTTCTTTAAAAAGATGGCGCAAGAGTTGTGTTTGTATAAAGGTGCCTGAATTCTTGATGGTTGGTGTGATCAAAACTTATTTTCTAATAAGTATAGGACTATCTAAGATAAGTCAGCCGCAAGCGCATAAAGTTAATCTCATACAAGGCATCTTCATCCGCTGGATCATTATGTTGTATCATGTTGATGCAGTGATACGGAACTGGTAGATAGCGGGAAGATAAGGGCTTCTGTCATTGCCCGCTTTGGGATAAACGGCTCATACCGCTTCAGTTTGATCCTGGAATCAACTCTTCATGCGAGAAGGGAAAACCTATTTACGTGTTTTACGGCGTTTGTTGTTGAATCGCTGTCGCAAAAGTGGGTTGTGTGACATGGTTGAGACTCGAGACTTTAAAAACGCGATTGTTCATGGGGGATTATTCGCTTTGTTCCCTAGGAGCTGGAATCTAGCTTGTAACCGTCATTTAAGGCGGTGAACAACAAACAAAGTAAGCAATGGCAAAAATCTAAGCGAAAACCAGCTTCACAAAATTTTGGCTATCAATTTCTATTACGCTAAACAACTACCAAGTAACCGCTGTCCAAACATTACTTGCGGGGGAGTCCATATCCTTTTTTTTCGTTTAACTGCTTGGCTAGCCAGACGTCTCGATTATTAGTTTCACTAAAATAGGGCATTATAGGGAAGAAAACCGAGCAAAACAATAGCGTAATACTCGCCGCAAAAAGGGGATCAAGCCTTTAAAAATTTTCCTTTATGGCGACTTCGGGCAAAGCTGTTTACGCACAATACATTTCATGCCTATTGGTGGCGTGTCCAACGCGAAGTTTCAGTAAAGACCACCACAACCACCAATGCCGAACCAACTTAAATCAAATCCATTAGCGATAACAATCGGAATAATAACGGCACAGATCAGATGATCGCCAGCGGAATCAGTTACGCAACCTAATTAAGAACACAAAAAGGGATGGCGAAATAAGCTGATAAGGGCGTTAAATTCCGCTGTTGCGACCATATTCCCCAAGTGGCGACTCACCCAGTCCCGGAAAAAGCCAATGCTTAGCGAACAACATGGCGCCAACAACACCACATAGGCATTACTGACGTGAAGGGCGGAATCAAGGAAAGATGACTTTAAAATCCCACTATGCTCATTACGTTTTTGAAACTGAAACAAGTAATTGCCAAGCCGGCGGCCCATTTCCTGCGGCTTCCGTTGCCGTGGAAAATTTTGGCGTTAATGCCTTCCAATAATCAGTATAAAAAGCAAGCAAAATGGGCCATAACACCTTTCCGGCAGAGATATTTTTCCGTGCGGTTGAATTTTGCTCGTGGCGCTTTCCGCAGGACGCAAATTGGCGATTCACATAAATCGCTAAATATTAAAACGTTAAGCCCAGGTACCCAGGAATAACACGCAACAAGAGTTGGACCAATATTGGTCTGGGGTTAAAAATGCCACTAAAATCATCGGATAATAGACGGCGGAAGTATAATATCCGGTCCACCTGCGCATCGATGCCGGACGCCAAAGATTTTGGATAGCCGTACTTTTTTCATACTAGGATAGGCACCTTTTGACATGTCGCCAGCGTGTGTGCAGACTGGAGGCCATCAACGGCACTAAGCCGCACACGTCACCATGGTTCGAACAGGGCGAGACCGCTCTAACATGACCAAGATAGGCATTTCGCAGCACGGAATAGTGTTGTTCTGACGAAATTCCCGTTCTAGAAAAGAACATTGCCCGAAGAATAAAAAGCGGCACGACGGCTAATTCATAGAAAATACGCGCTCAAGTATCGTTCATTGACACCATCGAATTGATGATTCAAGCCCCCAGTAGAAACCCGCTAAAGCCATAATGGACAACCTAACTAAGGCAAGGCCAAAGGTTACACGCAAAAAAGGCCAATGCCAAAACAGCAATTAGTGTATTAAGCCCGTCATTAAAACCACTCTCCTCAGACAACGGACTCTTTGGTAAGGGACCGAGGTCGCTGTTGTTCATATTATTGTGTACGACTTGTAATAGCCGCTACCCCGGCTGATGAAGCCCTGACGCTCATAATGTGTATAAGTAGTAGCGCGGAGATCAGCAGTTTCTTGGCTAACCTCTTTGATATAAACGAGCCTCCTTGCGGCACAGCAAATTGTAACAATAAGACAAAATTGTTTGCCACATTAGGCTAATACAAGACGCCAACCAAGCCATTTAGCTGGCATAATAAAACGATACAAACAAGTGACGCCAAGTGCCCTCGAACAGAGGGTGAGTAAGGCAAACCACAAAAAACGATTAACGCCATCAAGTGTTCCGTTCAGGTCATTGAGCACCATAAATAGGCGTATTAAATTAGGCGGCGCCCAAGCACATCACAAAGGTCGCAATGACCATGGCGCGCAACGACAGATAAAAGCAAAAACCGAATAGTGCTCTGAAACTATGAATAAGAAAACTTCACATCGTTCTCCTCCCGTATAATAAGACGCGTATAGCATTTTGGTCTAGCCGTTCTTTTTATTAGATACTATTATTTGAAGGGTCGGATGTAACGCTGACGATAGTAGTCAAACATCTCGAGTGGTTGCTCGATCCATAAGCTAATCATGTCTGCTGCCCAGTCTGTATATCTGCTGAGCACTTAAACCAAGTTTTTCGCCATAACTCTTCGGTAGCTGGGCCTTAAATTGGTGCCCTTCTCGGGCAATTGGGATAAGGCTTGATCATTTCTCGCTGGAACTTGTCCCATAGACGGGAAAAACCGTACCAGAAACAGACATTCAAGGCCGTTGCCTGATTCTGGCGGGGACACAATCTTTCCATCTTTACCTCATCATAGGGAGAAAAACACGTTACCATTCAAAAAAGCCACGGGGATTATGTGTTGGTGTGAAGCTGCTCTGTCAGTGCGAATGTTCACCCACCTGATTCCAATTGAAGCAAGGAACAATCTAAACACGTGCCCTGCTAAACAGCTCATAGCCTTTGTTTGCTGGGCGCAAGGCAATAGGTATCGCACCCAATTTCTTCGATTATCGTTTCTGAATGGGTCCGCCATTGGGATTTTTTGATTGCCATGTCTTCAGTCGAAACATCGCCCTTACACCGTGATTAATTACGCCGGGGCCAACACCCCACCCTAACATTTTCACGTTCGCATATAGCGGATTACTGGCTAGGTATTTTTTTCATAGGGTACCCATATGCGACAGGAAAGAAGCTTCAACATCTTCGCCATTAAATGGAATTTCGGCAAACCAAATAGATTTTAAAAAACGGATCAGGGCTCATAGGTAAGTTGCCCCAAGTAATATCCCATACTTGTTTACGTGTTAATTTCCAGTGGCTGTGCAGGTGTTGCCGACAGGTTTCGGAAGCATACGAATTTCGGGACCCGCCCTCGGTTTGGCCGTTTGCACCCTTGTTAGGCCACACATTAAGAATTATCCGTAGTTATAACAGTGCGTCGGGGAACCCCAGCTTTAGGATAAAGTAAAAAGGTAGTCGCTTGAGCATTGAAAAAACTTTAAGGCTTTCGTCACCAATTTAACTGCCCCAACCTAGGACGCTTTGCTTTTTATAGATTTATGAAGATTGGTTTGCTAAGAAACTTGAAGTCATGCTGTCACCTTTTGTCTGTTATTATCATACTATTTTTTTTTAGCGTTCGTTTTTTTTTTATCATCCAAAAACTCCATTACCAAGTAAAAAAAACATAAAACTCGTTCGAAAAGTCTTCCATAATGAGTTGCATCCAGTAAACTGTTGCCGCCTTTTTGCACCCAAATATTTCTTCCCGTCGTTTAAAATTTTCATTAATGAGGGGGGGGTTATGAACCACTGGGGCATGGGCGGCAAAGCGGGGGCTGGGGCCTTTTTTTCCGTTTTTAATTTTTAAAAATGCTCCCCTATTTCCAGTT
>Ga0163217_1070725_pt1 | contig 11221 bp, 4 predicted proteins | sample SynspAceP_FD_185933 | JGI IMG/M metagenome (GOLD analysis project Ga0163217, IMG submission 185933) | Saline lake microbial communities from Ace Lake in Antarctica - Synechococcus sp. Ace-P (PacBio error correction) | ecosystem: Environmental > Aquatic > Non-marine Saline and Alkaline > Saline ... | reverse complement strand
CGTTTCCAGAGACCAATACCAGCCCAAAACCGATTTTGATTAAATTCCGATAAATTCATTAAAGTCTAAGTTTATCAGGATTTGATTAATTAACATACAATATCCGTATAGGCAATATTAAACTCAAAATTACCCATAAACCCATCGAACTTGAAGATTAATTCAGAAAAACACATTGGTTTACAAACTACCTAGTTGGGGGTTAAAAACTCCAAATTTGTCTGTAGAAATGGTTCTTTCGATAGCTTCTCATCGATCCCAATATTTCCATTGGCCCGGGACTTTCTAAACCCCAACCCTTTTAATAATCGGGTTATAAAAAAACCGACTAAGCAGTATATTCGTCTTACTTCTCAGTAATTTTTAAACAGGAAAAGATGTTTAACGAATATAGTATAAAAGTAAAAAAGGATGTCTTTTTAATAATTTTTATTCCCGCTGCGTTTCCAATAAACTATTATCTAGAAAAGCAATACAAACTAAAACTTCCCCGCGAGATTAGTTTTTAAGATTGTACAAAAAAAACTAGAAAAATTAAACCGGAAAAAAATTTAAATGGCTATGTTCTTGCTCCGTCATAATCTTTGGCTATTCGCTGTCCTAGGAGCAACATTAATAACGCAAGACAAGGCCAAAATACTCCCCCGCCATGCTAGTACTATCCCCGGAGACGCCAAAAGCATATAAAAACCCTATGGAACAAAAGATATACCTGCAATGTTTCCGTGCAACCACACCAGTTCCAATTAAACAGAGGTACCATATTCTTAAAAGGGAGTTTGGGAAAAATGCCCTTTTAGCCATTCCAAATTACCCTTCCAATCCAGGATTTTATCCAATGCACTTTGAAGAAAAGTTATTATACAAATAGAAGTTTAAAAGTAATTCCGTGGGATATGTCGATAAGTGGACCATAGTATTTATTATTTTAAGTTAGTGTCTTTAGGCTGCTTTTTTATGCAGTAGCGCGTTAATTTAATGGATAGATCCATCAGCTATAAAGTTATGCGAATTACCCATTTCTTTCAATATGATAAATTGCATCCTTCCAATTCTTTCACTATTAAAACAATATGTTCTCATGCACCGAAAGGTTTTTGCAAAATTTTCCAATTTGAAAACCTCGACTGAATCCTCATAAATCCAATTCCGCGCGCTAACGACCTGAATACTACAGCCACGTGTTGTAGTTAATTAAAAGGGCTTGCCTTCATGACAGACATACAATAATTCAAGAATTTTTTTTTGTGTTTCCCTACCCGTTTTGGCACCACTTCCACTCAGAAATAGATCATTGGAATTGCTGCTTTGTTTACCCTGGCTTTTTAAAAGGCACTTTCGTACCCATTGCACAAAACCAACTTCTCAAATACCCAAATCCTCAGGAATCGTTATTCATGAAATCCAACGCCTATTGAAATTACCATTGCTCATGTGATATTCCTAAGGGCATCCTCCTGGATACCCCCCTTCTCTATTAGTGCCTTGAATAGCTTCATCTGCCAACGGAGGGAAATGCAATATTTTGGCAAACGCGATCTAATAGTCTGGTTATTATTTTGTTTTCCTCGTCTTCTGCAATTAAAAATCAATACCGTTTTATCCGGCGGTTCTCTATCAACTTAAAAGTTTATTCGGCTGTAGGCCGTATCATTTTTCGGCCATCCAAATTATCAGGGGGCCTTTTATACCCTCCTTCATACGATTTTAAAGAAAGGTTTAACAACCCTCCAATGCTTCGCTCCACACAATCTGCCCTCTGGTTATTATTCAATCCCTAGTAATTTATTACCAATCGAAAAGATTCCCATAGGGTTGTCCTTTTAATAAATAGGCGCCATTCTTCCAATATGATTCACTTACAGACGTGACTGGGTTTAACTTGTCCGAATTGGACTACCGGAAATGCAAATGAACGTCTGGATGTGCCAAAAGCAGCTTAAATTTTGTATTGCAAGCAGCCATTACCCATTAATGTTTTCACCATCACTGTTCCCACAAAGCATAGTACTTGAAAAACATAACACAAGGCCATAAGGGCAATGTACCACAGCCTTCCGGCCCTACAAATAGTTGTGCATGAGGAATACCGACCCGCATCCGCACTGGAAACTAAATGATTTTTTATATGGGAAAGTCCTAAAATATCCTTTGAATAACATGCGTCCAAATATTTATGCGGTTTTATCTAAAAACTAATTGTTGAAAAGCATGGGAAAATATATAGATCAACATCTTTTTTCTTTACAATAGCAACATTATATTCAATCTGACTTTCGTCCATTTATTAAAATAAAAAAATTTCCCAATTCAATAATATGAACCACGTAATAATTGGAACAGTCTTCTTTATTTCACTACTATAAATCTTTACATTTGTCATTCATCTAAAAACCCAAAGGGCTAATGAAAACCATCAACGATGTTTTTTTAATTTTAAAGGTAAAAAAGCAAATAAGAGTAGATTTTAATGTTCCATGGACGGCGGATTTTTTAAGTAAACCGACGATAATAGAATTTTGAAGCTGCAAAACCCACCATAATAAAAATATTGGAAGATGGCGGAAGTGCCGTTGTTTAATGACCATTTAGGAAAGGCAGACGGAAAAGTAAATCCCAATCTATCTTCTTAAAACATTCTGTAACAAGGCATTCGAAGTGCTTGGCATTAAGGGTTTAAAATTTATTGCAGGAAAGTACTGGCCCATTGAACGGAAAAGCAGTGGCCGAATTAAGAGTGGCGAAGTTGCTATTTATTAGAAAACTTCAGATTCACGCTGAAGAAGAAAAAGGAGATAAAAAATTCGCAGAAGCAATTATCCAAATTAGGGGACATTATGTAAATGATGCCTTTGGAAAACCGCGCCACAGAGCACATGCCTCCACAACCATAGGTTGCTCAATTTTTTCCAGAAAAAAAAATATCGTGCTTTTGGATTCTGTGGCCAAAAAGAAATAGAAGCTATAGAGAAAGTTATGCGAAACAGGTGAAAAAAACCTGTGACCGCTATCTTTGGGAGGGGCAAAAGTCTCCTCAAAAATTACGATTAATCGAAAATATTTCTGATAAGTAGACCATCTTATTATTGGTGGCGGAATGACATATACCTTGTAAAAGCAAAGGCGGTAAAGGTTGGGGATTCTATCTCGTGAATGATGACAAAATTGGAGTTAGCCTTGGAAATACTTACCTTAGGCCAAGAAAAAAGGAGTAGAAGTACATATCCCTGTGGACGTTTTGGCTGCTGGGACGATTTTAGCAACAATGCAAAAAACCAGGTGGTTCAATTCAGACAAAATTCCAGATGCGTTGCGCAAGGTTTGGATGCAGGCTCCTAAAAAACCTTGGAAATACTTTAAGGAAGTTAATTTTTTAACAATCGGAAAACCATATCTAGGAATGGCCCAATAGGAGTTTTTTGAAATGGAAAACTTTGCAAAGGGAAATATTGGCAATTGGCAATTTTATGATGAAGCAACTCAAAAAGGAGCCTTTTCATTTTTAGTGGGTGGTGGTGCATTCGGTTAGCCCCGGGGCCCCCCGTTAAAGCAATTCGGTTTCGAAAATTTTAAAGTAAAGTTATGTTTCCACTGGTGGAGGGCCATTGTTAAGAAAGCCTCGCAGGGCAAAAAACCAACTGCCGGAAATAGCAGCAATATTGGCCATAAAAATACCGTTACATAGTAGGCGTTTATTTAATTTTGATTGGCTGCTAAAAATTAAGTATTTAAGTTTTAGAAAAAAATCAGATTTTTCGTTTGCCCCGCTTTAAAAAAACAAACCTTTATGAATACATCCAAAAAATATATTATTGGGCGTTTTATCTATTAGCGTTTCTTGGTTAACAGGCGTTATACGCACAGGGAAATAGATTCAATTCCCGCCAATAAACTTGGCCTTGACATTATAAAAGCAAAGGGAAAAATTCCGGCGGATTACCACTGCTATGGATATGGAGGGTGCGGAAGCAGATGGAAATCCATGGAAGCCGTGGATGATATTCAGGACAATCCCTTGGTATAATAAAAGGTCAAAGAAAATATGATTTAAAGATTATCCAGGAGGCTGCCAAGGTTTGACAGTCTATGGATGAAGGAATTGTAACGGACAGCTCCTCACTTTTTGATTCCATTTATTCAGGACATTACTGCCTCTTGAAATAGTTTCGCGTTTATCGTTTTTAATGTTAGGACACAGATACCTTTAAAGGCGAGATTGGAAATCTTGAACCAAAAAAACACCCTTTAATATTTGTTTACAATCCTTCTTTGGGAGAATGTTAATACCGCTATTTTCTTAACCCGAAAAAAGGATATGATAGCAGGATGTTGACCATAAGCCAATTCTATTTCCCTTTGTTTGAACAGGAAAAACTGGACAACCAAAATGTACCCTTGGAACTTAAATATTTGGCAATTGTTGAACGGCCCTGAATCCAAGCGGCACGTTCTAGGGTAGGAGCTACCGGTCTTTGGCAAATTTTATGTACAGTACCGGTAAAATGTACGACTTGGATGTGAAGCAGTTATGTAGACGAAACGAATGATCCAATAAATCGACCAAGGCGCGCAAGTATGCTAACCTTAAAAAACTCCAAGGCATTTTTAATATTGGGATTTGGCCTTAGCGGATATTAATTCCGGCCTGGAAACGTTTAAACAAGGCTATTAGAAGATCGGGCGGATACAAAAAACTACTGGAATATTAGAAGAAAACCTTGCCAAGGGAGGGACTGCCGGATATGTCCTCTGCATTTTTTAGCTACCATGTATATTTTTGAATATGCGGAAGACATGGATTTACTTACTCAAGTTGCGGAAACGTCCCTACTTTGAGACGGATACTGTACAGCGTGAAGAGCACGAATTACTTTTAATCAAATTCGGAATTTGCGTTAGATGTTAAGAAGAGGAAGAGTTGCAGGTTTTTGAATCCGGCATATAAATTAAAGCGTAATACCTTATGTTTTAAGAATAGAATTATTAGCACTTCGCCTTCCTGTAGATGCATTGGGCAAATTTGCCGCCAACACGAGGCCGCCTATATATGCCCAGTGGAAAATCAATTAGAATCCAAGGAAGAAGCCCTTACACAAATTGTACAGTCGCAAGATCAGATTAGATACAAAGGTTCGGAGTGGCGATTTTTAGCGGAAAAATTGCCGAAAGATATGGCGTTTGGTGTTAGTTCAGATTAAAAGGTTGGGAAACGGACTAAGAAGCCAATAACCTTAGAATTGACAAAAGGATTGACTTATTTATCCAAGGAAAATTCCTTCAACGACCAAACCTCAAACAAAGACAAGTACCACCTCAACAAATTCAGTAGCTGCCAGCAGGTTTTACCAAGGTGCATACGGTTAAAAGCGGAGACTCCCTTTGGACCCATTCTAAAAAATATCCTGGAATTAGTTATTAGAATAATTACGAAAATGAACGCGTATTTAGTGGTAATACATTTAAAACCGGGCACAAAGATTAAAAATTGTGCGATTGTTCTCGTAAATAAATAACCTATATGAAAAAAAATTGGCGACCAATAGCATTATTTAATTTCTTTTGATATGTCTCCTGTTGGAGAAAATTGAGAAAAAGAAATACGTTCCAGAATCCATTGGTGCAATTAAATTCATTATCGTGTAATGAAAAAAAAAAAAAAATTTTTTTTTTTTTGGGAAAAGGTTTTTTTTTTTTTTTTTTTTTGGGGGGTTGGGGGGGAAGGAAAGTTGGAAGGACCAAGTAAGACCAGTTTTTGCGGCACCTGTTTTTAGGTCTTTCCTGGGAAGAGCCCTCCTTACCATTAACCAAATGCCCCCAAAATGTCTTTTCCGGATCAGTTTTACAAACACGAATCTGTTCTTTTTGTTGCCAAGGGCATTACTTTGAGTCTTGCCCATTTATTAAGACGGGATGTCTACGCCACTCCTTCAAAAAAGTGGGTTGTTATTAAAGGAACTACAGACGAGGGAAATTATTTCAAATTTGGGATGCCAAGGCCGAGGAAATTATTGAAGCGTTTAAGGAGGTTGAAATCCAAGAATCTCAAAAAGCGGCTTTTTAAAATCGCTGAGCAAGGAAACTGTATTGAACGACAAATTGGGCATTACCTTGTCATTGCCTTCCAATATAACAAGGTCAGGAAAAACAGGGAAAAATAATTTTATTTGGAATCGATTAGACAAATTCAAAAAGGTAGTATTTGAAATATTTATTGCCTACGATATCCCAAATGGCTATTTAAACGACTCTACCTTTTGTTAAGAATATAGTTACTATGAGGGATTCTATTGGAAAAACAATATATTTCCAGGTCCCGATTTGTCCCTGGGAAAACAACCTATATATGACCGAAAAAGCCTTTGCCCCTTATGTTTTTCCTGGGATATTTTCGGACAGAAAGGGCGGTTGAGTTAGAGAATATGGGAAATAAGTGGTTATCCTATGGCGGGACCATTTCTTACCTTATATTATAAATGGACGATAAAAATAACAGGAAGGTAAATTTCATAGAAGGCGTTTGTATTTGCTCCTGCTTACTGAAAAGAGACGATATGTCCAGTTTAGAAGCCATTTTTAAAAAGTGAAGTTCAAGGATATTTAAATAATATCATCCACGAAAATAAAAATTAACAGGATAGGGCCACTTACGGGCCCTATTTTTTTGACCCTAGAACATACCGTAGTTTAAAATGGATTAAATGCGCGTTAAACTTTAAATAACCAGCCCTGGCTACCCTATCATTATTATATGGTTAATATTTAATATTTCATGTTAACCAAAATTTCAAAAATCAGTGCATTAAAGACATTAATATTTTTATAACCGTTGGGAAGACATTCAACTTATCACTTTTAGGAAATAAAAATTTCTAAAGAATTATCAATAGCAAAAAAGAAAGATAATAAAAAACGGGGCCCAATTGGCGTTTTAGTTTTGGTGGGTTTTTTGCGTTTAATCAAAGGCGTAGCCTGTGGTAATTCTGAATACAAAAAGCATAGAAGTACAATCAAAGATACTGGCAACAACAAACCAGCTCATTGCCTTTAAAATATGATTTAAACAAATACATGGCCCATGTTTCTAAAATGCTTCTAAATAAATCTCTCGAATAATTGAACGTTTTTCATGATTTTTGGTTTGGTTATTTCGTGGTTTATAATACTTATATAACTCAAAATCTGATGGTTAGCGGTATTTCACGGACTTTTTTTTGTTGTAAATAGCCCTTTAGCATGTAACTGACTGAAAATTAGTTTGGCCAAATAATTCATAAGTGGATTAAATTTGGATACCAATAACCATATTAGACCTAACCCTTAGGACCAAATTTTGTTCAAGGATCCTAAAAGGTTACTTCTTATTATATGAATGCGCTTTATTCATGTAACCTCCCACCCTCCTTGCCCAACTGAATTATTTCTCTTAAGGGATAATTTAGATTTGAACCCGTTCTGCCATAAAAAAAAACCGCCCTTTCTTATAAGGAAAGGCGGTTTTAACTTTAGTTAATTATGTGTATTATTATAATATTACATTCTTTACAATAATAAAAAACTTCTGATCGTCTGGTTAAGTTCGTGTTTCCCCTACTACAACGTATACGCCATTTCCACCATTCATTAATCAAACGTTCTCACCATATTCCGATGGCCACTTTCAATGCGGTCTGGCAGAAATACCTTTAGAAATAAGAATATGCTCTTGAGGACTTTGCCCTTTTGTTCGATAAATATTTGTTGTAAACTCTGGAACCTCTGGGAATTCGCGTATGGGGACTCAATTTGATACCATATCATGGTACTCCGTCATCACTTGTACCAATTTATCAAGCTTTCTAAAGATCGTCCTTCCTTATGTACGATTATCAAAATCGAAGAAAATCATATCTGTTTAAGCTTTTTTATACCGTCCTCAATCACTATGGAGCTCTTTTTAGCTTCTTCATGGTAATAATCCACATTAACTACCTCATTTTTCTTTTTGGTTTCAGGCCGTACCAAGTTTTCAAAGATTCGTTCTTAGTGGTCTTAATAGCGTATTTGGTGTTAGAATCCAAATTCTTCAACACAAAGGAAAACCGTTATCTTCCGTTAACCAGTTTCCTTCAATTTAATATTTTTTCATCAATAGGGTCACCAATGATTTTCGGGCCATACGGTCCCCTGTAACAATTCCGTAACTACCCCAGATATGGCATTCTTTACCAACCTCTTCCAATTACTAGCCTTTCAATCGAATAAATATTCATCATCTTCCTTTACCGCCACGTTCGTTGGAAGCCCAAAAAATATCCTTTTTGTTTTCTTCATTAACGATATATGAAAAATCATTCCTTATTACTGTTAATAGGCTGTCCCATAATTAACCACTTCCTTGAATCCTTTTTCATCATATGCAAACCTCATATAACATCCCAAACCACCAAGTCCTACATGGCATGGAAGCGAAGTACAACTTCTTTATCAAATTAATAAATTGGAACATTTCCTTTTGTCCGTATTTATTTCTGGTCCCAGGTTTCTATAGGCTCGGGAATAATTTTCCATCTCCCAAAACATCAACAACAAAAATATCAGTCTCGCCAATTGTTCCGGCATTATCTTGATTACAAAAACAAACTTCTTACCCATCTGGGCTCAAAAGCGGGAGCCCCCGTGGAATATTCATTCACTGTTTAAAGGGACTTCCTCAGCATCAGTCCATTCACCATCAATTTCTTATTTGAGGTATAAATTTTTAAGTGATTAACCCGTTCTTAGACCTCTTTATTTTTCCTCGACCATATTGTTTCTAGTGAAAAACATGGTTGAATTGTCTGAGTAAAAGCCACGATGCTTCATGATACTTTAGAATTTATTTTTTGAAAACCTGCATTGCCTCTTTAACGGTCTTGGATTCCTTATTGATCTTTGACACGTAAAGGTCCAGATAGGGTTGATTTTCCACTGAATACCGTTCTGTATTAAATATAGGATGAGTCTTTTGCGGATGCAAAACTACTATCTCATCCTCATTGTAAAAACATTGGTGGAAAATTCTGAAACTTGGTATTTTATGCTAGATTTTTAAGTCCAAATTTAAGCTCAGCGCTTAAGGATCTTATCCAACACCGACTCTTTTTGCCCGGACTTGAAATCCACTTTAGAACCTACATTACCATTCTTGACCTCTTTATCATTAAAGACTCATCATTCTTTTAGATTGGCATACTGCCAAGTGCCCTCAGTGTATGGGCATATTTATAAAATTGATCAGGGGCAAACTTCTTCTTCATAATCTTTCAAATACAATATTGTAATAGTAATAGGCTTTTCGCCATGTTCGTATTGTAATAATAGGCATCTCTGCCTTTTTGAAGAATTTTCCAAGGGAATAATTGTTGGCATCCTTTTTTATGGCTTCTTCATAAATTCAGCGGCCCTCCGCATACCACATTTTTCAAAATATTGATCTGCTTTTTGAATGAGTTCTTGCCGCATGGTTCCCTTTTCCTTTGATCTATTTTCCTTTTTGGCTAGTACTTTTCAGTGCACTTTCCTCTACAGGACTAAGCATATTCATAGGTAACCTCATCAATAGATAACCCTTCCCTTTTTTTGGGGGAGCCTGGGGGGGGGAAAAAAAAAAAAAAAGGGGGGAAACTTTTTTCCTTCTGTCCTTAGTTGGAGGCGCCTTTTCCTCCTGTTCTGGCTGTTGAATAGGCTTTCGGATAATCTTTAGCGTCTTTAGTGGAGAAGTTGTCATTCGTAGAGATTAGCGAGTCGAAAAATTTGAAGCAGAGTTTATTTCCTTCTACTCAATTTTTTTTGTTTTTACCGCATTATCTATATTTCATTAGCCAAAATAAATCCGTATAAGCGTCCCGTTCAATTTTAGAATTACAGGCGCAATTAGCCTTATCCAATTCAATCCATACATTCCCCAAATAAACATTTAATGAGGACCATTACTTGCATTACTGTATATAACCAGCAGCAAAACCCCCCCTTTAATTTGGGCCAAGCTTTTGAGCTTGTCTAAATCGGAAAAATACCAACCTGAAACTATATAAAACCTTCATCCGCCCCCTTAAGATTATTAAAGGTCCTACTTTTAATACGGTGGCCGTAGGCCTTCTTTTAAAGGTTTCCGGGAGGTAATGGATTGCCAAAGGTCCATGTTGGAAACTGGACTTTGGCTATTAGCATTTATATGCTATATCCGAAATCGTTTCATTCCATATTGGAGGCAAACGTTTTTCCTAATTCCGTGGGCACTGCCAATAATTAGACAAGAAAGAGGCAAAAGCAGGCTGTAAGAAGTTGTTTCATTGTTGTATAATTAAAAAAATCTAGGGGCTCTATTTCAATAGTGCCCAGTATTCTGCAAAGGTCAAGAATTAACTTCCTAATCAAATCCACAAATACCTTATATTTTTATACCAACGCTTAAAAACTAGATCTGGTTAGTGCCGTTAAAAAAATTATTTTGTTGTGAATGCACTGTTTTTATTGGTGTAAACCCCAATAAAAACAATGTATTAAAAACATTTAGCATGAAAGGGGAAGTCGTCTGTAAAGTGAAGTAGATATCCCCAAAGAAATCGCGCGTGAATTTAAATAAATTCCCATCTCAAATATTTCTTTTTAGAAAAGGCACACAAACCAAAGGCCATTTTTTGAACCAGTGAAATGGATTGAAAAGTTTTCAAGATTAATTTAAAATGCCAATTTGGCCAAATGGTTTCTATATTGTATTTGTTTTAATCTTATAAAAAAAGTAAAAAGTTGAGATTGCAGTTATTACAAACTTCCGGGGGCCTGTGTATAAATGTTTAAAGATAATAGGCCTCCTAAAAAATATAAGAACGGAAAAATTTTAAAACCAAAAAAAAACATCTTACACAAGTGGTAGGATGTCTCTTTTTTGTATTATAACGTTTAAAAAAAACTATTCTATTTTTCCTTTTTTCTCCTGTTCTAAAATTTAAATCGTCAATCCCTTGGAAAGCCATTCTTTAAATTTAAAAATTTTCTTTGATTTTGGCCCGCGGCTTTCCCCCCAATTCCACGCATTTTTTCAATTCAGGAAAAATTTCTTTTCTTTTCCAAATTAATAATTTTTAAGGGGGAACTAGTTCCGCCCACAACCCCAAGGGCGCATAATTTTGCCATTTGAGAGGGACCAATGGACTAAAAAAAAAAAATGTGTTTAAAAGTTCATCATATATATCTCTCTCTT
>Ga0163217_1055250_pt1 | contig 11221 bp, 9 predicted proteins | sample SynspAceP_FD_185933 | JGI IMG/M metagenome (GOLD analysis project Ga0163217, IMG submission 185933) | Saline lake microbial communities from Ace Lake in Antarctica - Synechococcus sp. Ace-P (PacBio error correction) | ecosystem: Environmental > Aquatic > Non-marine Saline and Alkaline > Saline ... | reverse complement strand
AAAGCTCCCAGATATTGATGAAGGAGCCGAATTCGATCCGAATATTTCTTTGTAATAGACTCACATGCAGATGAAGCCAATGATAAAAGAAATTCATATGCGGCAAAAATACTTGAGATAGACAACGTATGGCGTAAAGGCCTGTTCGGTGCACGGGCAAGATTGAAGGAACGCAAACTATTTTGCAGCAATGATGGTATTGGAGGGCATGCCGATGAATGGATTTCAGGATATTCCGAGCATTATCCTTACAGTGGTAAACGCCGGGTTCGAGGGTAATAGGAAAGAGCTGCCAATGTTAAGAAAGGTATCTTACCGTTAAGTATTATGATAACCGAAAGGGGGCCATTATTTTTTAGCGGACACCTCTATCAATATAGACCCCAGTGGCAGAGGAAATTGCAGAATAGCAAAGATGGACCGCAAATGTGGCTACCACTTTTGGTTTTACTCCTTGGTTATGGCCTTATTGTCCTTATGCCAATTTTTTGTTTTCTCCCATTCCGCGCGGCTACAAAAAGTTAGAGAAGCGGTGAAAATATTGCACGCTTTCCAATTCCGGATTTACTGGTTGATGGTGAGTTACAGACCCTTGATTTTGCAATTGGAATAAGGACTTGCCACCAAGGGAAATTTCCTTTTCCAAATTGGCGGTAAAAAAGAAATACCTTAATCTTCCCCAACTTGGAGTCGGCCAACAATTACCTATTAAGTTGTGAAAAGAACTTAATCAAGCAGATTCCATAGCGTCCAATTATGGTAGGTTTAAGACGGTCTGTACATATCTTCAATTAGGGGCAAGTGTAGACGAGATGGTCAATATGACCGCTGTTGCTGTTATTGATGCCCAGAAGAGAAAAAGAGAAAAAATGGCAAAAATCCCAGAAATAAAATAATTGAAAAAAGCCCAATTTTCAAGAAGTTCCTAAGCTTAAAAAACGCAAATAGATTATGATTACCCATTTAAAAGGAAGAGAAGGCTTTTTGAAAAAAATCCACCCATCTTGTTAATCGAGTGCGCCAGGTGGGGGATATTTTGTAAATATTCGTGCACACATTTTCCAAAAAATTGGGAGGAACGGAGAGCGTACAGTTTGTATTACCCATCTTCAGGTCAAGGAGGATTCCCATAACTTTGTTCGGGAATTTTCCGAAAAGGTCGAACGTGAGATTATTTAGATTGCTGTTATTCCGTTTCAGGAATAGGCCTCAAAGTATAGCAAGAAACTATGTTGTCTTCCCTTTCTCCGGGACAAATAAGGGATGCCATTTCAACTGGAGATGTCCCAACTTATTCAGGGATAAGGGAAATTGGTGTCGATGCCAAAACGGGCCGCCCAACGCGTATTTTACGCTGTAGAAGAACAAGGTTTTAAAAGTCTATGATTTAGATTGAACTTTCGGCATCCATCAACAATACAAACAAAGATGAAGCGTTTATCTGCATTAGAGGTTCTTGGATTTGTCCGCAAACACAGCTGAAAAAAGTGTGGATTAAATAGTTGGCCAGATCCTGGCTAAGCGTAGAGGAATTATTTAAAAATTTGCGCTTAAAAAATTTTATAACAAGTTTTGAAAACAGGTGGCAAAAAATTATCTTAAACTTCATATTTAAGCTTACTATCCTACTCTTTTATTTTCTTGGGCACAACCGGATCTTCCTATTGCACAGGAAACAGAGGCGGAAGATGTTTTAACGAGCAGGAACGGGACACGCTGCAAACCGGTGGGCTTTGTGGCGAGGGATTGGAAAATGGAAAAACCAGAAAGTATCGTTTTCCAAATATGACTTATGACCCCAATCTGGATAGAGAGAGATATATATATAAAAAAATTAAAAATATTTATTCCGTTAGTGTTGGAGATTTTGATATTAGTTATCCCATTATACTTACTACACCTTACCCATACTTGGAGTGGTTGCGCGGAGAAGGCATGTGAAATCCTAATTTTAAGGAAAAAAATTTTGATTGCTTTTTCTGGTAAAAAAGGAAGGAGTGAAGAGGCTCGAAAAAATTTATTCCCAACTTTTATGTGAAACAATAGTTTTTTGGAAAGTGTTTTTGGAGGAATATACTATTGAAGTTAATTCCCCAGGTTCTGTGGCCATGGACTTACGGTGTCATTTGCAAAAAAACGTAATCCTCCTTGTCCCCAAGAAACCGTACCAATCTTTCCTTTTATTTGATCAAACGTATAAGCTTTAAGTATGTTGGCGGTAAAATAGGGGAAACGTTTACAGAGTTTACCGCCAATTACGATTACGGAGGCACTTTTCGAAGTTTCAGAATTTGGTAAAATTTGGATTATACTCCCTCAGAGGATGTATTTCTTCAAAAAAATTGAAGTCGTAATGTTTAGTTATCCGCTGAATAGTCGTTGATTACTGGCGCACAGAGTCTATGGTGTAAACAAACAGAATGCAATTTCGGCAAGACTAGTTGTTACTGCCAGTTTTTTCAGAACAAAGATCACAAAACAATACAGTTGTGCACCAAGGCGGGGAACGCGTGAATAACTTTGACTTTAGGGCCCAGGATTACGTATGAGGGACAAACACCTTTTTTCTAGCACATTAACTTTAGGGACAATTATGATGCGGCCCTTGTTAAATTTATCCATATATAATAGGAGTTCAGGTCCAAATTACAGGTGGAAGTTTGGTGACCAATAGGGAGTCAGCAAACCCTAAATGTTTAGGAAATGGTGGTTTGCATCCAAGATTGGAGAGGATGCGAGCAGAAAAGACGAGAATAGGACAAAACAATGGAGATCCAGCTTGGATTCTTTAATGCCTTACTGCTGAAATTTACCTAGGAAAGTTGCCAACGACTACAATTCCCTTGCAAATAGGGCTCGGAGGTGCCCTAACAACAAAATATTCGAGATGATTTGCTACCGTTCAGGACTGGTTTTTAACGTGCCGGGAATACTGTAAATCAGGGGATTTGATTATGCTATTTTTGGAAAATGCGCAGAAAACTGGAAACAAGGACGCGATTTTACCTTTAGACGCGCAATTGGATATATTTCCGTTGAACCAAAGATTAAGCAATGATGAGGTTTTAGGGGTTTCATTTTCAATATACCTTTAACGGCGAGGCTATCAGGTTGGGGGAGTTTGCCAATGGAGTTTGGACGCCACTACGTGTCGCCAGGTGCAGGAAAAATTCCGGTAAAACAAACAATCCTTAATTCTTTTAATTGCTAAAGAGTAATATTACCAATTGGTTGTGGCGACCCTATCTGGGACTTTTAATGCTTTTTAATTGAAGAATTATTTATTCCACTGGAGCATATCAATTAAGTCAGGAAGATTTCAAATTAAATATTCTATATACCGAAACCCAACTCCCGAAATTATATTACAGCTGCGGAAATCTGGTGTTGGCGTCTGGTTTGGCCCACGACCCTAAAGCCCTTTGGAGGAAAGGGATTTGTTGGATTGTGTTTAATTTGGATTAGGTTAATGCTATAATGAACCTGCAGAATGGGGGTGATGGTTGTTTTTTGATTATGTTCCCGGTATTACGTATAGATTCCGCAAAACTTGGTGTAGTATTCATTTTCACTAAAAGTGGAACCTTTTGGGGATTTCTTGTTTGACCTCCTTTGGGGGCGGAACTTTTATGGATGTGGATAATGATCAGGGGATATAATGGCCAATCAGAAGAAGTACGGATTTAGAAAATGTATGCACTCCTACGGCAGCGGCGCAAACAGGATGCTAAAAAAAATAAATCATTTTAAAAAGGTAATTATAAATCTCAAGGCCACCAATGGTATTCCCATCGGGCCTTTAATGTGCCTAAGAGGTTCGGTAAGGGTTACGGCCGCGGTAGGACAGCTTCAGGAAGGTATAGATTTACACCCGTAAACTACAATCCGTACAGTTCAAAATTAATGGATCCAGTTTGGAGGGCTTCCAATACACCCTACCAATATTTCCGTGAAATAATTTGCCGTTTTTGGTCAAACAAACCAAGACGTTTTACAGGAGCTTAAATGTGGAGCATCAATTTCAATTAAGAACTTTGGTTTTGGGGAGGTACTTTAATTGAATTTGGAACGAAAAAGCCATTGACACAGAAAGCCAATTATGGGGATAGAGCCTGTTTAAACGAATACGATTTTTGGTTTAAATATAATTTCTCACCGAAGTTCCTTTTTGACCGGATTGGCCATAATTACCAAACGATAGATACTTGATGTTTCCCTTCCAATTTATCGTTAAGGGGCGACTAGTCGCATTTTTTAAAGTCCCGTTCAACCAAAAGAATGCTGATTTTCAGGGTGAAAAAACAACTTACCTATTTGGACGACCTTTGAGGGTGCCCAATCCCTTAATCGATATTCGATTTTTTCTAGGATGTTCTTATGGGCTAGTCCACCCTTGGAGTACATGACCGGCAAATACAGTTTGGAATCGACTACGGAAAGGGCCTTTAAAAATGGCATGTTACCGTAGATCCCATTTTTTTATTCCAACCAACGTCCGTCAGCACTAAATGATAATGATATATCTGTACGAACGAAACTAGAAGAATCTATATACCAGGATGTTATTTAATCAGGCATGTTCCCGCAAAGGACAGACTTTAGGCACAAAAATACCTTGGATATTGGCATTTACTATCAAATGCAAAAAGATGGCCCTATAATGCAAACGTCTCAGACTTCTCACTGGTCAGCGAACCCGCAGACGGCGTAATGGCACGACGCAGGTACTATAGTGATCGCGGCTCGCCTGTACGAATATAACATGATAAGCAAATGGTCCGCTTATAATGCTTCAGTAACCCAATTTTACAGCCTAGTCTCCAGGCACGTGTGTAATACGCTCGAATTCCTTTCCGCGCTATTGCGAACCCCTAACGTCGCGTAGATAGAAGCCAATCGCGCCTTTACAAGCTCGCATTGGTGATTTGGTCATAGACACTCGCATATTTCATGCTACATCTGTTACTCGCTCGCAGCAGAGGCACAATATGCGCAAGCTCTCAAGTACATATCCCGGTTTCTCTCCTTACGCTTACTCCTCTCGCGCGCTGGCAAGGTGATCCACGCGCCAGATTTCATATAGGCTCTATGCCTCCTCGATCAGTAACAACCCGCGCATCACTCACAGGAGTATACTGCGTTTTCTGTATCTGTCCGATGAAGAGCGCTACGTGGAAGTGAGCGTGTTGGTATATGGTTCAGGAGAAACGGCGGTACTCTCTCCTCTGGTCCTATGACCTGAGTCTCGTCGACGAACATGCTCACACTCTGTAACTGTGAGATCTAATGTAATCTCGGAACAGCGGAAGTGGCAAAGCATATTTGGACGATATTTAAATTTTGAATTCCCACGATCTCGCGCTGCAGTAACCACGCTCGCTCTCACACCTCTCGCGCTCCGCACCGGCCGCGCGCCCTCACACTACTCTCTGTGCGCCATAGTACTCGCGCGTCTAAGACTGATTAGGAGCATATGGCTATGGTCGCCAGGATCCCATTGTAATTACGGCGTTCAGTACAGATTTCAACTTATCTTGAATACCGATATCAAATAATTAAAAGCCGGGCATGACAACCTACACATTCGATTAAGTATAATGTAACAGAGATAGATAAAATCGAAGGGGTTACAAAGGCTCTTGCCGAACATCGGAAATACGAACGCATAGCGGTTGATTCAATTACAGAGTGATTACCTTTCGTCAAGATTCTTACGGGTATGCAAGGGAGAATAACCGATTTAGATCCATTAGCTTTCATTGAGAATGTATCTTACGGATTTCTTCCAGAATATATAGGTAATGCGTTTTGCAACCTTGGACTTAGTGCGTGGAAGAATTTGGGCTCGTACTCATACGAAATCTTTACAGCCGAGTTGACGGGAGACCCTACGGCATGATGCGTACTTTAGTGAGATGTCAATGCCGTTTAATATTGAAGAAATATGCAGCCCGCCACCCCAATACCATTTACGTTATTGTGCCCCCTGTGTGCAGCGAGAAAAGACTGAACAAACAACAATACCATAATTAGTCAGAATGAGCAGTCTTTGTCTTTTGTGGTCGAGAATTTGGAACCTCGTGATTCTAGAGGGGATTTAAAAAAATTTGAATATTGATATTAGGCAAGTATAAACGTTTGATAAATGGTTTATGCATGCCGAAAAGAGATTGTAGGAAACCGAATTATGCAACGACGAGACTCCCTTGGTATGGTTATAAGAATTGTCGAATTTTTCACCAGAAACTTTTATTTCAGACATCAGAGCTTGCCCCTTTGCAAATTAACCCCTTACGGTACAAGTTCGGGACAGTGAAATTTGGCCTGAGGTAAAATGAATTGGATCTTCCTTGGTAGGATTATCTAAGTGGAAATTCTGCATGAATTCAGCCTCAGACCCTAAGCACATAATTATACGAAATTAGGAAAATGGGGATAGTGGTTCAGGTAATCGCGGAATTTTGGACCACTAGAACACTGGGTTAGACTTGCGTATCCGGTATTCGCAGGACCCTCCCCTGGGAGTATTAGAAGTGTTATGGTCGGTTCGTCTAAGAACGATGAATAACCTTCCTGCATGGGCGAGGTTTGAGTTTAAATGCAATTGCGACTCTTCCGGCATTCGAATAAATTAACAGGGGAATGGGCAAGCGATTGCAGCTCCCTTGGATATGAATATGGCACAGTAATTTCGGCCAGTGTATCCGCAACAGGTAGTAAAAAGTATCTTCTGGATTTGGTCCATTTGATCAAATGCCAATCATGACACGGGGCACCCGGTGAAGAAACTGCTATATCACATATGACGTAGTCACCAATGGTGAAATATATTGGCCAATTGTTTTCCAAACAAAAATGGAGGTTTACAATCTGCCATTTTAATTACGGTATTTCGGGCAGATGCTCAAACTCCCGGAATATCGATCGCCTCCTAGTGTAATGAGTGACCTTAAATATGGGGTGACCGTATGCAGCTGCGAGAAACCCCTGAAGATGCTTGAGAGCTATTACGGGACTAAGCAAGGAGAAGACTTTTACTCAACGAGGACAGTATAACTTTATAAGGGAGTCAGTAAGGATTAGAAGGGGAAGAAGCCGAGGGCAAACTTCTTCATCCGATAGCTATAGAAATACCTTAACCTCTCAAATCGATATTCCTTATAATCGGGTGAAACCATCGAGGGACTTTTGAACATCGATGAATGAAAACAGTGATTCAATAATTGTGGGCTCGCACACGGTTCCGTTGTACAACCATATAATTGTATTAAACCGGTCCACGGCTGGAGCCTTTTCGCGAAAGATCAAGAGATTCTTGATACAATGACGCTTACCTCAGGTAAGTATTTGAAATGGTTGAACAAGCATTCTAAGATTTGAATGTACGCCTCGCCTAGCGCAGTGTTTTCTCTTCAATAATATTAAACAGATCTTTTAATCAAACAAAAAGTTCAGGTGATTGTTTTTGAACCAGGGGTCGAAAAATTAGACCTACCATTTTTAGCGGGCAAAGGAACTATCTTTTTTAATTCGGCAGTATGCTATCAACTATAGCACCGTAACATATCCCTGCAGTTATAAATCTAACCTGCTATCCATAACTAATATTGTTAGAATTATTTTGAAGAAAAGATGAAATTCGGATTCGGATGATAAACCAGCTTGGACTGTGGGAACGATTTTTTTGATTTGGGAGAGCCAATTAGACATTCTCAAGAGAATGCAATTGATATATGAATTGCCATCTACAACAAAATTCCCGCGTCTTCAGTTTCACTAATAAATTCCAGTACTACCTATACGAGTTTAATTTGATTGGAGCAAACGGGGACCCGGGGAGCCTGCTTGCCCGCTGACAGCTGGCAAATGAAGAATTATTAAACTTACAGCTGCAGAATTGCGAGCTACCCGATAATTTTAACAGGCTTCATTTGTACCATGGCAAAAAATTCCTCATGATTTCTATAGATTAGAGCAGGACATAAGAATACCAAAGCTGCTGCTAAGAAACGGTTCGTTCTTAGACAAGGGTGCGGAACTGCACCAAGCATCAAAGGAAGAGGATAATGAAATTTTAAAAGAAGTATCGAGCTGGAGACCGGATATAAATTGCTTCTTATAGATGATCTGCTTACCATTGGTAAAAAGGGTAAATGTTACTATTAGGTCCAGAATAGTGCGTAAGGTATTGCCAGGGCCTCATGCGACACGCAAAGCACGAGACACTAATATACTAGGTTCTGTAGGGTTCATTAGGTACGGCATAAAAATCCAACTTATTGGATTTGTTTTCAGATGCTACCTATATGTCCCGAGGCCGATCGTTAGGTATGAGGCGGCAGGATATGGAGGACTGGTGACCACTTTTTCCAGAGTTTGAACCCATGACTCAAATTATATTTACTGAGCAGTCAAAATAGCCAACTAAGCAGTTTGAAACAGAATATAACTGCTAACAAGACACAGCCCACGCGGGATTTAAACTATTCGATCTTGTTGCGGAATAGCAATTTCTCGCGAACAGGTAGTCATCAGGAGACTTTACACGCTTGGAAGAATTCGTGCGGCACATAAACACATAACGAATATTTGAATTTGTTGGGGAATAACTATGGCAGCTTTAGTATTTCTTAACTTTTAATGATTGGCACCGGTCTTTAGTCAAGGAGAGAATTTAAATTCTGCCAATTTTGAACCTTCAAAGCAAAAATAGGCATTACCTGGTGAGCGAAACTTCAGAAATTGTTGTCGAAAGAAACCATGTGATGACCGGTGCTGGTAGATATGCATGGTTTTTTCCCGAAAACATATGGCAAGACACATAGTCTAAAGATGTTTTATTGGCCGCTTTTTTTGCTGCCTATACAGGGAAAGATCCAATAGGTGAGCTTGGACGCTAAGGATATTCCATTACCCAACTGGAACAATTTAAATATACTGGATTATTCATGCGCCAATCCTGATGGTTCAAGGAAAAGTTTTAAACGTTTTTCTTTACGCGGCCATGGATATCAGGATCGGGCATATTAGTTAGATATAAATTCATTCCAGACCAATTTAACGCGTACTCAGCGACTGATCAATGAGCGGATATTGGTAGCCTATTGAAATCCGGCCAAACACCAAGATTTGCGTTAACTCGGTCATAAGCAAACACTTATTATGAATAAATGGTGTGCTGAACGGTTATCACGTGTTAACAATTCCACTTTTCGGTGCCGGGATTAGATTCGAAATGCAAAATTCGCTTATGTGTACCTAGCGGACGATAAGAAACGGACTAGGAACATTTATCCTTAAGTTCTTGATAATAATTTTCTCCGAGTGACAGAGATCAATGGTAAGGAATAATCACCGGCCAGCGACTGGTTATCGCTTTAAGCGCGATGGTGCTTGAACATTTGGTAAACTAAAATAGCGAGGGAGAAGCAACGATTGAAAGCGATTAAATCTTAAGTTGACGTTAAACTTAAGAGAATTAATCATTACCCAGTTCATTCGCAAACTGCGATATTTGATAACAATCAAAATTACTTCCACGACAACAAAAATTAGGGTGCCGTTAAATTCGTAGCATATACGCCTTAGCAAAAGTTTTAATGCGCTTCTCTTTACCTGATCATTCGTTTTTCACAAAATTTGCCATTGTCAACCTGCAATTTCCCCGAACAACACTTCTTATAAATAACGCGGATTTACCCTAAGGTATAATATTTTGGGAACTAGAACTAGCCTCCAATAGAAAAGGGGCACTATAAATTTGCAGTGATAGCGTACAGTGAAAAAAAGTTTTAAAAGAGTTTTTGATTAACAAGAATAATCTTTACATTCTGCTTTTCTTTTTTTCTTAACAAATTGAGATTAAATGAATATACCATTCTCAGAATTAAGAGACACAAAAGACCATGGAATGGGGCTCAGGAGAAATAGACGGGCGATTACCCGCTCATTTGGGGGAAATCTCACCAGATATTTTGGCCCAAGGGGAACCTCTGGCATATCATGTTCTATGTTGGAACATGAGGTTAGGACCTGTGATGAGACCCTTGGGAACAAAGATTGAGTTTTTGAAACTGTTGAGGCTGTTAAACGTTTCTGATCTGTTTCTTCTCTTAAGTGGGAAAATAGTAGCTTGTCAATGAAGGCGCTGTTCAGCGAGGATGGAAAGCCTCTCGAAAAGGTGAATAACCGATTCCTCTATTGCGTGACGGATGGATCAATGTAAATTAAAATAAGTGAATTACTTCTTGACATAGAGGGCTTATTAGGGGAAGCTGAATACAAAGAACTCTCGTGGAGGCTGCGGTAAAAATATTTTTTTTTACAATGATATTTATAGGCTGGTTGGTGTTTAGTTACACTTCTCAGCCTTGTTTCTTTTAAGGAAAGAGCATGATTCTCCTTCTATTCGGATATCCCCCATTTGGACAGCTAGTGGCATCTTTACTTTTTATTTTGGGCTTTACCGTACTTTAGGCTATGTCTTATTGCTCTCTTAGGGAAATTTAATCGCGAAATGTTTCCTTGGAAAACGTATTGCTGAGAAAATAATTACTTACGCTGATCGATTTATGCTGCAGTCAAAATTATTGAAGTGTGCAACCGGTTTGTAGCTACTATCAATAGAGATTCCCTGATTTGCTGGACGCTTTTGGCAATAGTTCCGCGGGCGATTGTTTGGAAGTGTTATTAGTTGAAGTACATTACTCCTGGAAAAAATCACTAAAAGTGGCAGTGGAAATAGCATTATTAGAGTGTATTTTTGGAGGTAGGTATTATCGATTTACAGGATCGTGCACTTCTGCAAACTTTCTGAGTTCTTAGTTTAAAGTGTAAGTGGCAAATTTTGAATGTAATCTCGCTCGTCTAGACTATTTGGCTATAGGTTAACAAAATGAAAGGCGCTGTTTTTGCGCATCCCAATGACCTTGTTTAAATTATTTGTATTTTTTTAACAAAAAAGTATTTAAATACAGATAAAACTAAATATATAAATTATTAGGGCGAACTATTAAACCAACTCATTGAAATAAAACTGGACACTTCAAACAAGATATCCTAAGGACAGATCCTTGAACACAAGATGAATTAGCGGGCTATTATATTTCGTTGGGTCCTGTTGTGGTTTTATTGCTATTGACGTACTTATAGCTTTTGTAATGGAAGACCATCATGCACGAACGATAATAGTTTTCGATCCTATTACTCATGGAATCTGGAG
>Ga0163217_1052081_pt1 | contig 11221 bp, 12 predicted proteins | sample SynspAceP_FD_185933 | JGI IMG/M metagenome (GOLD analysis project Ga0163217, IMG submission 185933) | Saline lake microbial communities from Ace Lake in Antarctica - Synechococcus sp. Ace-P (PacBio error correction) | ecosystem: Environmental > Aquatic > Non-marine Saline and Alkaline > Saline ... | reverse complement strand
CGGTCCGCCGCCGTTCGCCGCCCAATCGCACTCCACCTGGCGGCCCGCCGCCACCGCCGCCGTTAAGCCAGGCCTGGCGAAGGGTTGCTGGAGGCCTTCGCGGCCGCAGCGGCTGGGGCCCCATCCACTTCGGCCTAACGAGTGAGCGGCTACGGCCACGGTGATCTGGGCCGGTGAGGTCCTTCAGATCGTTTTCGCCCGGGTTCGCTGGGCCGAGTCGCGGCCGTGCGCCTGCAGTTCGGAGCGGCACCCACGCCATCGCCTCTGCCCTCTACGGCTGCTCAGGCCTGGGACCGGCTGCTGGCCTCACCGGCCGCCCCTACGACACCTTGAAGAAGGATCGGCCTGCGCGGCAGGCGGCCAGGGTTTCCCTGGCCGAGTTCGGCATTCACTACGGACGAACTTGGCTCGACGCCGACGGCCGGAGTTGACGCTGCTGGCTGGCCGACGCCCTGGCGGTTCCCACCCGGATGGGTGCTGATCCAAACGCAGTTGTGGCTTACAGGCTGGCGTCCCGTCGCTGGCTATCGCCGCGATTCGCGGGCGCGATCGCATCGAGCGGGGTTCAGGCGCTCCAGCCTGGCTGCCTCTGTTTTGTCGACAACTGTTATGTGGAATTTGTTGAGGGCCTGTGGAGCCGCCGGCCGGTGGCTGGCCGATCTGATCGCCGCGCTCCTTGATCAAGAAATCCCGGCGAACCCTGGGCCCCCACCGGCGGCTACGTGGCCGGCCGCAGCCGAGCTGGTGGAGGGCAGGCCCTGCTGTCGCCTCACCCCCCGGCATCGGCCGGGAGGGCGGCACCGGTTTTGATCTCTACCGCCTGCTGTTCCAAGGGCCTCTTCCTGGCGCCGCAGATGGTGGCCGAGGCGTTTGATCAGCGCCGAAAACTGCGTGGGGGGCGCGTGTTCGCCTCGCTTGGCTACGCCAGCCAACCCTTGGTGGGAGTGAGAGCGCAGCGATGTGATCCAGCGGGCGCTTCGGCGCGGCAAGGGCCGCTTCAAACCGTCTGCCGGGCCTTCCAGGCCTGCTCGCCGGTGGGCTCCTACCTCGATCGCTGCCCCGCGGCCGTGCCCGGCGACGCCAGTGAGGCTGGTGATGGGCCGGGGCAGCTTCATCGACGCAAGCACCAGCGAGTTCTCCGCCGATGCGCCCCTCGGGAGCCCTACTGCTGTTCCAGCCAGGGCGGCAGCCATCACTTTGCCACGCCGGGAACTTGCGCCCTGGGAGCGCGGCCCTTCACCGCCCTTTGAGGCGGCAGGACAGGTGCCCCTCCGCAAGCCGATTTGCCCTAGGCCATCCGGCTTGTGCCCTGGCCGGCGCCGTTCCGCCAGAGTGGGGAGAGCCATGAAATTCCGGGCAGCGATGGCGCTCCCTATCCCGGGACGGACTGCCGTTACCGCCGAGAGCCACGGAATACGCCCGAGCCGAAGGAGAGTTGGCTTCGCGGTGGGTTGTCAGCGCCTTGCCGTGCAGCAACTAGGCGGGGAACATTGTCTTTTGTCCGAATTGCCCGAAGTGGCGCCAGCCTCGAGCGGGGGCACCAAGTTTTGGCTCGGTGGGTCGCGCAAGGCGGTCGAAGACGTCTATTGCCCCGATCAGCGCACCGGTTGAGGTGCGCGCAACGAGGCGGTGTTGGCCAGCCAACCGGAAGGAGAATCCAGAACGACCCCTTCGGCGAGGGCTTGGTTGCTGTTGGTGCGTTCCCAGTGCGGCGCCGAGCTCAACGATCTGATGGATGCCGCCGTACCGCGCCAGGCTCGAAGGCGGGCTGAGGGCTGCTCGGGGCGAGCCTGCCTGCTCTGGCAATATCCCTACACTTGGCCCACACTTCCCGTGGGCGCCAGGCCGTGACTGCAGCCTCTTCAGGACTGGCGAAGCGAAGCGATCGAAGGCCTCGAGCTTCTTTCGGATTGCCACCAAAACCCTCCCACGGCTGTAGCGGCCCCCGCGCAAGCTTGCCAAGTCTGCCGCTGCCGAGCCAATTACGGTCCGCCGCGGCCCAGCAACGCCGAAGCGGCTGTTCTCTCTGCGTTCGTAGCCCGGCACATCGGACCGTCGCCGGCCGATCAGGCTCAGTGCTGGCCGCCGTTGGTTGCGCTGATCTCGACAGTTTTTCTCGCCGAGTGCGTCCCGCCGACATCCTGCTTCGCTCCGCCGAGGCAGCCGTGGGCCTTGCCAGTTTTGGTGTGGGGGTAGGCCCAGGCCCTGGCCGAGCGCGCCAGAATCGCTGCCACCAACAAAGTGCGGCGCAGCCTGATCGGCTGGGGTATTACGGCACCGGCCCCCCGGCGGGTTGATTCCAAGCGCCAGGGTACTGGAGAACCCCTCGTGGTACACCGCTTTACACCCCGTACCAGGCGAAGTCGACCCAGGGCGGTTGGAGGCCCTTGCCTCAAACTTTCAGACCCTGATCAGCGAGCTCACCGGCCATGCGATCGCCAACGCCCCTTTGCTCGATTGAGGCCACCGCCGGCGGCCGAAAGCCATGGCACTCAGGCTACCGGCGCCTGCAAAGCGCGGCCGAGGCCCGCCGCTTCCTGGTGATCAGGGGCTGTTCCCCCAGACCCTGGCTGTGCCTTCAGAACCCCGAGCCGAGCCGCTTGGGCCTGGTGATCGAAGTTCCTTTGCACCCCCTGCCGGACCTCCTCCCTGCTGGTCTTGGCATTGGTCCAGGCGAGAAGGCAGTGCGACATCTTGCGTTCTGCTGCAGTTGCCGCAGCAGCGCGCCGGCATCTGGATCCCCGCGCCGTCATCGCCGCGGCTCACAGCGCCGCGCCCTGTCACCGTTGGCGATCGATCCCCTGGCCCAGGTGCTTGCTTGGAGCCCGTGGGCCAGCTCGGAGCCGACATTGCCGTCGGCAGCAAGCCAACGCTTCGGCGTGCGCTCGGCTGCGGCGGGCCCCATGCCGCCCTTTTTCGCCACCACGACCCAGCACCAGCGCCAGATCCCGGCCGGGGGGCTTTTTGGGGGTGGGCCATCTCTCCGAGCGGAAGGCAACCCCGCCCTGCGCCTGGCGCTGCAGACCCAGTGAAGCAGCACATCCGCCGCGAACTAAGGCCACCAGCAACATCTGCACCGCGGCCCAGGTGCCTGCTGGCATGATGGCCAGCTTCTATGCCGTGCACCACGGGCCCCGATGTCTCGCGGCGATCGCCCCGCCGGCTGCTGCTGCAGCGCTTCCGCCCTGGCCTGGGCTGGAGCGGCTGGGAAATTGGCGTGGAGGCCCGGTCCGGCCTTCGACACGCTCAGCCTGCGCCACCCCCGGTGGCCGCCAGGGCCTGCTGCGGGCGCCGAGGCGGCCTGGCTTTCAAAACCTGCGGCCGCTGTTCCTGCTGGCTCTGCGCCATTCAGCCTCGATGAGCGCACCGACACCGCCGAGCTGGAATCGCTTGCGGACGTTTTTGCCGGCAGGCGCGCATGGCCCCGAAAGCGCGGCGCCTTGCGGCCGAAGCTGGGAGTTGCGCCGCCACCGCTGCTGGCCATCGGCCTCGATGGGCCACCTGCTGGGCGGTCTGCCGCTGCGGCAGCGCCCCTGGGCTGAACCAGGAAGTTTCCATTCGCTACCGCAGTCGAAACCGAGCTGTGCGCTACATCCAGCGGCTGGCTCTTAAAGACCTCCGCTTGGTGCACGGCCCATGATCCCGCTGCGGCAGCTGGGCACGATTGGAAGCTCAAACGCCGCCGCCGAGCTGGCGCCCTTGAGGCTGGCCGGGAGTTTCGCCGAACTGCACCCCTTCGCCCCGACCAGCCCAAGGACCCTTGGGCTACGCAAGGCTGGTGGCCGATCTGGAAGGTTGGCTGGCGGCCTGCACGGGCTTTGCCGGGTGTCGCGCAGCCCCAATGCCGGCGTCCCAGGGGGAAATATTGCCGGCCTGCTGCGTGATCCGGGCCTGCACCGCAGGCCGCGCGAGGGCGCGCGCCACATCTGCCTGATCCCCCACCAGCGCCCATGGCACCAACCGGCCAGCGCCGTGTGGCTGGCCTCAAGGTGGTGCCGGTGGCCTGACCGATGCCGACGGCAACATCGACCTGGCCGACCTGCGAAGGCAAGCCCAGAAATTCCACGCCGCATCCGCTGGCGGCGGTTGATGGTCACCTATCCTCCACCCATGGTGTTTTTTTGAAACCGGCATCCGCCAACTCTGCGCCGGTGGTGCACCGTATGGCGGCCAGGTCTATCTCATGGCGCCAATCTCAATGCCCAGGTGGGGCTCGGCCCAGCCGGGTCGTTTCGGCGCCGATGTCTGCCACCTCAACCTGCAACAAGACCTTCTGCATTCCCCACGGCGGCGGTGGTCCCGGGGTCGGCGATCGGAAGTACGCGCCCCATCTGGTGCCCTTTCTTTCCCGGCCACCCCACACCAGGTGTCGCTTCAGGGGCCTTGAGAGCCCAGGCGATCGGGGCCGGTTTCCGCCGCGCCCTGGGGCAAGTGCCGGCATCCTGCCGATCAGCTGGATGTACGTGCGGATGATGGGCGGCGCCGGCCTGGTCAGGCCAGTGCCGTGGGCCCCTTGCTGGCCCGCCAAACCTTGATCGCCAGGCCGACTGGAAGACCACTAACCCCGGTTGCTGTTCCGCGGCGCCGGCGCCGCCGGTTGGGCCCATGAGTGCATCTCGAATCTTGCGTCCGCTCAAGCGCAGTGCTGGATTGGAGGTTGATGACCTGGCCAAACGGCTGATGGATTACGGTTCCATGCACCGACCGTGAGTTGGCCGGTGCCCGCACCGTGATGGTTGAGCCCACGAAAGCGAGTCGCTCGCGGAGATCGAGCGGTTCCTTGCGCCCGGCGATTGCGTCGCCATCCGCGCCGAAGGCGGCCGCCCATTGAATCGGGCGCTTCCGATCCCAGCAAAACAACCCCCCTGCGCCGCGGCCCCCACACCCTCGCTGCCGTTCACCGGCCGATCAGTGGGATCGGCCCTACAGCCGCAAGCCAGGCGGCCTTCCCGGCCGGCGTTGCCCAGCCGCCACAACAAGGTTTCTGGCCGGCCGTGGCCCGGGACGATAACGGCCCTACGGCGATCGCAAACTTGGGTTCTGCCACCTGTCCGACGGTGGAGGAGATGGCGGTCAGCGAGTGATATCATCCAGTCACTTCTTCAGCCGGAAAGGTAGGGCGGCATCTCCGCCCTACCCGGCGACTGGAAAAGGGGGCTTACATTCCCGGCAAAAACAGGGCAACCCCCGTGCGGTTGTTTCTCCCATTGCCAGCCGCTCCTCAACCACCCGGGATCATGAACAACAACGACGGCGCAGCAAAGGCCCCCGCGCCCCCAGCACCTGATGAACCTGGCAGCCCTGGCCATCTCAGATGACAAGCGCTGATGCAAGGGGGTTGCCAGCACTTCGAAGGGCAGCACTCCACAGAAGCAGTACTCCGAGGCGGCGCAAACCCCAACTTCCCCCCCTGCGCGGTTCGATGGCCCATTCCACGCCCGCGCGGAGGTCTTTCGCGTGAGCGGCACCAATGTGCTGCGGGTCCGTTTGGTTGTGCGTTCAGGGCGCGGCGTGCCAGGCCCGAACGGACCGGCATCGCGGTCACCCTTGGGCTGCCCGCTTCCAAGGCCTCACCAACGCCAACACCGCCTCAGGCGCCTGATTGAGGCGCCAGTCCACCCAAGGCCTTGACATTCTCAGGGAATTGGGAGAGTGTGCGGAAGGGCAGTTACTCCCATCGGGCTGCGCTCTGGCCGCACCAGCCAGCTGAGATTCGGGGCTGGGGATGAGCACAAACCCCCTGTAGCGCCACCATCCAGCGGCGGCCCTGAGACTGGCAGCCTGGCCGTGATGGGAAGGCTGGGGTCAGGAAACTCCTCGGACCTGGACCATTGGGTCGACAGGACGTTCAGTTCATTACAGCGAATGGATGCCGCCGGATGCTGCAGCAACCCCACTGCACTCACCGTATTCTTGTAACTCTTCAAGCCAGTCTCAGAAAAGATCCGACTTGGTTGATGTGTGCCCTTGGAAACCGCTGTGATCTCTAAGGCCTTCTCTGGCCAGAAACCCTTCCGCAAACTCCTTCTCAACTCCTCCACAACCCGGCCCCATCCCTTCCAGCGAGCCTCCTGAGCCAGGCTCTCCGGTTCCGGAACGCCAAGGCCATTTCGACCCTAAAACATTCCCAATCAGGCGATTCACGTCCCGGTGCCGACGGCAAACGGCTGGTGTCGGCATTGCTGGAAAGCGATTCAAAAAGGCCTGGTCTTTTGACAAAACCAGCTTCGGGGCGCCGTTTGCTCGAACAGAAGGTCAGGCATCTCTGCCGCTTTTGGCCTGCAGTCTCCAGCTGCGGAGCTGTTCATCAGTCCTGCCGTTCTCGCCAGTTTCCCATTCAAGACCAGTTCGAACAGCAAGCAGATCAAGGCGCCCGGCGCCTCGGCTGTTCAGCCTTTCGGCTTCGCTGATGGAGGGCTTCAGAACCCGCCACGAAAGCCGAGGCCGTTCCACGCTCCAGGGCGCGCCCCGGAATTCGAGACCGGCACGCTGCCATTCGATCAGCTGCAGCCCAGCTTTGGCGGCCAGCCGCCAGGGGCAGGCCCAGCCGGCTGCCGGCCGCAGGCGGCCCGCCACAGGGCCGCAACGGGCCGTTCAAGGCCATCGCCCCCTGGCGGCCTTCGATCGAGCAGCAGGGTCCAGTCGTCGCCCAACGCGAAGGGCTTCTGCTCGTAGTGCCGGCCGCGCTGCCGTGGCTGGACGGTTCAATCCAGATCTGCAAAAAACAGCCGGCAGGGCACGGCGCCGACGGTTGATCTCGCTGTTGAACCACGCCGCTGCCGGCACTTCATTGCGTTTTGCAAAACCTCGCCGGCCGCAACATCTCGCCGTTGCCCATTCGAAATCGCTGTGGCTGCTCGCCCCCGCATCACGCTGATGATCTCCATGTTCCCGGTTTGGGGTGCAGGGCCCGAAAGGCCACGGCCGGACGGCGATCGTGTCGTCGGTTGATCACCCGCAGGCGGACCGAAGCCAGCCAGGCCGGGTCGTAGTGGTGGGCGAAGGAGAAGCTGTGCCAGCTCTCCCAGCCAGTCAAGTGCTGAGGAAGCGCCGGGCGCCGGGCGGAAGACCGCAGCCTTGGTGGAGGGTTGGCTGCTTCTGCGGGGTCAACAGTGAGGAATGTTTGATCGCGGGATCGGTGTTGCTAGTCAGTAGGTTGGCGCCACTTGCGGCGTTGGTGCAACGGGCGGTGAGGGCGACTGGATCGAGCAGGCCCGCCCATGGTCCACCTGGGCATAGAGCAGCCAGGTCGCCGCATTCCATCCGCTGCGCTCACCCGACCCGCCTCCAGCCAGGCCATCGCCTTCGGGCAACACCGGCTGGCCCGAGGGGCCTTTAGCTCTCAGCTCCAGGCCGGCGAACGGTCGGCGCCGGGCCGGAAACCGCGCAGAAACTGTTTCATGCGGGCCCATCTGGCGCCCTTCAGCCAGCACGTTGAGCGTGAAGGCAGGTCGCCAACATGCAGCAGGGTTTCAACCGGCCCGCGTCCTTGGCCACCGCCACGGTATGAAGCCCGGCGGGGTGAAGCTGGGCCCTGGCTTCACCAGCTAGCCACCATGGCACTTCCCACAGCGGCCTCGCCTTCGCCGCGGCGGGTGCGTGAGCACGCAGAGCGAAGCCGACAATCCGGCCCCCAGGGCCAGCACCGCGGTGTTGCTGAGGCTTCTGGCTGAGGCCACCGGCGGCGATCCGGTTTGCTGCGGCGCTGCTGACCAGCAGTTCCCTCCCCAGGGCCGTAGGCCGGTGTCCTCCAAGGCGCTGGAGGTGCGCCGTCGGGGCTTGAACTTCACCGGAATGGTTCTCCGAAGGCCGAAAAAGCGGGAAGCCGCCGTCGCGCAATTTTCGCTTCCAGCAGTCGATCGCCTCGCCGCTCCAGCCGTAGCTGCCGCAACACTCCCACAGGCTGGCCCGGTCGGCTTCGGCCAGCAGGCGTGCCCAGGGCCGAAACGATCCGGACGGTGGGGGCATGGACCCCCAGCGCGCTGGGCGAGCCGATCAGGCAAGCATCGCAGCGGCGGATGGTTTCGAGCAGTGCTCGGGCGGGGCCGAATTCGCAGTTGACGGCTCTCGACCGCACCCCCAGTGCGCGAAACCCCCTGGGCCAGGGCATCGGCCGATGGCGGCGGGTTGCCACGTAGGCGGCTGGCCGAGAGCAGGGCCACAGGACAGCTGCGCCTTCCCCTGGCTCTCGCCCCAGCGGCGGTAGTCGGCCAGCAGGCTGCGCCAGCTCTCGCTTGATCGCCCAGGGCCGATGCCCGGGGCGATCGTGCGGATCGAGCAGGTCTTCGAGGCGCTGTCGACGGACTGTTTCAACCTTGGCGCGGCCATCGCGCCATCAGGCAGTTCGTAGAAGTGGGCGTCGGTCTTCCTCGCTTGCTCACACCCGGTGCCTCGGCAAAGGCCTCGATGCACGAGGTGGGCGGCGAAGAATTTGCCCTCATCAGCAGGGCCGCTGCCTCTTCTCAAACGCCACCAGGGCGCCGGGCCAGCGGGGGTGGGCACCCGGATCAGCCCGCAACTGGCGGCCCAGCCCCAGCTCCAGCAAGCTCCTCTCCCTTGACGATGTTGTGATCGCGGCAGCGGTGGCGCGCCGCTGGCGGTTCGCTGGAGCCCGGCGCGCCGCGTTTCACCTGGGGCCAGAGGTCGGCGCAGGCAGACGGGCCGCCGGCGTTGGACGGCGATCAGGCTGAGATCGGCAGCGGCGGCCAGCTGGCGCAGAAAGCCACCCGGTTCGGGTTGGTGAAGCCCCACCACCAGCGCAGCGGTGGCAGGGGGTTGGGCAAAGGCGCGGGTGGCGGCGGCCTCCAGCTCAGGCTGCCAGGGCCGCCAGGAAAGGCTCGGCGAAACGATTGGCCCGGCGGATGCACCAGCACCGGCCCGATCGGCGCGCCCTTCATGCCTCGGCCGTCGGTGAACAGATAGGCGTAGGGCCCGTGGTGCCACGCTCAAGGCCGTACTCCACCTCAAAGCGCAGCCGCTTCGCGACTGAGGCGCGCAGGCAGAACGAACCAGGCTCGATCGGCAGCAGGATTCACGCTGCGATCAGCACTGGGGGTGGCGGAGCGGAGTTGCCCATCAGTAGTGGTTGCCCAACCTTGCGATGGTGGCCAACGGCCGTGCTGCCCTCAGCATCGGCCACGGTGCCCTCCTTCCACCTCCGCATAGATGCATCCAGTGGTCAGGGCGTTTCCATTCCGCTGCACCCACCTGGCAACCCAGCGAAGGCCAGGGTCGTCGCTGAGCACAGCCCGCCCCTGGCGGCCCCTTCCAAACGTGGCCACGCCTTTCAAAGCGGGTCGGCCACCGGCGCGGGGAAGCGGCGCAGGAAATGGCGCAGCAAGTCTTTGGTATTGACCTTCCTGCAAACACCATTGGAGCACGAAGCGGTCGCCCACCTGCATTTCAGGGTTTCAATGGCGCGGCTTTGGCTTACGGGAACGATCGAGAGGCCCGGCGCCTCAAAGCTGGCCTTGGCTCACCCAGGCTGGCCACCATGGCGCTTGACTGCGCTCCTCCTGGGGGCCGTCACGATGTAGAGGGCCGACCGCATGAGTCGCCCGAGCGGCCTCTGTCGAGAGTCACGTCGGAGCGCCTTCATCGCTGCGATGGTCTTGGCGCGCGCCAAGTAAACTGGCCCAGGTCGGTGCCGGCTTTCCTCGAAGCGCTGTGAAGTCGTTCCATCCGGGCACCTTTTTGACCCGCAGCGGCGGGAAGGCTTCTTTTTTGCCCAGGCTGCGCAGCTTGGCGGCGATGCTGTCGATCGGGCAGGGTCGTTGCCGCCGTAGGCGTCGTAGACGGCCACCCACTGCTTGGCGTGCAAGGGCAGCAGCAGCGTGCGATCGGACTTGCTGGGTTTCGACATCGGGATTGGCTGGCCAGGTGGGCACACCAACACGGCGCTGGGCCTCGCGATTCAGGGCGGCGAGCTCCTGGGGGTCGGTGGAGTGGAAGCGCAGGCCACCAGCTGGGCCTTGGTGTCGGCCTTGCCGATGCCGCGGGCCAGGGCCTGGCTGAGCCGGTCACAGAAGGCCGTAACGGGGCTCAGATAACAGACGCGCCGCATAGGTTTCGCCCGGCCCACTGCGCTGGGCGCTCCAGTCCGCCGTATTCGCCGATCCAAGGAGGTTGAGGTGATCGCGCAGCAAGGGGCCCTGGCCCCGTGCGGCGATTCAGGCTGACCTAGGCAGGGGCGTCCATTGCGCTTAAGGGGCCGCAAACACGCTGCGGGCGTTCGGCCCATTCCAGGCCAGTTCGTAAATAGAAGCGGAAAGCTCTGGGGCGAATGCGCCCAACCGGGGTCGACATCAAAAACGGCATCGGAGCAGTAGTGCAGGTCCGAAGCATCGCAGGTGTAAAGGATGCCCGTCCGTGATCGAAGGGAGAAGATCGTTTTGTCGGGCCAGTTGCAGCGTTGGAGCACTGAGGAACTCAAGCGGTTGCGCCACGGCCGCTGCTGGGGTTGGTGCCGAGATCGAGAACTTCTGCCCGGCTCTTTGACAGCCCGGCTCTTAACGGGCCGGGTTGCACCTGGTCGGCCAGGTAGGGCGATCGCCCACCTTCGAAGCCGGGACGATCTCAAATTTCTTCCGGGTTGCGCTCCAGCACGGCCCGATCAGGCCGGAGTGGTCGGGCTCGGTGTGGGGAAACGATCAAAGTAGTCGATCGTGGGCTGGATCGATCTTGCCCTTCGAGCAGTGTAGCCAGGGTTGTCGGCGAATTTTGGCGTGGCTGGTGTTCGATTCAGGCGGTGCGCCACCCCGCACCAAGGAAAGGCGTTTGTAGGTGTTGCCGTTGCGCAGGGCCAAATTCGATGTCGAAAGCGGGCTGCGGTCCCAGTCGAGGGAAGCGGATCGTGGTGGTATCGGCGCCGATCGCCTCGCCACTGGGAGCGAAAAGGCGGGGGGGGTTGGCAGCGGTGGCGACAGTCATTTCGGGACGGCGTCTGCCAAGGACACCGACTCTAGAAACTCCGCTGGATTTCACCTGGCTTCCACAGAGCCGTCCGGGGCCTGTCCGGCCGATTCGGCCATCTTGATGGCCCGCCATAGGCAGGGGCTTGGGCCACCGGCAGATTTTTTCCACGCCCAGCCGTTACGGAAGCCGGCAATCGTTATGGTTTTTCCCCCCGCCCAATTTATGGCCCGATTTTCAAGGGAATTTCGGCCGGTCAGATTAAAAAATCCCCCAGGCCTTAGATCTTTGGTTAAAGGATTTTTTTTTT
>Ga0163217_1039914_pt1 | contig 11221 bp, 8 predicted proteins | sample SynspAceP_FD_185933 | JGI IMG/M metagenome (GOLD analysis project Ga0163217, IMG submission 185933) | Saline lake microbial communities from Ace Lake in Antarctica - Synechococcus sp. Ace-P (PacBio error correction) | ecosystem: Environmental > Aquatic > Non-marine Saline and Alkaline > Saline ... | reverse complement strand
TGATTCTGAAGGCTAATTTTTGTTATAGAAGAAATCTTTGCGAGCAGAGAAGCTAATAGTGAATCGGAAAGGTCTTTCTACTGGCGTTGTCTGGAGAATTTCAATATTTGAAAGAAAATCATCTAAGTTTGCTGCTCGATGAGGAATCCTATGGAGAAGTTTGATTTCATCATTCTTTCCGTAGGGTCGATTGGTTCAGGAAAAAGGTTGAGGGAACTACGTAACATGCTTTTAGAATCGGAAAATTTATGGGTCGAAACTAGTTTTGCTTGGAGTTTTGAAGCAGGTCTTGACTCCGATTTCAATGATTTGAAATGAAGACAATTTCAAGGAGGAAAATCGATGAACTCGTTCAGATTGATGGTCGGATTTTCATGTTCGCACCATTACATGGCCTTTGGCTGATGTCCTTGGTTTCATTTTTCATCCATTCGTGGAGGGCTTCCCAAATGTCCTTTCTGGAAGCAGGAGCGATGGAATCTGCCCAGTGATTTTGTCTTATTATAGGATCGTGATATTATTTCGCGCAAAAACAGGGTTGATCTTTTCCTGCGCTGAAAGGAAGCTGTACTTAAAGAAGCCTTAGATTCGCATTTGTGTGAAGCGAGATAAATGGCTCAATTGGCAAGGAATCTCATATGACGTACCAAGAAATTACGATCGAAAGTCCATTCATCAAGCTTATGTAGCAAATTAACAATCGACTTTTGGAGTCTCAATTCAAGCTAGAAATACAATCCAGTATTTTATTAATTATCACCTATGAAATACCTTCGGTTACAGAGCCGCCGGATTTTATTGGTTACCATGTCTCAAAGCCCTTAATCGCAAGAGGGATGAAGTTATCCGGATGGATATCGTGAATTACCTACTATATTTGATTGTCAATTTAAATATGCCGATTGCTGACTTGGGAATTATCCCTGGGGTATCAGATTGTTAAAAAATAATTTCGGCGGAGGCAGTCCGAATTTGAATTTATCAATTGGATTTGACAGAGAAAAAGCTGTTGATGGCTCTCTTTGGCACGAGAAATTTGATTGTTGTCATCCACTTTAGCTTGCACAGCAGGGGTGAGGTATCCTTGAGCCATCTGAGCGTGTTATATGAAAGTAATATTTCGCTTTCTTGAATATTTTGGAGGGGCTGTAGATTCTATTCATAAACCATAGTCTATGCATCATCGAGTTCTGTGAGCAAAATGAAAAATGCCTTTTCGACTTCCGATACAGTTAATTCATCCATAAGTGTCGCATCAAAAAAGCAAATGAATTGATGGCACATACCTACAGTATCTTTTTTGGGATTGCACACTGGGCTTTAGGATTTTTCACGGTTTATGGACCTTGGGGAAGACCAGATGGCTTTATTTTATTTACTGAAGCGATTTTGGAAGGAACCTTATCAAGTGTTTAACTTATGGTAGATGAACGTGATTTACTTATGTGGTGTTGTTGAATAGAGTGATTAAGTGCGCTGATTCGTCAGCCAGCCTAATCTGATTTCGATTTACACTAAATCCTGATCCAGAAGTAGAGGGCACCTCTTATAAGATCTATAATATTGGATAATTCCAAGGCCGTATTTGCTATGATTTAACATATGCCGTAGAGGGTTTAGGGAAAAAAGCAATTATGGGTCCCTGATGTGCCTGTTCACATGGCGATGTGACTGATTTGGTTCGGGACATGGTACACCTGAAATAAATTGTGGTGTGTTGGGTTAAGCATTTAACTGATTGGTTATCTTAACTATTACAAAATGATTAAAGTCGATTCTTAATTACGGAAGGGGCGGGCCTTTTATTGAATATGTTGCGTTAAACTTTTTGTCTTCCAGTATTCCAGATTATCAATTCGTAATCTCGGATGCGTTGACTTATTGCTGGAAATCTTTGAAAATCTCAGAAATCGAGGGAGCTCCATCTTAAGGCTTGATATTAAAAGATGCTGATCTTTGGGCTCAATTTGTGTAGTGTCTTACAAATCACCGATGCTGATTTCCATTTGGCCGAGTGGATCGTTCTATTTTTGATCCTTGGCATTTGTGATGACTAATGTGATTGGCACCGTAATCTCTTGAAAATGTGGCTAGGAAACTTGAAAGGTGAATGGTCAGCATTTATTTTTCATGTATCTACGGACGAGGTCTATGGATCACTTCATTGACGATAGTTTCTTTTAGAACCACTTCGTATGATCCACAGTTCTCCTTATCAGATCGAAGTTCTTCAGATCACTTTTGTAGAGCTTTATCAAATACATAAATGCGAACTGTGGTTTCTCTAACTGTTCCAATAATTATGGACCAAATCATTTTCTTGAAAAATTTTGTACCGCTTTGCATCATAATATCAAAAAATACCCGACCACTTCAGTTTATTAGGAAAAGGGTGAAAACGTTTCGGGATTGGCTTGTCAAAGATCTCGCTCGGGCATTGACACTGTTTTTATATGCGAACATTACAATATTCGGTGCTTTCAACGAATGGCGAGGAATATTGTATCGGCGTTGCTTTGTCAGAAAATGGGATCAGAACTGTGTCAGGAACTTGAGAGCATAATTACCTATGTGACTGATCGAGGCTGGGACACGACCATCGTTTATGCATTGATGCCACAAACTCAGAAAGGAATTGGGATGGGAACCAAGTCTTCCAATTCGCAAGAAGGAATTGCGCTTACCATTGATTGGTTACTTTGGAAAACCAGATTGGCTGGGATCATGTCACCTCTGGTGCGTATCAGGAGTTTATTCAGATTATACGGAAACGCTAAGGCATTTAGTCCGGATTCATTAAGTAGAATATTAAGAAAGGTATCTGGCAGGCGTCTTGAGTAAGTTTCTGAACGTTTTGTAGTAGGGTAGAAGGGAGCTGGAATCACGCGTATGCAATTCAGAAAATGTTTTGCCGGAATTTTTTTAAGTCGTTGAAGAGCCATTCTCAGCTTTTGGTCTCTTATGTAGCTGTCGTCGAAAGTCCTGCAATGCGGTCCATTTCCGATGCAGCTGCATCGTATTCCTAGTTTTTTTTGCTTGGATTCATCACGGTTAAAAGTTTAACTGGTAGATCCTGAATGTGTTCGTCTGTTCCGATGTCGATAGATTTCTGTTGGATACCTTATCTCAACTGAGCCTGAGCTCGATCAACTTTTCAACCCTTACTATCAATTGATTGGTTTTATAAAGTCGTTCAGGAGCCCGAATTCCTTCAACTTTGGCTTTCTTCATCAGCTTTTGCAGTCAGCAAGATTACTGGGATATGGAAAAAAAAGGGTTTTTTTTTTTTTTTTCCAAATTCGTCGTTCTTTACTGATTTTGCAGAATTTCAAAGTCATCCATTTCCGGCCATCATGACAATCAGAAATGAATCAGGTCGGAATTTCTTCAAGCAACAAAAGCCCCTCTTTGCATTTCGCTCACAGGTTTTTGAAAATAAGGACTTCAATTCTCTGACGATAAATTCCTGCACTTTGATATTGGTCTTCTACAATAAGATTTGGAAAGTTTTTCCGTACCCTCGTGAACCGGGTAATCTCGGGTATTTCAATTCCTCCCACTTTCCTCATCCAATTCACTTCATCTGGTGGAAGCATATTTTATCGGACGGACAAAGAATCGAAAGTTCAAGTAAAGTTGACAGTAATTTCTCTCGGTGTTAGGAGATGTGTCATTTCTTTGATCAGGTGCCTAGTCAAACCCTTTTTTGCTTCATTGTATTTTTTCAATTTTTTTGAAAAAGTCTAAACAAATCCTCGTTGTATGTTACTGTTCACACTTTATATTTTCCAAATGGAGTTTCCTTTAGAATTAAACAGTCTAACTTTATTTTCTGAGTTCTTTTTTGGATATATCAGGTTTTTACAATTTTTCTATGGTCTGAATCAACAAACTTCTGTCATCAGGGGAATATGGCGAAAGTCTTATCCTTTTTCTGTGCTTGATGAATATGGTCAACGATTGGATTGGAGAATTAACCCAAATTCCCTTTTCGGATAGTCAACTGACTTTTGCCTGCCTGATCTTAGCCACTTCCAAAAGTTGATCAACCAAGGTTACCATCGCTGAGAATTTTTTCACAGATTCAGTTGGGATTTATAACAGGTTGTCGGACTTGGGACTTATGAACGATCTTACTAGGCTGAAATGAGAGTTAGTGGGGAGTTCGAACTCATTGAGAGATATTGGTGAAAAGTTGGAGATTTTTAAAGTCGTCATCTCTTTAGAGTTTTGAGTTTCCGATCTTGTTTTGAGGGAAATTGATGTGCATTTCCACTGGGTATTGGTTAATCCATAATACCGCAGCCGAGAGTAACAGATACCGCCTATTTGGCAATTGGTGCTCCAAAATTCCAAGGAGTCAAAATGGTGAATTCCATGGCACTGGTTCTTTCAGCCCAGTACCATTTCATAATTACTTTGCTTTGACCAAAACCGATACTTCCTGTGCAGATTGGGTGTGCGAGCCTGATAGTTTATAACCGTTGAAATACCCATTCTTTGTCATGATTTTCAGCTGTTTTAAATTGATTCTTTCCTGGAAGAGGAAAACTAAACTCGCCATGTTGAAAGTGAGCGCTCGTTTTGCTATGCTGATTCAATTCAAGGTTTTTGACTAATTTCTTAACCTTTTTACCAAGATTGGAAAGTGTGTATCGCAAACTTTTTTGGAGGGGTTTCATTCAGGGAAATATCTTTCTGGGTTGAACCAATAAAGCCGTCTAACTTCCAAAATTAGAGTGTCTTAAATATTGCCGGTTATTGACATTCCGTGGCAGTCTGATAATTGGTGATCTGAAATTGCCATCCAATTATCCATTGAGACACTTTGGTGTTCCTTTGTTGGAGCTTAGCCATAGATTTCCGCCGATGATCATCAAAATGGAATAGATGACATTATTGGAAAGTCCAGTTTCAACATTTCAGGATTTTGATTTTTACCACGTGCTTAGATCCATTCGATTTAGGCCTCCTCGCCGTTGCGCCCGATTGCAGTTGATTGTTTTTCTTAGATGTAATATTTGGATTGCTGTTGCTTATGATCGAATTTTGGTTTTTTTCAGGATCATTTCAAATTGCCCAGTAGTCAATCCCAATTTTGGCTTTATTACCGTGATTTTCAGTTCGATCCAAAAATCTAACCTGAGGGTTCTTTCAAATTCGTACGAATATTGTTTTCAGGAAATACTGTTCTTTGCAGTGGATCATGAACAATTGTTTAGAGCTCCTTTTTCAGGATCGAACAGATCCAACCATCATTTTCGTTACTTTTTGTGTCTTGAAAGATTTCCAACAGTATCCCCAGGCTGTTTTACAGTGTTTCGTGTTTAATCATATGATTAGATTAAATTTGCCAAGCCTTTTCTTTGGTAGCAAACCAAAAGCTTTCCTTTTTTATCCCTAAGAGGACTCATTTCACGCGGTTTGCTCCAAGCTTTTCGAGTCGTTTGGATCATGGATAAAGGTTTTCAAGTTTGTTTTGTGATGGTTCAGTCTTTGCTGAGGTTCGCCAACCGCCATTTTCGTTTTCATCGGAATTAAATGGCGGTCACTCAATATTATGTTTTCAGGGAACCTTCTGCTTTATGATATTAAAAATTTAATTTCTCTTAAATATTGTATATCGCCTTTGAACCAACCCCAGTCCGGATATAATCTTTCAGAAAATCGACATTTGTGTTGGGTTCTGTTTTGGTATAAAGAAATCGTTTTAAAGTTTTTATTTTCTAAACAATCTGTTTGATTCCTTTTCATAGGTGGCCACCCAAGCCGGTGTTGGAGTCATCAATACTCCAAAGATCATTGCTCCTGTTCGAATCTGTATTTTGATTTAAGAGGCATTCATTGAAGTCGCCTTCTCTCCCAGAGTCGAAAACTTCGTCCAAGTCCATTTGATTTAATGTTCCAACCAAAACCTTTTATTTAGGATCTAGGCATCGTGACGCCAGAATAGTTTCTGATTTTCAGGTTTCCATACTAGGCTTGAAAATTCCTGAGCTTTTATTCCATAGTTGATGTCAAATGAGAGTTTCTTCATCAAACGAGAAAGATTTGACGTTTCCTTGGTTGGAGGTCCGACCAAGCCATTCGGCTTTTTTCTAATTTTCTTTTTCCATTCAGAAATACAGTTTGGCCTGAAAAGGTCCAACCAGATTTTTCCCTGTGGATCGTTCAATTATGTGGTGTTGCAGAGTTGATTTCCTTTCGATCGGAACAACGATTTCGTTTTTCTCGATCAAGAGTCAGGATTGAACTCTCTTGGGAGTGTTCACTATCGGCAAATACTTTCCCAAGCAAGACGAGTCGGGACTCGGTGAGTTTTGTCGGGAAATTTTTTATTCAAAACCACAAAATCCCCTTTCGGTCGTATTCGATTCAGTCCCTCCTGGTTTTCTGGTCTGAGTTATTGAAACAGCCTGTTTTGTGAAAGTCCATTCATTGACAATGGAACGTTGGCGAAAAGACAGATTGGCTTGGGTGTGGGCCCAAAGGATGATTACAAAGGCGATTGAAACGCTGATTAAAAGAGATTGTTATTGAAAGGCATGGTGAAAAAGTTTTATGCTCGCTTCAAGTATTATAAATTGTAAGCGTGCCTGGAAAGATGTACTTTATATTTCATTACTGGTTAAGTTTGAACCATTAAAATTGAATTTTTTTAATCTTCATTTGAAATTGCGACTATTTTGAGCTTATTTTTTGAATTATATAGGATTGGATCTATTCAATATTTTGAGTCATTGATTACTCAACCCAAAACTTGGGGAATTATTGATTGTGTTGTATTATTAGAGATGACGAGCCATCACTCCTGATGGATTTAGAATCGGGAAATTCAGTACAGATTCGTTGGGGATTAGAGGGGATTAGCTCTGGAAGAATTGATTAAAGTTTGGTATTTGATGCCAGGTTTGGATATTTAGAGCATTTTCCCATCGTAATTTTGAGGTGATTTTTGTTTAACGCATTGGCGAGCATTTGCTACAAGCCTTCGAGAAAGGCTTTTGATTATTTGCTAAGCAGTGATTCGCTCGATTTGGTAGTTTTTGGATAGGTAAATGGACATCTGCTATAAGCAATCAATTCAGCGACACTTAATTTCATCCCTTAATAGAGAAAATCGGCAATCAATTATGGACATCAATTTAATTTACTTGATCCTGTGAGGTGATTGTACTGCGAAGTGAGGGGAGTTTCTTATCCATCCATGAACGGTCGGAAATTATTGGTTTCTTAAAGATTAAATTATTAGGTATTCTATTTTTCCGTTTCGATTTTATAGGATTACATCATTCCTTTTTTGATTAATCGTCCGAAAAGGTTAAGTCGTATGAGAAATCTTCAGGAAGTCACGCTTATTGATGGGGATTTTCACTTTCTGTCTCCAGGCTGGAAAGGCGGTTTTATGATCGCTTGATATTTTTCGAAAAGTATCCTTAATCGAGTACCGAAAATAGTATTTTAATGGCTTGAGGATTGGGCCGGTTACAGTGTGCTTTTTTTACTTGTATTTGTACATTTTCGTGCTATTTATCAAAGAAGGAGTCGATTCTACTTTTTTTATAGTTTGTATGCATATCAATGCGATCGTGACAAGCGATGAAGAGTGTTTGGCTGAGGTCTGTTTATACTGAATTTCTGAGCTCTTTTATTCACTATTTCCCATTCAATTTGGCCGTTATCTGATCTTCTCCTTTTTTCTGATTCGAATCCTCAATTCAGAAAGCATTTTCCAAAGGTTTCTACCTTATTTTCATACTATGCCCTGATTACCAGTTCGATATCGGCTGTCTTAGTTTTTAGAAGATATATTTGGGCGGATATGCAAATGTTGGCGTGTTATTTTCAATCGTATTTATGCCATGTACCTGTTGTTTTTTGATTTATGGAGTATACCTACGATCAAAAACAGGTGAGAGGTGTATTTTATATGTGGATACTGACTTTAGGAATTGCTTCCTTCATTTTCCCCTTTTTTTGACTTTTTGGAGACGTTGCCATTACCAATTCAAATACTATTATATCTTATATTTGGCAGTTTTGGCGGAAGAACCTTTCTAATACCTATGCGCTTGCGATCAGCACGAGAAGTTTTATGAGGGGAAAATGATATACCAGAATATATTTGGTTTGGCAAACTTCAGAAATGAGATCCTGCGTGAAAAGTAAATGATACCTCAAATGAGTTGAAGCTTTAAGGGAAGTAATATCATTTTTGGAGAGATGGGAAGAGCAGCGCGTATCCAAAACTTGAGTTGACTGGACTATGAGAACAATCACTTTACTTTCATCTTTCAGGTCCTAAGTTCAGTGACTCCACATTTCATCTTTAATGACGCGATTCCATTCAAGTTTTTCTCATTGAAAGTGTAGGAAAATGCCTGTTTTATATCTCAATAGTTTGCAAAAATCATACGGGATTGGTTTTTGGAAAGTCAAGAGAATTTAAAATCTCGGCTGTGTGTAGGGCTTAGATATTGCGAACTTTATCTTGAGGCTGAGACGTCAGGTTGTTTGAGAGGATTGATTTTACCATTGATGTCGAAAGAGGTATAAGTCTTCAGAGACACCAAAGTTCCGCCTTTGGTTTTTCAGCCATTTTGGGAAGAGATGCAGTTTGGCATGGATTGATGCCTAAAAAGGACCCAAATCCATTTTGATTTCGAGTGTTTAGAGATGGGAAGGGTTGGTATGTTTCCATTCGTGACAATGGAGTCGAAAGACAGGCATCGCTAAATTGAAAGCAAATCAACCATCAAGCATCCAGTTTGGTATTTCGCTTTCTCAGACGACTGAGATTTTTTTCAAAGTGGAGATTTCAATATTCTTTTGAAATGGTTGATTCAGATATCTGCTGAAAGTTGGTACTGAGTAGTTTATCATTACTTATTCAGGTAGCTGGTTTTAGGTAGCAAATTTTTTTGAATGTTACCACCAGTTATACTTTTGGATACATGGGTTTTATCTTTAACAATTGATGAAATAGCTTTGCTTGAATAAATTCAAAGCCCAGTTTTTTTATTGGGGTAGTTTTTTTCGAATGATTCATAGAAGATCGCACCAAAAAATTCTACTAAAAACGCAGCACTGTAAGTCAATGAAAAGATTTAGTATTATTATCTTTTGTTTATCTTCTTGTTTTCTGCGGAAAGAAGAAGTACGGTTCAATAAATGGATACCAATCCTTCTAAGGCGGGCTTTTCGGATTCTTCTGAAAAATTGTAAAGATTCCTCAGAGGAGCGTTGGAAGCTATGATCCCCATGGGAGTAAGCCAGCTTCAAAAACTGGTTCCTTTGAAATTCGGTGAATGGAACAACGAAAAAATACTAATTGGGACATAAGCAGGGAATTTGAAACCATGGTGGGCCATCGTACTTTACCAGAAAAAGGGCAAGGATGGCAGACAGATTTCTATGGAGGTGGGCTGGATGGGCGGAGCAACGGGGCGGTGATGCTAAAGTCGATATCTTAAAAATTAACCTAGACTATGAAGAGCAAACGCGTTAACGGGTATTCTGAATTTTATGAGGCGGGACGGGTTTTCGTGTTTGGGAAAGCTTGCTTCATAGTCATTTGTGAAATCGAATATGTCACGACAGGTAGATTTCATTTATATATTTAAAGGTTCACCAAATTCTATGGGGGGAATTTGTGGGCTTTTGTACGAGAAGTCAGGGATGAGATGATTAAGGATAATTTCGGGATGAATCACCATGGCTTACTAAATTAGCGGAATTTAAACTTCCTGTTAAAATTGCTTTAAATATCGTAATTATGCAGGATTTATTTTTTTTGGCTACGATTGGACATTTACTTTCGCCTCGTATATCAAGAAATTTAAAAATATAATTTTCTAAACCTGGAACATCAAAAAAAAAAAAACCCCCCCATTTTCTACTGCTTCTTTTTTGCTTATTTTATTTTCACTTTTCAATTGGCTAATTGCCAACAGTACTTCGTGGGAAAATTTCCCAATTATACTAGTGGCCCATTCACCAAATCGATAATCATTTGATCGGTTTTTCAGCTATCAGCCAACATGGGGTGAGGTCAATGGAGAGCGGGGACTTCTCCATAATTCTCGGAAATAATTTTCTGAAAAAGCACGGGGAAATGGGCAGGGGAAGCACGGGAAATGCTCCTAAAGGATTTAAAGTAGTTTGAAGACAGTTCAGAGACCTTTGGGCTGCCCTATTGAAGAAGTTTGGAAACTACAGTTCGGCGGATTATAAGGTCGGTTTCAGGACTTCCGGAAATTAACGTTATGGACGGAAATGGGACAATCCTTACCAATGGGATTTTGTATGCTGCCAGCAGTTTAGATATAGCAAGGTGGCTCTTTCACCTATTCGGGATGTAAATGCCAGTTCAGGGGTATTATTTGGAGTTCTATTTTTGGAAGGTCCCGCAACAGTTAAAAAGGGAATGTCTAATGGAAACTTACAGCCGGAAGTGGAGAAGAAGTCTTTGAGAAAGCACCTGATTATTGACTTGGAACTCCAGCTGGATGGAATATAATTTCGATAGGGGATAGGACCGAAGTTGTTTTACTTTCCTTCTGCAGGGAAAAGTCTTTCCTTTAAAAATTTGTCAGATGACTAGACTTTGGGAACAACTCTACCGGAGACTTAATGATGGTTTGCGGTTGAAAGAGTAAGATACGTTTTATTACCAGTCAAAAGCACTGAAATGATCATTTTCAGGCTTTTTTCTTTTTTTTGTATTTGTCTACATATGTGACTATTTCTTTGGACATATTGTGCTTTTTTTACCCCTCTATAGGATTTAGAGGTTGAAATTTTGTTTTTAGGGAGACTTTCCCAATTGGGGAATCGAATCTAAACTAGGCCTATCAACCTTGATTTTTTTAACTTATTGAAAAAATTTTTTTTTACAAAAAACCACTCAAAAATTCAGGTCTTTTTTTATTGCTACTTCTTTTGGGTATTTCAATTCCCTGAGGGAGTTTTTGCACAGGGCTTTTTCTTGGAAATTACACTATTTTGGTTCAGGCGGAGGGCCCAATTTATTTTGGGCAGGTTTCAACAGCAGCCAGGGGTTTACTGACTTTAACCAACAAAGGGGGTTTCCGCTATTTCCCTTTTGTGGTCTTTTCAACGGTCTTTGGATGGAAGTATACCGATTGAGGGCAATTCTCATCGGGGGCAATCACGGTTCCTCCGGCACAAATACCATTACTTTCATTTCATCTCTCTCTTT
>Ga0163217_1108506_pt1 | contig 11222 bp, 18 predicted proteins | sample SynspAceP_FD_185933 | JGI IMG/M metagenome (GOLD analysis project Ga0163217, IMG submission 185933) | Saline lake microbial communities from Ace Lake in Antarctica - Synechococcus sp. Ace-P (PacBio error correction) | ecosystem: Environmental > Aquatic > Non-marine Saline and Alkaline > Saline ... | reverse complement strand
GAGCGCCAGCGCCCGTATTACAGTTCCGAATTGTCGCCGATCAAGAGGTTCTTGACGATATCCTCGACCATTTTACTTGGCGGCGTCTGCGAGCAGCATCATCGTATTGTCGCGGAAGAAGAGTTCGTCTCGATCCCGGCATAAGCCCGACCCCACGAGCGCTTGATGAAGAGGACCACGTGCCGGCATTTTCCACGTCGACACGGGCTTGCCGTAGATCGGCGACGTCTTGTCGGTCTTGGCGCCGATTTGGTGACATCGTTCGCCCCGATGACGAAGGCGACTTTCTGAATTGCGGAAGTCCGAGTTGATGTCTTCGAGTTCGAAGACCCTCATCATACCGGCACCTGCGCTTCAGCGAGCAGCACGTCATGTGGCCCGGGCATTACGCCCGCAACGGGGTGGGATGGCGTATCTCACTTTCGACGCCTTCTTTCTTCAGAGCTTAGTCAGCCATTACCTTTCAGGGCGTGCTGGGCCTTGTGCCCACGCCATGCCGTAACCGGGCACCGATGATGGACCTGGAGGCGTTCTTCATGTGAGGCAGCATCTTCCGCCGAGCCGCGCTTTTGAACGGCGGTCGACCTGCACGCCCGCCTGCTGCAGCCGCAGTTCGCGCCGCCGAAAAGCCGCCGAGGATGACGAGATTGAAGCTGCGGTTTCATGCCCTTGCACATGATGTAGGACAGGATTCGCACCGGACGAGCCGACAAGCGCGCCGGTAGATGATCCAGGGCGAAATGCCGAAGCGTGAAACGAGAGCGGCATGACCGCCCAGCCGAATAGGGAGTTAGCATCGACACGACGACCGCATTCGGCGCCGCCCAATACGGTATGATCAGCGTAATGCCGAGGACTCCAGGGCGAGCACGGTCCAGGGTGATGAAGGCCCAGTGCGCATGGGCCATGGCTGGCCATCAGGACGCGGACAAGCACGATAATGCGATAAGGAGGCCAGAAGTTAGCACGCTGCCGACCGGGGCAGCATGATCGCGCGCCGCCCATATTGCCATTGAGCTTGGCGGAAGGCGTATGAGCGAAACCGTGAGGTGAGCGCGCGGATGGGCCGAACCGAGCGACAGTTCGATTCAGGGAACGCGACATGGATGCCTTTTTCAGCGTCGGATATTGGCCGAAAGCCCGAGGGCGCATACACGCCAGCTGCGGCGACCGGCACGGGCAGCAAGACCGACCAGGCTGTGGAAGGCGGCAACAAGCTGCGCATTGGCCGCGTCATTGACGATGCGCTTGCGATGACCGCACCAATGGTGCCGCCAATTGGCGACACCGCCGAGGATGATTCCCCAGGTGACCGGATCGAGGCTGGTTCCAGAGCAGAGCAATGGTCGTGCGACGGCCGATGGCCATGGCCGAATCATGCCATTTGCGGGTTACCCTTGCGGGGCTGGTGGCCGGGCTGACAGGCCCGCGAAGGCCAGGATAAGAGCACGCCTGGCAACGGGTAGAGCGCGGAGCGCCCAGGTGGAGTGGAAACTAGTTCCATAAGGACTATTCCCCTTCTTTTGTATTACATGGCGAGCATGCGTGGGTGACGAGGAAGCCGCCGAAATATGTTGACGGCTGGCGAGCATGACGGCGACGCCTCCGAAGAATCTTGGCGGTCCAGTTGTTCTGCGGTGGAGGCCCAGCGGCCGCAGCGACGAGTGCGGCCGAGACCGATGATTTACGAGGAGATGGCGTGGTCACGGCCAATTTCAAGGGGGCGTATGTCCAGGCGCGGGGTGGTCACGCTTCCAGACCACGTAAATAGCGGATTAAAACAGGCCAGAACGAAGATCGCGGCGGAGGAATGATGGTGGGTTTTACACCGGCCCGCCTTCTTTTTTGGCGGGGTATTTTGCGGAGGCGGCCAAGGAGGAGGGGCGCCGTCGCGGCGAGCGCTGAGGGTTTTCATGATTTCACCCTTGTCATTTCACGTTTCACCAGTTTGCGCAGTCAGCAGCAGGCGTGACATTTCGTCGCGCGTGTCGAGGTGAGCGCGCGCTCTTCGGCGGGGTCACCAGCCAGGCAGGAGAAGCGAACAGGTTCTTGGGCCGTAAGAGCGAGCTCGATATCAGCGGGCAGGCGGGCAGGGAGGTTCGAGAAACCCGTGCCAATCTTCACACGCCGACATCGGACGCATCTCATCCGCGCCTTAGATAGCGGGCAGTTACCACCCTGGCTGACGGCCATATCGACGAAACTGAACCGGGCTTCATCCGTCTTCCCATGGCTCGGTGACGAGCACCGGTTGCGGCGCGGCCGGGATCAGCGCGTCGTGATGACGATGTTCCGCTTGGTGATGTGGGATGCCGTGAGTTCGGCCTGCTTGGCTAGATATTCCTGGCGGACATCTGCTTGGAGTATCCCGCCAGCGGGTTTCAGCTTGCCCTTGAAACTACTTCGTCCTCGACGCGATAACTTTGGCGCCGAAGCGAGGGCGACCTGTTCCTTGGCGGCGGGGCGCCACGTCCGGTCGCCGTTTACGACCCCGCCAAGGCGCGCGCCGTTGTTGCGATGGCCTGGAGGGCCGGCAACAACCTACACCCATGATGTAATACTGGCCGGGGGCCACCGGTGCGGCTGCGCGTCATCACATCATCGGCATGGCTGCGGCCATAAATATGGGGCGCCTATCGATCATGAGCGGTAACAGCGAGGTTGGATTGAGAGGACAGGCGTCCATCGACTGCGCACGCGAGATACGCGGGTGAATTCATCGACATAGCCGCGATTTTTTCGCGTTGAGCGCATCGAGCAGGCGGGCTCGAGGCGCAACGGGTCCAAATCAGGTGCGAGGCAGGGGTCGCGCCGTCCGGCAAGGCCGCGGACTTCTGGCGACCTTCCGGCCCGCGTACCTTGAACACCACATCGGCCGCCCTTGGCAGCGTCCAGCGGGCATTGCCGCCGATCGTCGCCCCTTCGGCCTTGTAGGCCTCTATTCCATAAAGCCTTGCACAACCCCTGCACCGCCTCGGACGGTTAACCAGAATGTCCCAGACCAACCAATTTCTTGGACGGGCTCTCCGGTGTTGCAGCCACAACGGGTTTCAACCGGAGCGTCGCTTCCCTCAGCACTGATATTTTCATGAGGCTGAAATAGAGGCAAAATATTCGCGACGCACATCAAATTTGGAGATCGAAGGCAGTGGGTTATGGTTTTTTTAGTTTTTTTCTGGCTTAATCGAAACGGCGCTGGTTACCGGGGCGTTCAAGTGGTCTGGGTCGCCATTTTGCGGGTGTCCTGGCTTGAGGCAGGCGCCCCACGTCGTCCCTGGCAGCGCGGCGGAATGGATCGCCTCGAATCCGTTGGCAGCAGAGATCGAAATGCGCTGGTTGGCAAGGCTGCTACCGGTTCGGAAAAATTGACGTTACGAGCGAGGAAAGTGTGACCGGGGATTTCGCGGAGATCGCCGAGGCGCGGCGCCCGATCTGTGACATCATCGTCAAACAATTCCGCATGTCGCGCGAAGGCTGGTCACGAAAAATGGCGAAGATGACTGGCGAATGCCGTGCATTGACACCAATCTCAGCCGGCGTGTTGGCGGCGTCGCAAGCATTTGGCGCAATGCGATGACGCAGCGAAAGTGGCCGTGTTCGATTATCCATATCGCATCGATTCACTGGCCTGCCGCCCACAGATTGATGACAACGGGCCTATTGGCGTGTCCAAGGCTGGTGACACAGTGACCCGGCAGATGGACGCTGGAGATGGCGCGTTTTTGGCGTTCGCGTTGAACGGATTGCGCCGGGCTATTTCAATAAGAACAAGAAATCATGAATGAGTTCCTCGAGTCGACGAAGGCCAGGAAAATGATTCGTTCGGATCGCCCAGAGGCGGTGGGCGAACCTTGACCGAAAACTGTCGGGCCCGCTATTTGCTGCTCGCGTCCGATTGCCGGCAGCTTCATTGACCGGTATCCACGATCGTGGTTACGCGCGGACATTGCTGCACCCGCTTTGAATCTTGCCTTGTCCGGATCACCGGACTAAAAGCCTTCCTCACGCAAAAAGGTGCCTGCTTATCCGCAGGGAAAAGGGAAGCCGCGTTAAATCTCGGCGCTGTGCCCGCAACTGTAAGCGGATGGGAATTGGCCACAAAGCCACTGGGGCAATCCTGGGCGAGGCGGTCTTTTCCATCGATCCGCAAGTCAGGATGACCTGCCATCTTGCCGTCGTTTGCCCCGGTCCGGGTTCAGGCAATGGCAGCGGAGGCTAATAACTCCGTCTACCGCGACACTTTTGGTGAACGCCCGGCCCTGTGCCGGGAACAAACGCGATGTGAGCGATGCTCAAACAATACCTTCTGGCAGGCGCTGCTGGCTTGCCGTTTCCGGCTGCCCGCATCGGCGCAGGAAGCGAACCTTGAACCTTTGAAACCATTTTTCCTCGTGGGCTCAGGCCCGAAACGGCAGACGATCATCACAGCCAGCGTCAGCGTGCCTGACGCGGATGCTTGTCGATCCGCCTGTCGCGAAAATGTTCGCCGACCAGTTCTGCGCGCCGTGCCGGCGTGGGCATTTTTCGCTGGTCTTTGGCGGCGTCGGTGCGCTCAGCCAGGTTGCGCCTGCGCGGGGCCGAGGCGATCACACGCTGGTGTTGCTCGACGGAGAATTGAAGTTATCCGACCCGGCGTCAACGGCGAGGACGATTTCGGCTTGCTGACCGGCATTGGCGCGACGCGTATCGAAGTGCTGCGCGGTAGAGGCCTCAATGCGATCTATGGCTCCGATGCCATTGGGCTGGTGTCGTGTCCCTGTCGACCGAAGCCGGGCAGAAGGAGCTCGTGCAGCAATTCGGTTAATCGGCACGCAGGATACAGGCCCGCGCCAGTGCTACCTTTTGCCGGCCAGGGCTGGCGGCCTGCGCTTTGGCGCACGGTCTTTCAGGCTTTTTCAAACGGGCGGTCGTCGATGTGGCCGGCTTGTGATGGCAAGAGGGTTGGCTCGGATGCTTTCTCCGGCGTCGCGCCGGGCCCGCGCTGGGACCTCAAGTACGGATTGGAACCCTGTCCGGTTCTCGCCATTTTGCCCGCCGCTCGACGGCCGGCCTCGACTCCGACACGGGACTATGGATGGCCTGCTCGGACCAATACAGACCAGAACCGAAGGCGACCAGCTACCCTGATCGTGGCGTCGCTTCCGCCGGTGTGACGGGGCGAGTGTGGATCACACGGTCTTCCGCGCCAGCTTCAACGAAGTTGCCCTGCGAGAACACGGGACCGATGGCGCCCAAGAACGGACGATCGACCGGCGAACGCCTGAAAGTGTCCGGGGCCCTTCGATCACTTTCGGCAATCAGAACTGACGGTCTCCTGGACTATGAAAAAAGGAAGATGTTATGATCGCCAACGGATTGTCGTCTTATGGCGCTTCACCAACGCTTCGGAAACTTTTGAAAGCTTTGGCGTGCCACGGAATACCGGGGTTTGCCTTCGGCGCACTCGATCTTCAGCGCCTCGGGTCGGTTCGACGGACAATTGATGGCCGGTTCGGACGATGCTACGACATGGCGGGTCGGCGCAGGCTACGGCTTGGACGCCGTGAATGGCCAGGGCGCGCGCCTCGGTGGGCAGGTGTAAAGAACCCAACTGTTCACGGTAACTGTTGGTTTCTTCCCGCAGCTTCATCGGCAATTCCGGATCTCAAGCCGGAACAGCTCGACCAGCTGGGAAATCGGCTGGGACCAAGCAGGTTGCCGAGACAAGTTTTGTCAGCAACGTATTTCCAATGGCCGATCTCGAAGACGAAAATCTACACAAGCCTTTGACGTGTAAACAACAATTCAACCAGCCCTCAAATCGGGCAGCAAGTCCAAAACGCAGTGGTATGTCGAACTGTCAGGCCGTTGGGATGCCACCAGCCGCACTTGCTTCGTTCGCAGGCAGGGCAACCCTGATGCAAAGCGAGAGCGGATGATGGCCGCGGACGAGATTTTTTTCCGCGTTACCGGATACGGCCTCGCTATCGGTCGACTGGCAACGGATGCGGACGGCATGCCGTCGGCCGCGGGCGTTTGGATTTTATGTTTGGTGAAGGCAGGATTGACTTCGACTGTCGGAAGTTACCCGTCTGCGGCGGATGGGCGCTTGGACGCCTATACGCTGTTCTCCGGCCATTCCTCGAGTTTCCGCTGACCGAGCGGATGGCCGTTACGCTTCGGAGGCGAAAAACCGTGTTCGATGTGAAACGGCGACAGACGGTGTACGGCTATGCAGACGCCGGGTGCGGCGGCCTTCATAGACTAGAAAAACTGCGATGATGCGTTTGGGCGTTCCTGTTCCTGCTTGTGGCTGCCCCGATGGCGGCAGCGGACGAGTTGCGCCCGACTGTTTCGTCTTCGCTCGACTATGCCGCGGACCAGTTGTTGCTCGGGCTGGCGACCGCGAACAGGTCCGCGCGCTTCGAAGGATGGGCGGAGCGCCCATTCAGCTTCCTGCGGGAAACGAGCGGCCGGCCTGCCTCGGGGTTCGTTGCGTGGCGAGGACGTTTGCGCTTCCCACCTGATATCGTTGGTCCCGCAGTTGGGGCGGGGACGCCCGGGGCGCTAAAATTCTACCGAAACGGATGGGAATTTTCGCACCGTTTCAGATCGCGCTATGCTTCAGACATGGACGGGCAGCGGCGCGTGACCGTAAGTGGCTGCTTGCGCTTGGGCAAAAGGACCGTGGCGAAGCGCTTTTGTCGCCGCCATGCCCACATGCCGCGCCACCGACTGGCCGCTAGTGCCACTCTATGTAACGCCCGGAGGCGTGACCGCAGGGCAAGGGGCACGATGGTCGATGCGATCATGCACCAAGGGCGGTCCTTCGAGAATGCGCGACCGGCACGGGCTGGTTATTCGCTACCGTGGAAAATCGCTCGGATGCAGCCGCCCGAGGTTCTCGGCGCTGACGGCCTTTTTCGGGTTTTGACGGACTACGCTTCTTCGACCAGTGGAGCGGTGGCGCGCCACCACCGCGCTTGCCTATGCCCTGGAGGACGCTGACCAGGTGGCCTGACCGAAGCCGGCGACTTGCCCGGCGTGGTTTCTGTTGGGCTGGAGAAGCGCATTGCATGTCGCTCGCCGCAGCTGGACGCCGCGCCAATGAAACATCTTCTCGCCGATCCTTGACGCTTGCCTAGCCTTTTCCTTAGTTCGCGCTTCTCGGCCTTGCCAGGTAGCGGCTTGATCTCGGTCTTGAGGCCACACTGTCCGCCCGATGGGGAAGGGTCACTGAGGCCGCCGCATACATCGTCTGGGGAAATCGCATTGCGCGTGCTCGATAGGTCTGCTCTTTGGGGTTGGCTGCGGCGCTTGGGGCCTGTCTGGCGCTGGCTTGGCAGGGCCTGCTGCAGAATCCGCTCGCCGGCCGGGCGTGCTCGGCCGTATCGGCTTTTCGCCTCGCTGCGGCGCGGTGATCGCGATCTATTTCGGCCTGGCGCTGCAGGCAGCTTGCCGTTGGCCACTTGCCGCGAATCTCTTTCTCTGCCATCGCCGTGGGGCGCTACTCCTGTTCGCGACGGGGCGCGGAGCCAGCACGGTGACACTGGCTGCTGGTCGGGAATGGCCTTTCCAGCCTTGGCGGGGCGCTTGACCTTCGCTGGCGCTGAAACCTCGCGCCCAATCCATACAGCCAGTTCCGACCTGATAAAAAACTGGATGCTGGGGATCGTCGCGAACCCGGTCGTGGATGGATGCTCGGCATTGCGCTGCCAGCCTGGGCGCTCGGCGTCGGCGGCAGAGTGATCTGGCCGGGTCCCCTCACTCCGGGCCCTGTCCCTTCGGAGAGGAGGGACGGCTTTGCCATTCTCTCAGGTGCGAAACCCCGCCGGGCGGCGGGCCTGCTGATCATTGTCGGCCACGTCACTTGCTCGCCGGCGCTAGCGTGGCCGTGGCCGGCACGATCGGATTTGCTTGCATGTCCGCTGCCGCTTATCGTGCGCCCCCTCGTGACAGCCATTGATCCGCAGCGCGCGTATTACTCCCTCGGCGCTGGCGGCCGGTGCCATGCTGCTTGGCGCCGATGTGCTGATACGCGTCCTGCCGTTCGGCCCAGGAGCTTGAAGCTTTTGGCGTGGCGGCTGCCCTGTTCGGCGCGCCGGTCTTCATCTGGATCGCCGCCCCTGGTTGGGGGGGAGCGCCCGATGATTCAATGTCTCCGGTATCAATGTTGACCTCGGGCGGGACGGCCGGTTTTGGCGGATGTTTCGCTCAGCGTGGCGCCGCGTGAATTTCATTCGGCCTTGGTCGGTCCGCAACGGTTGCCGGCAAGAGCACGCTGGTTACGTGTCATCGCAGGCCTGCTTGCGCACATTCGGTCAGTCACTTTCGGTGATGCGGAACATTGCCGCCGCTGGCCCATCGCGAGGCGGGCCTTGCTGGTCGCCTGCGTGCCCAAGTGCGACCCGTCGCGTGGAACCTGATGGCCGAGGATCGGTTGCCTCGGTCGGATCGTTTACCACCCGTCGCCCTATGACCGGTGCGGCCCAGCTGGACCCGCGAGGTATCGACGATGCGCTTGATCGGGCAGGTGTGCCACGCCTTTACCGCCATCGTTTCCCGTTGCATGCGCTGTCGTGGCGGCGAGCAGGCCCCGGTCCCACCTTGCCCTCACACTTGCCACCCCTTCACGCGACCCTGCATAGCTGGATTTTGAACCGGGCGCTGCGGCTGGACATCGGCCCACCGCCTCAGCCTGATGCAAGTCCTGCAGATGAATGTGCTTGCGGGCGGGCGGTTGTGGCGGCGGTGCACGACCTTGACCTCGCATCGCGCTTCTGCAAGCCGGATTATCGTCCTGGATCAAGGGGTGTGTGCCGAATGGGTGGCCGGGAAACATCGCATGCGGCCTGGCGTGCGCCCGTGTGTTCGCGAGTATAGACGCTCTCCCGCCAATGCGCAAGGGCGTATTCGAACCGGCACGAGGGCTCGCATGTTCTTGGTTCGCAAGCATTTTTTGCACTCGCCCGTTTAGGCAATCAAACCTTTAGGCCTCTCTGCCCGATTTATAGAGTCTCCGGGGTAAATGACCGTTTTGAGGATGTCCGATGCTGCACAGGCCTGTACATAATCGTTCGCCGCGGGTATGCGGATCAAGGCCGGACGTGGGATTCACAATCCAGCGCGTTTTCTGGCCGTTCAGGCAGTCGACCAGCACAACTCCCTCCAGCATTCGCATTCACCCGCGCATGCGGCTTCAGGCTCTTCTGGCGGCGCGAACTGACCAGACCCAGCGCATTGTCGTGCGCAGGGATCATGTTCGACCCTTGCTCGTCCTCTTCCTGTTTCCTCTTCTCGCGACCTGCTTGCCGGATTTATCCTTTACGCCGCACTCTGACGAGGCTTCACCTCTGGCCTTGGGTCCATTTCGGGCGGATAGGTTCGCGCGAACACAATATTGAAACAGGAGGAGCCGTCCATGTGCGCGTCAGGAAAAGCGTTTTACCGGTTTTGCAGGCATGGGGCACGCGGGTTTGTTGCCCGCGACAAAGACCATTCCCGAAGGAAATGCTGCCTGTTCGTCGACCGGCTAAGCCATCCAATATGTCGTCGATGAGCGCTGAAGCGGGAATCGAGCAACATCGTTTTTGTGACCGGCCGCAACAAAAGGGGCGCCATCGAAGACTTTTCGATATTTTCATTGAACTCGAAGCCTCGCTCAAGGGCCAAAGGGCAAGGCAGTGCAATCTGGAGCAGGTGCAGCAGGACCGTTTCTGCCTGCCGGCGCAGCAAGCTTCGTTACGTTCAACAGTCGCCGCTCGGCCTCGGCCATGCCATCTGGTGCGCGCGCGACATTCATTGGCAGCGAGCCCCTTTCGCCGTCCTGTGCCCGACCCGTAATCGTCAAGGTTGCGCCCGTCCTGCCTCGCAGATGGTCAAGGGCCTATGACGAAGTCGGCGGCAATATCCGTCGCTGTGCGATCCTTGTGCCGATGGAGCGTTGGTCGTCCTATTGGTTGTGATTGCTCCGAAATCGCGCAATGGTCCCTGATTAAAAATGTCCGGCATGTCGGAGAAACCACCGATGGAAATCGCGCCGTCGAATCTGAAAAATCACCGGTCGCTACATCCCTCCAGCCGGAAAATCTTGGCCTCCTTGCCTGACCAGGCTGCGGTGAGAGGGCGGCTAGAATCCAGCTGACCGACGCAATGGTGCGCCAGATGGAAACCCAGGACTATTATATCGCCTACGAATTCGAAGGCCGGTGAATACGATTTGCGGGTCCAAGCTCGGCTATTTCGAAGCGTCCTGGCCCATGCCATCGACAAGACGAAGACCGCCAAGAGCGCTCGCGACTGATCCGGAAGAATGGCGGCTTTACGCTTTAGCGTAAAAACCGTCGCTTCTCCAGTAAGACACCTAGTCCGGTCTTGATAGGTATCTGATCGCGCTTTGGGTTTAAGGTTGGCCGCGTTGACCGGCTAGGGTCTATGCTTTGATGACCCTGAACCCTTTCCCTTCCCACTTTTTGACGATGTCCTTGCGGGACCAGCGCGTCGCGGGCGTCGTGCGCGAAACACCTATTCCTGAACCTCATCCGGCATGGATGGCAGCGGGCCAGGCGCGGGAGGTTCTGGTCAAGGCCGTAATAGCCATAGCAAGTAACCGCAGTCTTCCGACTCCCCGCGCCGCCGATTGAAACCGCGCTCTCGTCTCGGATTCCGAAGCTGGGCGCAAGCTGCCGGTTGGCTCTGGCCTATTCTTCCGGAAATTCATGCGCAGCCCAACCCGCCGGGTGTCGCGCGCCGGCCCCGCGCGGCTTCTGCGGGCATGCCGGCGCTGATCGTGATGCGTCGTATTGCCCGCGCACGGTGGAGGTGGGACGGCCCGATCTTTTGTACTGGCCGATGGCGGCGAGGCTGCATCTTCTATCGCTCCGCACGAAAAGCGCGAGGGCGATCTCGCAGGACCTGGCGGCGGAGCGGGGCGCCATCGTTGGTGCCGCGCTCTGATTGACTTTTGTCATCATGCGGACAGGGGGACTTCTCGGCCTCGAATTCGCCGGTCAGGCAGCGTCCATGGGCGCGCCTGCCGCGACTTCCACCTTGCTGTGCTGCGCCGGCGGGCGGCGGCCTGACACCACCGCGCTCGCTCGCTCGCTCTCTCGCGCGGGCTCTTCGGGGCACACGAAAAAATCGGCCGCAGACCGCAAGGCGCCATGACGACTGGGCGCGCTTCACTGGCGGGCGGGTGAGGGTTGATCGCCAATGCGCCGGGACACGCTCGTTCTTGCGACGCG
>Ga0163217_1028412_pt1 | contig 11222 bp, 8 predicted proteins | sample SynspAceP_FD_185933 | JGI IMG/M metagenome (GOLD analysis project Ga0163217, IMG submission 185933) | Saline lake microbial communities from Ace Lake in Antarctica - Synechococcus sp. Ace-P (PacBio error correction) | ecosystem: Environmental > Aquatic > Non-marine Saline and Alkaline > Saline ... | reverse complement strand
CCGAAATACGTGCCTCAAGAAAAAACAATATAAACAAAACTTTCTTTGTCTCTTCTCAGCAACCACTTAGAAAGCCAATAAATACTATGAACTGTCTGAGTTCACCTACTCTCTGATGACAAGAAGCTATCAACCATATAGAAAGCCAGGCAGCGCGGAGCTCCCTAAGCGCCCGCATCGCATTATCCTGATGCAAAGCCTAGCTTAGTATAGGAATCAACAGCATGGCGCAGGGATGCAGCGTATTACCTTCCCCCTGCAAACTGATCCGAAACGCTACTCAAACACGTAGTAAATGCACTAGAACAAACGACCACCTGATCCTGCTCCACTCAAGACCAAACATCACAGGTGTAATTTTTTCCAACACCGCAAAAGAGGAAAGCTTAACGCTCGGCCACACAAGGGAAGCGGGACATTATTGGGCCAATGCCCTCCATGCAAAGCCTATTCAGCGCGATATGAGGAAAAATAGCCAGGAACCGATCGTAACGGTATTGATTCGCGGCGAGTCTGGAACAGGTAAAGAACTTTGGTCGCAAAGCACTGCACAACTTAACCAGCGCCACAATCATTCCATCATAGCGTTAACTGTGCTGTGCCCATTCCCGGAAACCTCTTGAATCAGAGCTTTCGGTCTGGAAAGGCGCATTTACCGGCGCCAACTCATCCATGAGCGGCCTAATTTACGCCGCTGACAAAGGCACCTTATTCTCGATGAGATAGGCGAAACTACCACTTAGAAGCGCATAGCGAGACTATTACGCGTACTGCAAGAAGGCGAAATACGTAAAGTGGTGCCACCCAATCACAAAAGTAGACATTCGATTAATTACAGCAACCATAGAATTAAACCGACAGGGTGATCCACAGGGCTTTTCGAGAAGATCTATACTAGCGTCTTTATGTTCATGGAACTTACTACTTCCACCCCCTAAGAGACAGAGTGACGACATCTCGATGTTAGCAAAAATTACTCTGGAGAAAGGCTGCAAAAAACACAGCAAAACCAATTTGCACTATTACCAAGACTTTCGATAAAGCCATTCGCTCACATACACGATGATCGCTGGGCGCAACGTACGAGAGCTGAAAAAGCACTAGGAAAGAAGCCGTTATTTCTCAGCCCTCCTGAAAAAATAGAAGCTGCCAATCTCAAAACTTGCCAGTCAAAGCAACCCCCAAACAACACGATGCACAGCCATTCACCAATGTCGGATCACCGATTAAACAAAAATTTAGTTGGGGACAACGCTAGACGATTACTTTCAACATTTCGTACTCTCGCACCAAACACAAGATGACGGAACACAACTTGCCATTCTTTTGGGCATATCAAGAAAAAGCCTAGTGGGAAAAGACGACAATAACTCGCTATACCCAAAAAAGTAAACAGCCAGAAAAGTAACACTTGATACTTAACATACCAAAAATAAAAATAACGAAAATATTGCTAAAAAAAGTGTACAGTATTTTCTCAAAACCTTAACCAAATCAGCAACTTTATGTTTTTGCCACAACAAATGCCTTATAGATGGTACAAACGATAATAAGATTGACAAGAATTAAAAAGAAGTTAATCGTCGTATGTAGTTCTTAACATAAAAATAACAATAGGAACCACTGTGACTCTTTCAAGGAAAATAAAAATTTGAGGTCATGGATGAAATCGCTTTGGATAATTGATCTTTTTAGATATGCAAGCCTTAGGGCCGATGAAAACGATGCAATAGATAAAATAAACCTGAGTAGAAACTGCAAGAAGCGCACCCACTTTGTTTTCGGAAACTAGTATCTTCATGTATCCAAAGCGATATCTTTCATTACTGTCAGTAGATAATAATCGCTTCACATTCTCTTATCTTACTTCAACACACCAATTAGTTGCATATTACCTCATACATGGCCATTATTCGTGTAACGTTTAAGTCATCACGGTGTAGAATGTCTTTATCCGTTAACTTTAAATTTGTTGGTCTAAAGCTGACAGGATTAAAATCTCTGGTACGTAAAGCTACCTCTCTGTTTGCCTCACAACAGGCTCAGACTTACCCTATTATATCCCTCGCAGCGATCACAGACTTATCTCGCCAAAAATTTAAGCCCCAATGCCGTAAAAGTATGTATATCGCTAAATAAAAGCTGCTATGACGCTTACCTTGTCGGCGGGCTGCGTTGCGAGACCCACCTCATCGGTATTGAGCCAAAAGACTTTGATAACATAACCAACCGCGACACCGAAGAAGTCACACCATTTTTTCATAACTCAAGACTCATTGAGTCGTCGGTTTCCAAATTGGTTCATGTGACCTAATGGGCCGTGAAATAATATGAAGTCTCTACATTTTAGTGCGGCGCATCCAAAGACGATGACAGCGAAAGCAGCAGCCAACAAGAATCCTTAATAGGTAAAGACTCGCGCGATCTCCCATGCATTGTATTACGCGACAACGTGTACGGCCAGTATTGAAGAAGACGCAGAACGCCGCGACTCACTTTTAACCGCGCTGTATTACAATGACTTGCAAGATATTCAGTAATTCACGATTCTACTGCGGTGGCCTAAAAGGACATAGAAGACAAACAGTTCGTATTATGGTGACGCTCGTCAGCGCTATCAGAAGATCTGTGCGTATGTTGCGTGCGATTCGCTTCGCCGGAATAAGCTTCGGCTTTGAACTTGAGCCAAAAACAGCGGCAACCGATCAAAGAAATGGCACCCACCTACGTAGACCATATTCCGCAGCGCGCCTTTTCGAAGGAAGTGTTAAACTTCATGGTTCAAGCGGCAACGTATCCAAACCTTTGCTTTACTCCGCCAAATGATGTTCTATTTCGTATTATTTCCCCGACACTGACGCTTACTTAAAGGGCTGAACGCGATGATATCGATCCGGAAGCCTTTATCCTTGCAAAGGCCTAAAAACCAGACGATCGAATACAAAGCGCAAAACGACAGCACCTTACTTTTTTACGGCTTGTACTACTGTGGCCAGCGTCGCGTTACGCCATGATGGAATTTCAAGCGCAAGGCATGCAGCGACAACCCGCCCACTGCACCAAGCTCCGAAACATGGGTATTAGACAATCAAGTCGCATCGACGCCCATTCCACGACGATTTTTCAACACCCATGCTGAAAATTTGGGACATGCAATATTAGCTCCCAAAAACGCTATGGGAACGTGCCTTTTTAACTACTAGAAACACCCTCGCTCGCGCTTGGGATTTGATTTCTTATTAATCAGAGAACTCAGCGGCACAAATTGGAATGGCCTAGGTTGACTGGTGGAAGCGTTTTCAGCATGGTTCAGAATCCAGCAAAGAGAGCTTCAATCAAAAACATTGATACTCACGCAACGGACAAGAAGGCCAAAAAAACGCCGCCCACGTTCGTCGCAGAACAGTAATGGGCAATAAGCATAAGTGCAAACACGCCGAAGCGAAAACCATCTGACGAATAGAGATTTTCGCTGCTGATACCAAGCTTATATCGGCGCTCGGCAGCAATCTGCAACCCAATGGCGCAACTTGATCGCGCCATTGAAACCTAAAGAAGCACGATCGCTTAACGGCTTTCGTGTTCTTCTATTTACGGCAGCAGGCCCGTTGGTCCTTCAAGATCACCCAGGACTTACATTAAGCCTTCGCATTCATTCGAAACCGGACCTAACCTATGCTCTACTCGACATATTACAAGCATTAGAACAGCTCAACGCGAGTAAGAGAAACGCCATTGGGGTCGCGCACCCTTGATTTAGATCTGTTATTTGTCGGGTCAGAAAAAATACAATTACCTCGTACTAACTGTTACGCATACCACTGCTAGGAAAGAGGGTTTGTCATCAAACCACTCAACGATCTTGCACCTAAGATGCGCTTAGAAAATGCAAAAACCGTTTACCGAGCAGTTACACCAACTTGATACCAGCGGAATTTGGTCTCTTATCAAAGAAGAAAAACATGTTATTCAGATAACTCACAAAGAAAGCTTACCAAGCAGTTACTTATCTACTCTCAAAAAGATGGAAAATTGATAAAGAAAAATCAACCTGCCTCACATCTATGCGCGTCATTCACCAATGTCATGAACTGTTGCTGGCGTTGAAACCATTCTTGTTGGTGAATCCTTTAGGCATGGTCAACAAGGGCCAAGACAGCACGCTTCCGGTTACTATTGGAAGGACATGTGCTATCACACAGCGGCCGTGAAACGAGGCACACCAATGCCTTCATCCTAGCCGACATGTCGGTCATGAGTTACAGCAAACCTTGAGCAGCACTTTCGACATGCCGCAAACTTCATGCAAGGGCCGGTGCGAGCAGGTCAAACTGAAGGCGGAAGCTGGCTTGCCGGACCCACTATAAGGAACTATTAAGCCAACGCGGCATTCCAGTGTGCGCCCACTTAGGATTAACCCCTCAGTCTGTGCATAAATTTGGGCGCTATAAGTTTCAAGGCAAAAGCCAGAATCGCTGATTTAATTTACTGAAGAATCTCTTGAAAACTGGTGAAGCAGGCGCTGACATCTTGCTTTTACGAATAGCCTCCACCGAACTTGGTAACCTAACCGACGCCGTTCCTGTACCGACCATAGGCCATAGGCGCTGGACACCACACTGACGGCCAAGTCTTTGGTAATGCACGACATGCTCGCATTAACTTAGAGCCACCACCAAAAGTTCGTCAAAAACTTCTTACGATGGCCGTAATGTCCACAGAGCCTTTGAAGCCTATGTTAAGAAGTCAAGACACGACATTCCCAGGGACCAGAGCACGGATTCAAACAATGAACTTTTTCACACCATCGCCCGGAACTTCGTGCTGGCCCTGAAAATAGAGGCCTACAGAAAAAGCATTATCTTTTGTGCGACCATGGGCACTTACATTGACGGCCCATGTCAACTATTCGTCGCGCTACCGAGAAGGCCGATGTGATCGTTTCCTCTATTTTTGTTATCCAATGCAGTTTCTGCAACGAAGACCTAGAGCGCTACCCAAAAACACTTGAAGAAGACACGCGTCTTTACAAGCAATGGCTCGTCATTATCTATTTGCACCCGATGCCCTAGAAATGCTTACCAGATGGCAAAACGTAGCAAACTCAAATTGAGTCATTGGCCTATGCGATATCCTTTGTGCGCATCACGCCCAGGGCCATTTTTGTTGGTGTCTCTACCGTAGTGACCAAATTGTTAACATTGTTCAGCCAGACTGTTGCCATATCGGCAACAAAGACTTCGCAAATTAAAAATCATTGAAGACTGGTTCGAGGACCTAGCTCTAACGTACGCGTGATGCCGTATCGATACTGGCGCGCAATGACGACGGCCTCTGCTATGAGTTCACGCAATGGCTATTTACCAGAAGAAAGGCACATCGCACGACGATGTACCAAAGCCTTGTTATGGGCGAAAGGGACGCCTAATAACAACAGGCGAGTCACGAGGACATCCGCGAACAGCTCTCAGAAGTTTGAAAGCGGTATTCATCGTGACTCGCACTCGTTTGTTATTAGGCGTTCTTTCGCCCATAACAAGGTTTGGACATCGTCGGTGGACGTGCCTGATCTTCTTTGGTTAAAATAGCCATTGCGTTTGAACTCATAGCAAGGCCGTCGTCATTTGCGCGCAGTATCGATACCGATCACGCGTAGTTAGAGCTTAGGTCTCGAAACCATGTCTTCAATGATTTTGTAATTTGCTGAAAGTCTTGTGTTGCCGAATATGGCACAGTCTGGCTGAACAATGTTTAAAACAAATTTGGTCACTACGGTAGAGACACCAACAAAAATGCCTGGGCGTGATGCGCCAAAAGGGATATTCGGATAGGCCAATGACTTCAATTTGAGTTTGGCTTACGTGGCCATCTGGGTACATTTCTAGGGCATCGGGGCAAAATAGAGAATGACAAGCCATTGGCTCTGTAAGACGCGTTTGTCTTCTTTCAAGTGTTTTTGGGTAAGCGCTCTAGGTCTTCGTTTGCAGAAAAACTGCTTGGATTAACAAATAGAGGAAAACGGATCACATCGCCTTCTTCGGTACGCGACGAATCAGTGACATGATGTCCGTCATTGTAAGGTGCCCATGGTCGGCCACAAAAATAATGCTTTTGGCTTGTAGGCGCTCTTTGCTCAGGGCAGCACGGAAGTTCGGCGATGGCTGTGAAAAGTTTTCATTGTTGTTGATCCGTGCTCTGGTCCTGGGAATGTCTGTGTCTATTGAACTTCTTAAGCAATAGGCCTTCAAAGGCTTCTGTGACTTACGGCCATCGGTTAAGAAGTTTTTGACGAACATTGGTTGTGGCCTAAGTTAAGGCGAGCATGTGCGTGCATTACCAAAACTTGGCCCGTCAGTGTGGTGTTCCAGCGCCTATTGCCGATGGTCGGTACAGGAACGGCGTCGGTTAGTGTTTTACCAGTCGGGTTGGGATGCACTTCGTAAAAGGCAAAGATGTCAGCGCCTGCTTTCAAACCAGTTCAAGAGACTTCTTTCAGTAATAAATCAGCGGATTCTTGGCTTTTGCCTGGAACTTTTATAGCGCCAAATTTATGCACAGACTGACGGGGTTAATCCTAGTGGGCGCACCACTGGAATGCCCGCGTTGCCTTGAATAGTCTTATTAGTGTCGGGCAAGCCAGCTTCCGCCTTCTAGTTTGACCATGCTCGCACCGGCTTTGCATGAGAATTTTGCGGCATTGTTCGAGTGCTTGCTCAGTTTGCTGTAACTCTGAACGACATTGTCGGCTAGGAATGAAGCCATTTGGTGTTTGCCTCTGTTCACGCGCCCTGTGTGATAGCACATGTCTTCAATAGTAACAGGAAGCGTCGCTGTCTTGGCCTTGTAATGCCAATGCCTAAGGATCACCAACAAGAATGGTTTCCAACGCCAGCAACATTCATGACATTGGTGGAATGACCCGCGTCATAGATGTGAGGCAGGTGATTTTTTTTTATCAATTTTCATCTTTTTGAGAGTAGATTAAAGTAACTGGCTTGTTAAGCTTGCTTTGTGAGTTACTGAATACACTAGTTTATTCTTCTTTGATCAGAAACAAATCGCTGTATCAAGTTGGTGTAACTGCTCGGTAAAACGGTTTTGCCATTTTCTAAAGCGCTTCTTAGGTGCAAGATGTTGAGTGGTTGATGGACGAAACCCTCTTTCTGCATGTGGGTATGCGTACAGTTAGTCGAGGTAATGGTATTTTTTCTGCCCGTACCAATAACAGCATCTAAATCAAGGGGTGCGCGGACCCAATGGCGTTCTCTTACTCGCGTTGAGCTTGTTCTATGCTTTTAGTAATATGTCGAGTTTAGAGCAATAGGGTTAGGTCGGTTTTCGAATGTGCGACGCATATTGTAGTCTGGTGATCTTGAGGACCAACGGGCTTGCTGCCGTAAATAGAAGAAACACGAAAAGCGTTTAAGGCGAATCGTTGCTTCGTTGTTAGGGTTTCAATGGCGCGATCCAGTTGCGCCTTGGGTTGTCAAGATTGTGCCGAGGCGCGATATTTTAGGGGGGCTTTGTTTAAAATTTTTTCCCCCCCCACCCCCCAAAAAAGGGGCCGGGGCAATCTCGTATCGTCAGATGTTTCGCTTGGCGTGTTTGCACTTATGCGTATTGCCCATTACTTTGTCTTGCGACCGCGTGGGCGGCGTTTTTGGGCCTTCTTTGTCGTTGGCGTTGAGTATCAATGTTTTTGATGGTCTCTTTGCTGGCTTTCTGAACCATTGCTGAAAAGCTTCCACGCGTCACCCTAGGCCCACCAATTTTGGCCGCTGAGTTTCTTGAATTAATAGAAATTCAAATCCATGCGCGGAAGCGAGGGTGTTCTAGTAGTAACAAGGCACGGTTTCCCATTAGCGTTTGGAGTTATATTGCATGTCCCAAATTTCACGCATGGGGTGTGAATCGTCGTGGAATGGCGGTCGATGCGACTTGATTGCTAATTTACCATGTTCGGCAGGCTTGGTGCAGCTTGCGGTTTGTCGACTGGCAATGCTTGGCGCTTGAAAAGTCAATCATGGCCGTAACGCGACGCTTGGGCCACCCAGTAGTACAGGCGTATAAAAAGTAAGGTGCTGTCGTTTTGCCGCTTTGTATGCGATCGTCTGTGTTTTTTAGGCCTGAAGGATAGAAGGCTCCGGATCGATATCAGTCGCGGTTTCCAGCCGCTTTTTAAGTAAAGCGTGCTGCTGTCGGGGAAATAAAATAACGAAATAGACCATATTGGGCGGAAGTAAAGCAAAGGTTTGGGATACCGTTGCCGCTTGCCCATGAGTTGTTAACACTTCTTCGAAAAGGCGCGTTGCGGAAATATTGGGGGCTCTAGTAGGGTGCCATGTTCTTTGATCGTGCCGCTGTTTTGGCTTTCAAAGTTCAAAGCCGAGCTTTCGGCGAAGCGAATCGCACGCACATACGCCAGCAGGGATCTTCTTGATAGCTGCTGACCGAGCGTCACCAATAATACCGAATCTGTTTGGGTCTTCTATGTCTTAGGGCCACCGGCAGTAATCGGTGAAATACTGGAAATCTTGAACATTGTAATACAGCGCGTTAAAAGTGAGTCGCGGCGCTTCTGCGTCTTCTTCAATACCTGCCGTACCCACGTTGTCGCGTAATAACAATGCCATGGGCAGAATCGCGCGGAAGTTTTTACCTTAAGAGATTCTTGTGGCTTGCGTGCTTTTCGCATTCATCGTCTTGGCGGATTGCGCCCGCTCTAAATGTAGAGACTTCAATAATTTCACGGCCAAAGGTCACGTGAACCCAATCATTTGAACGACGGGACCAATGAAGTCTTGAGTTAGAAAAATGGTGTGAACTTCTTCGGGTTGTCGCGTGGTTACGACATCAAAGTTCTTTTGGGCTCAATACCGATGAGGTGGTATTCTCGAACGCAGCCGCCGGACAAGGAAAGGTCATAGCCCAGCTTTATTTAGGCGATATAATTACTTTCACGGCATTGGGGCTTAAATTTTGGCGAGATAAGCTGTGATCGCTGCTGAGGGATTGATAAATAGGGTAAGTCTTTGAGCCTGTGGCTGAGGCAAACAGAGAGGTAGCTTCACCGTTACCTAGAGATTTCTAATCCTGTAAGCAATTAGACAACAAATTTTAAAGTAACGATAAAGGACATTCTAACACGTGAATGGACTTAAAGTTACACGAATAATGGCCATTGTATGAGGTAATATGAACTAAAATTGTGTGTTGAAGTAGAAGAGGAATGTTGAAGCGATTAATTCATTACTGATCAAGTAAATAAAATATCGCTTTGCGATACATGGGAACGATACTAGTTCGAAAACAAAGTGGTGCTTGCTTCTGCATTCTACTCAGGTTCTTATTTTTTATTGCATCGTTGTCATCGCCCTAAGGCTTGCATGATCTTAAAAAAGCATCCATTATCCAAAGCGTATTTTCCATCCCTGAACCTTCAAATTTTTTATTTTTATTTGAAGAGTCACAGCTGTGTCCTACTTGTTATTTTTATTGCTTAAGGAACCTACATTACGGACGAGTAACTTATTTTTTATTCTTGGTCAATCTTATTATCGTTGTACCATCTATAAGGCATTGTTGTGCAAAAACAATACAGGCTGATTGTTAAGGTTTGAGGAAAATACTGTACACTTTTTACAATATTTCGTTATTTTTTTGGGTATTTTAGTATCAAGTGTTACTTTCTTTGCTTTACTTTTTGGGTTATAGCGGAGTTTTTGTCGTCTTTCCATAGGCTTTTTCTTGATATGCAAAGAATGTGCAAGTGTGTTTCCGTCATGCTTGATGTGTTGGTGCGAGAGTACGAAATGTTTGAAGTAAGTCGTCTAGCGTTGGTCCCCACTAAATTTTTGTTATCGGCTGTCCGACATTGGTTTGAATGGTTTGTCTTTGTTGTTTGGGGGGGTTGCTACTTGGCAAGTTTGAGATTGGCGCTTCTATTATTTTCAGGAGGGCTGAGGAAGAATAACGGCTTCTTTCTATGGCGTTTCAAGCCTCTCGTACGTTGCCGGGCCAGGGATGTGAGCGGAATGGCTTACGAAAGTCTTGGTATAGTGGTCTCTCAGAATTGGTTTGCTGTGTTTTTGCGCTAGGCTTTCTCCAAGTAATGTATTTTGCTAACATTCTCGAGTGATGTCGTCCACCGTCTGGTCTTTCTGTAGGGTTGGGAAAGTAGAGTTTTCCATTGACATAAACCGATAGTATAGATTCTTCGTCGAAAAAAGGCCCCTTGTTGGATCACTGTCGGTTAAAATTTTCTAGGGTTGCTGTAATTAATCGAAATGTCGACCTCTTGGCTTGGATTGGGTGGCACCGCCACTTTATCGTTATTTCGCCTTCTTGCGTACGGCGTTAACAGTCTCGCTTGCGCTTCTAGTGGTAGTTCGCCTATCTCACGAGAAATAAATGGGTTGCCTTTTGTTCAAGCGGCCGGTTTCCGTAAATTAGGCCGTTCATTGGGATGACGGTTGGCGCCGGTAAATGCGCCTTTCTCATGACGAAAAGCGTTCTGATTCAATGAGGTTTTCTGGGAATGCAGCACAGATTTAACGCTTGATGGGAATGATAGTTGGCGCTTGGCTTAAGTGTGCAGGTTGCTTTTGCGGACCAGTTCTTTACCTGTTCAGACTCGCGCGGAATTCAATACGTTACATCGGTTCCTTTGCTATTTATTCCATATCGCTAAATGGCTTTGCATTGGAGGGCATTGCCCCAATAATTCTCGCTTCCTTGTGTGCCGAGCGGTTTAATCTTTCTTCTTTTGCGGTGTTTGAGAAAAATTACACCATGCTGATGTTGGTCTTGAGTGGAGGGCAGGATCAGGGTGGTCGTTTTGTTCTAAGTGCAACTTTACTTAACGGTGTTTGAGTTAGCGTTCGGAATCAGTTGCAGGGGGAACGGTAAATACCGCTGGCTCCTGGGGGCCATGGCTGTTTGATTCCTATACTACAGGCTTTAGGGGCTTTGCATCAAGGATAATTTGCGATTGCGGGGGCGCTGGGGAGCTCCGCGCTTGGCTGGCTTTCTATAGGGTTGATAGGCTTCTTGGTTCAATAAAGGAGTAGGTGAAACCAGGGACAGGTTCATAGGGGGGGTTTTTTTTTTTTTTTTTTTTTTTTTTTTATTGATTTGGCTTTGTTTCTAATGGTGGTTTGCTTTGATTTGTTTTTTTTACTTTTGGGAAAAAAAATTTTCTCTTTTCCCCCTTCTTTTTGAAA
>Ga0163217_1011431_pt1 | contig 11222 bp, 16 predicted proteins | sample SynspAceP_FD_185933 | JGI IMG/M metagenome (GOLD analysis project Ga0163217, IMG submission 185933) | Saline lake microbial communities from Ace Lake in Antarctica - Synechococcus sp. Ace-P (PacBio error correction) | ecosystem: Environmental > Aquatic > Non-marine Saline and Alkaline > Saline ... | reverse complement strand
AAGTCACGGTGTGAGAGCGCGCGCCCGTGAAACAAATTGTCTCCGCCCATGTGCGAGTGAGATGGCCGACCATCGGCCGTCGATTATACCGCAAGCAAAGAACCAGTTATGCGGCTAGGGTCGCCACATCAGCCCACGGCGTCGATATCCCCTGCAAACAATCTCCCGGACAGAAAATCACAGCGGGATGGGATTTTGGCACAGCAGCAGGAGAAAACTCGCCGCGAAGGATGGCGAAGCGGAAAAGCCCCGTCACGAAACATTGCTGTATGCAAGCCGTGCCAGCATTCGCGGGAATTAATAACACACGATAAGCGATGCAGCCACGCATGGCCACAAGCCGACCATTGCCATTGCGGCCACGGTTAAACAAGCAATGGGCTATTCAGCCACGCATACATCCGCGTGGTGTGAGAGAGTGCTGAAGGTGGTTGCTCAACGCGGCGACCATCACGGCGATCAGGCGACAGGTCCAGCCCGCGCGATATTATAACACGGCCATTCCGCAGCTCAGGAAACTCACCAGCGAAGCCGAGTCGACATGAACGACCCTGAGGTTTCCAAGAGTGCGAAGCCATCAACACGATGGAAACGCCACAACAAGCACCGCTGTCACCGCCAATCACCACGAGTTCCAGCAGTCATGCCCTTGCGCTTGCCCGGACGTTGAATATGGTTTTCCCTCAGCCATTCAGCCCGACTTCCTGGTGGCCGGCACCAATCTTGTCGGCGCCTCTGATTGAAGGATTTTCTGCGCTCTCATTGGGCAGCGATCTCGAAAGGAAAGCTCATTCAAGTATTCTGCGGATCTTGCAGCACCTGCGCCGCCACTGCATGTAGCAAGGCAGACCCTTGCCCAGAAACAAGCTGTCACCTAGACCGACGCGGACATGCCCGCCATGATCGCGTCCCAATGTGACAAGCGAGAATCTGACTGCCGCCCGCGTGGCCCAGGACGGAGAATTCATAATTCTCCCGCCCAAAACAGCCGGTCAGCCCGTGCTCCAGCATCAAAAAAACCATTTATTTCGGGCGATCAACTGTCAGTACGCGCCGGGAAACTCGAGATTGCACTGCCCAGAAACCAGCAGGGCCCCTTGCATAGTCAGTCCCTCGTCGACGGAATTGTGCCAAGTTGTAGAGATGCCCAGATCATAGCATCAAAATTCAAAACGCTTTATCGTGTCCGTCTCCCACCGGGAGAGGATTGATTTGATGTCGCGAAACTGTTCCGCAGGACACTCCATCATCAGAGGCTTCAACATATGGCCTTTTCCCAAGCCGTAAACTCCATTCGGAGATCCCGCGTGCCCGCCTTGCGGAACGTGGTAATTCGTCGAGGGCCCATGTCAACGAACATAGCTCCGGATATTAGCGCTGCCGAAGCCTTGCAGGCCAGGATGATCGTCGAGCGCCGACGGCGCGACCCCGCACACCGGAATGTTGATGACAAGCGTCGTTTTTGCGCCGCAATCGCTCGGAAAACAGGTCAAAAACCGAACAGGTCGCTTGTGCGGACTTTCCGTCGGACGGGTTGCCGTGCCATCGCACAGGGCGTGCAGGTATGACGGCCCTGCCCCGTGCAGCTTCGATCGCCTGTGAGCGATCTGCTCCGGCGTGTATGGAATATGCTCCGACAAGGAGGGGCGTGTGGACGAAACCCGTCACGCACAGGAAATGATAACCTTGCGTCTGGCGGGCTTCATTGACCACAAACCGACGCAACGGGACAATTCGAAGCAATATAACTCGCGGCCGCGAACGGACCGCCTCCCCGGAATCTTTCAAACCCTCCCCAGGCCGCACGCCCCTCTGCGTGCGATGGAAAGAAGACTAAGGGGCCCCCGCCCCCTTTCCCCAAAAAACCCGGAACAAAGGGCCCCGGTATATGTGATTACCATCCACTCAAACTCTTCATTTGTGTATTACATGTCAACATTCATTTGAATTGCTGAAGACGGCAAGAACCATACGACGCATCCGCTGTTTGACCCAATTCCACGTCAGGAGGAGAAATTTGGAACAAGACCTTTTATCGCGGTGCTGGATTGCCCTCAGAAAGTCAGTCGCGACGCTGACGAGGCGGAGAATCGAGGCAAGCCGCGGATTCCCTGGCGGGCCGGTGGGCTCCACCCATCCGCCACAGGAACCTCAGAAGGAGCTCAAGCAGTTGCAATCGACGATCAAAACTGATTCAGCCAGTCGCTTTCGTGGGACACCCTCCTTTCGCGAAAAAGGCCCTGAATCTGCTCATCAAAACGACGCATGACCTCTCTCAAAAAAAACCCTGGATCTGCCAAAAACCTGTTTCGCCACAATCGTCTCGAGAGCACGCAGCCTCGTTGGTGCGAACCTCGCCTGTGGTAACGACACTGGAGGAAGACAAGCGGCCTGTTATTCGTTCTGCTCGCGTCGGAAGGGTATCTCTCCCCTCGGCGGCCGTTCATGACGGGCAACCTGAGTATGTGCTTTAGTTCGATCATGCAGTCGAAAGCCTTCTTCGACACCTCAGACTACCTGAAAATGATACGCGCTTCAAACATTTGCCCAGAGCTCCGACGAGCCCTTCCGGACGAGAATATTCGTTTCCGCTGGCCAGTGGCTTCCCATACTTGCGGACGGCGTATGTTCACGGTTTTCTCTTTGTCGTCCGGAATCGCTACGCACGCAACTGCAGTGCCGCCAAACATTTGTCGGTGCCTGTGGATCTTTTGCCTTTGCATGCGGGCCGTGGCAATGCGCAACGCCGATGCCTTCAGGCTGCTCTCTGGAAGCCACCACGAGGCGCAAGCGAACCGGCATCACGCCCTGATCGAACACATCCCAGACGTTGTCAGGAGATGCGTCCCGCGCAGCGCCCCATGACGAAATGACATTCACTGCTGGCCTCGGAGGCGAAATCCGGCAGAGGTTTTCTCCAGGGCGATGCCAACCAGATTGGCGGCGCAATCTTTCTGTTCGATGAACGAAACTTCGAGATTCGCGACGTAGTTTATCTTCGTCGGCATACGCGCGTGCACGGTTCGCCTCCGACCTCAAGTCCGGCTTGAATTCGACGACGCTAACGCGTGATAGTTCGACCTTCGGCAAGATCGAGGCCACACCGCACGGTCGGATGGTGATGCCTACCACACGCGCGGAGCCAGGAGCAGTGGTCCCGGTGTATTTGCGCTTCACGGCTGGAATGCAGCGGCCGAATGTCTGGTCATTTGCCATGTCAGGGAGAAACCAGAAGCCGCCAATCGAGTGTCTATTACAATTCATCCTCGTATCTGATCAACCTACTGGTATCCGCAACCTTCCGGAAACGAAGTGCGCGTCCGCACTGTTCCCATTGCCAACTTTTGGAAATGAAAAAACGAGGAACACGGAGAAGCTGAGCGCCTCTCCCACACTCCTGCGAACACTTGTTCTCGTGACCTCGCCCGGATCCCTGCCTTACCAACTGATACTCCGCCGGCAATTGTCCGCGACCCGGCTGCGGCTGCATCCGACGACCCCGGCTTCCCTCGCTTGCCGCGTGATAGCTCTGCGTCCTGTCCCAGGCTCGACGCGGTCGCGCACAAAACGTACAATCATACGTAATCATGCCATCCTGCAGCCAACGTCCTCGTCGACTGCTTGATGATGCCTATGTGAGCAATGGGCTGCCGAAGGACATCTCGCGGCATTTTCTGCAACATCTGACCAAAAGACAAACCGTGACTGGAAGGCCGGTGGCATCATCTTCCGAATCACTTCCACCGATCCTGACATCAAGCATCGACCACTATACGCGAACGTTGAACAAGGCCCCTTCATGTTGCTGATGAAAATCTATGACGCTGGATTCAATTTCGTTGCCACAATCCGAATTGAACCTTTTTTGCAAAGATCTTCGAGGACCGGTGATCCCGCCACGTCTTGCCAGGTATTATGCGGCTAGATACTTGAGTCCAAATCGAAGATCGCGGCCCGCCAGGCCAGCGAACTGAAGAGACGTTCTGGCGTCGTGCGTAGCGCGTGCGACGGCCAGTTGACAACGTATCAGCGCCACCGCCGACAGCCTCGGGGACTTGCACATCAACCACCGTTCGGCCAGAGGCTTGAAACTGGCTTCCGCCAGACAGGCGAGGGGGATGAGTCCAGGTCCGGGCGCTCCGAGTTGCACATCGCAACTGCGCTGGCTTCTCATCATTAGAGGCCAGTCCCCGAGCGGAAGTTTCGTGCTTAAAAAACATCGCCGCCATTCAGGCATCTCGAGGCACACCTCCAGCGCGCCGCTCAAACATGAAGCCAGCGAGAGCCGATCCCATCGCGGGTGGACCTCTTCGATCAAGGCGGCCGCCAATCCACCTGATCGGCAATATCGAGACCGAGCGAATAAGCTACTGGTGCTTTCCGCGCGGTCTTCGCGTGGCGGGAGAAACCGATATCTTGCGGCGGAAAGCCTGTGCTGAGAATGGCGGCGCGAGCTCGTCTCCTGAACACCCATGGTGAAGGCGATCGATGTGATCGAAGCGGCCGTCGCCCTTGTGCGATCTGACCTCGTGGCCAAAGCTGAACCCCCCACAGCCATTCCGACACCGGAGCATGTCAACACTGTTCTTGAACAGCAAGTGCAATAGCGCAGCGACATATTGTGGGGCGTGGGCGAATGCCTTTTCGAAGTGCACAGATCGGAGATCATTGAGGTGGCTTGTCCGATTTCCAGACCTTGGCAGAGGCGGAGCGACGCGGCCATTTGCACCGCAGCCTTCGGATTCCGGCATATCACTCCGAACCTGCAAAGCCTCGTCATGGCCAGCAGACTCCATCAATTGGTCCCCAAGATCCGCCCGTGGACCCCTTCTTCTCGTTTTGAGCCTTCGGTGGCGAGCCATCCGCCGCAGACTCAGTGTTGATGCGGCAAGGCCCCCCTGCGCTGTTGATGGGGGTTGAAATCGGGACTACATCGTCATCCAAGCGCTGGGAAAATCGGTCGCGTCGGAATTCGCACCTGTTGGTCCCCTAGTAGGAAGCGCACCCATCACTATGCAAACTGAAGCTCATATTGTTCCGGTTAGCACAGAACAATTGCACTGCGGCCGGGTTCGAAATGAAACTCCTCACCTCCTTTCTGGATGACATTTGATACCGCCGTGATGCAGGATCTGTATCGGTAATAAACAATCCCTGTGTCAGCCGGGAGATGTGCCTGGTATCCCGGTTTCGATCCGTTGTTCCGACACCAGGATATCCGTTAGCCCAAATCCCCGAAATTGCGCTCCACGGACGAAAGCCCTTTGTAGGCTTCCGGATTGCGTGGCTTGAAACATCGACGGGGAACGTAGAAATCACAAATCCTCCCCAGCCCCACGCCAGCGCGGCCGAAATCGTCTTTGCGGGTTCCAAAGTCCACCCGTATTGAATATCGTTTACTCCAAGATTTCCTCGCGTTCCACGGTTCGCAACGCGCGCCAGTGTTTTGTTCAATTGCAGGACCTCTGCAAACCCAATGCAATCCGTCACTGTCACGTTGGTTTGGATATATCAGACCATCGACGATTGGTCCCGCCATCAGCATTCCGATGCGCCTACTGCACTTCTCAAGCAAGAAACTCTTGGCATTGCCAGAAAAAGTAGCCCCTCTCACCGGCCTATGTAAATAAGGATTCGGCCGATTGTGTCTTCATGTCGTGTGACCACTGTTCGGAAGGCCGAGACCGCATTGACTATTTTTGGGCCGCTATCGCAGGAGGCAAATTGTCTTCGGATTCGGGCGAATATTGCTTTGGCATTTTCGCGGATTTTCGCTTCCCGGTTTTCTGACCCCAAGCAACCTTCTCAATCTGGTTCGCAGTGTGGCGAACCTGGGAAATCCTGGGGGTTCGCCATGGGGCTGGTGTCATTTCGGTGCCGCCGGCATGACCTGTCGCTGTATCGCTCATGGCGGTGTCGGTTGCCTGCCTGCAAGCTCGCGGCGGCGGTGGCATGCCGCCTGCCTCAGGCAGGTGCCTTCGGGACTTGCGGGTTCAGCCTCATCGGTGATGGAAACATGATCCACCGGCCACGCTTGATCGCCTATGTCGAAATCCCGGCGATCTTTGCCCACGTCTTGCCATGGGCACGCTGATTTTCGTTGTCGGCCAGTATTTTCTCTACGATCTGACCGTTGTCGCTATTTGCCTGACGATGCCCGCTGATCTGTTGTGGCTTGGGCAGGGCATCGTTGTTCGGGGTTCCGGTTGCTCCGATCTATCTGTTTCGCCGTGGCGGTCTGTCTCTTCGTTATCTGTTTTTCGCGCTACACCAAATCGGGACGATATTGCGCGCGTCGGGACAATCTCCGAGTTGCCCGCTATCACCCGGGTTCCCGCCCGTCCGATTCATCGCTTGCTGCAATATGCGCTGTCGGCGCTGATCGGCTTCGTCGCGCGGGCATTGTAACAACGCTGCTTCGAGTTGCCAGCGATGAACACCCGCGTCGCCAACCTCGAAACAATGTCTATTGACGTTGATCCTGGGTTGTCGTTGCTGCGGAGGCATTGCCTCTCAGGGCCCGCCGCGGCAGTATCGCAATGGTCATCGTCACGCTGGTGATCGCATTCTGTCTCAACGGAATGACCATCATTGAAACATGGCAGTACACCGTCCAGAACGTCATCAAGGGCCCGTCATCCTGCTCTAGCAATCGTGTATCGACACCGATCTTAATCCCCGTTGATGAGCCAAAAACCTGTCAGGCAGGTGGGAACGCATCTGAATTCATTCTCACTGGAGGAGAAACACATGGAGAATTTTAAAGAGCAACTGTTGTGCATCGCCATCGCGCTGGGTGGAGCGCAGCACTTGGCGCAGGAGCGGTATCGACACCCAACCCGCGGACCAATTTATGAATCACTCCGAAGGCTAAGACCGTCTCTCTGGTTGCCAGCAAGCCATGGGCTTCGATCATGAGCCGGAAGGGCTGGGCTGCCGGCGCCGCGGCGCGCTTGAGCCGCTCCGCATTCAAGTTTGAAATCCGTGATCCCAATGGAGACACAGACGGCCGGCTGCGCAGGCGATTCACATCCGCTTGATCTCGGAAAAACCCCGATTGTATAGTGGTGCCATGATCCAGGACGTGCAGTCCTATGCCCGCGCTGTCAAGAGGCCGAAAGACGCCGGGCATCATTGTGGTCAGGTGGAACATTGCGGCTCCAGCGTATAGCTCGGACGCATTTTTGGTCCGGTTGTGGGAACTCTTTAATTTGTCGGCATGGGCAAAAGGTCGCCAACAGGGCTGGTCGCCAAAATGTTCTTCCCGCAAACGGTGAAACGGCAACGGGTCGCGATCATTTCCAGGGTAATTTCTGACCGCTGCTGCGAGTGCCTAATCAGATGAAAGGGCAATTCAAACCAATCGTGCTGCCCAGGAACCCTGATATGGAAGTGGTGGTCGCAAACCATGCCGCTGACCGACTGGGTACGCACCCAAGGCGCGCAAAACATTCGCGGCGACCGTGCTTCAGCAGCATCCGGAACCTGTGCGCCTTGCCGGCTCTGGACCGTGATGGATGTTGGAACCCGGTGCGGGCCATTTCAGGAATCCGCAAGGACGTCTATCTGCATGACGCAGGGCGGCGGCAAATTGAGGCGGCCGTTCGGGTACTTGCAAAAATTGGCACCTATTCCGAGGTGAAAAAAGCTGGCATGTTCCGGCCAGGCCCGCGATATCTTCCAACATGATCGTTCAGCTCTTGCAGCTCGGCACAACGCCGGGTTCGATGAGACAACGCTGTTCTGCCGCGCTGACTTCACGAGACCAGGGACACGATGAAGGCGCAATCGTCCTGTCTGGAGCCTCAATAAAAAACCTTCTGGACGCTTTTTGACCACGGGGCCGCCTATGGCGGCCCGTGGCTGACGGCAATCCCATACCGGAGCGAAACCGCTGCCCCTGTTAGACGCAATTCGTGTGCGCTGGCGTTATCGAGCCGGTGCGGGCTGACCACTGCTGGGTGAGAGCTCACCAAACGCTGGATAGACAATGCCATCCCCGCTTTTCATCTGGCTGGGCCGTCATTGCCGTCTTCGGCGTCGCTCATTCCAGGGACTTCCTTTCGCCGCGAGCATCGGCAACTTCACCCGCCACGTGGGGCGAGTTCAAGCCTTCTCGTTCTGGCGCTGATTGATGTTATGGTTGCGGTTGGCATCGACGACCCTGAGCGGTCGGTCGACCTTCGCGCGGGAATATTCGTCGCCCTTGCGGCTTCTGGGCTGTGGCTGGCCTGCCGGATGCCTTTGGTGCTTCTGGACGCTTGGCCTGGCCGGTGCCCTGTCGGACTGGTGAACGGATTCCATGGTCGGATATCTCGGCTGCGGGACGCTTCTTAACGACGCTGGTGACGCTGATCATTCACGTGCAATCGTCGCACATGCTGCTTGATGAAATATATCTGTCCGGATCGCCGGCTCATTCATCCTGATTCGGATGTCTGGATTTCTTCGGCGAAGGTTCGATTTCCGGATGCCGGTCAGCTCGTGCGTTCCACCCATGCGTTCGCGTTGAATCCTGCCATGTGTGCTAAGCGCGGACACGGGTAAACGGCTGGCATATTCTGGCGACCGGGGGCTCGCGCCAGGTCCGCGCAAAGTCGGGCATTCAATGTGCGCCGCACGAGCTGCATGACCTATTGTGGATGCTCGGGGGACAGTTGACGCGCGTTGGCGGCGATTTCTCTTCGCCTCGCGTCTGGGCGGCGCCTGGGCGCTTGATACGGCATCGCGGTTGAGGTTGCGGCGCTTGACCGCCGCGGTTCTCGGCGCAACAGCCTGGCGCGGTGGCCGGGATCGGCCGCGAAGGCGATCATCGGCTCGATCACCGTGATGCTGATGATCAACCAGTCTGAAGTGCGCCTGGGCATTTACAGCGGCGCAAACTCGCTGCTGCTCCGGGGTTTGTTCTTTGTGGCCGTGACGCCCATTTGACGTTCGCTGGTCAAGAACCGCCCAAGCTGTTGTCGAAAGTCTATGTATCGCCGGACGCTGGCGGACTGGCCGCGGTGCCCTCGACCGAAGCGGGATCGCCCTATGCGCTCAATTGACCGGCTGCCACGGTGTCGAGCTGATCGGGGTTGGCGGCTGAGTGATTGCCCGGAAATGGGATCCTTGATGCCGATGACACATTTACACCGGAAACAGGACCGGACGACATTATCCGGTTCTTCGCCCCCGATCTTACCAAAAAAGCCAGGAAGTCTATGCCATATACCGGCGGACGGCCGCTTGGCATGGGCGTTTTCAAAAGGATGGCAATCTGGTCTGCTGTGCGCGGCATGGGGCTTTACAGCATCGACAAGGACCGCAACCATCACCCAAGCTGACCGACGAGACAACCGCGTACTGGTTGTCGGTGATCGGATGATTCCCGGACTGCGGCTGCGGACGATTCTCGATATCGCGCCGGACGGGCGGGTGTTTTCAGCGACGGGTAACAGTCCGCTACCGGAGATGCAAATTGACTGGCGGATGGACTGTCTTGAATCGCGCGCAATGGGCGGAAAATCGATACTGTTTTGATCCCATTTACGGTTTGAAGACGCGGACGCTGTGGCGCAAATCTGGTTGTTTCCAAACGGCATATTTGTATCACCCATGACGGGCAATCCTTCCGTGTTTGCGACCTGGGGTTGCCGGGTCAGCCGCTATATTTCGATGGCCGAAGGCGGGCAGTCAACCGGTCATTCGACCTGCCCGCGGATTCCCCCGACAATATCAACCGAGGCATCGGATGGCCCATCCTATTGTGGCCTGGTCGGCATGCGGACCGCCCTTCGCTCGATCTGGCATTTGCGCATGCCGGGTTTGCGCAAGCGCATGGCCCAGGCGCATCGCCCCGGATGACATGGCTATTATCCCGCGATTCAACGGCTTGCAATCATCCCTTTGATTGAGAACGGCACGTGCTGGAAATCGCTCTGGGACAAGGCCGGGGTCAACCATTCCCTCGATTCACCTCGATGCGTTGAGCACAAGGGGCATGTTGTATATCGGAGGGATTTCCAACAAACCGCATTGGCCGGCTCAAGCTTGGACGGCGGTTGACGGGAAATTGGACAGGGCCCGGATTGCCTATTGAGGGCAATCATGATCAGCGGGGCTAATCCGTAACCTGACGACAATCTGCTCGGGACGTGGCGAGCGGCTGTGACCGTGCCGCCGCTGGACGGTGCGCCTGTGCCGCAAACCGTATACTCCCGAAGTGAGGCGGGTTAAACGTTTGAAACTTGCCGACGTCGATTGTCTGGCTGAAATAATCCAGGTACGTTGTATGGCCTCGGCGGGGGCCAGTTCGTTTATGCCCTCACCCAAGGCGGGGAAATGGGACAAAAGCGCGGAACCGTTATGGAGGCCAATATCGCCCTGTTTCTGGCACGCCCATCGGTCCGACGGCTGGGCAAGTGGCGCCTGTTATCCGGCGAAAGATCGTCATTGATGCGGCACATTCGACGGGCGCCGATAGCGGGCATCCCCGGATAGCGCTGCAATCACGGCGATGCCGTATCAGGGCAGTAACGCGTTCTTATTGGCCAATGGCTCGACCAGCAAAATGGGCCGGGACCCCAAATGGCAAGCTCGAATCTGTGCAGCGCAAACGCATCGGGCAGCATCCAGCGGCTTGATCTTGAAAAACCGGCCACCGATGACGCAGATTGCCGGAGGTCCTCGCACTATCCGGCAAGGGAGGATTATTCGGTTGATTGACGTGACGCCTCGGGTTTACACGGAGGCGTGGAAACATCGCATTTGTGCGCATCAAGCCTGTCGGTGGCGGCGAGCCGGGAGCGGCCTTTTAGCCGCCAGAACTGCCCGGTTTAATTCCGCCGGATCAACCCGCGCTGCTGTGGACGGGTTCTGGGCTGGCCGCCTTTGCGTCCCCGCCGCAGTCAGCTTGTCGAATTGTGCCCCTTGCGCGAACCGGCCCTATCGGCGGCGGGATTGATTGCCGAAGTTGCCGCAGTGTATTTCTGGATCGCCAGCAAATTGCGGTTCTCCGGCGCTAGTTGTTTACGAGGCGATTGCAGTTGGCGGGCGGCGTCAAAGCAAGCGGGGGGGCCCTGCCTTCAAAGCCCTCGGGCGGCCCACCCATGTCGCGGACCCCTTTGCCGTTTTTTTTTTCAAGGCTCAAACTTTGTGATTTTTTCAGCCCCACGGGGCCTTTCCCCCCCAGCCTTTAAATTTCTCCTTCTTTTTTCCCTTTGGGATGTCGACCACCGGGT
>Ga0163217_1003341_pt1 | contig 11223 bp, 6 predicted proteins | sample SynspAceP_FD_185933 | JGI IMG/M metagenome (GOLD analysis project Ga0163217, IMG submission 185933) | Saline lake microbial communities from Ace Lake in Antarctica - Synechococcus sp. Ace-P (PacBio error correction) | ecosystem: Environmental > Aquatic > Non-marine Saline and Alkaline > Saline ... | reverse complement strand
TTGGAGGTTATTAGTACCTGCCAACGCACGAGTCGACGTCACCAGTTTTCCTTAAAGCCCTTTTTGAATGCAGTTCCAGCCCGAGATGCTTGTGCTATGTTTAAACTTCGACCGAACCTCAGATAACAAGCACGTCAAACGAGCGTCCCCTATCTTTCTAGTCGAGTAATTTTTATAGGGACTTTTTGGACCTGAAGGCTCTCGCCGCTTCCTACATAGTAACCATTCAAAGGCACGCCTATAACCTGACCAGTGGCCGTGTAAAGTTATACAAGGGACTAAGCCTGCTTTCGCCTCTAATTTCACAATGCTCTATCTCAGATGAACCGTTATGTAAAATTCTTGGTCACGTGGATGTAGTCTGACTGCCGACACCGCGTGACCGTAACAACATCAAAGGTATTCGTCGAGTCACTGTCTCCCAAAACAGACACTCTAAATCACATCGACGTGTTAACCGTTGCAAACTTGGGTAATAAATGGCAATTAGGTTATTTGTATCCGTTGGGTCCTCGCCAATATAACCGCTTGGAGTGAGCACCTTGCCGGGTTACAAGTAGACTGTAGCAACACAATGTTCCAATTGTTGTCTGCCTTTGTGTAGGTCGGCCAATATGAGTTCAACCAGAAGTTTTGACTGGCCATAAGGGCTTGGTCGGTGATGCGGTGGTAACGTTTCATGTAACGTGTAATTCAGTTCGGGTTCGCCATACCGTACGCTTGTATGGAACTAACACGATATTAGTAAACACCGTGTAGCCTGCAACTGCTTTGCACAGTTAAGCGTCCATAACATTATTTTCATTAATAATGAGTGGTTTTCACTGATTCACCGACGGCTTTTAATCCAGCAAAATCTATATATACGACCCGCAGATAAACCAACTATACTATATAATTATCAGTTGATGCTTCATGACTTTGATGACCAGCAAGTCGAGACACGAGCGTAGTCACCGATATACAGCCAATATATCTCAACGAAATGTCGAACATCCTCATCTTACATGTCTCTCGCTCACTCTCGATCAAATACTGAAATACCTCACATCTCCCCGAGACAGCCCAGAATAAATGACAGAACAACTCGTTGCGCACATCACGCGCATTGTACATATATATAACAGCTGACTGTCGAAACGTCTCGCAGAGCCCTGATGACACGAGCGTGGCCACGCCTCACTCATAGCCAACGAGCTCCAACGCTCGCGCCAGGACGCAGAGTGTCTCTCTCGATGCAGATGATGTGACGGATGAGTCGTACACAGCAACCGAGTCTCTGCTATTGCACAATGCTACACGTAAACTTCTTTCCTATATTATCTATATAAACCGCTCTCACAACTGATGAATACACCTATCAAGCATGCAAATATATATGATATATTGGATATATAGCCTACTGCGCCCCTAGAAGTATATAGAGCCTATGGAAACCTCAAGTAAGCATATTTCAATACGAGACTACACATACTTCCGTAGCACAATACCTCCCGCTGCTGCACCTCCTCGCTCGACCCGTTTATCTACCATGAACTGTATCTTTGCTCACCTGCGCTATCTCGATCACTCGCTCTCGATGCGTCTCACACTGCTCAGCCTCTAATCAACATGAGCACGCTCATGATACCTCCTATACTGACCAGATAGACGCGCGCTTATCATACGTATAAAGTACTCCCTCTCTACTCAACGACTGGTGCGATATACCGAGAGATCTAACGATCGACGAGTGCCCAGTCAATATATAGACTACTCTACATATCTAGCTTCTCTCGTCATTACCTCCAGAGATACAATATATAGATTCCGAATATGTCAGATTATTCAGTCTCTCTCTACCCATCGTATACTCCGTCTTAACCATGAAATAATATATATACTCCTATGAGATATTGTATTTCTAATTCTTTTTTTACATCATTGCGTCTTTAATTATTTAGCAGACAATGATACCTTGTAAGTGAACTTCAATAGCAAAAAGATGGGTATAACAATAAATGTAAGCCCGCCCAGCGACTAGCGGAATTTAACCAATCCGATCATTACCTGCAAATAAACGCAACAGTCACTAATACAGGCACCTTATATATCGTTAGTTAAATGCTTTAATTACGCTCTTATTTCGATGTTTTTCTCATGGACTAGTTGCATTTTTTTTCGCTGGCATCTTCAAAGCAGCGCAATGCTCCTACTAACTGTCTAAACTCGGTTTGTCGGCCAATGATGGAAAGCTTTTACCTTAATATGAGAGTGTGATTTTATATCAATAATTTGCCTTTATTGTCGGCTTGCTGCAATAGAGAGAAGATAGAAGAGTCAGGAAACCTGACTCTAATATGAAGTAATTTATTGGAGTGCTGTGATTACCAGTATACCGTAATTTACCGAAGCAAAAACGAGGCAATACAAATGCTAGAAAAGGGAAATATATCCTGTGCAGAGTGGTGCGGTCCAATTGGTCTAGGCATGCTCCTAGATCACGTTAACCCCCTCCAGCAGCGCATAATGTAAGGTCCAGTAAGTCCATGACTGCCGGATATTTAACTGATGATCAACCAAGCGAATCGCATAGCCAGCCTCTCTCACTCATCCGACCTCTCAAAATGCTCACGACGTGCTACTTCCCGTGGCATATGGATTGCCTGGAGCCTAGCTCCTTAACAGATTTCAGAGTCAATAACTAATCTTTGTTGTCCAAAAACTGAATTAACAAGTGGTGGACAACCCGATTCTACGACATTCGAATATCAGTCTATTAGAAAGGTGATCGGTCTCGAACATCAAATGGAACCAGGTCATGCGACTTTCCTTCAGCGTATTTATTGCAACAGCCCTCACCGGGTCTTATGAGTCATGTGTTCAAGCGTTTCAATCTTCTGGGAGACTTATGAGAACTCGTAAGGAACATCTTATTTTGGAAAAATCAGACTGAAGCACAGGATTCTCAAGCGTTACGCCACTCCATAGGACGATGGTCGCATTTCTACTTATTGTCCTGACTTTAGGACGCCTCCGATTCCTGGCTAAGAGCTCCCACTTTATTCGTTGCTTTTATCAGTCGTGATCGTAAAGAACCAGAAACTTGCTACCCGCCCCAATTATATCTTGGCCGCACGAATTTTGAATATAAGATTTCACATTTATGGGCTAATCGTGCGGACCATGACTACTGGTCGCAAGCCAAGGTACAATGCAATAGGGACCTTAATTTTTATGGTCATCTTTATTACACACGGCAAGAAGTGTCGTCGAGCCTACTTGTGTTTTCGGATCGAACCCATAAGTTCTACTCACCGTAACAATACCGAACATGCGGAACTCGATGAAAGCAATTATGAGCCACACTACCGTTATGTTGACATTTCGACGGTACAGTGACTGCACGGAAGGAACCATTTATTCAATTAGAGAAAAAAGCCAGGAAAGCGGCGAAAGATGGTCGAACTATGCTCATTGCCGAGCTTCACATGGGCACTCAAATAAAAATACTCTGCATTTTAGCTATACACGACAAAGTTGAGTTCGTGAGTCTTTAGCAAAACACATAATAACTCAAGCACTCCCCGACCGCCTCCTGCTTTTCTTGTTATAGATGTCCAATACAGCACGCATTAACTTTGATTTAAATAATTCGCTATATCTTTAGGCAATCAAGAGACTCGCTGAAGAAATATTCAAAGGTTTGCCAATTAATGGCGGGGCTGGCTTTGGTGCGGAATTACGACCTGGAAAACACAACCACGTGCGTACTATTTTGATAGCTTATGGATGCATCAATAAACTCAATATCAGCAATTGAAAAAGACAGAGTTTGAGAATAATATTGTGGACCCCCGCCAGCATAAAATTAGGTAACAACGCTTTTCGTACAGCTGATTCCTTCTTGTGGCCTATAGTGATAATAAGCAACAAACAGCTAATTGAAATCGCGCAGCCAACTGATAACAGGGGAAAGTTGGGGGCTACCCGGCTAGTAATATTTGAGATTTGGTTAGATTATAGAAATTTGAAGTTAGGCATATGAGAGATTTATATTAAGTCATGAATGTCTAATACCACGATAAATCCCAGAGTGGGTTAAAATAAGGAAAAATTAATAAAGAGAGTCAGAAAACGGAGATTTTTAATCTTTGGAAACTGAGGTTTATGGAATTTTTTACCGAAAAAGATTTTGATGGGAATTTCTTCGAAAAAAAGTACGTGTGATAAAAGAAAATCTCTTTATGCTAGTCTCGTCTTTGAAACTAGAAGTGAGTGGAAGTCACTGACCATCTCTAGAAACGGCAAAGTCCCCACACGATGCGGGGTCAACCTTTTCATCCCAAAAATTCCAAAAAGGGCCTTTCCCAATCGTTTTGCCTCAATCAATTAATGCCCGCTTATTCGGATGGCAGTTTGCGTTAGACGAGGCCTTTTGGCCAGCTTCAGGAAATTGCTTAAAAGAGGATTTGCCACAGGCATTCCTTTTCATGCTGAAACTAGTGGCGCCCGACCTGAATTGAGAGTTAAAAATGGAATTTTAGACACCCTTTATCCGAGCAAATCGGAATGCCAAATGGTATGAAAGCCATGGAGCTGGGGTTGGGGAAGCTCAATGCGGACCCTGCGGCCCATGATTATTGGTCGAACAGCATCCTCTCAATACTTTCGCTACTCAAAAATAAATAAGTATTACTTTCGCTATACGGTGGTTCATTCCTCGAACAGGGAAGAGCTAGTCGCTTTGGGCTTCTCTCAGGCAGGAATGACTCTCGATGGGCCAGAGGTGAGACAACACACTTGTTATTGGCCTCGCGAATGAATCTGCGCGTCTGACCGGTATGTATCCCAAAGACGACAAAGCCAGGATTTACTGCTCGCGACAGAATAGTTATGCGTAAGGAAAACCGTCGAAGCCATCGGGAGATACAGAGTATTCTCCATTTATCTGGAGTTATGCTGATAGAAATATTTAGGGACTAAACCACCAAACTGAGCAAGAGGAAAACATTTAACCAGAGACATTTAGAATCTACACCTAGGGATATACCAGAGACTGATTTGGCTCCGTTAGAGCGATCTATTATTCAAGTGCAAAGGCCCAATGGGACTGATCCGAAAGTGTAGAATTCTTAGGCATCGAAAACTCGGAAGTCGGAGTGTGAGGCCGTTTTATTCTGAGATTTATGGAAAGGAAAATCCAATTTCCTGAGAAACTTTGAACTCTCATCTAGCTCCCACACCCACGCTCATCAGGGAATCAGTAGGCTTTATGCATATTCGTGGAGTGGAGAATAGCAAACAGATTTCGCCTCAAACTTCGGAGAAGATTAGGTCTCATTTTTTTCGAGAAAGTTATATCAAAAAAATCTGAAGGAAAACAGGTGGTTTACAGACTGGTCTTTACCCAAAAATATCAAGTAAACTTAAACCCAAAATAATAGCTCAATGAAGATTCATTCTCTACTTCTTTCCTCTTTCAATCGCTGGCACTTTTCCAATCAGAAAAAAAAACCTATTTGCATGCGTTCAAAATCCTCGATCAGAGTTTATCTACGACACTCGGCTCCTATTTCCCGGTCATTGGTTGGATGCCACGCATCGATATATCAAAACTTGGTAGAAACCAAAGATGGGAATATTGGCCCGCTTGGTTGGAGGTCACTCGGGAATAAGCAGACCGGATGTAAGCATCTACACTGCTCTGAACTTGTCAGTAGAGGAAAAATGGGCTAAAAACCAATACTAGTAGCGATGGAGTATTGTGCGATTGAAAATCTTTCGATATCCCACTTGGAAATTCAGTCGGTCCTATTTCAGAATTAACATCCGGAAAAATAAAGGCAAACTCACACTTTTTTAAACAAAGTAGCCCAAGTCCTCTGGAGGGGGAATGGATGGGGGCCACTATAAAACCTCCGCAGCATGCACTGGGGCAATATTCATGGTCGGTAGTGGAATGGTGAAGCTACGAAGAAGGTTTTTTTTTAGGCCAATCAAAAACAAAGTCTGTTCCTCCTCGCTAACGGTCAAAACTCTATCTTATGTGCAAGCTGGAAGACGGCAAATAAAGCCCGATGGACCATTTTTCAGCGTAGGTGAAAAAAGCTCGATGCAATATCTCTCAAAATTGGGAAACAAACTAGAGATCTCAAATTGAAACTTTAATTGCATTTACAGCCTACAGTACTTTTTTTCATCCTGATGGAAAAATTTCCCAATTGCTCTCTATCTCCTGTGACACGAACTCTATGAGAGGCTTAATTAGTTGAGTCAACTTGTGTCTCAAGATCAGGCGGGCGATTTAATACTATTTCGTCTCGGATGCAGGGTCAAGTGCACTGGAAATTAATATAATTCTGGAAATAGTTGATGGGAATCACCTGAAAATCCGGCTATCCTCACATACTTATGGTCTTTATCGTCCCGCACTCCAAAAAGGAGAAGAAAGGAACTCCAAATACTCTCCTCATTGATGGAGTTACTATGAAAGAATTGGCGTTAAACTGGAAGGAAGCTGATGAATACTGGAGATCAGGCTTCGGGATGAATTTAAAGCTTAACCCGGAGCGATTAGTTCAAGCCAAACAGATGAAGAGACTGCCACGATACACTCCTTACAAATCAGAAAGAAATCTAAGATAACGTACTCTTCCCTATAAATCAATATAATATAGAGAGTCTATCTCATACTCTCGTCAAAGGTATGATACATTCCTGCCATCTTATCATGCATCCATCTGAATTCGTCATATTTACTCTTGTGATTACCAGAAACGTCTTTAAAAGCTTGTTAAAATCACGGTGAAGTCTCAGGTGGCGATGGGATCAACGTCTTAATGGGGTCTTTTTATCCTTAAGGGGACCTACAGTTATTTGCCAGTGTTAATAACGGCGAGAAACCACACCAGTCTGCCGTGCTGGATTATTCGCATGAGCGGACGAAAACTCGTGGCAGGTAAAGAGTTCCAGTTTTAGAGGAATTTCAGACGGTGCCTTTTATTGAGGAAAGTCTTGGAACATTTCTCTATTCGAAGGTTAGGGTTGTGGTAAAAATATCATAAAATTCAGATGTTTACGGACTTGGTAGTTTGCACGACTCCATTTTACATTTTAGAATATTGCCGGCAGGAAGAGAATTGATGAAATATTATGAAAAAGCTGGCCTGATTTGAAGGTTGATTTACCCCTATTTCTTATATAATATGCCATACGCGCCAATACGCTCACAAGTGATTATTTGACCCTGCAACCGCGCTTTGCTAAGTTTGGCTTCAAACAGTCCCAATTATCGTAGGCCTCAAAGACAGCTCGGGAAAACCTTGAAACCTTCCAAGGCCTATCGAAATGCCTTAAAAAGACATTTCCAAACTTCTGCCCTGTCGGTCGGTCCCGAAGAAATTCCTAGCTGAACACCTTGGGAATCGGAGAATCATGGTGGGCGTCACCTGGCGCAGGTGCTAATCTTTTCCCAAAAAAAATTTTGCTTTTTTATTTTTTTTGTCGAGCTATTTGAAGCATTTGAAAGTTGGTGAAAAAAATGAGAGTCGCCGAAGGCTTCAAAATGGCCATTTATTTCTCAGTCACGGCTCTACCAAAATGAAATTATTCCTCAAGCTACTGAAAGGACTGGAAAAAGGCAGCCCTGAGTTTGAAGGACTTTGTGAGGGGAAAATTTGGCTTTGCCGCTTTATGCATATTCGGAAAGTGAGAAAGAGACGCTCAATGAAAAGTATAAGAATGGTGGTGAAAGGGAATTTGAGAAGAATTTAGGATTAGAGATTTGAGAGATTTGAGAGATTGAGAGAGATTGAAGAGATTATGAGATTGAGAGATTGAGATTGGGATTACTTCATTAATTGCAAACACTATCAGTCAGTTCGATATTTTTAAATTAAGAAGATTGAAAAATTGGAAGATTACTCAAAAAAAGGCTATCCTTAGATTCTAAAACACTTTTGAGGTTCCTAGAGATCTTCGTAAATCCAACTTCTGAAATCTTAAATCTCACCCAATGCTCCTTCACAATAAACAAACCCTGATTCTTCTTGTCTTCGGAATTTACTAGCTGTAGGTAAATCGGCTTCGGGCAGTTTCGTTTCATTTAGAAACCGGACCGCAAAGAGACTTCACGATCTGGTGGTGCCGCTCGTCTGCCTGGCATATGGGCAAATATCGGTGCCAGATGTGCGATTTTTTGCGTATCTTTCGTCAGCAGTGCTTTGACTTGGTTGGGCTTTGCCGGGGGACTAATGCTTTGGACGGCAAGTTGGCCCTCCAGTTTTTGTTTCAGCGCTTTTCCCATTCGATAGCAGCTTTGGATCTTGCACGCGAGTTATAAATTTTTCGTCCCACTTTTATCGGAGACCTAACTCTGTACATGCGCGAGGCCCTACTTTCTGTTGAGGACCCCAAACCTTGGCGATGTGAGTGGACGGAATGATTTTCAGAGAGATCCTACTGCTCTCGGTTTTCTACCTGCTCACGCAATTCAGCCCGATGGGCGTCCATTCTACTAATTTATTTGGCGCTGCCGATGCAGATCCTTTTGTTGGAAGTATCCCAGTTAATCATCGCTTGTACAGGCTTATAAAGTGTGCATCGTTTATTCCATGTTTGGGCCGGGATCGAAGCGGTGGTTTGACGGATTGCGATTTCAGGGGAATTTGTGCTTGATCACCGGGGCTTTGGCTTGTCTGGCAGTAATATTTTGGACGTTCCTGGAGGTTCCCTTCGGAAGGTTTAACTTGGCCTTTGGAGGCAAGCAAATTCAGTCTTAGCCGGTAGTTTTAAAATTAGACTTCACCACCTCCACCTTTTGGATGATTCTAGGCTATGGCTTGGTTATCAAATCTGCAGAATTTTGGAGTAGATCAAAGCTATCGGCTGCAAATACTAGTTTTACATTTATACTCTCTCAGAGCATCAGAGCGACCAGGATGCTCTCACGGTAGGGAAGAGTTCCACTTGGGCTTGGAAGCATGCTTTATTTAGATCACAGTCTTCTTTTTTTTCTTGGATCGGCACTGCGCTTTGGGCTTTTTATCAGCAGCAACCTCACGGGAAACTTATCCCTGACACGAATTGCCGCAGAAAATCAGATCAAGTGTTTCCCTTATTCATCGTGAACCAATGCCGCTGATGACCTGGTATTACTGATTTGCGGCGGCGGATCTTTGCTGCCAGGAATGAGTACAGAGGGAATATTAAAGCCGCTAGCCCAATGTCGAACTGTAAGTATCAACAGTCAGCGGTTAACGTTATTACGCTCGCAGGGTGAATCAGTGTCAAAAAAATCACTCCACCCTTCTTTCATCCCAATCCTTCAGAAATTCTTTCCCTACGTGTTTGAGCGTTATCCTCTCTGGGATGGGAGGAGTTATAGCATCTTGGTTGAGTTTTGCTTATTCTGGTCCAAATGTGAGTTGCTATATTCCGGTATTTCATTGGCACTGAAATTTGGTGCGGTCTTTTTGTGCTGTCCGCACCTACATTTTGAGCTCGGTCTGGAGTTCATTGGGATTATTTTTGATTTGGGATTTTATCCATGTGCGGAAAATCGATCGAAGTCGCCAAGCTGGTATTTGCACGTGCTGGAGGGGTTTTGTGTGATTTGGGTTGGATGAGTTTTTATCGGCTTTTCTAGTAGCTCAAAAAGAGATTTCCTTGAAAAGCCTTTCCAATCCACTTCTGATTGCCAATAATGACGATTGTGAAGGTATTGGGTACGCTGTACAGAATCTCTTATTAATTGGATTTGTGTTAAGTGCGCATTTATGGAAAAAAAACACTGTTACAACTCTTCCCGTGGCATTAACATATTTTATAGCAAAAAACCGTCTCAGCTCCATAGTGATAATTCCTGTCATTTATTTTTCCGAATGTCCTGAAATCCATAAGACCCTTTTAAGTCTACTTTACGCCTGAAATGCTAGAGGATCCAAGATTTTAAAAAAACTTACAATACTGCCGAATATTTGAGCAGACTGAAGCATCGAGCTAGTCGTGAGAGCAAGCCGATACACATTTCTAATTGACAGGGACATCCAAACACGCTGCAGAATAGGTCTCAATGCTGTTGTATATTTTGAAAATAGAGACAAGCCATGTGGAAAGTCCACCGGTACTTATAAGCCATATAGGCAGTGGAACTCTGAATATCTTCCATGTTTGCAAGGCTGATAAGGGTATTGCTATACTCTTTTGGGGCATCTGCTTTGGTTCCGAAAAAAGCCTGGCGAATCCCGTGACAATTATAGGAAGACTAAGCCAAATTATTCAGATGCTTGATACCCAATGCTTCCCCGGACATCTTTCCTGGGAAATCTCGAATGAAATTGACATCGCCTCTTGCTTTCATTCTCTATTGAGCATAACAGAGACAAAATAAAAAAAAAGAGCATATCTGTCTGGACAGTATATTACAAGAGCCTTCATCTCAAATCTGCTTACTGAAAACTTAAGGCTGGGAAGTCGCAGGAGAACCAGCAATGGTTCGCCCCTTTATTCTCTAAAAATCCCGGCTCTTTCCTCCTATCTTTTCCTGGAATTAGCTATAAAAGAAACCAGGATTGATCCTTGGCAATCTCTATGTGTGGCCCGAACGCCGAGTAATCATAGATATAAAAAAAAAAAAAGAAAAATACATGATTACAAAACCAAACTAACTCACACCCACTACATTGTACCCGGGTTCTCGAGATCTCGATAATATTTCCCACTGTCTTGAAATCTAATAAAGATTCCTAACCAGAGTCTTAAAAAACTTGACTTCTTCCCTCTCGTCTGTACGGATATTACCACACGCCTTGTGTCAAATCGGCTTCCGGTGGGTTTTCGAACCTTCTATATGAAGGTGTAGCAAATTAGTTGAGAGCTGGTATCGCGTATATTAAGAGCCTTCTAAACCAACTGGCATTAACTGTCTGGTGGCGGTGTCGTCAATACGTCTATCCTTGTATCGGGGGCAAATTTCGCTTAATCATGAATCGAATTCCTAATGCTCCGACTTCTGACTTAGATCATCTCTCAGCTCATTTCCCAGCCATCCAGCCCTTTTTGGCTTTTGCCTGGCACATACTTCGCTCTTTGGACTCGGGCCAATTGGACAGAGTTGTCTTCTTAGCCGTACCGATTTTTCCAGATAGCAGCTGTGTGTGGCATTGCGGTTAACTGAATTCTTTTCGAGGTTACCAGCAAAGCTTTAATCTGGAGAGCTCTAATAACTCCTCGGAGATCGGG
>Ga0163217_1062210_pt1 | contig 11224 bp, 6 predicted proteins | sample SynspAceP_FD_185933 | JGI IMG/M metagenome (GOLD analysis project Ga0163217, IMG submission 185933) | Saline lake microbial communities from Ace Lake in Antarctica - Synechococcus sp. Ace-P (PacBio error correction) | ecosystem: Environmental > Aquatic > Non-marine Saline and Alkaline > Saline ... | reverse complement strand
AGAAGCCCTTTGAAACAGTAGCACTCTTTACCTTTAAAAGGTAGATGATTACAATGAGTATTCTTAAATCAGTTGTCTTGAGCTGCTTAACCGAAGACGGACGCTATACATGTACGGTTGGTTTTGATGGTGACACAACCAAAAGACAAGGGTGGTCAGCCTATAACTATCTTTGGCCTTGGAAAGAGATTAATCAGAGCTTTGGCGCCAAAGGCCGGTTATTTTTGGAAAGAGGATAATTCGTTTGTACAAGATAAGTAGTCGGTAATGGAATCTGGTGGAACTAGGATACGGATGGAATGTGATTCCCTATCAGGAAGATCCTGATCAAGATGATCAGCTGCCCGGATTTTAACAGAGGAGTCCTTGGGGAGCAGGGAAGAAATATTCAAGGAAAATACCTTCATTAGGCAAACCAGGCAGAAACCATCTTCCATTTCGCGAGGCTTGGTTTTATAGGATGACATGATCAGAAAAGTCCGTAGTACAGATGATGTGTTTCGATATGTACGAAAGGATCGAGTTGGCGGTAACTCTACATTTTTGTGAACATTCACCAATTAGGGAAAGGAAATTTTTCTCCAAGAGATGTTTACGTATTGGAAGAGGCTGGGTCCAACGGCGTCACGAAACTACAGTGTAAATGTTGCTTGTCCGGAGCCAATGGACCGCAAGCTGTTTTGGATGCGACTTAACCAGTTCTTTGAATGATGGCGAATGGTGGCCAGGAGATCGTTATTGAAACCAATGCACCGATCACAATAATCAGATTGGCTATTTCAGAGGCTATTGATACGCATAGTAACGGTAGAAAAACACGCTTTGGGACACTTATGGTGGACAATGCTTGGAAAAGAAATTGCCACGGGCACCACAATATTGGATAAAACGAATATTTAGATTTCCCAGAAGTTACTACCCCAAAAATGCGGATTAGAATCTTGAATCGCCTTTTAATCGGCCATCGCAAATTATCGGCACATTTCATTACAAGCAAGGCGCACACAACTTAGTATTGAAGATCGGGTGGACGGCGGCTGTAACAATATCGCCCAAAAAGGACACTTTTGGTTGGCAAACCAAATGGAGAAAGATGTTTATGGGAAATATAAAATCTGGCTACAAAATTCATCTATAACGTGGTACTGGGGACGGTAGCGAGCCTACCCGGCCTCTGCAATTTATAATGAAGCTTTTGAATACTTCTGGAGAGGTGAAGGCCGTATCAGAAGTGAATGGACAATTGGAAGTATTGCTTCACACTTTCGGGAATTATAAAAAAGGATTGAAAGTTCTTGGCGTGGATAGTGTGATGAGGAAAAATGCTTGGGGTCAAAAATGCTTCTTGATGGCGATCAAAAACACCTACTGAGCAGTTCAGAGGCAAATTCAAGTCCACCTATATCGATATAGTTCTGGAAGGAATTTACGGTAACTTGGGATTTAACTACACACCGCAAACTACCTTCGTCCGAAGGATGATAGAAAGGGTGTCGTAAAAATTAGTCAGGACGGTTAGTCTTGCGCAATACTGAGGATTGAGATTCGGAAACCTAAAAAATGATCCAACGACCAGAACACTAAGTTCCAGTCTAAATTAAAAATACCAGAATATCCAGATTTTGAATCAAGAAATTGCTGGTGAATGGAAACGCAGCTATTGCAGAATTGGATTTTTTATTGAATTAGAGTTTGGACAAAATATCTTTTTATAGTTAATGAAAAAAATAGCGTTCATATTTAATTTCGTTAATTTGCGCCTTTTCTTAATAGGGTGTTCACCACGGTATCTGATATTTATATGAATTCCAACGGGGAGGAATTTAAAAAATGGAGAATTGGTTTTTAGTTTCTATGAGAGGAATCAATTACCGTGGCTTCAACTGAGAGACGAAGGGGTTTCAAAAATACCTTGACCATCACTTGATGCAGGAGATCATTCGCATTTAGTTCTCCCAGAAGATCCAACCAGACTTGGACTTGAAATTGATAGGGGAAGGGCGGGACCAAACAGTGGTAAAGGTTCCAATGCTGAATTCTAAATGGGAAAAGTTCACATTGACCATATATGGGTAGCAAAATTACAGAAGGACGACGATTTACGACCAGCTTTTCGTTAATGGAAATCAGCAATATTTGGCCCGTTATCCCAATTATACCGGAAAATGGGGGACATAGGCCACGGACACGCTTGCTGATGCCAGTATCCCCAGAAAGGATAAAAACTTGGGCCAATCCGGTAGGAGCATTAGTCCATGCCATGCATAGTGGGGAGTGGGCGGATTCCATTTCGTTTCCACGGGGGTAGGATGGAAAATGGGGAGCTGATATTGTCTGGTGGATACCAAATAATAGGCCCTCAAAAATGCACGGAAGTATCGATATGGGGTAGAAAAATGTATTCGAAGGAATTGAATGCTTCCGGGGGAGTGGTACTTGGATAGGGGGACAAACCGATTGATTTACTTGGCCAACAGGAGGAGGGTCGACCTTGCTAATTGCCTAACAGAGAAGTACAACTAAAGCATCTGTGGAGTTATTGGTAATGAAGAAAACCCGCTGACGGACATGAAAATTAGTGGATAAATATTGAGCATTCACAGCGCACTTATCGGAAGAATATGAAGCCATTGTTAAGAACGATTGGACCATTATAGAGGAGGCGGGCCATTATTCCTGAAGGGACTCAAAATGTGGAGTATTCCAGAATTGTGAATTGACAATTTTGGGGGGAATGCATTTTGTGTTAGTAACTTCAATTAGGGCATGCGACATTTCTGATAATTCATATCCATGAGATTTGGGGCGTCGGGAATCAGTTTTGTGGTAGTTCCCAAGCAGTTAGGTCAGCAATCGGTTCCAGTATGATTTGAATTTGTTCCCTTAGACGGAAATGGACACTGTTCGGGGCCCAAAAAACAAATTAAGTATCCAGTAATTCGGTAGCAGATTAATTAACTTGATTCATCGCACTGGAAGGGTGGAAAGCAAACAGCTGGCGTCGATCTGCCATGGCCATGGATATTACGGTGAGCCATAACCCAGTATATCTTGATGTACAAGAGCAGGGATTAAGTATTTTGGTGATGGCACTGGGCGGGGACATATTAATGAAACAACCGAATGTTTTTAACACTGTATTGGAATCCGGAGGATCATGGTGCAGTTTTAATTCCTGGAGGCGGGACCGGTTTTGGCACCCCAATCGCGAAACTTTAAAATAAATTGTGGAAGTTCAACCGGAATTGCCAAATGGGGATGCCATTCACACAACTGTTAATAAGAAATAATAGGTTTTCGTTGCGATCACGGTGGGAATATAGATTTGGACCGACGGTTCATCCAATTCCACATTTATCATCAAGTGTGTTTAAATGGGCGAATAAATTGAGGAAGGATTTATCGTTACCGTGAGAAAACAACATTCATGATAAACAATGGTTTTCCACCCACATGGTGTGGGTTTAAGAATTAGTGGGGCGATGTTTTTTAAACACAATATTGTATTACGAACACAAGGATAGAGCTACAGGGAATGGGGCCAAGGAAGTGGATTATAACCGTTTTTTCCAGATTGAGCAAACCTTGTTGGAAAGCAAGTAAAGGGGTGGATCAAACATTAGATATTTTCTGATGCCTTATTTATCGAACGGCAAAAATCGGAAATATTCCGTAAAGGAAAGATCGCCAGCCTTTTAAAATTGGATTTAGAACTGGAGTGGATAAGCTTTTGGTCCTATCGTAGTGTTTTAATACAGCGCTAGGCATCGCCGAGACCCCTACCCTACCCCACCATGTTTTTTGGCGATTCAGTGAAAAGTCGGCCAATTTAAACTGGTGGGAGCTAAAATGTAAAAATTGTTCTTAACCCATGGCAGAGCGTTCGGCCCTCCGCTCAATAAGGACTGCCGGCAGTTCTTATTCTTTCTATGGAAAAAACATAGCGTTGCTGGAACTCGATTTACTTCAGGCTGGGATGTTATCATCGCGCGCAAGGAGCTGAAATTATACGGGTGGCGATTAATGAAGGTCTTATCAGAATAATAATTGGAAAGGAAAAACTTGAATCTTACTATATTTAGGAAATCAGAAGGAAAAGAGAATAGTATATCAACCAAAAAAATAAAGCCCCATGAAGCCGATTATATAAAATATATAATAGCATTGTTCTCGGTGGAGCAGTCTACGGCCTTTAGTTTTAAGGTCTGGAAAAAAGGAAAAGCCCTAACATTATTTATGTTTTAGCAGATGACCTGGCTATTTGGGGGATATTAGTCTTATTACAATGCCAAGGAAATAGATTAGTACGCCTAACATCTGGATGCTCTGGGATCGGCGGAATGCAATTTACGGACGCCCATACCTCTTCTTCGGTCTGCTACTCCCACTCGCTACTGGATATTACAGGAAAGGTATTAATTGGACGAAGCCCCATTAAAGTGGGTGCTTCGGGCAATTCCAAGCTTTGATTTCAAAAACAGAACTACTGTCGCTCTTTGCCTCAAAAAAGAAGGTTATAAACGGCATTTATTGGGAAATGGCATTGGGATGGGACGGGCACTAAAGGGATTCCAAAGTGGAATCTGGGAAGGTTTGGGACCAGGAGATTTTTGATATAATATAATTTCCCAAGAAAGTAGGTAATGCTCCCAATAACCCTTGGTTTTACATATTCATATGGGCATTGTGGTTCGGATTGGATATTGCTCCATATGTCTATTGTGGAAAATGGAATGCCTACCAGGTGCCGGATACGGTAATGAAAGTAAAAGACTAAATATGGATGGTGGAGAAAGGACCTACGTCGCGATTTTATTTTTGATGATGTTACCCCTAATTTTTTAGAAATCCTTTAAATATATAAGAATCATATCAAAAGGGAAAGGATCCTTCTTTTTGTAATTTGGCGCCGCTCCATCTCCACCACACCCCAATTCTCCCCACAGAAGAATGGCATGGGAAAAAAGGATCTAAATCCTTATGGGGATTTTATTGATGATGATCCGATGCCTATATGGGACCAATTGGCGCGCGGTAATAAAGGGGAGCAGGGATTGGAAGAAATACCCTTGTTATGGTTTACGAGCGACAATGGTTGCTCGCCTGCAGCTTGATATCAATGAAAATTGATTGCCAAAGGCATAGTCCCAACGGAATTTTAAGAGGGCATAGGCCGGATATTTTTGAGGAGGAATCGAGGTTTCCATTCATGTAAAATGGCCCGCTAAAATTTAACCCAATTCAAAATGCGGACAAAACCATATGCAACAACAAGATTTATTGGGCTACCTGTGCCGAAATAGTGGGTGTGGATTTGGGCAGAACCGAAGGAGAGGATAGGTTTTTCAATGTTACCTTTGGTTTAGTATCCCGTTCCAAAGAGTATAAGAGAGAGGCTTACAGTTGATATTCTATAAATGGAAGTTTTGCTATAAGAAAGACAATTGGAAAATGGTCTTTTTGCCAGGGTCTGGTGGTTGGAGTGCGCCGAAAACCTAATTCGGAGGGATAGAAGACTTTCCAAAAATTTTCAATGTACGATTTAACAGAGACCCACAGGAAAAAGAATAATGTTTATGGTCAGTTTCATGGAAGTAGAAAGCTGCAATGACCAGATTAATGGTTTCCTACATTAGAAATGGAGAGCAAATCTAGGGAAAATCAAAAGATATGATTCCAGAAGGCATCGGTATAAGGATTGGAAGGCAATGGACAGTTTTTTATAACTGGAGATTAATGTGGAATCAGATTACAACAAGTATATTAAATAGTAACGCAATAAATAGAAACAGATTGAAACTAATTACGATTTGGGTAGAATAGGTAGGAAAACCAGGTGTGCAATTTAGGAAATGGCATCGATTCGGATGTATCTGCCTTCGGAAGGGATTTACAATGAGGATTTCTTGAAACAGACGGGACTGGATCAATTAAAAAAATGTTGTCAGAAAATTAAGCAACTGTCCTAAAGTGGATAGCTAGCGTCCGTTAGGAGCTCCCTTGGTAAGACCTTCAAAGGATGTTTGTGTGGTCTAAATTATGCAAAACATGCCGCAGAAAGCGGGATGGCGGTCCTAAAGAGCCAGTAATGTTTCTGAAGCAACTTCTGCCATAAGTAGGGGCCTAAGATGATGTTATTCATTCAAAAGGAAGTGAAAAAACAGATTGGGAAGTTGAGTTGGCCGTGGTATCGTAAAAAAGGCAATCTTATTGTTTCGGAAGGAAAATGGCTTTAGATCAGTTGCGGATTATTGCTGCACAACGATTTAAGTGACGAGGGCTTTCTCCTAGCACGTGAAGGACAATGGGCTAAAGGGCAAAAGCTGGCGATACCTTTGCACCTGTAAGGACCATTCATTGCTACAAAAAGATGAAAATTAAAGACCCCAATAACTAAAACTTTGGTGGTTTAAATTAAATGGAGAAAGGTAACAGATAGTTCTACCTCGGATTTTATTCAACATTCAAGAATAATAAAGCTATATCAGTCAGTTTAATGACCTTGTGCCAGGCGAATATTATTTCAACAGGGACTCCTTTTGTGAGTAGGGTTAGGTTTTAATCCTCCTAAATACTTAAAGCAGGATGATGTGGTAGAAGGGGATCGAAGGACTCGGAAGCTCCAAGCAAATGCAAGGGCAGATAAGCGGTAAATAGGTTAGCAATTTGGTTCTTGCCCGAATTATAGATTGACAAAGTTGTAATTTTAACTGATAATCGTTCAGTCTCTCCGATAGCTATCGGGATGCGCCCGCCGGAAAATTTTTATTTAATACTGTAGTGCCCTCGAGCGGATTCGAGGGGTCATTGGTTTTTAGTTCTCACCAAATTTTGTGGTCTGGGAAACGTAACTTTAAAAAATCCATATGATGAATTCCAAATTCCCACTTGTAATATCTTTGTGCCTACTACTACCATATATCACTCCTCAGTAGATAGGACAGGAGGTGGAGTGGACCGAAAATGAAAATGGAATTTGGGAGACCAGTGTAGGGGAGCAGAGGGATAATTAGCTGTTAAAGGCAGCTGATGTGCAGCCAAGGTTGGGCACTCAGCAGATTGCCAGCAGCATTTTCCCTTTTCAAGGGATAAATTAAACAAGGGTCATTGATGGGAAGGACTTATTTGCAATTTCCATTATCAAGGAGAGAAATTATGTTATGGCTTGGACTCAATTTTAAAGGGACGGTACATCAAAGGGCCGTATCATGCAATTACATGTTGATCATTACGGTGGTAGGGATGATGGCGTACCATGCCCAGTTTCCATTTTATGTTTCCTCAAAGGGTATGGGGGTGGCTATAGATGCCGCTAGGTATTATTACTGTTTATGCCGGGACAGGTGTCGTGTAGATGCGGATGATAAACCTGTATTAAGGCGGATAGGAATACCACCGGCAATGGCAGGCCCAACCTTATTCGGATGCTGTGGAAATATGGTTACCGGCCAAAGGAACGATGTTTATGTATGGTGGGTCCTCACCTATGGAAGCGTACAACGCTATAATTTATTTAACGGAGGTGGTATATATTTCCTCCAAATGGGGGGCTGGGATTTACCAGGAGCGTTACCAACATTATATAGTCAATACGATATAATTAAGGAAGCCAAAGAGTGTTGAAGACCATTTGATTTTTCCCTTAGATTTTATTGGGGTGAACCAGATGGCACAGTTATGTCCTACCTTGCACCTTTGAATGGGGAGAAACAAGTTTCCAGATCCTTAAAATGGTCAATAGCGAGTTACTTGACAAGGTTATTCGCACCAATTTTATGGTGAATCCCTATGGTAATCTCCAATTGGTTCCTTTATACCCAAGTTGAAAAGATTCTATCAGCTTCCCATTACCGTTTGAATGGATTGTTCCAGATTGATGGCTTCAGGGAAACCCGTGCTATTTTTAAGGCACCACTTTGTTGAAAAGATCATTTAAACTTAGGAGTCAGCCGGTTATAAAATAGATGAGGTTGATGGGTATGGATTTTTGGGTTATGGCCAGACGTCGCTACATTCCCCTTCTGGATATGTGGCGACAAATGAGACAGGTTTACGGTCCTTTGATCCCAGGATCTATTGGGACTTGCTCAAATGGTTTAAGGAAAGGAATCAGAGAAACATACGGTTCGGTCAGGGCATCCAATTGCGGGGCCATGTTGGCCTTGCCTATGTAATTCATACGATTATACCAGTTCATAACGATTTTATACAACGGCCCTAGTAGAATTCTAGTTTTATAGGGGTGTTTAGACCCAGAGGTTCACGGGCTTCAAAAAACTGCAGAGAGTGGCTTGCGCAGAATGCAACTCCGTTTGTTTTTCGCCAATGGCCATGCTTAAATGGCCTGGCAGGATGGTTACCCCAAACCATGTCCGGTTCCCGAAGTGAAGCAGCCGATTACGGAGTGGCCAATCTACGAATGCAGTTATTGCCATAATCTACACCACCTTTTCCCAATTCCATTTTGAAGGCTTGCCTGCCCTTTTAGGGCCATGAATTTTTGGTGGATGGTTTTTCTTTATTGACCCACGATGTGGCCAAAGGTCAACTGGATTCCACCGACAATCCTTATAAGGTGGCCGGTTGAAAAGTGAAATCTAAAGATCAATACATGATGGGCGATAATATTTTGGTGGCTCCGATGTTTGAGGGGGAGAAGGAAAGAAGGTAATCCTTCCGCAGGCAAATGGTTCGATTTCTACGGATGGCAAATTTGTCGGAGAAAGAATGAGTGATTACAGTAGCTCCCGGATTGGAAAAAATTTTACCATTATATGGTAGGGATGGCGGGAATAAATTTCCAATGCGACCCGTTCAGAGACAGGCTCCTAAATGGGAGAGAAGGTAAATCTAATTCATCCGTCATTATGGTACAAGGAAGCGGAGTTTACCCTTTATGATGATGATGGCGTCTAAAAGCTTCGATTTTTGAAAAAGGTCAATATTCAAAAGGTCAAACATTTTCAGTGAAAAGAGACAGCAAGGGAAACCTAAGGGGTGCCATAAGCGCTCCAGAAAAAGGGAAGCCTTATGGCTTACAACAAAAGTAACTTGGGAATATTAAAACGATTAATAATCCTCCTGGAAAGGGTCTTGATATATAAATGATATCGGTTAGCTAGGCTGCTACAATTTCATTACTATTAGGGTTATTTTATAATAACCGGAATCGGCTGGAGCTACCCTTCAGGATTCCATCAAAAATGCCTGCGTTAGGGACAGCATTACCTATGGTTCAGGTGTAGTCAATAAGGACAAAATTTCCTTTTCCGGCACAATTGCAATCCCATGCAGGGAAACCATAAATCAGTACAGAATCTTGGGGTGAGCGGAAGAACCCTTTTTAAAAAGGGAACAAACCCTATGGGAAAACAAGCCTATTCCAATGCAATTGGAATTTAAGCCGGATGTTGTTTTATAAAATTGGGCACAATGATAGTAAGGCTGCAGAATCCCTCGCGGCTTCACTCCCCTAGACCCGACTCTTTTGAGGGCGGATTATATTGAATGGGTCCAATAGTTTTAAAAAGGAGGAAACAAGAATTACAGCGATAATCTTTTACTTCTGTACCCTGCACTTTACCCGAGATACTACTGGGATTTATGGACGAGGTCATCAAAAATACGATAACACCCAATTTTACCCGTTTCCCCGTTCGCGTTTAAGACCAATTTTTCCGGAAGTGTTGATTTATATCCCAAGGCCTTTTTTCAAAATCCCAGGCCCTTGGTTATGCCACTATTTGATAATTCTCTCTAGGGGCAACGTGTGCAAAAGGAATAAGCAGCGGCACCCACAGCCTCGACCACAAAACTGCCTTGACCCACACGAGCCATTGACCTCCCAAACCCCACGCCCAGGCTTGGGCGACCAGCTCAAGAGCGACCCGATCAGCGGTCGTCGACGGTGCGCGAGCCGGTTGAATTCAGCAGCGGATCGATCCCGGGCAGCCGCAACATTCCCCTCTCCCGGCTGGGCCGCCCCCACCTCCCCTCCCCGAAGGGACCCATTTTGGTTTGTTGGTTTCCAGAGCAGCAACCGCAGCGGCGAAGGGACTGGGCACGAGCTGTTGCGGCGGGGACACCCTGATTCGCTCACCGATCGTCATCGGCGGCATCGACGCCTGGCAGCAGGCCGGCGGCTGCGCGATCCACAAACGGCGCGGCGCGGCTTCCCCTGCCGCTGATTGCGCCAGGTGCAGATCGCGGCCGGGGGCCTGGTGCTTCTCCCCGGTGTGATCCTCAGCACCGTGCACCGGGATGGATTTCTGGCTGGCTGGGCCTTCGTGGGGGGCTGGCCGTTTTTAGCCGGGTGTTCAGCGGCTTCTGCGGGCATGGCCCGCCTGCTTGCTGCCATTTGCCCTGGAACCGGGTGCAGGGCATGATCACCTCCACCGCCCTGCTGTTGATCCTCGGCGGAGCCCCTGATCGGCTTCCTGCTGGGCGGTGGTCGGGGCTCTTGGTGCGTTCGATCTGTTGTTAACCCCCTGCTGATCAGCGGTGCCGGCTGCCGGCCAAGGAGGCCATTCCCCCTTTCCACTGGTTGTTGTCTGATTGTGTGCGCGCTGGCCAACATCGGCCCTTACCTTGCGCCCGCCCGCCAGGTGGCCCTCCGGCCCGCCCTTGGTGTTGGGACGTGCCGGCAATTGCGGGAAGCTGGTGATCGGCGGCAGCCTCGTCAAGGCCAGAGGCTTGATCGCCGAACCGGTTGCAGCTGGGGATTTCCTTCCGCCTGTGCGGCCCTGGTTGCGCCTTACCTGGCTGCTCACCCGGCGTGGCCCGGCCGCCAGATGAAAGAATTGATCGCACCCACTCAGCCAGCGGGACGCTGCGCCGGCAGGCCGCCCTGGCCGTCCAGGGGGTGTTGGTGGGATCTGCTATTACGGCATTGCCGGCGTTGGTGGAGGCTTATCGCGCTAGTGGCCGGCCCTGGGTGCTGCTTGGCCGTTTGCGATGCCGCTGGCAGTGGCACCAAGCCTGCTGCTGATCATCACCAACAAGCCTGGTGCCTCGAAGCCCTTGGGCCACTGGCGGCGGCCAGCCCTGCCGCTGGTTGCTGCCCCTGCTGAGCTGGCGGGGGCGATAATTCGGCGCCGGGCTGGGCCAGTGGGCTGGCCCCCCGGGCTCAATGACCGCAAGCTGCGGGGCGGCGGGTTGATTGTGTGCGCCAAAAGAAAGTCGGCACCAACCTAGAATGCGCCCTTCATGTGTAATTACGCGGCCC